>OJSG01001546.1_pt1 | contig 13423 bp, 12 predicted proteins | sample 1599371 | NCBI WGS metagenome assembly OJSG01 (sample SAMN04168658, study PRJEB22393) | human gut metagenome | biome: human gut microbiome; feature: stool | host: Homo sapiens | collected 2014-03-24
TGTGATAAAATTCCGGCGCGGGCAGGCCCAGTTCCCGGTAGAGCCACAGCTGGCGCGGCGTGCTGGACAAAAGGTCTGCCCCGCGCACCACCTGGGTAACGCCCATCAGGGCATCATCCACCACCACGGCCAGCTGGTAGGCAAACACACCGTCCGCCCGCCGCAGGTAAAAATCCCCGCAGTCCTGCGCCAGATTCTCGGCATAGGGGCCCATGTGGCCGTCCACAAAGGAAATGGTTTCGTCCGGCACCATCACCCGCCAGGCTGGCTTGCGCCTGGCGGTGCGCAGAACGATCTCTTCCGGCGTCAGGTTCCGGCAGGTCCCGGCGTATACCACCTTCCCATCGGAGCGGTGGGGGGCATCGGCGGCGTGCAGCTGGCTGCGGCTGCAAAAGCAGGGGTAAACCAGCCCTTTGCGCACCAGCTTTTGGTAATATTCTTCATAGATAGCGCTGCGCTCGCTCTGGTAATAGGGGCCGCGAGGGCCGCCCTTGCTGCCGCCTTCATCTGCGGCAAGGCCGAGCCAGGCAAGGTCGGCTTCCAGCAGATCAGCAAATTCGCGCGGGCAGCGCTCGGCATCCAGATCCTCAATGCGCAGCACAACCTTGCCGCCGCTGCTTTTGGCCGAAAGCCACGCCAGCAGGCAGCAGCACAGGTTGCCCAAGTGCATCCGCCCGCTGGGGCTTGGCGCATAGCGCCCGACTGTGCTGCTCATTCCAGCGTATAGCGGGCATCGCCCAGGCTGCGCAGGTGGACGCGGTAGAACCCGGCAACGGCCCGCACCATGGCGTCAGCATCGGCCACCGCGGCGGTTTCCACCGCACTGTGCATGGCCAGCTGGGCCAGGCCAATATCTACCATGGGAACCGGCACGGTATGGCTTTGCAGGTTGCCCAGCGTGCTGCCGCCCGGCAGGTCGGCACGGTTGGCAAACACCTGCACAGGAACGTTGTTCTTGCGGCAGATCTCCTTAAAAATCGCGCCGGTCAGGCCGCTGGTGGTGTATTTCTGGCTGGCATTGACTTTGACCACAACACCCTTGCCCAAAATGACCTTGTTGCAGGGGTCAGCCTTATCAGCAAAATTGGGGTGAACGGCGTGGGCATTATCGGCGCTGAGCACAAAGCTGTTGGCAAATGCCTGGGCCTGTGCCTGGGCACTGTGGGGGATCGCATTCAGGATGCGGTCGAGCACATCGCGCAAAAAGCTGCTGTCTGCGCCCTGGCGGGTGCTGCTGCCCACTTCTTCGTTATCAAACATCGCCCAGACCGGGGCGCAAGCGCTGTCGGTCTCAGGGGCGGCGTCCAAAAAGCCGTACAGGGTGGTGGCGGCGCACTCCAGGTCGTCAATGCGGGGGGCCATGAACAGCTCGCCGTCCGGCCCAATGCGGGTGGGTGCCTGGCGGGTGTAAAGCGAAAGGTCAAAGTCTACAATGTCCTCTTCTTTCACACCGGCGGCCTCAGCCAGCAGGGCGGGGAAGGGCTTGGAACCCTCCAGCCCGTATAGGGGCTGCATGTCCACCTGGGGGTTAAAGGCGTGGCCGCTGTTCAGCGTGCGGTCCATGTGGATGGCCAGCGATGGGATGACCAGCAGATCACGGTCCAGGTCCACCAGGCGGCTTTCCAGCGTACCGGCGGCTTCATCCCGCACCAGCACACGCCCGGCGGCGGAGAGCGGACGGTCCAGCCAGGTGGACATAATCATTCCGCCGTAGCCTTCCACGTTCAGCTTGATGCAGCCCGCAGCGTTCACATTGGTGTTCTTGATGCGCCAGGTGGGGGAGTCGGAATGGCTGGCAGCAATGCGCCAGCCGCCAATGGCGTGGGCAGGCACCCGCCAGGCAATGATGGAACTTTCGTTGCGGGTCACATAATAACCGTGTTCCGGTTCCATATTCCAGTATTCGGCTTCCTCCAGGCGGGTGTAACCGGCGGCATCCAGCAGCTGGGCTGCAGTGTGTACCGCGTGGAACGGCGACACTGACCGGTGCAGAAAATCAAAAAGCTGTTCAATTTGCATGGGATAGAACCATCCTTTTATGTTTATATGATGAAATCTGTATGGCTGTTGGCGCGTGGGACAAAAGAATCCCACCCCACTTTATTTTACACCGCACAAGCGATTGATTCAACCGCAGTTTGGGCAATCCAATGCGAGTGTATGGTATATGCTGCCTTCAAGATCTTTCCAGGCAAAGCCGGAATCGGTCAGCATCATATAGGAATGGGCGCTGTTTTCCTTCGGGATGGCAACGGAACCAGGGTTCAGATACAAATTGCCGCTGCCAAATTCCTGCCAGGCGGGCACATGAGTGTGGCCGTGCAGCAAAATATCCCCCTTGGCAAGCGGCGGCAGGCAGGCCGTGTTGTAATGGTGGCCGTGGGTGGCAAACACTGTGCGGGAACCGGCATACAGCAGGGCATAGTCGGCCAAAATCGGGAAGTCCAGCACCATCTGGTCCACCTCGGTATCGCAGTTGCCGCGCACGCACAGCAGCCGCTCCCGCAGGGGATTCAGCATGGCAATTACCTCTTTGGGGGCATAGCCCTCCGGCAGGTCGTTGCGGGGACCGTGGTACAGAATATCCCCCAGCAGCAACAGCTTGTCCGGCTGCTCGCGCTCCATGGCGGCAAGCAGCTGCCTGCAGTAAAAAGCCGAACCGTGCAGGTCGGATGCAATCATCAGTTTCATGGCAGTTCCTCCGGCGGTGGGCTTGACGCAGCACACTGCCTTATACTATAATAATATCAATCGACCGGCAGGAAGCCGGCCTTGCGGCGCAGAAGCGCCCAACATCCTGGTGCATGCTGCACCGTATGGCAGATGACAACTTGATATTGCTTTGATGATAGATATGCAGAAGGTATCGTGTTCCCCAGCAGGGGGACGGGATATTTTCTGCATTTTGTTTTTGTGGATTTTTATGCGGTTTTCCGATACGCTTTAGTTCCGGCAGCCGTCCAGCACGGCCGCGGCGGCCTGCTCCACCAGGGTGCCGATGGGGGCGCTCACCCCAACCACCAGGGTATCGCACCGGTTGGCGGGGATCAGGATGCGGCGGGCATCGCTTTGGGCTACGGCCTGCGCCATGGCGGGGGTGATTTCGCCCAGCAGGGCGTCAGCCATCACAATGCCGATGGGCCCCAAAATGACATCCGCCCGGCGGCAGCCCACCACCACGGCGTTCTCGCCGGTGGCGGCGCGGTCAGCCCCGGCTTTCAGCATGGCGGAAGTGGCCGCGCTGTTGGTGCCAATGGCCGTTACCACCGCCTGCGGAACGGCCTTTTTAACGGCGGCAACCAGCTGGCGGCCCAGCCCGCCGCCCTGTCCGTCAATCACAAGAATTTCCATAAAAGAAAACCTCTTTCTTTATCTCTGTTTTACCATCATCGTATCATGGTGTTCTGCTGCTGTCAAACTGTGGAATCAAATAAAAAAATAGAATGTGAGGAGTTTGAATCATGAAAACATCCACCCGTAAGCTGACCCTTTCCGCCCTGTTTTTGGCCCTGGGCCTGGTGCTGCCGCTTATCACCGGGCAGATCCCGCAGATCGGCAAAATGCTGCTGCCGATGCACATTCCCGTGCTGCTGTGCGGCATGGTATGCGGCTGGCCGTATGGCCTGGCCGTTGGCGCGGTAATGCCGCTGCTGCGCGGGCTGCTGTTTGGCATGCCGGTGCTGTACCCCACCGGCATTGGCATGGCGTTTGAGCTGGCTGCCTATGGCGCGGTGATCGGCCTGCTGTATGCCAAGCTGAACAAGCGCGGCGTGGCGGGCGTTTATATGGCGCTGGTGCCCGCCATGCTGGCCGGGCGCGCTGTGTGGGGCGTGGCACAAACCGTGCTGCTGGGCCTTGGCGGCAATGGCTTTACCATGCAGATGTTCATTGCCGGTGCATTTGCCACCGCGCTGCCGGGCATTGTGTTGCAGCTGGTGTTGATCCCCGTGGTGATGGTGGGGCTGGAACACGCCGGTGTGCTGCGCGATACGGTGTAAACGAAAGAAAAATACAAAATGTATAATTTTCGCGGCTGGTAAAATTTTTACCCGCCGCGGCTTTTTTTGCGGCCAAGTATCTGCTATAATAAGGGCTGTGTAAATGTTTGATAAATAACGAACACTTCCTGAAACTGACTTTAAGGAAGAAGGTGCTGTTATGAATACAGCGAAAGAACTGTATGACCGTTGGCTGGCCCAGCCGGAACTGGATACCGCTGTGGCGGAAGAACTGCACGGCATTGCCGGGGATGATGCTGCTATCACGGACCGTTTTTACCGTGACCTGGAATTTGGCACCGGCGGCCTGCGCGGTGTGCTGGGGGTGGGCACCAACCGCATGAACCTGTACACGGTGCGCAAGGCCACCCAGGGCCTGGCCGATTACCTGAACGCGACCGACCTGCCAAAAAAGATCGCCATTGCGCATGACAGCCGCAATAACGGCGAACTGTTCACCCGCGAAGCTGCCCGCGTGCTGGCGGCAAACGGCATTACCGCCTGCGTGTACCCGCGGCTGGAGCCCACGCCCGCACTTTCCTGGGCGGTGCGCTATCTGGGCTGCGGGGCAGGCGTCTGCATTACAGCCAGCCACAACCCGGCCAAGTACAACGGCTATAAAGTGTATGGTGCCGATGGCTGCCAGATCACGTTGGAAGTGGCAGATAAAATTCTGGCTGCAATCGAAAAAGTGGACTGCTTTGACGGCGTAAAGCTGGTGGATTATGAAGCCGGTGTGCAGGCAGGCCGCATTGTGAGCATTGACGACAAATGCCTGGATGATTTTGTACAGGCTGTATATGACCAGCGCGTTGGCGATGGCACCGGCATTGAGCAGCTCAAGCTGGTGTACACCCCGCTGAACGGCACCGGCCTGGAGTGCGTAAAAAAGCTGCTGGCCAAGCTGGGTGTGACCCATGTGACGGTGGTGCCGGAGCAGGAAACACCGGATGGGAATTTCCCCACCTGCCCGTATCCCAACCCGGAAATCCGCGAAGCCATGCAGAAGGGCCTGGAACTGTGCGATAAAGTACACCCGGATCTACTGCTTGGCACCGACCCCGACTGTGACCGCTGCGGCACCGCTGTGCCGGACGGCAAGGGCGGCTACCGGCTGATCACCGGCAACGAGATGGGCATTATCCTGCTGGATTATATCTGCCGCACACGCCTGGCCCGCGGCACCATGCCCAAGGATCCCGTGGCCGTGACCACCATTGTTTCCACCGATATGGCAACGCCGGTTGCCAAAAAGTACGGCGTGGAGCTGCGCCGTACCCTGACGGGCTTTAAGTTCATCGGCGAGCAGATCGGCAAGCTGGAAGCAGAGGGCCGTGTGGAACGCTATATCTTTGGCTTTGAGGAGAGCTATGGTTACCTGTCCGGCGGACATGTGCGGGATAAGGATGCCGTGAACGCCACGCTGCTGGTGTGTGAAGCCGCCGCCTGGTATGCCCAGCAGGGCATGACGCTGCTGGATGCCATTGAAGCGCTGTACAAAGAGTTTGGCTATTACCGCAACGCCCTGTGCAGCTTTGCCTTTGAGGGCGAAACCGGCATGTACACCATGCAGAACCTGATGAAGGCTCTGCGCGCCGACCCGCCTAAAGAGATTGCGGGCTATGCGGTGGAGCGTGTTGCGGATTATGATACCGATGGTACCGGCCTGCCCCGCGCCAACGTGCTGGAATACCACCTGGCGGGCGGCCACAAGCTGATGGTGCGCCCCTCCGGCACCGAGCCGAAAATCAAAGTGTATCTGTCCGCCGTGGGCAAGAACAAAGCGGAAGCCGATGCGGTGAACGCGGAGCTGGCGAAGGCGGCGGAAATGCTCATGAAGTGAGTTAGGGAGTAGGAGTGAGGAGTTGGATGGGAGAATTAGAAATTAGGAATGAGTAATTAGGAATTTTGCGGTAAGGGTCAGGCCCGGCGGTTTGATCTGTAGGGCACGATGCCCTCATCGCGCCGGGGAGAGACCCTGCCGGTTGCTATAAACGCTGCCAATATCTGTAGGGCACGATGCTTGCATCGTCCCGCGGACGGGCCGCGCCACATCATTCGCCGCCTAAGGTGGGGTATGCTCCCACCGGACCGGTGTTTTCGCCCTGCGGAGACGAAAGCGAAGCCGCCATCGCCGAAGCTTACCGCCGGACGATGGAGGTGGAAGGCTGCTATTCCATCAGCTGGTGGTGCGACCCCGTTCTGCTGGGCAGGGTGCCGGAACCGATGGCCAAAGCCCTGGGGGCGGATGTGTTCACCCCGCAGGAACTGGAGCTGCTGCACCAGCCGCTGGATTACCTGGGCTTTAACGTCTACAATGCCTGCGCGGCCCAGCAGCCGGGCAGCGAGTATACCGCCAACACCTGGCAGGGCAGCCCGCGCACTGCGATGGAATGGCCCATCACGCCGGACTGCATCTATTGGGCCATCCGCTTTTTGAACCAGCGGTATGGCCGGCCCATCCTGATTACCGAGAACGGCATGGCAAACACAGATTTTGTGATGCTGGACGGTAAAGTGCACGACCCGCAGCGCATTGATTATGTGCACCGCCACCTGCTGGCCGCCCGCCGTGCCTTGCAGGAGGGCTACCCGCTGATCGGTTATACCTACTGGTCAATCATGGATAACTATGAGTGGGCCGAAGGCTACAGCAAGCGCTTTGGGCTGATTTATGTGGACTACCGCACCATGGAACGCATCCCCAAGGATTCCGCTGCGTGGTACGCCCATGTGATCGCCACAAACGGCAGCGAGCTGTAAAATGCAAAACATATGTCAGGGGGAAGCTCTGCGCAGGGCTTCCCCTTGACTTTTTGTATGCGGCGCTTTATAATTTGAAAAGACTACCGATTTGATAGGTTGGGCGGGCGCGAACCCGCCCATTTGTTTGTTAATTTACAAAACCGTGGGGGAGCAGGCAGTATGCTGAATCAGTTTTCAAGAACGCAGTTGTTGTTTGGCAAGGAGGCAATGGAGCGTCTGTACAACGCCCGTGTGGCCGTGTTTGGCGTTGGCGGTGTTGGAGGCTATACGGTGGAAGCACTGGCACGCAGCGGCATTGGCACGCTGGATCTGATTGATGACGACAAGGTCTGCCTGACCAACCTGAACCGCCAGATCCTGGCCACCCGCAAAACGGTGGGCAAATACAAGGTGGATGTGGCGGAAGAGCGCATCCATGATATCAACCCGGACGCCGTGGTGAACACCTACAAGACGTTCTACATGCCAGACACCGCCGACCAGTTCGATTTCAGCCAGTACGACTATGTGGTCGATGCCATCGACACGGTAAAGGGCAAGCTGGAACTGGTCATGCAGGCGCAGGCAACGGGCACGCCCATCATCAGCTGCATGGGCGCGGGCAACAAGCTGGATGCTTCCGCCCTGGAGGTTGCGGATATTTACGATACCTCCGTCTGCCCGCTGGCCCGCGTAATGCGCGCCGAGCTGCGCAAGCGCGGGGTCAAGCACCTGAAGGTGGTATACTCCAAAGAGCCTGCACTGACCCCCATTGATGATATGACCATCAGCTGCCGCACCCATTGCATCTGTCCGCCCGACACGGCCCGCAAATGTACCCAGCGCCGCCAGGTTCCCGGCAGCAACGCCTTTGTGCCCGCCGCCGCGGGGTTGATCATTGCAGGTGAGGTTGTGCGCGACATTGCCAACGGCGAACCGCAGAAAAAATAAGCAGCACAACACCGATCGAAAACGTCAGGGAAACAAAGATGCTCCGTAAGGGCGAACAGCGTTCGCCCACGGACGTTTGCCATGTGCATGACATAAATGTGCGTTGCTATGTCAAGGCGGCGGGCGCACAATGTGCGCCCCTATGCTCCCAACAGAATTTTTAATACACGAAAAATTTCGGGAGAGATTCCGGGCAGCGGCCATCCGCCTATGCTTGGAACGGCTGTACTGCGCGGCAAGCCTGCCAAATCTGGCAGGCTTTTTTTGTGCTGTTTGCAGATTGACAAATGTACAACAAACACATATGCTGTTATTGGTGCGCAACGCATGCGCAACATGGGAAAAGGAGGGTGCTGAATGGCAGGTAAGCGTGATGAAGTGACCATCGCGGAAGTGGCGGAGGCATTGAATATATCAAAAACAACGGTATCCCGCGCAATATCCGGCAAGGGCCGCGTGAGCGAGGCTACCCGCGCGCGTGTGTTCGATTATATCGGCAAGGGCCGCCAGGATGCCGCTGCGCCGCTGCGCACTGCGCAGCAGGGCCCAACCAACAACCTTGCGCTGGTGATCCCCAAGCATTTTATGCGGCTGGACTTGCCGTTCCTGCGCAAGTGCATGGGCGGTGTGTGGAACATGGCGGCCCAGCGCGGGTATGACCTGCTGCTGTGCTATGCGGGAGAAACCGATGTAGGCCAGCTGGAACGCCAGCTGGAATCCCACAAGGTGGATGGCGTGATTTTGTCCCGTACGATGCTGCACGATGAATGTGTGCAGACTTTGCAGCGCCACAACGTGCCTTTTGTGGCCATTGGCCGCGTGGATGACGATAAGGTGCCCCAGGTGGATAACGACCAGGTAGGAGCGACCGCCGAGATGACCCGCCTGCTGCTGCAGCTGGGCATGCGCCGCATTGCCTATATGGGCGGCTGCACCAACTATACCGTCAACGAGGACCGGCTGCGCGGCTACCTGCGCGGATTTTCCGACTGTGGGGTGCAGGTGGACCAGAAATTGATTTGGACTGGCATTGAAACCAGCGAACAGCGGATCGATGCATTGGAAGGTGCGCTGGAGCAAAAGCCCGAATGCCTGCTCTGCGCGGACGACAGCATGGCGGCCGCGGTGCTGCAGGAGCTGCGTGCCCGGCACATCAAGGTACCGGAACAGGTGAAACTGGCCAGCTTTTATGATAGTGAGCTGCTGACCAGCTCAACCCCGCAGATCTCGGCCGCTCAGTTTGACGGCGAGCGCCTGGGCGCCACGGCATGCCGGATGCTGCTGGATATTTTGGCGGGCAAGCAAATCGCATTGCGCCAGATGCAGGGATATCAGGTGATTTTGCGCGAGTCCACAAAATAGACAATATTACCAATATTGTAAAATATGATGATTGATACAGCCTTTCCTGCGCACACAGCATGTGCACCGGGAAAGGCTGATTGTTGTTAAAAAGCCTGTACTAAAGTTGCGCATACAAAATTCGACATTGTTACAAAAGTGTAACAAGCTGTGAAAAATGCACAAGAAAACGTGGTAAAACATGTTGGCTATGAACATTGACACTGAAAATAGAATTGTGTATTCTTAAGTTGTGAAACAAAGTTGCGCAACGATGATGCGCAACCTTGAGAAGCTTGTGATATAGCAGATGAAGGAGAATGATTATGAAAAAGCAACTCGCACTTGCAACAGCTGCCTTGATGGCACTGTCCCTGGCAGCATGCGGCAGCACCGCAACTGCCTCTTCCGCTGCAGAGTCCACCAGCACTGCAGCTTCCAGCGAAGCCGCCTCCACCGACAGCACCGCAGCTGACGATGGTGACGTTCTGCAGCAGGCTGCAGCCGCTGCTTTCGCCAACGACGTTACCCTGACCATGTGGGGCGCCGAGGAAGACCAGGAACTGCTGCGCACCATCGCTGATAACTTTATCAAAGAATACGGCAATTACGGCGGCAAGATCACCATCAACCTGGGCGCTCAGTCCGAAAAGGAGGCTAAGGATACCGTCCTGACCGACCCCACCGCCGCTGCTGACGTTTACGCATTTGCTGATGACCAGCTGAACGAGCTGGTTCAGGCAGGCGCCCTGCAGGAAGTTCAGCTGAACGCTGACGACATCAAGAGCCGCAACACTGCAGCTTCTGTTGACGCTGCAACCCTGAACGGCAAGCTGTATGCTTACCCCCTGACCGCTGATAACGGCTACTTCATGTTCTATGATAAGTCCTTCTTCACCGAGGATGACGTCAAGAGCCTTGACACGATGATGGAGAAGGCAGCCGCCGCAGGCAAGAAAGTCTCGATGGACGTTGCTAACGGCTGGTACCTGTACAGCTTCTATGCTGGCGCTGGCCTGAACCTGAGCCTGGCTGATGACGGCGTGAACACCGTCTGCAACTGGAACGAAGCTCCGGGCGCTGACGTTACCCAGGCTGTCATCGATATCTGCAAGAACCCCGGCTTCCTTGCCCTGAAGGATGAAGAGTTCACCGGCAAGCTGAAGGACGGCACCCTGGTTGCTGGCGTTAACGGCACCTGGCGTGCAAACGACGCTGCTGAAGTTTGGGGCGATAATTACGCTGCCTGCAAGCTGCCTACCTACACCCTGAACGGCGAGCAGGTCCAGATGGCTTCCTTCTCCGGCTTCAAATTGATCGGCGTCAACCCCCACAGCGCTAACGTTGGTGCTGCCATGCTGCTGGCTGATTACGTTACCAACGAAGAGAACGAGACCCTCCGCTTCCAGCAGCGTGCACAGGGCCCCTCCAACACCAACGCTCTGGCAGCCGCTTCTTCTCCGGCTCTGACCGCTGTTGTTGCTCAGTCTGAGTACGCTAACCTGCAGCGCGTCGGCGGCAACTACTGGGCTTCTGCTGAAACCCTCGGCCAGATCTGTGTCAACGGCAACCCCGATGGCAAGGATCCCCAGACCCTGATTGAAGATGCTGTTGCTGGCATCACCGCACCGGTTACCCAGTAATTGTTAAGGCAACACCGCACAATTCCTGCCTGACGGCTTAAGCACCGCTCCGGCGGCTGCGGCACGGCATCTGCGTTGCCAAAATGCTCGATAAGACATCCAGTATTATCTGCGCTTTTGGCTTAGCAACTGCCGCACCTCGCTCGCCGTATCGGCACTTAGAATTATGTGGTATTGCCTTAAAACGAAAAAAGCTGCATTGATACACTAAAACAACGGCCCACAAACGGTCCGGAACGGTTGCCGGGCACGTGTGGGCCGCTTGGCGTAACCGCGTTGGAAAGGAGAGATTCCTGTGGCAAAATCCGCTGCTGCGGCCCTGCACACGGAACCAAAGGAACCCAATTTTTTGCAGAAATTTGGTCATGACTTTGTGCACGGCGATATCTTTACCAAACTATCCTTCTTTGTATGGGGTCTGGGCTACATTGGCCACGGCCAGCTGATGAAGGCGCTTCTGGTCACATTTGTACAGGGCTTTGCGCTGTATTTCCTGGCATTCTTTGGCGTACCCAACCTGGCAAAGTTCGGCACCCTTGGTACCGTAAAAATGGAGATGGTGTTCGATGTTGCCACGATGAAAAACGTTGTAAACGATTACGATAATTCGTTTGAGATCCTGCTGATGAGCATGATCTCCTTTATCGTGATCGCGGCACTGATCGCGGCGGCCATGATGGTGGTATCTTCCAACTATCAGCTGCAGAAGATCCGTGAAGCTGGCAAAAAGACCAACAACTTTGTGCAGGACATCAACGTTTACCTGAACGAAAAGTTCTATGTGACCCTGCTCACCCTGCCGGTTCTGGGCGTTGTGGTGTTCACCATTGTGCCGCTGTTCATCCTGATCGCCGTTGCGTTCACCAACTATGACCAGCAGCACATGCCGCCCAATGAACTGTTTACCTGGGTTGGGCTGAACAACTTCTTTACCCTGTTTGGCGGCGGCGGAATGACCTCCACGTTTGGTTATTCCTTTGCCAAGGTTTTAACCTGGACGTTGGTTTGGGCATTCTTTGCCACCTTTACCAACTTCTTTGGCGGCATTTTGATGGCAATGTTCATCAACGACAAAAAGACCAAGTTCCCCAAGTTCTGGCGTACCCTGTTCATGGTGACTATTGCGGTGCCGCAGTTCGTTACGCTGCTGCTGGTGCGCAACTTCTTCTCCAACAACGGTATTTTCAATACCATGATGGCCAATGCAGGCGTTACCGACTTCCTGCATAACATCGGCCTGCTGGATAAGGGCCTTTCTTACATTCCGTTCCTGACCCAGCCGGGCTGGGCCATGTTCACCATCATCATGATCAATATCTGGATCGGCGTGCCGTACCAGATGCTGATCGCTACCGGCGTGCTGATGAACATTCCCGCTGACATGATCGAGGCCGCCCGCATTGACGGCGCCAACCCGGTGCAGATGTTCTTCCGCATCAAGCTGCCCTACCTGCTCAGCGTGCAGGGTCCCTCTCTGGTAACGGATTTCGTCAAGAACGTCAACAACTTCAACGTCATTTACCTGCTCACGCAGGGTGTGTTTGTAACCCAGAACCAGGCCCTTGCACAGTCCAACGCAAAGGAAGTTGACCTGCTGGTTACCTGGCTGTTCCGCTTGACGCAGGATTACTACAACTACAAGATGGCTGCCGTGCTGGGCATTATGGTGTTCATTGTGTGCGCCGTGTTTACGGTTGTATGCTTCCACTTTATCAATAAGAAGGAGGCGACGTTCTCTTGAGTACCACTGCTGTACCCTCTGCCGCTGCGCAAAAGCAACTCAAGCAGGGCAAAGTGAAAAAAGGCATCTTCTCCGTCATCCGCCATCTGGTGCTGGCGCTGCTGGCTTTTATCTGGCTGGTACCCATCGCCTGGCTGCTGCTGACCTCGTTTTCCACCGATAAGGGCATCAACTTTACCCGCTTTGTGCCGGAAAGCTTTACCATGTGGAACTACGTCAGCATTATGACACAGCCGGACTCTGTTGCACAGTTCCCGCGCTGGTTCATGAACACCCTGGTTGTGGCATGCTTTAACTGTGTGATCTCCACCTGCTTTGTGTTGATGGTGGCTTACGCCATAAGCTGCTGCCGCTTCAAGGGCCGCAAGCTGCTGCAGAACTTGTCCGTTACCGTCAACCTGTTCCCCGGCGTTCTGGCCATGATCGCTGTGTACTTTGTTTTGAAGTACATGAACCTGACCAACTCTTACGCCGGTCTGATCATGGTATACGCGGGCTCTTCCGGCCTGGGCTACCTGATCTGTAAGGGCTTTTTTGATACGGTACCTGTGGCACTGCGTGAGGCCGCCAAGCTGGACGGCGCTTCGGAAGCGCGCATCTTCTTCCAGATCGTCATCCCGATGTCCCGCCCGATCCTGGTGTACACCATTATCAGCTCCTTCCTGACGCCGTGGACCGACTTTGTTGTGGCAAAGATGATCCTGAACTCCGGCGTTTCGTCGGACTGGACGGTGGCAATCGGCCTGTACAACATGCTGCAAAAGGCTTTGGTCAACAGCTACTTCTCCCGTTTCTGCGCAGGCGGTGTTTTGGTGGCTGTCCCCATCTCCATCCTGTTTGTCATCATGCAGAAGTTCTATGTTGAGGGCATTACCTCCGGTGCAGCAAAGGGCTAAACCTTTGCATCAACGGCACATGGCACAATAGCTGCAGAATCTACTATAATTATGGCAATACCGCATAATTCCCGCCTTACGGCTTAAGCACCGCTCCGGCGGCTGCGG
>OJSG01001570.1_pt1 | contig 13207 bp, 10 predicted proteins | sample 1599371 | NCBI WGS metagenome assembly OJSG01 (sample SAMN04168658, study PRJEB22393) | human gut metagenome | biome: human gut microbiome; feature: stool | host: Homo sapiens | collected 2014-03-24
CTGAATCTAACGCGTCTGCCAATTCCGCCATATCCGCATATTCTGTTTTGTTCGCCGCCGTTCGGCTCGGAACGATAGTTATTATACCACGGAAAGCGGGAAAGTCAAGCGTTTTTTCAAAAAAGTTTTTGCATTCTTTTCCGCATATTTTATCTTGCGTCCCTGCGCACAAAAACACAGACATCTGCCCCGGTGATGCCTGCTTCCGGGGCAGATGCCTGCCAGACCACGCTTCTTCTTTTGCAGTTTTTCCTGAATTTTCTCAGATGCCCCAGAACAGCCAGAGGCTCCCTGCCCCCACGAGAACTGCCGCCAGTGTGAAGGGTACGCCGATGCGCAGGAAGTCCCGGGTGCGGACAGTCTCGCCGTTCTTGCGGAGAATGCCGATGGCTGCGATGTTGGCCGACGCGCCGATGGGGGTCAGGTTGCCGCCCAGCGTCGCGCCGGTAAGCAGACCGAAGTAGAACAGCTCCGGCTCAATGCCCGCGCCGCCGTTCATGAGGGCGGCGACGCCCTGTACCACCGGCAGCATGGCCGCCACATAGGGGATGTTGTCGATGAAGGCCGACAGCCCCACCGACGCGGCCACCAGCAGCAGGTAAAGATGCAGCGGCTCGTCTCCGGCTGCGGAGTGGAACAGCTGCGCCGCCGCGTCGATGACTCCCGCCCTGCCCACTCCTTCCAGCAGAATAAAGAGGCTGAAGAGCAGCAGCAGGGTGTCATAGTCCAGCGCCCGGAACGTCTCGGCCAGCGGCCTCAGGGAGCGGCTGCGCCAGCAGGCGCGGGCGGCACCGAAGAGGCACAGCCCCATGCAGACGAGCCCGCTGCGCAAGGTATAGAGCAGATGCAGCACGCCGCCAGAGGGCTCGGGCAGGAAGGACGCCGCGATGAGCAGACCTACCGTCAGCAGGAGAAGCGCCGTGGGGACGTCGTCCTCCACCTCCGTCTCCACCGTGACATGGACGGGCTGGCGCTGGTCCCGGAACAGCCAGAACAGCACCCCCAGCGAGGCCAGCGCTCCCAGCTCCACGCTCCAGAAGATGCCGGGCCGGCCCTCCATCCAGAAGAAATCGAAGAAATTCATCCCCGCAAAGCCGCCCAGCAGGATGCTCGTGGTGTCCCCCACCAGCGTTGCCGCGCCCTGTAAATTGGACGACACCGCAATGGCGATGAGCACCGGCACCGGCGATCGTTTCAGCCGCCGGGCGATGGCAAGCCCTACCGGAGCCACCATCAGCACGGTGGCCACATTGTCCACAAAGGCACTGATGAACCCCGCCAGCAGCGCCAGCACCGACACGGCCCACCGGACATCCGGCACATGGGCAATGAGCTCCTCGGCCAGCCGGGCGGGCATCTTGCTCTGGATAAAAAGAAAGACCGTACCCATCATTCCCGCCATCATCAGCAGGACATTGAAGTCTACGGCCCGGGCGGCGTCCGCCAGCGTGAAATCGTACACGCCCAGCTTTCCCAGCAGCAGGAACGCCCCGGCGCCGCCCAGCGCGACCCAGGGGCGGTACTGCTGCACCGCCAGCATCAAAATATAAAACAGGACAAACAGGCTCAGCGCCAGTGTCATTTCGTCTCCTCCGCAGGTTCCAGAGGCTTTGCGTCTTCTTCTATCATCCGATAGCCCACGCCAAGCTCGTTGAGGATATAAGTATTGCTGCCCGGGCGGCTGCCCAGCTTTTTGCGGATATTGGCCATATTCACCTGCAGCTTCTTGGTGCTGCTGGCGTCCGTGTCGCCCCAGATGGCCCGGACGATGGCCGCATAGGTCATCACGCGCCCGGCGTGCTCGGACAAAAAGGCCACGATGTTGTATTCCGTCTGGGTCAGGCGCACCTCCTGCCCATCCACGAACACCTTGCGGCGCTCATAGTTGATGGTGAGGCCCTGTGCGCTGAACACCCCGCCGGGCAAGCTCCCGCCGCCATAGCGGTTCACCCGCAGCGCAGCCCGCACCCGGGCCAGCAGCTCACCGGTGCCGAAGGGCTTGGTGATATAGTCGTTGGCACCGAGGTCGAGGGCCTCGATCTTATCCTGCTCGGTGGTGCGGGCCGACAGGACGATGATGGGGGTCAGATACTTCTGCCGGATGGAGCGGATGGCGTCCAGACCGTCCCGGTCGGGCAGGCCGAGGTCCAGGATGACGAGGTCCGGGTTATAGGAGATGAACATGGTCATGCCCATCACGCAGGTCTGGGCCACCAGCGCCTGATAGCCGTTGGTCTCCAGCAGGGTCTGGATGAAGCTGCAGATGTTCGCCTCATCCTCGATGATAAGTACCTTGAATTTATTATTGCTCATCCTCTGTTTCCTCCGTATCCACTTCTTCGGTCTCCAGCCAGAACCGGATGGTCGTACCCTCGCCGGGCGTGCTCTCGGCCTTTATCTCGCCGCCGTGGGCTTTGATGATGGCCGCGCACACCGACAGCCCGATGCCCATGCCGTGCTTGCCGCCCGACGAGGTATCCTGCGTCAGGGTCGTGCCGGTGAAGAGGGTCTTGAGCCGCTCTTTCGGGATGCCGCAGCCGTTGTCGATAATTTCGAATACCGCCCGCTGCCCCAGCGTGAACACCCGCAGCGTCAGGCGGGTCATCCCCTTGGCGTGGAGCACCGCGTTTTCCAAAAGGTTCGTCAGCACCTGCTGGATGAGCATGGAGTCCATCGGGATGACGATGAAGTCATCCGGAAGCTTTACTTCCACCGGTACGCCGGGGTGGAGCTTCTGGAACCGCACCAGCACCGTATCCACCAGCTCTTCCAGCACGGTGGGCGTCTTCTGGATGGCGACGCCGTCGGCGTCGATGCGGGTGACGGAGAGCAGATTCTCCACCATCCGGTTGAGCCACTGGGCGTCGGCACAGGCCTCGGAAAGGAGCTTTATCTTCTGCTCCCGGCCCAGCGAGTCGTAGTTGTCGATGACCGTAGAGCAGGCCCCGTAGATGGACGTCAGCGGGGTGCGCAGGTCGTGGGAGACAGCCCGCAGGAGGTTGGCCCGCATCTTCTCTGTCTCGCTCTCCATCCGCAGCTGCTCCTGCTTTTTGATGCGGGTGGTCAGGGTGCTCGTCATGAAGGAGACCACCAGCATCACCACGCCGGAGAAGATGTTCTCCGGGATGGTGAAGTTGAAGGCAAAGTAGGGTGCGCGGAACGCGAAGTTGACTGCCAGCACGCTGATGACAGAACCGGCCACGCCCCACCAGTAGCCGTCGGTGTACATGGAAACAAAAAACACCGCCAGCAGGAACACCATCGAGGCCACACCGTCGATGCGGCCGCTGATGAACTGGATGAGCGTCACACAGGCGAACGCCCCGATGAGCGCCGCCAAAAGTACCCAGACGTCCTTTTTCCGGAGCATCTGCTTCATTTGCTGTCCCTCCCGATATATATTCAATCCCATTGTAAAAGTATACCACAAATAAATTAAAGATACAGCAAAGGGTGGGCATTTTTCCATGGTTTCAAAGGGTTGACAAAAGCGCGTTCCTGGCTCACAATAGGATCATCTTCTTTATCGTAATAAAGGAAAGGGAAAGAATATGCTGTATTTTGAGAACGACTACTGCGAGGGTGCGCATCCCGCCATCCTGCAGAAGCTGACGGAAACGAACTTCGAGAAGGTGTCCGGCTACGGCACCGACCCCTACTGCGCCAGCGCAAAGGAGAAGATACGCGCCGCCTGCGCCTGCCCCGAGGCAGATGTCTTCTTCATCTCCGGCGGCACCCAGGCCAACTCCATCGTCATCGCCTCCACGCTCCGCCGCTGGGAAGGCGTCGTCGCCGCCGCCACCGGCCATGTGGCCGGTCATGAGGCGGGTGCCATCGAGTTCACCGGCCACAAGGTCATCGGCCTGCCCCAGAAGAACGGCAAGCTGGATGCCGCCACGGTGGAGGATTTCTGCAAGACCTTCTACGCCGACTCGAACCACGACCACATGGTCTTCCCCGGCATGGTGTATATCTCCCACCCCACCGAGTACGGCACCCTGTACAGCAAGGCTGAGCTCGAGGCCCTGTCCGCCGTCTGCCACACCTACCATATGCCCCTCTTCGTGGACGGCGCACGTCTGGGTTATGCGCTGGTGAGCGAAGGCACCGACGTGACCCTGGCAGACCTCGCCCGGCTCACCGACGTCTTCTACATCGGCGGCACCAAGGTGGGCGCACTCTGCGGCGAGGCCGTGGTCTTCCCCCACGGCGCACCGGCCCACTTCATGACGATGGTCAAGCAGCAGGGCGCTCTGCTGGCCAAGGGCCGCCTCATGGGCATCCAGTTCGACGTCCTCTTCACCGACGACCTCTACACCCGCATCAGCCGCAACGCCATCGAGACGGCCAACGCCCTCAAGAAGGGCCTCGCCGCAAAGGGCTACCGCTTCTTTATGGACTCCCCCACCAACCAGCTCTTCGTCGTGCTGGAAAACACCCAGCTGGCCGCGCTGGAAGGCAAGGCAAAGTTCGGCTTCTGGGAGAAGTTCGACGACAGCCACACCGTCGTCCGCATCGCCACCAGCTGGGCCACTAAGATGGAAGAGATCGAGCAGCTCATCGCTCTGATGTAACTGCCAAAACTTTTCCATCCGTTTTATGCGAAACGCCGGTTGCTTTTGAGGCGTCAATATGCTATCTTTGAAAGAAACATGAGTGGAAGGAAGGTCTTCTCTATGAGCTTTTTGGACAGACTCTTCGGCAGCAGGGCAAAGACTGCGGAAGAGACGCGGTTCCCCGGTGAAAAGATGACCGTCATGGCTCCCATCGACGGCACGGTGATCCCGCTGGAGCAGATCCCCGATGAGACGTTCGCCACCGCCATTCTGGGGCCCGGCTGCGGCATTGAGCCCACCGGCGACACCGTGTACGCCCCGTTTGACGGCACCATCACGCAGGTGGCTTCCACCCTGCACGCCATCGGCATCACCAGCGACGACGGCATCGAGCTGCTGATCCATGTCGGCATGGACACCGTCGAGATGCAGGGCAAGGGCTTCACCGCTCTGGTCAAGGAAGAGCAGAAGGTCAAGGCCGGCACCGCTCTGCTGAAGGTCGATCTGGACGCCATCCGCGCTGCCAACCACCCCACCACCACCGCCATCATCGTGACCAACGCCGACGACCTGCCAAAGCTCCATATCATCGCGGGCGGCATCGTCTCCACCGGCACGCCGCTGTTCAAATTCGAGTAAGATACAAAAAAGACATCCGCCGACGGCGGATGTCTTTTTTGTTATGCTCATGCTTTTTCGGGCTTATACTGCAGGACCCGCTCGGAGACGAGGCCGTTGAAGAACTGGATGAAGGGTCCGAGGCAGAACGCGCAGATGAGGGTACCCAGACCCACAAGACCGCCCAGGAGCCAGCAGAGCAGGGCGCAGAAGGCGTCGGTGAAGACGCGGCAGCCGAAGTACTGGAAGTGCGTGTAGTCCCGCAGACCCAGCGAGAGGTAATCGTAGGGCGCGATGCCGAGGTCAGCCGTCTGGTAAAGGGACGCGCCCAGCGCCGTCACAAGGACGGCCAGCACCACCCACACCAGCTGTTCCGGCAGGGACGCTGCCGGGCCAAAGGCCGCGGCAATGGGCTCGTAGAAGAAGGTTATGATAAACCCCATGCCGATGCCGTTGACGAAGGTGCCAAGGCCGATGTACTTGCGTCCGAACCAGAATTCCAGCGCAAAGAAGAGGATGTTGGTGGCGACGTTCTGCACGCCCAGCGAGATGCCCAGCAGCTCGGCAAGGCGCATATTCAGCGCGCTGATGGAGTCGTTGCCGAGATGGGACTGCTTGAAGAGGGCGATGCCCAGACCAATAATGACAATGCCCACCACCATGCCCACGATGCGGCGGGTGGTCGGCTTTTGGGTGGTCGAAGTGCTCATGAAACGGCCTCCTGATCTATTTTTCTCTATTATAACGCTGCAGGAGGGTCGGCGCAATCAATATTGCACAATTCTCTGTTTCATTGTGGAAAACTCATTGTTTCAAGTCTTCTTCCAGCCGGGCCTTGTCCAGCCCCTCGCCGATGACGATGAGCACCTGCTGTCCCTGCGGGATGGGGGCCGCTGTCAGACCGTCGGCGGCAGCATTCAGCTCATACCACCGGCCATCATCCTCCACGAAGCCTTTCACCCGGAGGACATTTCCGCAGGCGGGGTCGGTGAAGAGGGACGGGATGTTCTTTTCCAGCTGAGCACGGGGCAGACCCAGCTCGAGGAAGTAGGCCGAGGTAAAAGCATCATGCGCGTCGAAGTGGAGCTTTTCGCAGCTGGCCTGCCGGAAGCCGCACTTTGCGATGCGGGCCATGTCGTCGCCGGTCAGATCGGCCCAGTCTTTCGCAATGATCTCCTCCGGGCCGAACTTCCGGGAGCACTTGCAGGCTTCCAGCGCACGGGCCAGATGGGCTTCTGCCCCCTGCTTCTGCGCCTCAGAGGCCAGCTGACAGCGGCTCAGGAGGACACTGCCCGCCCATGCACTCTCGGAAGCGAGGATATATTCTGCCTGCGGGGAAAGTTCTTCCGGCAGAAGGGCATCCACGATGGCGATGACATTGCCCAGCTGATACCAGCGGTCCAGCGGCTCGTCCCGCAGCACGTCGAAGAACTCGTCCACGTCAAAGATGCCGCTGGGCTCCACGATGACCCGCTCAAAGCCCCGCATGGCCATGGAGATGAGCTTTGTCCGCATCCGGCGCTGGTGGGTGTCGCAGTCGCAGCCGCCGCTGATGGTCTCCAGCTCCACGCCCCGGGCCTCGAGGTCCTGCAGGAGCATAGCGTCCACGTTCACCGCGCCGAAGTCGTTTTCCAGTACACAGACTTTGACGCCCTGCCCGGCCCACCATGCCGCGTATCTGCGCAGGAAGGTGGTCTTCCCTGCCCCGAGAAATCCTGTGATAAGGTCTACCTGTACCATATTCCGTCCCTCCGTCGGTTTCTTTTTCCGCTGTCAGTATAAGCGAACGAGGCCGGATTGTCAAACACAAGAAACGGCCCTTTCCCGGTCTGGGAAAGGGCCGTTTCGCCGCAATGCTGGGAGTTCCTTACAGGAATTCGACGCTGCCGTCCTCGATGTGGTACATCGCACCGACGACCCGCAGGCCCGTTTCCGCCTTGATGTCATGGATGCACAGGCTCTTTTCGATCTCCTGCACACTGTGCCGGACATTGAGACAGCTGGCCTTGTAGGGGTCTGTTTCGTCCCCGATGGCCTTCTTGATCTCGTCCGTGATGCAGCGGATATAGCCGGACGGCTCGGAGTTGATGGCGGCATCCACCGCACCGCAGTGGGTGTGGCCCAGCACCACCACCAGCCGACAGCCCAGATGGCCGGCAGCGTACTCGATGCTGCCCAGCTGGTGGTCGTCGATGATGTTGCCCGCCAGCCGGATGACGAACAGCTCACCGATGCCCGCCGAGAAGATGTTCTCCGGGATGACCCGGGAATCCGAACAGGTGACGATGATGGCGTAGGGCGACTGGCCCTTCGCCCAGGTGGACATCCGGATACGGCGGGAAATATCGCCGCTCCCATTTTCCGCGTTCAGGTATTTCAGGTTGCCCGCCGCCAGCTTGTAGATGGCATCGGCCGCGGTGCAGACTGGGGTCTCACGCATTGCAGCAGCCTCCTTGGGAAAAAGTGGTAAAAAGTATCCTGCAAAAATGCCCGGCCGTCCAACGAAGGGCAGCCGGGCGGGAACTCAATTTATCAGAAGTGGATGACGCCGAGGATCAGACCAGCGACGAGGCAGACGATGGAAACGCCCCACTGCCAGCCGAAGCAGTACTTGATGTGGTCCTTGATCTCGACACCGGCCAGACCGATGCCCAGATAGGTAGCGGGAGCCACCGGGCTGATGAAGGTAGCGCAGTTGCGGCAGACGACCATTGCGATGGCGATGTGAGCCGGGTTGACGCCGAACTGGTTGCCAACGCTGACCAGAACGGGCAGCAGGCCGTAGAAGTAGGAGTCGGTATCGAACAGCAGAGCCAGAGGCACGCTCAGGATGCCGATGATGATGGGCAGGAAACGGCCCATGGATGCCGGGATGAAGCTTGCCATGACGACTGCCATCTTCTCCATGATGCCGCTCTTGCTCAGGACACCGAGGAAGACACCGGCGCACAGGATGGTGGATGCCATGCTCAGGCCAGCGGAAGCGTGGCTCTTGATGATGGAGTTGTGCAGCTTCTTGCCGCGGTAGTTGACCAGAATGCCCAGAGCGCAGCCGACCATGAAGACGTAGTAAGAGGGGAAGATGTCCAGAACCAGCACGATGATGACGGCCAGAGTCAGGATGACGTTGAAGATGAAGTTCTGGGGACGAGCCAGAGCCTCGTCCTTCTTGCCGTCGTCGGAGTCGTCGTACTTGCCGGCGTCCTCAGCAACGATGGCATCGCCGAGCTTTGCGATGCGCTTCTTCTCCTGCAGGCCCCAGAAGATGGCGGTGCCGACAGCCAGCACCAGGCCGACGATCTGCATGGGCATGAGCTGGAACCACAGGTCGTTGGGCTCCATCTCGATGACGCTTGCGGCGCGCATGGTGGGGCCGCCCCAGGGCATCAGGTTCATGACGCCCATTGCGGTGACGCAGATGAGCAGCAGGGTCTCACGGCGCATGTGCAGGCGCTTGTAGACGGGCAGCATGGCGGGGATGGTGATGAGGAAGGTGGAAGCGCCGCCGCCGTCCAGATGGCCGATGATGGCGATGAGGCAGGTCATCAGAGCAACGCCGACGACGTTGTTGCCGACCTTCTTCATCAGCGCACCGATGATCTTGTCGAACATGCCTGCATCGGTCATGACGCCGAAGAACAGGACGGAGAAGATGAACAGGACAGCCGTACCGTGGACGCCCTTGACGCCCTCCTTGATAAAGCCAGCCATTTCATCCAGGGTGAAAGCACCGGTAGCCACCAGAATGGCTGCGGTGATGGTCGAGACGCTGACGAATGCCAGTGCAGGGACCGTGACATTGCGCAGCAGCAGGACGATGACCGCAATCACCGTTGCAAAGCCGAGCAGAGCGAGGATCGTATCACTCATGGGTTTGTACTTCCTTTCCTTTTTCGTATACTGGGGATGCATTCCGTTTTATCCTCCGGAATCATTCCCGTTCGTTATGGTTCCAGTATACAGGCTCAAACTTACAGCCCAAAGCCCTTCTCGTTACGGTTTGTTAAGAAATTCCTTAATATCCTGTAAGATTCCGTATGGAAGGTTGGATACAATCAAGCCGGAGCTGCGCAAAAAAGAAACAAAAAAGCAACAGGCCCCGGGGTGTTTCCACTCCGGGGCCTGTTATCATCTTTATTTATGGGGCCTATATCGCCTTGCGGCAGTCCTCACACGGGGAAGAGAAAATTAGCCGTTAGCCTTTTCGACCACATCGTTGATGATGACGACCAGGATGTACTTGCCGTCACTCGTCTTGGCAATGCCCAGCTTGCCGGTCTCAGCAACTTCATGCTTCATGTCGTTAACGACAGCGGCCTGAGCCTCGAACAGAGCGCCATTCACAATGCCAGCCTGCAGGTTTGCGTTCTTCGTGGCATTCTCGGTCTTGACCAGAGCAACACGGATCTGCTTGCCAACATTTGCCTTCTCGGCATCAGAGCCGCTGTTGAGCACGCCCAGAGCCTTCTGGACTGCATTAGCGGCATCGGTGTTGACGTCGATGTGCTCCTGACTGATGACCTTGCCGGTGACCTTCTCAACAGCATTGTCCAGAGTGATCTTGTTGGCGGAGTCAGCAGCGATGATAGTCTCGATAGCCTTCAGGGTGTTCTCAGCAGTCTTATCCACGTCCTTGCTCTGCTCGACCTTGACGCCCATCTTGGTCAGAGAATCAGCGATGTCCTTGCTCTTGACGCTATTGCCGCAGCCAGTCAGAACAGACAGTGCCAGAACGCCTGCGAGGGCGACGGCCAGAAACTTCTTTGCCATTTTCATGATTTTTGCCTCCATAATTATGAATGATCTTACAGGCAGGCTGTCCAGTTCCGGTCGTCGGCCTGTCGGCCTTATTGTACCCCCCCCCCTATAGATTTGTCAATATATTCCTTGCATTTTTATCATATCATCGAATTATGAAGGATACCTCTGTGCATATTCCACAAATTCACGGAAAACAGCTGCTGCTTACTCTTTCCGGCTGCTCCGTATCTGAGCCAGCAGCGTAGACGCCGACACCGGTTTTACCACATAGCCGTCGATGACGCCGTGGCTGCGGGCGTCCACAATTTCTCTTGTGGGGGCATTGGTCATCACGATGCGGGTCATGCCCGGGTAGCGGCCCCGGATGGCCATGCAGAGATCCACGCCGCTGCTGCTCATCAGGCTCTCGTCGATGGCGAGGACGTCGAAGGGCTGCTGCTCCAGCAGCTGGCGCAGCTCGCCCCGGCGGGAGCAGGTGGACACGCTCAGGCCCAGCGCGCTGAGGTCTTTGTCCAGCAGGTCGAGGACCTTGTTGTTGTCGTCCGCCGCAAGGATGCGTAGCTTGCTGTCCACGCCCCACTGCAGCTGTTCGCGCTCCTGCTGCTGCTCCAGCACCGGCAGATAGACATAGAAGGTCGTACCTCTGCCGATGGTGCTCTCCGCCCGGATGCGGCCCCGGTGGGTGCGGATGATCTGGTCCGCCAGCGCAAGGCCAAGGCCGGTGCCTTCGCCGGTCTTTTTTGTGGTGAAGAAGGGCTCGAAGATGTGCTGCATCGTCTCCTTGTCCATGCCGCAGCCGGTGTCGGTGACGCTCAGGCAGACGTAGCTCGACCATTCCTCGGAGATCTTCTCTTCCGGGAAGAGCGCCGCCAGCTCACTGCGCGGCACAACACTGCCCCGGATGGTCAGCTTTCCGCCCTCGGCGCCGATGGCGTGGATGGCGTTGATGCTGATGTTCAGCAGCACCTGCTGCAGCTGGGTCGCGTTGCCCAGAACGCATTCGCCGCTGAGCTCATTTTCTTCCTTCAGCTCCACGTTCTTCGGGCAGTTCGTCTCCACCAGCTTCCGGGTCCGATGGAGCAGTCCCTCCACCGACACGGCGTCGTAGACCGTCTCCACGTTTTTCCGGCTCATGGAGGAGATCTGTTTCACCACCTCCTGCGCCTTCTGCGCCGCCTCGCTGATCTCCATCGCGTTGTCATAGATCTCGCTGCCCGGGTCGGCGTCGGCCATGATGAGGTCGGCATAGCCGGTGATGGGGGTCAGGAAGTTATTGAACTCATGGGCGATGCCGCCGGTGAGGGTCCCCATCATCTGCAGCCGCTGGCCGTGGGCCAGCGACTCTTCGCTGCGGTGAAGCTCTTCGAGGGTCTGGTTCAGGGTCTTCAGATCGCTGATCTCGGTCGCGCTGCGGCGGTCGCGCTCCTGCAGCCGGAACATCTGGAACATGAAGAGCACCAGCACCAGCGCCACGCCGCCGAAGATGAGGACCACCTTCACGAAGCTCTGCTGTACCGGCTCGTAGAAATCGTCGTAGTCCACCACGGCGCTGACGATCCAGAAGCTGCCCCCCACGTCCAGATGACGAAAGGCGCTGATCTTATGCACCCGGGGCAGCTCCGGGTCGGCCCACCAGTAGGAGTAGTAGTCCAGTGTGCCGGATTCCTCTTCCTGCTGAGCGCGCAGCAGCTCACTCAGACTGCTCATGTCCAGTTCCTTCCCCTGATAGATGCGCTGGCGGCCCTCCACGACCTTGATGCCCCACTGAACGGCTTCGGGGTGCATGACCACAAGGTTATCGTCATTCTTTATCATGATGTAGCCGTTCCTGCCGACATGGATCTCCGAGATGAGCTGCTGATACATGACCGTGGAGTCTACCACGAGGCAGGCTGTCTCACCCCCGGCCTTCTTCTTCATCACAAGATAGTGCTCGTCGCCGCTGTGGTACTGCCAGTAGGAGATGTCCTCCGTCCGGGTGATGAGGACATCGCAGACGGCGCTGAGGCCGTAGCAGCTGTAGATGACCTCACCGTTGCTGTTTTCCAGCCAGACGTCCCGGATGGTATCGCTCCGGGCCACCGTGGGGCGGAACGCTTTGCTGGCCTCCGCTTTTCCGGCGATGGAGTCCAGCCGGTCGGCGTATTCTTCCAGCAGGACGCGGATGCTGTCGGCGGTGCTCTGCACCACCAGCTCCATCTGCCTCGTCTGGCTGTCCATCATGGCGGTGCGGTAGTCCTTCCACACCATACCCACCACGACAGCCAGTGCGGCTACCGTGACGACGCCGATGGCCAGCGGCACCCACAGGGTGCGCAGCGTCTGGAGCCATGTCTTTTTCGGGGCGTTCTCCTTCATATCGAGTCCTCCTTTGGGGCGGTCTTGCTCTTCCTGTCTAAAAATGTTATAATTTTATTTATTATAAGTGAAACAAATTTTCCGGTCAGAAAAGTGCAGGGAGTTATCATGTCGTATCATGTTCTTATTGTAGACGATGATCCAGCGATTTGCAAACTTTTATCGAAAGTTATGATAAGCAATGAGATGGACCCCCTCGTCGTCAACAGCGGCGCGGCGGCGCTGGACCTCATCGCGCGGCAGAGCAGCACGCTGGATATGATCCTGATGGACATCACGCTGGGCGACATGGAGGGCTTCGATGTCATCCAGACCATCCGGCGCAACGGCGTCACCACGCCGGTCATCATCATCAGCGGCCGCAACGAGGACTACGATTTCATGTACGGCCTCTCGCTGGGCGCCGACGACTATGTCACCAAGCCCTTCCGCCCCCAGATTTTGGGCGCAAAGGTCAAGGCCCTCATCCGCCGCAGCAAGAGCTTCTCGCAGGAGAACAACCAGCAGATCAGCTGCGGCCCCTTCCTCTGCGACACCACCACCATGCGCTTTTATAAAAACAATGTGGAGCTGAACCTCTCCGAGAAAGAGCGCAGCCTGCTGCTGCTCTTCGTGCGCCACCCGCAGCAGGTGTTCACCAAGGATATGATATACGAGCAGATATGGGGCAACCTCATCGCTGTGGACGACAACGCTATCATGGTCTACATCAACCGCCTGCGCAGCAAGATCGAGGACAACGCCCGCACGCCCCAGCACATCATCACCATCCGCGGCGTCGGCTATCGGTTCGTGCCGTAAAGACGCGTTTTTCTTGCGTCTCTCCTGAAAATATGGTATTCTTGAATAGTTTTCCGTCAGGAGGTGCTGCACGATGTGCTATCTGGTTGCCAAAAATAAAAATGCCCACGGCT
>OJSG01001604.1_pt1 | contig 12996 bp, 10 predicted proteins | sample 1599371 | NCBI WGS metagenome assembly OJSG01 (sample SAMN04168658, study PRJEB22393) | human gut metagenome | biome: human gut microbiome; feature: stool | host: Homo sapiens | collected 2014-03-24
ATCCTCCGTGCCGTAGAGGAAGTCGCCGGTGAGGGGGTGGCCGATGTGGGCCATGTGTACCCGGATCTGGTGGGTGCGGCCGGTGTCCAGCTCCAGCTCCACCAGGGCGCGGCCCTGCCCGGTGCGGAGCACCCGGTAGCGGGTGGAGGCGGGCTGGCCCGCAGGGTCCACCTGGCGGGCCATGAGGGAGCCGGGGACACGGCCGATGGGGGCGTCGATGCGCCCCTCCGGCGGCCGGGGGATTCCCTCGCACACCGCCAGGTAGATCCGCCGGAAGGTGGGGGTGTGGAGCTGGCCCTTGAGCTGCTCCTGGGCGTGGGGGTGCTTGGCCACCACCAGCAGGCCGGAGGTGCCCTTGTCCAGCCGCTGGACGGGGTGGACGTCGGCGGAAATCCCCGCTTTTTTGTAATACCAGGCGATATAATTACAGAGCGTATCGCTGTAGTGGCCGGGACCGGGGTGGACCAGCACGCCGGGGGCCTTGTTGAGCACCAGCAGATCCCCGTCCTCGTACACGATATCCAGGGGGCCGGGGGTGGGCACCATGTCCCCCTGGCCGTCGGGATCGGCCACCCGGACGGAGAGCACCTGCCCCGCCGCCGGGCGGCAGGCGGTGGTGACCCGCATCCCGTCCAGCAGGATGCCGTCGTCCAGCCACTTGACACGGCGGATCACCGTCCCCGACAGGCGGAGCTCCCGCCGCAGCAGGGTGTCGATTTTTTCCCCCGCCTGGTCCGCCGTCACGGTCAGCTCCAGGCGGCGGGGGGACTGCTGGGCCATGTTTGCGACCTCCTTGCGTTTTTTCCCAGTATAGCACGGGCGCGGCGGCTTTTCAAACGGCGGATTTTGTAGTATAATAATCAATTAGAATCCAAGCAATGGAAACGAGGTGCCTCCAATGGCGGAAAAACTGGGCCTTTATGTCCACATCCCCTTCTGCCGCAGCAAGTGCGACTACTGCGACTTCTACTCCCTGGCGGGGAAGGAGGGCCGGATGGACGACTACCAAAAGGCGCTGCTCGCCCATATGAAGGAGACCGCGCCCCTCACCCGGGGCTGGCAGGTGGACACCGTCTACTTCGGCGGCGGCACCCCCAGCTTTTACGGGGAGAAGCGGCTGCGGGAGGTGCTCAAAACCGTGGCCAAGCGCTTCGATCTGGCCAAGGACGCGGAGATTACCGTGGAGTGCAACCCGGACAGTGTGGATAAGAAGGTGTTTCAGGCCCTCCGGCGGGCGGGGGTAAACCGTATCTCCCTGGGCGTCCAGTCTGCCCACGACTGTGAGCTGAACTGCCTGCACCGCCCCCATACCTTCCAGCAGGCCCAGCGGGCGGTGGCCGCAGCCCGAGAGGCCAAGATCAAAAACATCAGCCTGGATCTGATCTACGGCCTGCCCAACCAGGATATGGCAGGGTGGCGGGACACCGTGGAGCAGGTGCTGGAGCTGGAGCCGGAGCACCTGAGCTGCTACGGCCTCAAGGTGGAGCCGGGCACTCCCCTGGACGACCGGGTGGTGCGGGGGGAGAAGCTGCCCGACGACGACCAGCAGGCGGATATGTATCTTTGGACGGTAGAGCGGCTGGCGGCGGCGGGCTACCGCCAGTATGAGATCTCTAACTTTGCCCGGGCGGGCTTCCAGTCCCGGCACAACCTGAAATACTGGATGGGCCGGCCCTACATCGGCTTCGGGCCGGGGGCCCACTCCGACTTCGGCGGGCGGCGCTACTCTTTTATCCGGGATCTGGAGGGCTATATTGCCGCCGTGCTGGAGGGGGGCACCGTCATCGACGAGTCCGACCTGATCCCCCAGCGGGAGCGGGGCGGCGAATATTTGATGCTCCGCCTGCGCACCACCCGGGGCATCGAGGAGTGGGAGTACCGCCGGGAGTTCTTCATGAACTTCGATCCCATCGAGCAGAAGCTGGAGGAGTACGAGCGCCAGGGCTGGGCGGAGCGGCACGACCGCCGCTGGAATCTGACGGCCAAGGGCTTCCTGGTGTCCAACCAGCTCATTGGGGAGCTGCTGTCCATTCAGGAGGAGGCGACACTGGAAAAGACTCTGCCCCGGCTGAAGCAGGGCAGGCCGGAGGAGGGGTAAGGGCGGGATTTTAAGACCGCCCGCCGCCCGTGGAAGAAAATTGTAAGAATTGGATTGACAAATCCTGGCCCCCGCTTGTTTACAAGCGGGGGCTTTTGTGTTAACATAATTTTTGTATGACCCGTTTCACAGACGATATTAGGAGGACAAGTATGAAACAATGGATCCGGCGGGGGGCGGCCCTGGGTCTGGCGCTGGCCCTGACTGTCACCGCGGCCTCGGCGTCCCAGGCCATGGGCTGGGACGTACATACCGGGCGGGCGCCCCTCTCCCAGGGGGCCAGCTTGGGAAAGAACGTGTTCTGGAGCGATACCTATTCCGACCTGCGCACCGAGTACTATGTGGAGTATTCCCCCAACGCCAGCGTAGTGCCCACGGTGGCCTACGGCTCCAAGGTTACCGACCGGGTGACCCTGTCCGGCATGGCCCAGACCCTGGAGAGCCAGGGCAAACGGGTGGTGTCCGGCCTGAACGGCGACTGGTATGTGCTCTCCACCGGCGCGCCCACCGGACTGGTGGTGACCGACGGGATTGTGCGGGCCACAGGCTACTACAACGACACCTGGGCCATCGGCTTCAACGCCGACGGCACCGCTTTCATCGCCCGCAACGGGCTGTCTGTCTCCGTGTCCTTCGGAGGGCAGGCCGTAAAGCTGGGCGGCGGCATCAATAAGGTACGAAAGCTGACGGACAGTGCCGCTGTGGGCGGCCTGACCCTGCTGACCGACGACTTCGCCGCTACCACCCAGAACACCGAGCCGGGGGTAGATGTGATTCTGTCCCCGGTGGATGACGGCACCGGCACCTACGCCGTTAAGCCTACCATCGGCCGGCAGACCCAGTATGTGGTGGAGCAGGTGCTGGAGTCCACCGGAAGTATCCCCATTCCCGAGGGCAAAGCCGTGCTCACCCTGAACGCCAAGGAGAGCGAGGAGGCCCTGGCCCGCCTGCGGGCCCTTCAGCCGGGGGATACCGTCACCCTTACCGTGTCCAGCAGCGATCAGCGCTGGAGCCAGGCGGTCCAGGCCCTGGGCGGCGTGTCCAAGCTGGTCACCAACGGGCAGGTGGACTCCGGACTGGACGCCTCCCGCACCGCTTGGCCCGCCATCGGCATCAAGGCTGACGGCACTGTGATCTTCTACGCCATGGATGGAAAGCAGCCCGGTTACAGCGTGGGTGCCACCCAGGGCCAGGTGGCCCAGCGCCTCATTGAGCTGGGATGCGTGGAGGCCATCTGCATGGACGGCGGCGGCTCCACCACCATCGGTGTCACCTACCCCGACCAGGAGGGCATGCAGGTGGTCAACAAGCCCTCCGACGGCAGCCAGCGGAAGAACAGCACCGCCATCTTCCTCACCACCGGGCTCCAGCCCACCGGCGAGCTGGCCTCCTACTACGTGACCCCTTCCGACAGCATCCTGCTCTCCGGGGCCACGGTGCAGCTCTCCGCTACCGGGCTGGACACCAGCTACTTCCCCACCAGCGGCGGCGGCGTGAGCTGGTCGGTGTCCAGCGGCGGCGGCACTGTGGACGAGAACGGCCTCTTTACCGCCGGGGCGGAGAGCGGCTTTGCCCAGGTCACCGCCACCGACGGCTCCGCCTCCGGCACCGGCTACATCACCACCGTCCGCACCCCGGACGAGATCACCCTGACCAATGAAGCCACCGGCGCGGCGGTCGCCAGCCTCAACCTGGACCCCGGCGGCCAGGTGGATCTGAAGGCCTCCGCCTCTTACCGCAAGCTGGCCCTCACCGCCCAGGATACCTGCTTCACCTGGTCAGCGGACCCAGAGGTGGGCACGGTGGACGCAAACGGCGTCTTTACCGCCGGGACAAAGAGCGCCAGCGGTAACCTCACCGTCTCCGCCGGGGGCAAGACCCTCACCGTGCCAGTGAGTATCGCGGGCCACGTCAAGACGCTGGAGGACTGTGAGGGCGACCTGGCCTCCTTCGGTGCCACCAGCACGGCCTCCTACGGGGCCGAGACCGGCCTAGACTACGTCCACAACGGCCGCCAGAGCCTGAGGATGACCTATGACGCCTCCACAGGCGGAACGGCGAGCCTGAACAGCGCGCTGCCCATCCCTGCCGGAGAGAGCTGGCTGGGCGTGTGGGTGTACGGCGACGGCTCGGGCAATACCCTGATGGCCACGGCGGCGGACGCCAGCCTCCAGAGCCGGCAGTTCCTACTGACCGCCCTGGACTTCACCGGCTGGAAGTACGTCAGCGCCGAGCTGCCCGAGGGCGCGGCCACCCTCACCAGCCTGGATGTGATCTATGGCGGCGGCGCGGGCGGCCCGGCCGGGACCATCTGGCTGGACCAGTTCACCACCTCCAATGAGAATGTCAGCGACACCATTGCCCCCACCGTCCGCCTGTCCGTCAGCGGCACTCAGCTCACCGCCGCCGTGTCAGACAACGTGGACCGCACGATTCCCCAGGCCAATGTGAGCCTGACCTATGACGGGGCGACTCTGAACTTTACCTGGAACGAGGCCTCCGGAACCCTGACCGCCACGCTGCCCGCCGCCGACAGCGGCTACCATCGGGTGAGCGTCACCGCCTGCGACGCCAGCGGCAACCTGGCCCGCGCCTCCGCGGATATCAAGCCCGCCGGGACACGTACCTCCCCCTTTGGGGATATGGCGGGTCACTGGGCCGAGCCCTACGCCACCTACCTCTATGACACCGGCGTGTCCAAGGGCACCGGCGTGGAGATCCCTGTCTATCAGCCGGAAAAGAACATCACCCGCGCGGAGTTCTTCGCCATGGTGGCCCGGTGGATGGACCTGGATCTCACCCAGTACGCCAATGTGGAGCTGCCCTTCGTGGATGCCGCCTCCATTCCGGACTGGGCGCTGAATGAGGTCAAGGCCATGTACAGCCTGGGCATCCTGAAGGGCGGGGCCAACGAGAGCGGCCTCACCGTCAACGCCCTGGCCACCATCAGCCGGGCCGAGGCCATGACCATTCTGGGCCGCACCCAGGCCAGGGGCTACGCCGAGCCGGAGCTCACCTTCTCCGACGCGGGGCAGGTGCCCGACTGGGCGGCCGGCTACCTCAGGAGTCTGGTGGGCCAGGGTGTGATCACCGGCAACGACAACCGCATCCGCCCCAACGATCTGCTCACCCGCGGCGAGGTGGCAAAGCTGCTCTACGCCATGCTGTGAGGGACGGATAAACAACACGGGCCCCCGGTCTCTTTGAGACCGGGGGCCCGTGTTTGTTCCGCGCTCAGCCCCGGCAGCCCAGCTCCCCCAGGAGCCGGGCCAGCACCCGCATGCGCTCCCCGAGCAGCTCGCCGTCCCGGGCCAGGGCGTCCTGGAACAGACGGAGATCCTCGTCGATGTGGTCGCTGGAGGTGCATACCTCCACCGTCATGGCGTCCCCCTGCAGGCCGATGCGGTCTACCTGGGGATGCTCCGGGTCGTAGCCCCTGGGGAAGCGGTAGGCCTCCTCCTGGAAATAGAGCTGGGCCCGGCAGGCCAGAATCGCCAGATCCAGCACCCGGTGGAGGGGCAGCTCCTCCGACTGGCGGGACCACTTCTCCCCGGTGTGCCGCCACACCTTGGCGGAGATGTCCACCTTGCCCCGGTCGTTCCACTGGGCCAGGCCCAGGGAGAGGCCCTGGGCGTCGGAGCCATAGGCGGTGCGGCCGTCGATGCGACCGTAGTCCTCGGCCACCAGGACGGGCTTGTGCTTGAGGGTGGTGGGGATGTGCATATGGTCGGCCTCCAATCAGTAAATTAGTAATTTAGTAAATGACTAAAATAAGATAGCACGCATAAACTTCGCTGTCAAGGGAAACCTTACAAAGGACAAAAGGAGGCTGCGGACGCATGGATATGACCAATCAAGAGTATGGCCGCTACGTCAGCCAGAAGGCCAAGCCCTCGCCCCTGTGGAAAAACCTGCTGTGGGCCTTTGTGACGGGCGGGCTGATCTGCACCGGCGGACAGGCCCTGCTGAATCTGTTCCGCGGGTGCGGGCTGAACGAGAACGCCGCAGGCACCGCCGTGTCGGTGACCATCATCTTCCTGGCGGCCCTTTTTACCGGGCTCGGTCTGTTCGACAAGCTGGCCAAGCACGCAGGGGCGGGCACGCTGGTACCCATCACCGGGTTTGCCAACGCGGTGGTCTCCCCGGCGCTGGAATTCAAGTGCGAGGGGCTGGTCATGGGCGTGGGCGCCAAGATGTTTGTGATCGCCGGGCCGGTGCTGGCCTACGGCATCAGCGCCTCCGTGCTCTACGGCGTGATTCTCCAGCTCTTTTTCCGGGGATAAAGAGCGGGAAGAGGGGGGCCGCCCAGGCGGCCCCCCTCTTCCCGTCCGGCTTGCAAAAAATTGAGGCAATTCAAACAAAAACACTTGACAAAAGGGATGGATGGTAGTATGATCTAGACAGAAAAAGAAAGAGGTGAGCCCCATGGGCTGAGAAAGCTCATTCTTTTCCGACCACAGCGTATAGGAAGACCGAATACCTGAAGTTCCAAGCTTGCACTCGTTCCCAACGGACTCAATGAAGTGAGATGCACAAAGGGAAGACCTCCGAGGTGAAGTTCGCCGAAGACGGAAACCAAGTGCCGATTTGTTGCAGGAGACAGTGAAACAAAGGAATTTCCCGTTCTGTTGCTCCACCGCGTGGTAAAATCTGTAGAAAGTGCGAGGTAATGTGTAGTGGTAGAACCCCAGATCGAACGGTAGCCCCCCGGTCACGATGGATGGCCGGGGGGTTGTGCTGTCTCTGGAGTTTTTGCTGCACAGGAGGAGCGTCCGCCACGGCTGTGTGTTTACAGCAGGCTCAGGCCGTTGATATCCAGCTTGAAGGTCAGCTCCAGGAATTCCGCCGCACGGCGGCAGAGGAGCATCCGCTCCAGAAAGATCTCGAAGTAGTCCATCACGGCGCAGAATTCGGTGTTGATGCCCAGGGAGAGGGTGAGGGTGCGCCGCTCCGGGTCCAGTGTCAGCTCGGAGCGCTCGGCGGCATAGTTGACCCGGTCATGGATGTCGAAGCTCTGATGCTCCTTGTTGCGCACCCGGCTGCGGCGCACATCGGTCTTGTCCGCCAGGATCAGCGCTGCGGCAACCGGATTGACGGGGAAGGCGGTGGGATCGTCGTGATGGCCGATGGCGGTGATGACCGCGGCCACATCGGCGGGCTCCATCCCCATCTTGTCCAGGATGCGGAAAGCCATGGTGGCTCCGCTGATGGCGTGGTCGTGGCGGTTGACCACATTGCCGATGTCGTGCATAAAGCCGGCGATGCGGGCCAGCTCCTGGTCGTGCTCTCCATATCCGAGCTGGGCCAGGATGCGGGCGGCAAACTCGGCGCAGCGGGTGACGTGGGCAAAGCTGTGCTCGGTAAAGCCCCGGGCCAGCAGGGACTGGTCGGCTTGGGTGATATAGGTGCGGATCTCCTCTGAATTCCGCACGGTTTCATAGCAGATCTTCATGGTGGGGACTCCTTTCCTCTGGGTCGTTTCCTACCTATTATATCCCGCCGGAGGAAAAAGGACAAGCAAAAGCGGCGCCGCCCGTTCCGGGCGGCGCCGCTTTGCACTATAGCAGGCCGAGGGTGTGCAGGTAGTCTGCGGCCACCAGGTCCACGTCCTCTCCCAGCACGTCCACCCGGTAGGTCAGTTCACTCATGACCTCGTTGGTGAATTGGCCGGTGAGCAGCTCCAGAGTCTGCTCCAGCTCCGGCGCCCGGTCGGCGAAGTCCTCGAAGAGACCATCCCGGACGGTGAGCACCCCATTGTACTCGGGGAAGAAGGATTTGTCGTCCTCCAAAATGGTCAGGTTGGCGTCCTTGTTCAGACCGTCGGTGGCGTACACCACCATGACATCGTAGCTGCCCGACTTGATGGCGGTGTACTTCAGCATGATGTCCACCTGAATGGCCTCCTGGAACTGGAGGCCGTAGAACGCCACGAAGGGGCCGTACTTCATGCTGCCGGCATCGGTGTAAAAGTCCTGCTCCGCGCCGAAGCGCAGCTCCCCGGCGATGGGGGCCAGATCGCTGATGGCCGCGGGGTGGTAGGTATCCATCACCGCCTGGGTGACGCCGATGGAGTAGGTGTTGTCCACGCCGATCTTGCCCAGCATACGGGCGCCGTACTGCTCCCCGATGCGGCCGTTGACGAAGTCGTAAAGGCTCTGCCCCGCAGGGATGTCACTGGTGTCCAGCCCCAGGAAGGTGGTCAGGATGGTGCCGTCCCAGGTATACATCAGGTCACAGCTCGGCTCCCGCGCGGTGAGCTCCTTGAAGTTGTTGATCGAGGTCATGGGGTCGAGTATGTTGACCTCCAGCCCCGTGCGGTCCTCCACAAGCTGCTGCACCATGCGGTTGACCAACTGAACCTCGGAGAACTCCCCGTCGTAGAGGACAAGGGTGCTGGAGGTGTCCTTGGGCAGCAGGGAGGGCAGGCACAGGGCGGCCACCAGGACGGCCGCCGCGCCTGCTGTGAGCCGCCGGCGGAGAATGGCGTGCCGGCCGGGGCGGCGGCTGCTGTCCCGCCGGCCCATGCGGCGCTCGCAGAAGGCCATCAGGTTGTCCAGCAGCAGGGCCATGGCCATCAGCGCTGCGGTGCCGGAGAGAATCATGGCCACGTCGTTGCGGCGGATGCCGGTATTGATGAGGTTGCCCAGGCCGCCGCCGCCCACCGAGGAGGCGAATACCGCCGTGCCGATGGCGTTGACCACGGCGATGCGCAGGCCGGTGAACAGCATGGGCATGGCCAGGGGTAGTTCCACGTGGAAGAGGCTGTAGACGCGGGTCATCCCCATCCCCTTGGCCGCCTCCTTGACGGCGGGGGACACCTGGCTCAGCCCCAGGGTGACGTTGCGCACGATGGGCAGGAGGGAGTAGAGGGCCAGCCCCAGGATCACTGTTGGCTTGCCCGCCCCCAGGGGGGTGACCATGATGATGCCCAGCAGGGCCAGGGCGGGGGTGGTCTGAATGAGGTCCACCACCCGCAGGACCACGCCCCGGGCCGCGCGGCTGAGATAGCACAGCAGGCCCAGGGGCACCCCGATGAGAATGGCGATGACAATGGCGAACACCACCATGGACAGGTGTTCCACCACCATGGAGAGGGTCAGGCGTCACCGCCCCCGTGCCGCAGTCCCTTGGGCACCACATGCTTCTGGAGCAGGTCGATGAGCCCGCCCAGGAGGAAGGCCAGCAGGGCGGCCGGGACGGCGCCCAGCAGGATCAGGGCGTTGTTGCTGGACTGCACGCCCTGGTAGATGAAGGTGCCCAGGCCGCCCAGGCCGATCATGGCGGCCAGCACGGCCCAGCTCACGGTGTAGACCATGGACATGCGCAGCCCGCCGATGATGGTGGGCATGGCCAGGGGCAGCTCCACCCGGAGGAGCTGCTGGGCGGGACTCATGCCGCAGCCCTGTGCCGCCTCCTTATACTGCGCGTCCACCCCCAGCAGCCCAGTGAAGGTGTTTTTCAGCACCGGGAACATGGCGTAGATGGACAGGGCGATGAGGACGGTGGCGGGCTGGACGTGGAGCACCAGGAACAGCAGGCCGATAAAGACCACGCCGGGGATGGTGTTGAACAGGGAGAGCAGGGGCAGGATGAACCGGGCCTGCCTGGGAAAGCGGGAGAGGAGGATACCCAGCCCCAGGCCCAGGACAAAGCCGATGGCCACCGAGACTAGGGTGTAGAACAGATGCACGCCAATGCTTCGGACCAGGGCCTCGGCGTTGCGCGCCAGAAACTCACCCATACCGTCACCCCCAGAGCTGTTCCGCCATGGCGGAGGCCATGCTGGTCTTGGTGATGATGCCCTCCACCTGTTCCGCCTCGCCCAGCACCACCAGATAGCTGGCGCCGCTGGAGATGAGCTGCTCAAAGCAGCCCTTGGCGTCGTCGCCGGAGTGGACGGTGGGGGTGGCGGCGCGCACCAGGGGAGCGATGTCGGTAACCACGTGGCCGTTGAGGCGGATGTCCGCGATGGAAACCGTGCCCGCGTAGCGGCCTGCGTCGTCCACCACGATCAGGGTGTCCACGTTGTAGCGCTGCATCTTGCGCACACACTCGTTGGTGCCGCGGTGGAGGGAGACGGTGTAGACGCCGGTGCGCATGAAGTCGGCGGCGGTCAGCGCCTTATGAGAGGGCGTGTTGATAAACTTGCCCAGGAAATCCTGAATGAGGCCGCTGGCGGGGTGGGCCAGCATCTCCTCTGGCGGGGCCATCTGGACGATCCTGCCGTGATCCATGAAAATGATCACATCGGCCAGGTCCAGCGCCTCCTCCATATCGTGGGTGACAAACACAAAGGTCTTGTTCAGCTTCTGCTGGAGGGAGCGCACCTCCTGCTGGAGGGTGCGCCGGGTCATGGGGTCCAGGGCGGAGAAGGGCTCGTCCATCAGCACGATGGGGGGCGAGGCGGCCAGGGCACGGAGAATGCCGATGCGCTGCTGCTGCCCGCCGGACATCTCGGAGGGGTACTTGTGGGCGTACTGCTCATAGGGCAGGTTGACCAGCTCCAGCAGCTCATGGACAATCTTGTCGCACGCCTCCTTGCTGTATTTCAGCAGATTGGGCACCACGCAGATGTTCTGGGCCACGGTCATGTTGGGAAACAGGCCGATCTGCTGGATGACATAGCCGATGTGGCGGCGCAGCTCCACCCTGTCCTGGGCGGCGATATCCTTGCCGTTTATATAGATCTTGCCGCTGGTGGGTTCGATCAGGCGGTTGATCATCTTCAGCGTGGTGGTCTTGCCGCAGCCGGACGAGCCGATCAGGACCGCCATCTGCCCCTCTTGGATTTCAAAGGAGATGTCGTCGATAATTTTCTGACTCCCGTAGGAGAGAGAAACGTGTTCAAAACGAAGCAAAGCGGAAGCCCCCTTTTTCCAGTGTAGTCCATATCAGTATAGCAAAATGAGGATTATTAGTCAAATCCGGGCAAAAATCCGAATGAAATCTTAATAAAGCACGCCGGGGAGAAGCGGAAGCTCCTTCCCGGCGTGCCGTTCAGCGCACCTTTGACAAGTCGTATGGAGTCGTTTGGTACAGATAATAGTTCAGCCAGTTGGTATAGAGCAATTGGCCCGCGCTGCGCCAGCGGACCACAGGGACGCGGGCGGGATCATCCTCGGGAAAGTAGTGGGCGGGCACGGCGATGTCCAGCCCCTTGTCAATATCCCGGCGGTACTCTCTGGCTAGGGTGTCCGGGTCATACTCGGGGTGTCCCATGATGAAGAACTGGCTGCTGTCCTCCGTCTTGACAGCGTAGACTCCTGCCTCAGAGGAGGTGGCCAGCAGCTCCAGCCCCGGTGCGGCGCGAATATCCTTCTCCCACACCTCGGTATAGCGGGAGTGGGGGGCGCAGAACACATCGTCAAAGCCGCGAAACAGGGGGGAACTGGGCTTGAGCACCCGGTGCTCGTACACACCGAAGAGCTTCCTGGGCAGGGAGCGCTTCTCGATGCCATGATGAAAGTACAGCCCCGCCTGGGCGCCCCAGCAGATGTGGAGGGTAGAGTGGACGTGGGTGCGGCTCCACGCCATAATTTCGCACAGCTCCGGCCAGTAGTCCACCTGGTTGAACTCCAGATTTTCCACTGGAGCGCCGGTGATGATCATTCCGTCGAAGTTACGGTCCCTTACCTGGTCAAAGGTGGTATAAAAGGAGGCCAGGTGGTCCTCGTCGGTGTGCTGGGACTGGTAGCTGGCCGTGCGCAGCAGTTCCACCTGGATCTGTACCGGCGTATTGGACAGCTTGCGCAGGATCTGAGTTTCCGTCACGATCTTAGTGGGCATTAGATTGAGAATCAAAACCTTCAAAGGACGGATATCCTGGTGCAGAGCCCGGTATTCCGTCATAACAAAGATGTTTTCGCTCTCCAGAATCGCAGTGGCGGGCAGAGCGTCTGGGATCTTGATGGGCATGCCTGAATTCCTCCGGTTCCGTTATTTATAATAGTAGAATAAGGGTAACATATTTAGAGGAGTACTTCAACCCGGGATTGCTGGACAGAAAAAAAGCGCGAAAAAAGGGAAAAAGGTGTTGACAAAGAGGAGGAAAGCTGGTATTCTAACTGAGCGCCTCACGGAGGGCATGAAAAAACAGGAAAGCGGACGGAAGAGACCGGGCGGAAGCCGGACGGACTTTCGGAAGCGGGCTGAAAAAAGTGCTTGACAAATGAGTGAGGGCGTGGTAAACTAAATGAGTTCGCGCCGAGAGGCGGGAACCTGCTTGAAAAGAACAAAAAGAACGGCTGTGAGGCTGAAAAACCTCAGAAAAGTTTGAAAAAAGTTCTTGACAAGCGAAAGCGTGAGTGCTAAAATAAATAGCACGTCAGTGGAAAAGCTGACAGGGGCGTGTACCTTGTAAATTAAACAACGTGAGAGAAACACGAAGCACCAGAAAGGACGAGAAGTCCTTCTGAGCAAGCGCAAGCTTGATGAAGAAGGCTCTTGAATAGATTTCTTTGAAGCTATGAATTAAGCTTCGATAAGATGATTTGAGGAACGGAGACGTTCTTTAGATACCATTTTATTGAGAGTTTGATCCTGGCTCAGGATGAACGCTGGCGGCGTGCTTAACACATGCAAGTCGAACGGGGTGCTCATGACGGAGGATTCGTCCAACGGATTGAGTTACCTAGTGGCGGACGGGTGAGTAACGCGTGAGGAACCTGCCTTGGAGAGGGGAATAACACTCCGAAAGGAGTGCTAATACCGCATGATGCAGTTGGGTCGCATGGCTCTGACTGCCAAAGATTTATCGCTCTGAGATGGCCTCGCGTCTGATTAGCTAGTAGGCGGGGTAACGGCCCACCTAGGCGACGATCAGTAGCCGGACTGAGAGGTTGACCGGCCACATTGGGACTGAGACACGGCCCAGACTCCTACGGGAGGCAGCAGTGGGG
>OJSG01001662.1_pt1 | contig 12494 bp, 5 predicted proteins | sample 1599371 | NCBI WGS metagenome assembly OJSG01 (sample SAMN04168658, study PRJEB22393) | human gut metagenome | biome: human gut microbiome; feature: stool | host: Homo sapiens | collected 2014-03-24
ATCCTCTGACCCGCGACAACGCGGCGCTGCTGATCTACAACGCTCTGGACATCGAAATGATCCAGAAGTACGAGAACGGCTACGCCATTGCCTTTGAGGATCACCGTACCCTGCTGTCCACCAAGTATGGCGTTTACAAGGTGGAGGGCGTGGTCACCGGCAACGAGTGGGCCCAGCTGGAGGATACCGACAGCGAGGATTCCCTGGCCACCGGCAAGACCAAGATGGATCACGTAAAGGTCTACAAGTCCACCACCAGCAACACCGTTGTGGGCGAGTATGAGGAGGAGAAGAACCCCGTTATCTTCAACGTGTCCACTCCCGTCGACATGCTGGGTCAGACTGTGACCATGTATGTGCGCAAGACTACCGTTCTGGCCAACTCCGAGGTTCTGGGCGTGTATGTGAACGGCAACAACAACGTGGTCAAGACCACCGCCGACACCCAGGACACCATGAAGGACTTCCTGAAGGGTACCGGCCTGAGCGTGGACGGCGATACCGCCTACTACGTCAACTACGGCGTAATGAAGGACGAGGCTGCCGCCACCAAGGCCATGGGCTTCGAGTCCGGCGACCGCTTCAACAGCGTGAAGGGCAAGACCAACGGCTACGGCGTGGAGCTGACCGCCATCGACAACGATAACGACGGCGAGGTTGAGTACGTGCTGTACCTCCAGGAGACCCTGTCCCAGGTCATCGCCAAGAGCGACTCCAAGGAGACCACCACTCTGAACACCTTCAACTCCAACAAGGCCATTGACAACGAGGACATCGTGACTGAGGCCGACCTGGCTGAGGGCGACCTGGTTCTGACCGTCTCCTACGGCGGCCGCTACTATGTCTCCGAGCCCCAGGTGATCACCGGCCAGATGGAGTCCTATGCTGCCAACAAGGAGAAGGAGCAGACCATCACCGTGGGCGGCACCGAGTACCACCCCTCCTACATCCAGTACAAGGCTGACACCGCCGACAACACCTATGAGTTCGACGTGCTCAAGTGCGACAACGGCGGCGTGGAGTTCGACTCCGACTACGACTTTATCCTGGACAGCAACGGCAACGTCATTGCCTACCGTCCCTCCGAGCAGGGCCTGTACGACTACGCCCTGGTTCTGGACTCCGGCTATGAGCCCGGCGCCTTTGCCTCCGATGCCTCCGGCAAGATCAAGGTCCTGCTGGCCGACGGCACCGAGGGCGTCTACACCCTGAACTTCTCCGCCTCCGCCAAGAACGTGGGCGAGCAGGTTGCTGACGTTCTCACCACTAACAGCCATACTGAGAAATACAGCAAAAATCAGGGCATTCAGGAGCTGAAGGGCTTCCTGGGCACCTCCGACTCCGACAACTCCGCTACCGCCCCCTGGAAGACTCCTGTTGAGACTGGTAATACCGGCGCCTTTGTCAACAAGAACATTGATACGACTGGTACTGCTGGTATCAACGACGCCGACTACAAGGACGGCCGCGCTGCTGGCTATGTCATCGCCTACTCCCTGAACGATGACAATGTGCTGACCATTAAGTCCATCGTGGGCAGCAACGACGAGGTTTCCGTGGTGACCGACGTCTTCAACCCCGCCGACGTGAAGCAGCAGACCATGAGCAGCGCCTATGAGACCGGCGCCGCCCGTATCCGCTACAACAGCAACAACAGCCAGATCACCGTAGACAAGAACACTGTGGCCTTCTATTATGACAACAGCACTCCCAGCGATATCACCTACGGCGTGGCTGTCGGCTACAATGAGATGGCTCATGTGGATAACAACAAGATTGTTTCCGCCCGCTTCCTGGACAGCAAGTCCACCCTGGCCTCCACCGTGCTGTTTGACGCCAAGGGCGTGGCCGTGGAGAAGGACTATGCCTTCGTTCTGAGCCGCAGCAGCGTGGACAGCAAGTATGCCACCCTGAACGTGGTTCTGATGGATGGCACTGTGACCACCCTGAAGATCACCCGCAACGACTACAACAGTATCTTCAACACCTCCGACGATTTCAGCATTCCCTATGCCTACACCACTGACGGCAACGGTGTTTCCGACCTGACCAAGCCCAACTTCTCCAGCGATGACAACCAGGCCAGCAACCTGGAGATCGTCCGCGGCTATGCCCGTCAGCTGCGCACCGGCACCGTGGCCCTCTACACCGACAAGACCATGACCAACCTGGTTACCGGTACTTACGGCGACGGCACCTTCACCTATGAGAACAACATCTGGAACGTGGAGGACGTGGACAACAGCTATGAGAAGGCTCCTGTCGGCTCCTTCTCCGAGAACGTGGGCCGCGAGGTTGTCATGGTCATCGACAGCGACAAGAACATTGTCCGCGCCGCCTACATTCTGAGCACCCTGGACGGCGTGTATGCCGCCAATGCCAACATTACTGTTCAGCCTGCCGCGAACTCCAATATTACCGAGAACCAGGCGCTGACCCTGTCTGTGACCGCCACCGCTCCCGGCACTCTGAGCTACGAGTGGTTCAAGAGCGCTGACAACAGCACCAACACCCCCAACGACGACACCTCTCTGGTCAATGTGGCTGGCTACACCGGCGCCAAGACCAACACTCTTAGTGTTGCCGCCAACACCCTGTCTGCCGGTTCCCACTACTTCTATGTGAAGGTGACCAACACCGAGACCGGCAAAATCGAGAGCGTCGTGGTCAGCAATCTTGCCACTGTGACCGTGGGTACTTACACCGCCAAGACCATCAGCTACAGCACTGCGGATGCCGCCAAATTTGCTGTTTATGCCGGCAACAGCCAGACTCCTCTGACCGAGGAGGACAGCCGTTCCGGCAAGCAGGTGACCATCCCCGCTGATGCCACCACCGTTGCGATCCAGAACTCTGACTGGAATGCTGGAGAAAACTACGCCTTTAATGGCAAGAACTACGAAGTGGATTCCGACAAGTGCATCACTGTAAATGTGGGTGATCTTTCTAACGGTGACACCCCGATTAGCTCCAGCAATTTCACTCGGGTGTATAAGGCTACCTATGAGGTTCCCGGCGCTCCCTATACAAGCGCTGCGGCTCCCGATGCCGAGTTCGATGCTACCTCTGTGACCGCTCCTGCGGTACCTGCTGCTGAGACTGGCTACCAGTTCCTGGGCTGGTATGATGCCACCAACAGCAAGGTTTACAAGCCCGGCGCTACTGTGACTCTTGGCGGTAGCGATGTTACTCTGACCGCTGTGTACGGTTCCACCGTCATGGAGGCTGGTGCTAACGATAAGAGCGCTTCCGACGGTCTGGCCACCGCGCAGTTTAAGTTTGACATCTCTGCTGACATCAGCGCCAAGATTACCAAGCTGACTGCAACTGCCAGCACTGTTGGCGGTGCGACTCTGGGAGGTGGCAAGGACACCAATTCCGTTGCCTTTGCTTCCAACGAGATTGCCCTCACCTTCACGAGCGATGGCGTTGACCTGAGCGGAGCCGCTACGGGCAATACCATTACCTTCAGCATCACTATCTCCTATGAGGCTGGCGGTACGCTGACCCCTGGTGATATTACCTACACTTACGCCTGACCATATTGAAACATCCCCCCGGGCTATGCCCGGGGGGATGTTCTATTTCACCGCGAAATAATGGTATTTGGTGCCGCTGTAGTTCATATAGGAGCGGTTCCGGCTGTCCTGGGTAACGGCGAAGCCGCTGGCCTGGATCTGGATGGCGGGCGTGCATGGTCCGTTGATGTCCTGATAGAACACTGGCCAGCCGTCTACCGCCAAGCCGCCGCTGATGCTTTCGCCGCCGTTGCTTCCATAGCGGTTGCCAAGCGCCATCTCCACCAGAACCGCCCTGGGCCGGAATCCCAGGTGAATCGTGCGGCTGGCGGCATTGTCGCCGGTATAGGCTCCTGTGCTGATCTCGGCCTTCTCCCGTTCCAGCCGCTCCGCCTGGGCCTTGGCGGCCCGTATGCCTGTGTCGATCCTGGCAAAGTCCTGATTGAAGTCCGTCCGCAAAAAGCTGTCGGACGGCTCCCATTGGTGCAGTTGATAGTGTTCCGTATAATTTGCCATATTTTTTACATCTCCTCCCCATGTAGGGACACCCCACTATCCGCCGCACGCCCAAACCCGGACAGTCTACAGCCGTGTTTGGAGATTCCGTCTACCAAATGTCTACCACCTGAGGCCCTGAAACCCTTCTGGTTTCAGGGCCTCAGCCCTTTTTCCCTGTCAGGATTGTCTACCAAATGCCTACCAAGCAAACCTTTCCATGCCGTCACCGAGTTTTTTAGGTGAAAACGAGCAGATATTTGTACCTATTTCTCCTTTGTAAGGGGCGTCATACGCCCCTCTGGCTCAAAATTCAGAAGGAGGAAATCCAAATGAGAAACCTCAAGCGGACTCTCAGCCTGGTAATGGCCATGGCCCTGATTGTGGGCATGATGGTCGTCTCCGCCAGCGCTGTGAGCAGTGATTTCAACGACTCTGCTGAAATCACCAACACTGAGGCGGTTGATGTGATGACCGCCATCGGTGTGTTCGAGGGCACCGACAAGGGCGCCTTCAACCCCACCGGCATCCTGACCCGTGAGCAGGCCGCCAAGATCGTGGCTGTCATGCTGTTGGGCGAGGAGGACGCCAATAAGCTGAGCACCAACTCCACCACCTTCAAGGACGTGGCGGCCAACCGCTGGTCTGCGGGCTATATCGGCTACTGCGTGCAGCAGGGCATCCTGGCGGGCACCGGCAACGGCAACTTCGACCCCGAGGGCGAGCTGACCGGCCTGGCCTTTGCGAAGATGATGCTGGTGGCCCTGGGCTATGACGCGAAGGTTGCCAACTATGTGGGCAACGACTGGGCCATCAACGTGGCCGCCGACGCGGTGAACGCGGGCATCGCCCCCAAGGGCATCGTGCTGGCCGACGCCATGACCCGTGAGCAGGCCGCCCAGATGGCGTTCCAGACCCTGACCGCCGACACTGTGTACTACACCAACAAGGGCACCACTGTCATCGGCTCCGACGGCATGCAGGTTATCGTGGGTGCTTCCGCCCCCGTGAAGGTCGCCAACAGCACGACCGATGATTACCGCACCGTGAAGGGCGACAAGGACGAGGTGCAGCAGTTCTGCGAGAAGTACTTCTCTGACCTGACCCTGAACAGCAATAACCACGACGATTTCGGCCGTCCCTCCGACCAGTGGAAGAACGGCACCAAGGAGATCGGCACCTATGCTTCCACCGCCGATGCCTCTTACTCCGAGAAGGTCAGCTCCAAGACCCTGTACTCCGACCTGGGCCTGGATAAGACCACTACTGTGGATGTGACCGAGGACGGCAAGGCCAATGGCACCTTCACCATCGAAAAGGGCAACAGCGACGACGAGCTCGGCGGCAACGGCGTTCTGGTCGAGGCTTTTGTGGACAACGACGACAACGTGACCCTGGTGGTCATCAACACCTACGTGGGCGAGATCTCCAAGGTTACCGCCGCGAAGGACGGCGATGACCGCTATGTCACCGTGGACGGCAAGAAGTTCGAGACTGAGTCCTTCGAGAAGGACGACGTGGTTCTCTACACCATGGCTGATGGTGAGATCCAGACCATGACCCTGGCCGAGGTGGTTGAGGGCGTCGAGGTCACCAAGACCACCGGCGATTCCAGCTTCGTGGCTGACGGCGAGACCTACAAGTACAGCGCGAAGATGTCCAATAAGGGTGATGTCAAGGTCGACAGCGTGCTGGACCTGTACCTGGATTCCTATGGCTATGTCATTAAGGTCGACGTATCCAAGGCCTCCAGCGACTACGCCTACGTCGTGAACACCGGTGCCGATGAGGGCCGCTATGACGACGAGAGCTCCTACTATGCCAAGCTTCTGCTGGCCGACGGCACCGTGGTCGAGGCCGAGGTCGATGAGGACTGCCTGAAAGGCGACGACTTTGATGCTAAGAAGAAAGAACTGGATAAACTGCCGGGCTACATCGTAGAGTACAGCAAGAACTCCAAGGACATCTACACCATCAAGACCGCCAGCACTTCCGGTCTGGCCGAGAACAAGAAGGTCGAGATCAACAAGGGCGAGTCTGCCATGACTCTGGACACTGAGACTGTCTACGCCAACAGCAAGACCGTCTTCCTGGTGCAGACCGGCACCGGCAGCAAGGCCACCTATAAGTCCTACACCGGCTATGCCAATGTTCCCGACCTGAAGGACAACAGCGGCAACTTTGTGTACTACTGCAAGAGCGGTAGCACTGTGGCTACCATGGTCTTCATCTCCGATGTGTCCGCCAGCTCTGACGACATCGTGTATGTCCTCAGCTCCAAGGAGGGCACCAAGGTGAAGGACAGCGACAACACCTACTACGAGTACAAGGCTGTTGTCAACGGTGAGATCACCACTGTCAAGATGGATGAGGAGCTGAAGGACAGCTATCCCAGCGGCAATGTCCTGAAGACCGATATTCTGCTGAACGTTATCGCCTATGCGGATGCTGAGAACGAGATTCTGGACGCCTCCGCCTGTGAGGAGTACAGCAAGGTCACTACCGATGATACCTATCAGCTTCCCGGCGTGGAGGTCAAGGCTGAGGCCGAGGATGGTATCATCGACCTGGGCGGCAAGAGCTACGCTGTTTCCGACGATGTCGAGGTCTATGCCGTCACCAAGGGCAAGAAGATCGAGACTGGCTCTCTGAGTGATGTGGAGAAGGGCATGACGGTTACCGCCATCGTGAAGAACGGCGAGATCGTCACCATCTTCTACGGTTCCACCACCTCCTCCGGCAACGACAAGGCTGAGATCGCCGGCGACGTGACCACCGAAAACATTGCCTCCAAGAACGAGCTGCTTTTCCTGGACAACGGCGCCTATGTTCTGGAGTCCACTCCCAACGACATTGCCAGTGATGTTCACGGCGAGGCCAACGAGAATATGTACTTTGTGTTCCGCACCAAGACTGCGAACGACAAAGTTAACCTGACCATTAAGGGTTCCAAGGGCACCGTTTACACTGAGACGGTTAATGATATCGGCTCGGTCGGCCCCCACTACTTCTATGTTCAGGTAATTGGCGAAAAGCCCCTGATCAATGCTGGTGATGGTTCCATGAAGACTGAGCCCCTGACCTCCGGTAAGTACACCTGGTCTATCAAGAGCACCGGGGATGGTACTCTTGTGGAGGGTACCTTCACTATCCGCTGAGTTCTGATCACCAAACCCCAAGAAAGCAAGGAGGCCCCGGATATTTCCCGGGGCCTCCTTGCTTTCTTGATAAAGCGCCGCGTAATAATAGGTGGTTCCAGCCTCATTGAGCTGCTGGTAGTCGTGATTGTAAAGTCCTCCCCCCAGCTTCCAGCTCAGGCCGTCTTGCGTCCACTCCACCTCAAGCAGCTCTCCATCGCTGGTGCTGAAATTAACCGCCTGCGTGTTCCCCCTCAGAAAGACAGCGTGGCATGAACCGCAGCTTACCCAAAGCGCCTTGGCTGGAATCCCCAGTGTAAGTGCGGTAGGCTCGGACGGGCCGCAAGTTCCCGTACCCACGTAAGAGCCGAACAGCAGGCTGCAATCTCCCCGTCCAGCGAGGCCCGCGTCAATTTTCTGAAAATCCTCGTTGAAGTCTCTCCGTAAAAAGCTGTCCTCCGGTTCCCACTGGTGCAGGTGATAGTGCGCTGTATAGTTTGCCATCTATATTACCCCCTCCGCAGGCAAGGCCATCCCCGCGTCCGGTAGACAGCCGGACGCGGGGTTCCTTTCCCGCAGGGGACGCGTTTTCCAGTACAGCAAAGGCGCTGCCCGGCCCCCCTGCGGGAGGAATGAAAATGGCAGCTTATACGGAACACTATCACCTGCACCAGTGGGAGCCGGAGGACAATTTCCTGCGCACGGATTTCAACGAGGATTTCCGTGTGCTGGATAAAGCACTGGCCTTAAAGCCTGAGATTCTAAGTGGAAGCTATACAGGGGATGACGCCCGAAGCCGGGATATTTCGCTGGGGGTATCGCCCCGGGCAGTCTTTGTGGTAAGGCAGGACGGCGCAATGCAGTCCGACATGTATACCTATGGCGGCCTGGCGCTGCAAGGAGCGCCGGTCACCATGCGGGACGGAAACCTGGTGGAGATCACCAGCAGCGGAATACGGGTGGCCCGCGGCGACCTGATAGAGGGCAGATTCTACGCGGACGCAAACCGATCCGGAATGAGCTACTACTATATAGCCTTCCACTAACAAAAAGAGCCGCCCCCAATCGGGGGCGGCTCTCTTCGTAATAAGCCGATCGCAGTTAGATTACCACTTCACGGTGAGGGTATACACATCGTTAGTAGTAGAGCTCCAATCGCCGTCCTTGTCAATGGTGATAACCTTCTGGCCAGACTGGCTCATATCGATAGCCAGATAAATGTCGCTACGATTGGTCAGCTTGGGGGTAGAGGGCTCGGAACCGTCAAACTTAATCTTAGAGGTGCCGTCAGTCACCGCATCCGCAGGAACGGTAATCTGAACGATAACCTTGCCCTTAACCTGATCGCCGGAGTACAGAGCGCTACCGGAGCCGACATTGCCGGTCACGTCGCCGAGAACCACACCGCCGGACACGGAAACAGTTTCGCTGGTCTTGGTGGACTCAAGCTGAGTGCTGACCTTGCTGGTGTCGCTGATATTGCCAGTCACATTCAGGGTGCCGTTGCCAACGATAGCAGCATTTGCGGTCAGATCACCCTTGACGTTCAGGGTGGCACCAGCGGGGATCTCCAGCTTGCTGGAAATAGTAGCATTACCCTCAAAGGTCACATCCGTGTACTGCTTCAGAGCAGTACCGAGATTGCTCTCGTCGGTAACAGTAGTTACGCTGTCAACCGCGGGGATGTTGCCGTAGGTGTCAACCACCAGCAGCTTCACCTCGTCGCCGGCGCCCATCACATAGTAGGCGTTGGCCTGGTAAACACCGGACTTATCAGTCTCGATGGCGATGGTGGGCACTGCGCCCTCAACGCCGGCCTTGTCATCGCTGTTGATGCCGATGATAACGGTATCTTTGGTGATATCAGCGTCGACATTGCTGCCCTTGTCGCTCAGAGAAGCGTCGGTGAAGCGGATATCGCCGTTCTTCTCGTTGTAGGCAATGATGGCGGTACGCAGCAGGTTGTCGACCTCGGTGACAGTGTAGCTGCCGTCCTTGTTCTCCTCGTAGGTGAAGATGTCGCCCTTGGACAGGGAAACCTTCTCGTCGGTCATGATGTCCTTGTGCTCGGTGGCGCCATCCCAGAAGGTGAAGGAAGACACGGTCTCGCCGTCCTTGTTCTTGGTGGTGGACACGGCGCTGGTCACATAGCCGTAGTTGCTGGTGATGGAGTTGACCTTTTGGTTCAGAGTCGCGTAGGCCAGAACCACGCTGTTGTAGCCGGTGGAGTTGTCCTTGTTGGCATAGGCGTTCTTGATCGCCTTCACGGAATCCTTGTCGTACTTGGCAAAGTCGGCGCCGGTCATGGTGGAATACTTATTGTTGTTGTCCATCACAAAGATCACGGCATCGTCCGCGATGCTCTCGCCGCCAATCTTGCCCTTGCCGGACTTGTTCTCATAGGTATTCGCCAGAATGAGGTCAAAGCCGGCCTTATCTTTGTCGGAAGTCTCAGCCTTGGTCAGGACATACTCGCCCTTCTTGACCTCGTAGGTCACCAGATCGCCAATACCGGCGCGGCCGGATTTTCCATCATACGCGACATCAGTGGTAACCACCTTGGTGGTGCCGTCGGCAAAGAGCAGCTTGGCCTGCTCGCCGTTGATATCCTTGGCGGTGTTCACGATCAGAGCGTAATCCTTCAGCTCGTGGCTGGCGGTGACAACCTCGGACTTCACGATGTAGCCGTTGAGCACAGCAGCCTTCACGGTGCTGTCCAGAGCCAGATCCTTGTCGGGAGTGGTGGTAACATAGTTGTACCAGGTACCGTCAATGCGGACGGAGTTGCTCTTGGTGGCCTCGATCTTGCCCTTGACCGTCTCAGCCAGGACATAAGTATCGGTGTCATCCACGGTGTTGGCGGCGTCGCTCTTGATGACATAGTCGTTCTTGGCCATGTCGTCGTAAGCGTTCACGTCCTCAAACTTAACATTGGTGTTAACATCGGTGTTGAAGGACTTCTCGCCCACGTAGGTCACCTTGGCGGCGGTGAAGGGGACGTAAACAACGGTGTCGATCTTGCCGTTGTCGTCGTTGTCGTAAGCCTTCACAGCGGCGGCCTTGTTGCCGCCCACATTCAGGCCGTCAATCAGCTTACCGGTGTAGAGAGCGGTGGTGGTCACATTGCTGTCCACCTTGTAGGTGGTGCCGTCAATCTTGACCTCATTATTGCTGAGAGTACCAACCTTACCAGCAGTGCTCTCCACAATCAGGGAGCTGTCGGTGGAGGCATAGACGCCGTACACATTCTCGCGGTCCTTATACAGAACCTCGACCTTCTGGCCGATCAGGTTGCTGTAGTCACCCTCGACCTTGGTGTACTGGCCCTTGGTGGTGATGCCGTTCATGTACAGGGTGTAAGTGCCCTTGCTGTCCTTCTCCACGTCGGTCAGCACGGCGTCGCCGTCGGTGATCAGGGACAGGTACTTGTGGCCCATGGTCTCGTCGGCGTACTTGGTCACGGTGTTCTCGCCGTAGACATTCTGGGTCTTCTGCTCCAGAGCGTACTTAACTTTGTTGAACTCAGCGCCAGCGACCTCTTTCACGGTCTCGTCAGCGTCGCTGCGGCTGTTGTACACGGAGCCGCTCAGGGCATCAACAGCAGCCTTGATCCCAGAATCAGTGCAGTTGTTCTCCTTGATCGTGAGCACCCACACGCGCTCGGTGCCGGTCACGACGGACTCGGTGCCGGTGTAGCTGTACTGGCTGGTGGTGTAGTTGCCAGCGGCGTTCAGCTCAACCATGTTGGCGTCCAGAGCATTGTAGATCATCTGGGCGGCATTGTCACGGGTCAGCAGGGTGTTGGCGTTCAGATTGGACAGGTTCTTGTAAAGACCGTTCTGGTTGGCCAGCACGTTGGTGTTGATGGCCCAGTCGTTGCCCACCAGGCCGGACTTCTCGGCGTTGTAGCCCAGCACGCCCAGCAGCATCTTGGCGGCCTCGGTGGCGCTCACGGTGCCGGTAGGATCAAACTTGTTGTTGCCGCGGCCAGCGATGATGCCGTTGGCGGCGCAGTACTCAATGTAGGACTCTGCCCAATGGCCCTTGATGTCGGTAAAGGTGGGGGTGTCCTTGACGCCCAGCACGGGATCCACACCGCCGTTGATGGCGACGCAGAGCATCTTGGCCATCTCGGCACGGGTCACGGTGCCGGTGGGGTCAAAGTAGCTGCCGTCTTCCTTACCATTGATGATGCCCAGGGCAGTCATGGTAGAAACGGCGTCCTTGTTTACGATCTCATCCGCATCGGTGAAATCGCTCGCGTTCACCGCGCTGGCGCCGACACTCATCATGCCCACGAGCATGACGGAAGCCAGAGCCAGGCTGAGAGTCCGCTTGAGGTTTCTCATGTTTGGAATTCCTCCTTCTAAATTTTGAGCTTTCGGGGCATCCTACTCACGACTGCGCGTTTCAGTCAAGTATGACTCCCCTTGCCTCTGTACGCATGATAAAGCATCTTTCGCAAAAGGTCAACACCTCCGGCGCATTTGTAACAAAGCTGTAAAACAACGCCCGTTCCCTGCCAAACCGACCAGAACCGGCCGTTTCCCTCTTTATATTATAAGGTATCGCAGCCCCCGGGAGGACATCCGCGTCCCCCCGGGGGCTGTTTTTGCCCCGGCTCGCCCGCCCACAACACCCGGCATCCGTAGGGGCGGCCTTTATGGCCGCCCGCGGGCGGGGACAAGCCCCGCCCCTACGTGATGCGCCTTTCTTTGCAGGGGCCGCCGGGCAGATCGCGGGCGGGTGTGGGCACCCGCCCCTACAGGCCGGGGCCGTTCGCTGTGTGCTGGTGTCCCGCACCTTGTTTTCCCGTAGGGGCCGATGCCCACATCGGCCCGCCGCTCCGGCCGGGTGCAGAGAGCGGGCGGGGACAAGCCCCGCCCCTACGTCCAAGCGACGCAAGACAGCCCGCCGGAAACGAAATCCCGGATGTAGGGGCGGCAAAAACAGTTTTGGAAACTGCGGAAACTTTTGGGCGTTTTTTTCGTCTAATAGATAGCCGCGGCAAATTTAAGGTTTCCTTAAGAACTTGTCACTGCTTTGTAATGCCAAGCCCCGCGGCTTGTGGTACAATGGTAAATGCAATCCAATCGCCAATCTTTAGGGAGGAACAGACATGACCGAACAGCAGACCCCAGTGATGACCCCGCCGGCCGCGCCCCCGGCCGCCCCTACTGGGCCGAAGAAGAAACGCAAGGGCCGGGGCAAGACGATCGCGGGAATTCTCATTGTCGCCGCCATCGCCATCGCGCTCGTCGTGCTGGTGTGGTACTTTGTATTCCGGGAGGACGGCTCCAAGGGCGAGGACCTGATTCTGCCCGTGCCCTGCGGCACCGTCGTC
>OJSG01001705.1_pt1 | contig 12165 bp, 8 predicted proteins | sample 1599371 | NCBI WGS metagenome assembly OJSG01 (sample SAMN04168658, study PRJEB22393) | human gut metagenome | biome: human gut microbiome; feature: stool | host: Homo sapiens | collected 2014-03-24
CCGGCGTGAAGGTGTCTGCGGGCGATCGTCAGGAAGACAGTGCTCATGCTGCCCTGCTGACGCTTCAGGCAGAACTCCGGACGCTGGAGAAGCATGCCGGAGCAAATGAGAAAATCAGCCAGCAGCGCCGGGATTTGTGGAAGGCGGAGAGTCAGTTCGCGGTACTGGAGGAGGCGGCGCAACGTCGCCAGCTGTCTGCACAGGAGAAATCCCTGCTGGCGCATAAAGATGAGACGCTGGAGTACAAACGCCAGCTGGCTGCACTTGGCGACAAGGTTACGTATCAGGAGCACCTGAACGCGCTGGCGCAGCAGGCGGATAAATTCGCACAGCAGCAACGGGCAAAACGGGCCGCCATTGATGCGAAAAGCCGGGGGCTGACTGACCGGCAGGCAGCGCGGGAAGCCACGGAACAGCGCCTGAAGGAGGAGTATGGCGATAATCCGCTGGCGCTGAATAACGTCATGTCAGAGCAGAAAAAGACCTGGGCGGCTGAAGACCTGCTTCGCGGGAACTGGATGGCAGGCCTCAGGTCCGGCTGGAGTGAGTGGGAAGAGAGTGCCACGGACAGTATGTCGCAGGTAAAAAGTGCTGCCACGCAGACCTTTGATGGTATTGCACAGAATATGGCGGCGATGCTGACCGGCAGTGAGCAGAACTGGCGCAGCTTCACCCGCTCCGTGCTGTCCATGATGACAGAAATTCTGCTTAAGCAGGCAATGGTGGGGATTGTCGGGAGTATCGGCAGCGCCATTGGCGGGGCTGTTGGTGGCGGCGCATCCGCGTCAGGCGGTACAGCCATTCAGGCAGCTGCGGCGAAATTCCATTTTGCGACCGGAGGATTTACGGGAACCGGCGGCAAATATGAGCCAGCGGGGATTGTCCACCGCGGGGAGTTTGTCTTCACGAAGGAGGCAACCAGCCGGATTGGTGTCGGGAACCTGTACCGCCTGATGCGGGGCTATGCGGAAGGTGGTTATGTCGGCGGTGCCGGAAGTCCGGCGCAGATGCGGCGGGCGGAAGGCATTAATTTTAATCAGAACAATCACGTGGTGATTCAGAACGACGGCCCCAACGGGCGGGCAGGGCCGCAGCTGATGAAAGCGGTGTATGAGATGGCCCGCAAGGGGGCACAGGATGAACTCCGGCTGCAGTTGCGTGATGGCGGTATGTTATCAGGGAGCGGTGGATGAAAACCTTTCGCTGGAAAGTGAAGCCGGATATGGAGGTGAACTCGCAGCCATCGGTGCGTGAAGTGCGTTTTGGTGACGGGTACTCACAGCGTATGGCGGCAGGGCTGAATGCTGACCTGAAAACATACAGGGTGACGCTTTCCGTGACCCGGGAGGAGGCCCGGCATCTGGAAGCGTTCCTGGCAGAGCACGGTGGCTGGAAGGCATTTTTGTGGAAGCCACCCTATGCATACCGGCAGATAAAGGTGACCTGTGCCGGGTGGTCTGCACGGGTCGGGATGTTGCGCGTTGAGTTCAGCGCGGAGTTTAAGCAGGTGGTGAACTGATGCAGGATATTCGCGAAGAAAGTCTGAACGAGTCGGTTAAGTCAGAGCAGTCACCGCGGGTGGTACTCTGGGAAATCGACCTGACGGTACAGGGTGGTGAGCGGTATTTTTTCTGTAATGAGCTGAATGAAAAAGGGGAGCCGGTCACCTGGCAGGGGCGTAAGTATGAGGCATACCCGATTGACGGCAGCGGCTTTGAGATGAACGGCCGGGGCAGCAGTGCCAGACCGTCGCTGACGGTGTCCAATCTGTTCGGTCTGGTCACCGGGATGGCGGAAGACCTGCAGAGTCTGGTGGGGGCCACGGTGGTCCGCCGCCGGGTGTATGCCCGTTTTCTGGATGCGGTGAATTTCGTTGCGGGCAATCCGGAGGCGGACCCGGAGCAGGAGCTGAGTGACCGCTGGGTGGTGGAGCAGATGTCGCAGCTGACAGCCATGACGGCCTCGTTTGTGCTGGCTACACCGACCGAGACGGACGGGGCGCTGTTTCCCGGTCGCATCATGCTGGCGAACACCTGTATGTGGGATTACCGGGGAGATGAATGCGGGTATAACGGTCCTGCGGTGGCGGATGAGTTCGACAACCCCACCACGGATATCCGTAAGGACAGATGCAGCAAGTGCATGCGCGGGTGTGAACTGCGCAGGAATGTCGGCAATTTTGGCGGTTTCCTTTCCATTAATAAACTTTCGCAGTAAATCCCGGTTTATGACACAGACTGAATCAGCGATTCTGGCGCATGCCCGGCGGTGTGCGCCTGCGGAGTCGTGCGGCTTCGTGATAAGCACGCCGGAGGGGGAGTGGTATATCCCTTGTGTGAATATTTCTGCAGAGCCGGAGGCGTATTTTCGTATCGCACCGGAAGACTGGCTGCGGGCAGAGATGCAGGGGGAGATTGTGGCACTGGTCCACAGTCATCCCGGTGGGCTGCCCTGGCTGAGCGAGGCTGACCGGCGGCTGCAGATAAAAAGCGCACTGCCCTGGTGGCTGGTCTGCCGGGGTGACATTCACAAATTCCGCTGTGTGCCACATCTGACAGGACGGCGCTTTGAGCACGGGGTGACGGACTGTTACACGCTGTTCCGGGATGCTTATCATCTGGCGGGGACTGAAATGCCGGATTTTCATCGCGAGGATGACTGGTGGCGCAACGGCCAGAACCTTTACCTGGACAATATGGCGGTCACCGGCTTTTACCGGGTGCCCCTGTCCTCTGCACAGGCGGGCGATATTCTGCTGTGCTGCTTTGGTGCTTCGGTACCGAACCATGCCGCCATTTACTGCGGCAACGGTGAGCTGCTTCACCATCTGCCTGAACAACTGAGTAAACGGGAGAGGTATTCCGAAAAATGGCAACGACGAACGCATTCAGTCTGGCGTCACCGCCACTGGCACGCATCTGCCTTCACGGGGATTTACAACGATTTGGCCGCCGCCTCAGCCTGTATGTGAACACGGCAGCGGAAGCCATTCGCGCCCTGTCGATGCAGATGCCGGGCTTTCGCCGTCAGATGAACGAAGGCTGGTACCAGATACGTATTGCCGGTTATGACACGGCACCGGAGGCGGTGTACGCCCGTCTTCACGAACAGCTGGGTGAGGGAACGGTCATCCACATTGTGCCGCGACTGGCCGGGGCCGGAAAGGGTGGACTGCAGATTGTGCTGGGGGCGGCAGCCATCGTGGGCTCTTTCTTCACTGCCGGGGCATCAATGGCGTTATGGGGTTCAGCCCTGGCAGCCGGTGGTTTTTCTGCCACCACGATGCTGTTTTCACTTGGAGCCAGCATGATTCTGGGCGGTGTGGCCCAGATGCTGGCCCCGAAGGCAAAAACACCGGATTACCGCGCAACGGATAACGGCAGACAGAACACGTACTTTTCCTCACTGGATAACATGATTGCCCAGGGGAACCCGATGCCGGTGCCTTACGGGGAAATGCTGGTTGGCTCCCGCCGTATATCCCAGGACATCAGCACCCGTGATGAAGGCGGGGGCGGAAAGGTCGTGGTTATCGGGCGGCAGGGGTAAAAAGAATAAAAAAATCCCGCAGTGATCGCGGACAGGAACTGCGGGAGAGTTACGAAGATTAAGTGTAAGGAATTATTCTTATATCACGACAAAAAAATTAACGCAGAGAAATTATACGCGCCACAGTCAGTTTGTGAAAATGTGAAGATATTCAGAATTTTTATGCCATTACCGGTTTTAACCAACAGGATTATCGGTGGGCATGAAAGAAAACCCCGGTATCTGCTGATACCGGGGTTTCTCTTTAGCATGGCAGAAATGTGTTTCATGCTTTTCGGGCGAAGGATATCCGACTTCTGTACGGAATGGCAAGTGGCGGTTAATTTATTCAGGGGAAGGCTGTATGGGAAAAGGTGGCGGTAAGGCACACACGCCTCGTGAGGCGAAGGATAATCTCAAATCCACGCAGATGATGAGCGTGATTGATGCGATTGGTGAGGGACCGATAGAAGGTCCGGTGAAGGGACTGCAGAGTATCCTGGTGAACAAAACCCCGCTGACGGACACGGACGGTAATCCCGTGATACACGGTGTGACGGCGGTCTGGCGCGCCGGGGAGCAGGAGCAGACACCACCGGAAGGCTTTGAGTCCTCCGGTGCTGAAACCGGACTGGGCGTGGAAGTGACGAAGGCAAAACCGGTGACGCGCACCATTACGTCCGCGAACATTGACCGCCTGCGGGTTACCTTCGGGGTGCAGTCACTGGTGCAGACCACGTCAAAGGGCGACCGTAATCCTTCCTCTGTCCGGATTCTGATTCAGTTACAGCGTAATGGCCGCTGGGTGACGGAAAAGGATGTCACCATTAACGGCAAGACCACCTCGCAGTTCCTGGCCTCGGTGATTCTGGATAATCTGCCTCCCCGGCCCTTTAACATCCGGATGGTCAGGGAGACGGCGGACAGCACCACGGACCAGCTGCAGAATAAGACGCTGTGGTCGTCATACACCGAAATCATCGATGTGAAACAGTGCTACCCGAACACGGCCATTGTGGGGCTGCAGGTGGATGCGGAGCAGTTCGGCGGCCAGCAGATGACGGTGAACTACCATATCCGCGGTCGCATCATCCAGGTGCCGTCAAACTATGACCCGGAAAAACGCACGTACAGTGGTATCTGGGACGGCAGTCTGAAACCGGCATACAGCAACAACCCGGCCTGGTGCCTGTGGGACATGCTGACTCACCCGCGCTACGGCATGGGAAAACGTCTGGGGGCGGCGGATGTGGACAAGTGGGCGCTGTATGCCATCGGGCAGTACTGCGACCAGACGGTCCCGGATGGTTTCGGGGGGACCGAGCCGCGGATGACCTTTAATGCGTACCTGGCACAACAGCGTAAGGCGTGGGACGTTCTCAGTGATTTCTGCTCTGCGATGCGCTGTATGCCGGTATGGAACGGTCAGACGCTGACGTTCGTTCAGGACCGCCCGTCGGATGTGGTGTGGCCGTACACCAACAGCGATGTGGTGGTGGATGATAACGGCGTGGGTTTCCGCTACAGCTTCAGTGCCCTGAAGGACCGGCACACGGCAGTGGAGGTGAATTACACCGACCCGCAGAACGGCTGGCAGACCTCCACGGAACTGGTGGAAGACCCGGAAGCCATACTGCGCTACGGACGCAACCTGCTGAAGATGGACGCGTTCGGCTGTACCAGCCGCGGTCAGGCCCACCGTGCCGGGCTGTGGGTGATAAAGACCGAACTGCTGGAAACGCAGACGGTGGATTTCACGCTCGGGTCACAGGGGCTGCGTCACACACCCGGTGACATCATTGAAATCTGTGATAACGACTATGCCGGGACCATGACCGGCGGACGTGTCCTGTCCATCGATGCCGCCAGCCGTACCCTGACGCTGGACCGGGAGGTGACACTGCCGGAGACCGGCACGGCCACTGTTAATCTGATTAACGGCAGCGGTAAGCCGGCGAGCGTGGCCATCACCGCACACCCCGCGCCTGACCGGATACAGGTCAGTACCCTGCCTGATGGTGTGGAGACATACGGGGTGTGGGGACTCTCCCTGCCGTCACTGCGCCGTCGCCTGTTCCGCTGTGTCTCCGTCCGGGAAAACACGGACGGCACCTTTGCCATCACGGCGGTGCAGCACGTACCGGAAAAAGAAGCCATCGTGGATAACGGTGCCCGCTTTGAGCCGCAGTCAGGTTCCCTGAACAGCGTCATCCCACCGGCAGTGCAGCACCTGACGGTGGAGGTGAGCGCAGCTGACGGACAGTATCTGGCGCAGGCGAAATGGGACACGCCGCGGGTGGTGAAGGGCGTGCGCTTCAGTCTGCGCCTGACCAGTGGTAAGGGAACGGATGCCAGACTGGTGACCACCGCCATCACCGCAGACACGGAGCACCGTTTCAGCGGCCTGCCACTGGGGGAATACACCCTGACGGTGCGGGCCATTAACAGCTACGGCCAGCAGGGCGAACCTGCGACCACCACCTTCCGGATTAACGCGCCTGCAAAACCCGCCACCATTGAGCTGACGCCGGGGTATTTTCAGATAACGGCGGTCCCGCGTCTTGCGGTGTATGACCCGACGGTACAGTTTGAATTCTGGTTCTCAGAAAAACGCATCACGAACACGGCACAGGTGGAAAAATCTGCCCGTTATCTGGGGACCGGCAGTCAGTGGACTGTCCAGGGGAGCCGGATTAAGCCGGGGACGGATTTCTGGTTTTACGTGCGAAGCGTCAACCTGGTGGGAAAATCTGCTTTTGTGGAAGCCAGCGGGCAGCCCAGCAATGATGGTGAAGGGTATCTGGAAATTTTCCGGGGGCTGATAGATGAGACGCTTCTGGGCCAGGCACTGAAAGAGCGCATTGATGCTTCAGCGCTGCGTACGGAGGTCACGCAACTGGAAGAAGACATCCGTCAGCGGATGGACACGGATATCGCAGAAGTGACCCGGAAAATCGGGGAGGCGGAAAACAGCCTCACGCAGCTGGTTGCGAAAAAGAATGAGGACCAGACACTGGCCATCGCGCAGGTGAGCCAGAAAGTGGACCGGGTGAGCAGTGAAATCTCACAGACTGTCAGCCAGGGGCAGTCAGAAAATGCCCGACAGATAGCACAGGTCCGCCAGTACGTGGATAAAAAAGGGAGTGAAATTACCTCGACCACGGATAAAAAACTGGGTGACCAGGCCGTGACCATACAGCAAATCCAGCGGGTTCAGTCAGACACGCGCAATGAGCTGAATGCCATGTATATGCTGAAGGTGCAGAAAACAAAAAACGGTATTCCCTATGTGGCCGGGATTGGTGCGGGGATTGAGGATGTTGATGGTCAGACGCTGAGCAGTATTCTGCTGCAGGCGGACCGTATCGCGATGATTACCCCGGAGAATGGCAACACCACGCCGCTGTTTGTGGCGCAGGGGAATCAGCTGTTCATGAACGACGTGTTCCTGAAGCGACTGTTTGCGGTGAGCATCACGTCATCCGGCAATCCTCCTACGTTTTCCCTGACGCCGGATGGCAGGCTGACAGCCCGCAATGCGGATATCAGTGGAGCCATCACGGCGAATACCGGCACGCTCAATAATGTCACCATTAACGAGAACTGTGTCATCAGAGGGAAACTGTCTGCAAACCAGATTGAAGGCGATCTCGTTAAAACAGTGGGTAAGGCTTTCCCCCGTGACTCCCGTGCACCGGAGAGGTGGCCATCAGGGACCATTACCGTCAGGGTTTATGACGATCAGCCGTTTGACCGGCAAATTGTTATTCCGGCGGTGGCATTCAGCGGTGCCAGACATGAGCGGGAGAATAACGATATTTATTCGTCATGCCGCCTGATAGTACGGAAAAACGGTGCTGAAATTTATAACCGTACCGCGCTGGATAATACGCTGGTTTACAGTGGTGTTATTGATATGCCTGCTGGTCGCGGCCACATGACGCTGGAGTTTTCTGTATCAGCATGGTGGGTAAATGGCTGGTATCCCACAGCAAGTATCAGCGATTTGCTGGTTGTTGTGATGAAGAAAGCCACTGCAGGCATCACGATTAGCTGAATTTTATAACCCCAATACGGGCGCCAGAAATGGCGCCTTTTTTATTGCAGAAAAGCGAGAGGTAATTATGCGTAAAGTTTGTGCAGCCATTTTGTCCGCAGCCATCTGTCTGTCCGTATCCGGTGCGCCTGCATGGGCGTCTGAACATCAGTCCACACTGAGCGCGGGGTATCTTCATGCCCGTACGAACGCTCCCGGCAGCGATAATCTGAACGGGATTAACGTGAAATACCGTTATGAGTTTACGGACGCGCTGGGGCTGATTACGTCCTTCAGTTATGCCAATGCTGAGGATGAGCAAAAAACGCACTACAGCGATACCCGCTGGCATGAAGATTCCGTGCGTAACCGCTGGTTCAGCGTGATGGCGGGGCCGTCTGTACGCGTGAATGAATGGTTCAGCGCGTATGCGATGGTGGGTGTGGCTTACAGCCGTGTGTCGACTTTCTCCGGGGATTATCTCCGCGTAACTGACAACAAGGGGAAAACGCACGATGTGCTGACCGGAAGTGATGACGGTCGCCACAGCAACACGTCTCTGGCGTGGGGGGCTGGCGTGCAGTTTAACCCGACCGAATCCGTAACCATTGACCTTGCTTATGAAGGTTCCGGTAGTGGCGACTGGCGAACGGATGCATTTATTGTTGGTATCGGATACCGTTTCTGACAACAGACGCCGATTTATCTTCTGTAAATATTGTTATGATACGCAGGTTCATCCACCTTATGGGGTGAACTGCGTTTGAGGAAACGTAAAGTTACACTGTCCTGAAGCCCGTGGCGTCACTGCTGCGGGCTTTTTTTATTGGTGGAAAAGTATGACAGTAAAAATTTCTGGCGTGCTTAAAGATGGCACAGGAAAACCAGTACAGAACTGCACCATTGTGCTGAAGGCCAGACGAACCAGCAGCACGGTGGTGGTGAACACGGTGGCCTCTGAAAATCCGGATGAAGCCGGACGTTACAGCATGGATGTTGAGCATGGCCAGTACAGCGTCACCCTGCTGGTTGAAGGTTTTCCGCCTTCACATGCCGGGACCATTACCGTCTATGAAGGTTCCAGACCAGGTACGCTGAATGATTTTCTCGGTGCCATGACGGAGGATGATGTCCGACCGGAGGCACTGCGCCGCTTTGAGCAGATGGTGGAAGAGGTGTCACGTAACGCCTCCGCGGTTGCACAGAATACGGCAGCCGCGAAAAAATCAGCCAGCGATGCCAGTGCATCAGCCAGCGAGGCGGCAACTCATGCAACCGATGCTGCAGCCTCAGCACGTGCCGCCAGCACGTCAGCCGGACAGGCCGCGTCGTCGGCTCAGTCAGCGTCTTCCAGCGCAGGAACGGCATCGACAAAGGCCCGTGAAGCAGCAAAAAGTGCTGCTGCTGCAGAGTCATCAAAAAGCGCGGCAGCTACCAGCGCCAGTGCCGCGAAAACGTCAGAAACGAATGCCGCAGCATCACAAAAATCGGCAGCCACTTCTGCATCCACAGCGACCACGAAGGCGTCAGAAGCTGCCACCTCGGCACGGGGTGCGGCGGCCTCAAAAGAGGCAGCGAAATCTTCAGAAACGAATGCATCATCAAGTGCCAGTAGTGCAGCTTCCTCGGCAACGGCGGCAGGAAATTCCGCGAAGGCGGCAAAAACGTCCGAGACGAACGCTAAGTCTTCTGAAACAGCAGCGGGACAGAGCGCCTCAGCTGCGGCAGGTTCAAAAACAGCGGCTGCATTATCTGCCAGTGCCGCGTCAACAAGTGCCGGGCAGGCCTCAGCCAGTGCCACCGCCGCCGGAAAATCGGCAGAAAGCGCCGCATCATCCGCTTCAACAGCCACAACGAAGGCTGGCAAAGCCACTGAGCAAGCCACTGCAGCAGCGAGGTCTGCTTCTGCAGCAAAAACCTCTGAAACAAATGCAAAGACTTCAGCAGACAATGCTGCTTCCTCTAAGGCGGCAGCCGCATCGTCAGCCAGTTCAGCGGCGTCATCGGCATCATCTGCGTCTGCTTCAAAAGATGAGGCGACCAGACAAGCGTCAGCAGCGAAAGGTAGTGCCACGACAGCAACAACGAAAGCATCAGAGGCGGCAGGCAGTGCGACGGCGGCATCTCAGAGCAAAGTTGCTGCTGAATCCGCGGCAACGCGTGCCGAAACAGCGGCAAAACGGGCAGAGGATATTGCATCCGCCGTGGGGCTTGAGGATGCGAGCACGACGAAAAAGGGGATAGTACAGCTCAGCAGTGCAACAAACAGCACCAGTGAAAAGCTGGCGGCAACGCCAAAGGCAGTTAAAACTGTTAAAGATAGTTCAGTTCAAAAAACTGGCGACACAATGGGAGGGCAGTTAAAAATCAGCACGATAAATGCTCTTCGAATATTCAACCAAGCCTTTGGCCTTATTTTTAGGCGTTCCGAAGATTATCTTCATCTTATTCCGACTAATGAAGGGGAGGGGGAAAATGGAGACATCGGTTCATTAAGACCATTCTCTATAAACTTAAGATCAGGGTTGGTGTCCATCGGTAATGGACTAAAAGTTGGTGGTAGTGTTACTGGTAATTTGACCGGAAACGCAGATACTGCGACCAAGATCAAGACAGCACGTAAGATTGGGGGCGTGGCATTTGATGGATCGGCAGATATCAACTTGCCTGGAGTCAACGCTACCGGTAATCAAAACACTACAGGTAATGCTGCGACCGCCACGAAACTTCAGGCAGCCAGAACGATTAACGGTGTGTCATTTGATGGTAGTGCAAATATCACATTGACCCCTTCAAATATTGGGGCATTGGCATTAACTGGAGGGACTCTTTCAGGTGGTTTAACTGCTGCTGGTGAGGTTATTTCAAGGTCAGCAAATGGTCTGCGTATTGCCTATGGCAACTATGGATTCTTTATCCGAAATGATGGATCAAACACATATTTTATGTTGACAGATTCGGGTAACAGTCTTGGTACGCACAATAGCTTAAGGCCGTTTATAATTAGTAACCATACTGGCAATGTTACAATTGCAACTAAATTAAACGCGAGTGGTGGTATCACTGGATCTTTATCGGGTAATGCAAGCACAGCAACCAAATTGCAAACTGCAAGGACAATTAACGGCGTAAAATTTGACGGCTCGGCAAATATTGAAGCGTTTCCGCCAGGTGTTCCGCTGCCGTGGCCATCAGATACACCACCTGCAGGTTATGCAATCATGCAGGGGCAGACGTTTGATAAGGCAGCATATCCGAAACTGGCTATTGCCTATCCTTCAGGTGTTATTCCAGATATGCGCGGCTGGACAATCAAGGGCAAACCCGCCAGTGGCCGGGCCGTATTGTCTCAGGAACGGGACGGCATAAAATCGCACACCCACAGCGCCAGCGCATCCAGTACGGATTTGGGGACGAAAACCACATCGTCGTTTGATTACGGCACTAAATCCACGAATAACATCGGGTCGCATACGCACAGTCTGAGTGGCTCTACGGGGTCTGCCGGTGCTCATACTCATGGTAATGGTATTCGTTGGCCGGGAGGCGGCGGTTCTGCGTTAGCATTTTATGATGGCGGTGGGTTCACTTATGTCAAGGATTCACAGTATCAAGTAAGCCCGGAGACTTCTTCCAGTAGATCGTATTATCAACGTATTCAGACACAGTCAGCAGGTGCTCATACCCACTCGCTGTCTGGTACTGCAGCAAATGCTGGTGCACATGCACATACTGTCGGTATTGGTGCTCATACGCACTCCGTTGCGATTGGTTCACATGGACACACCATCACCGTTAACGCTGCTGGTAACGCGGAAAACACCGTCAAAAACATCGCATTTAACTATATTGTGAGGCTTGCATAATGGCATTCAGAATGAGTGAACAACCACGGACCATAAAAATTTATAATCTGTTGTCCGGAACTAATGAATTTATTGGTGAAGGTGATGCATATATTCCGCCTCATACAGGTCTGCCAGCAAACAGTACCGATATTGCACCGCCAGATATTCCGGCTGGCTTCGTGGCTGTTTTCAACAGTGATGAATCATCGTGGCATCTCGTTGAAGATCATCGGGGTAAAACGGTTTATGACGTGGCTTCCGGCGACGCGTTATTTATTTCTGAACTCGGTCCGTTACCGGAAAATGTTACCTGGTTATCGCCGGAAGGGGAGTTTCAGAAGTGGAACGGCACAGCCTGGGTGAAGGATACGGAAGCAGAAAAACTGTTCCGGATCCGGGAGGCGGAAGAAACAAAAAACAACCTGATGCAGGTAGCCAGTGAGCATATTGCGCCGCTTCAGGATGCTGCAGATCTGGAAATTGCAACGGAGGAAGAAACCTCATTGCTGGAAGCCTGGAAGAAGTATCGGGTGTTGCTGAACCGTGTTGATACATCAACTGCACCTGATATTGAGTGGCCTACGAACCCTGTCAGGGAGTAATCATTGGGATTATGCCGCAGCACGTCTTAAGCAAGAACGTGCTGCGGTTGGATGCTATTTTTTCCCTGAAGCGGAAAACATTACTACAGTACCTTGAACCTTGGTTTTAACATTCTCGAAATGCTCTGAGAGTATATGTGTTAAGCCTTCT
>OJSG01001718.1_pt1 | contig 12066 bp, 8 predicted proteins | sample 1599371 | NCBI WGS metagenome assembly OJSG01 (sample SAMN04168658, study PRJEB22393) | human gut metagenome | biome: human gut microbiome; feature: stool | host: Homo sapiens | collected 2014-03-24
GGACATGGGGGCCATGGGCATCGACGGCCTGGCTTTTCCAGGCCACAAGGGCCTGCTGGGGCCCCAGGGCATCGGCGGCGTGGTGGTCAGCGATGCCCTGGCGTCGGAGCTGGAGCCCCTCCTCGCCGGCGGCACGGGCAGCCAATCCGAGTCGCTGGACATGCCCTCTTTCCTGCCCGACCGGCTGGAGGCGGGCACGCTGAATCTGCCGGGGATCTTCGGCCTGGGGGCTGCCCTGGACTACCTGGACCGGGAGGGGGAGGCCCTGCGGGCGCGGGAGCGGAAGCTGGCGGGCCACCTGTGGGCCCGGCTGATGGAGCTGGAGGAGGACGGCCTGCGGGTGCTGGGCTCTGACGACCCGGTAAACCGGGTGGGGGTGGTGTCTGTGGACTTTCTCTGCGCCGACAACGCCGAGATGACCTTCCGGCTGGAGCGGGAGTACGGCATCCAGACCCGCTGCGGCCTCCACTGCGCCCCGCTGGCCCACAAGACCCTGGGCACCTTTCCCCAGGGGGCGGTGCGCTTCTCCGTGGGGCCGTTTACCACCTTTGAGGAGCTGGACTACGTCCACGGCGCGGTGTACGACCTGCTGCTGGAGGTGGGCAACCAATAGTTGCGGCCATGAAACCCGGAAGCGGTGGCGGCCCAGGCCCGTCTCTGCTATTCTGAACGGCGAGGAGGAGTGCCCATGAATCTGGAGATTGCAAACCGCCTGCTGGCCCTGCGCCGGGAGCACGGCTATTCCCAGGAGGAGCTGGCGTACAAGCTGGGGGTCAGCCGCCAGGCGGTGTCCAAGTGGGAGAGGGCGGAGTCCTCTCCAGACACGGACAACCTGCTCGCCCTGGCCCGGCTCTACGGCGTGTCCCTGGACGCGCTGCTGCTCCACACCCCGGCGGGGGAGGCGGCCCAGGCCGCGCCGGAGCCGGAGGAGGCCCCGGCGGACGAGGACGCGGAGATTTTTGCCGCCGCCCGGGCTTGGGACGCCGCGGAGGAGGCGGAGCAGAAGGCCCGGAAGCGGGCGCGGGCCAAGTGGAAGGAGGGGCTGCTGTGGCTGCTCACCCTGGCGCTGATGGTGATTCTGCCCAACCTGACCTACTGGCTCGGCATCTCGGAGGTCTATGCCGTGGTGGTCACGGTGGCTTTTTTGATCACCGGCTTCCTGCTGGACAACTGGCACCCGGGCTGGATGCTGTTTCTCACCATTCCGCTCTACTATGTACTGATCTTCGGACGTTAAAAATGGAGTTCCCGCAGGGCGGGAACTCCATTTTTTGCACTTTACTGGTGGATAACCGTGCCGGTGCGGCCCGCCACGCCGTCCTTGGCCTTTTCCAGAAGGGTGATCAGGGCGGTGCGGCCGGGGGCGCTCTCGGCGAATTCCACGGCAGCCTGCACCTTGGGCAGCATGGAGCCGGGGGCGAACTGGCCTTCCGCCTCGTACTGCCGGGCCTCCTCCGGCGTCAGGTGATCCAGCCACTTCTGATCCGGCTTGCCGAAGTTGATGGCCACCTTCTCCACGGCGGTGAGGATGATGAGGGTATCGGCGTTGACCTGCTGGGCCAGCACGCAGGAGGCGAAGTCCTTGTCGATGACCGCCGCCGCGCCCTTGAGGTGGTGGCCCTCGGTCTTGTAGACCGGGATGCCGCCGCCGCCGCAGGCCACCACCACCAGTCCGGCGTCCACCATGTCGCGGATGGACTCAATCTCGATGATGGACTGGGGCTTGGGAGAGGCCACCACACGGCGGTAGCCCCGGCCCGCGTCCTCAATGACGTTATAGCCCCGCTCAGCCACCATTTTGTCGGCCTCCTCCTTGGTCATGAAGGCGCCGATGGGCTTTGTGGGGTTCTGGAAGGCCGGGTCGTCCCGGTTTACTTCCACCTGGGTCAGCACGGTGGCCACGCCCTTGGAGATGCCGCGATCCAGCAGCTCCTCCCGCAGCGCATTCTGGAGATCATAGCCGATATACCCCTGGCTCATGGCCACGCAGACGGAGAGGGGGCAGGGGATGTACTTCTCCGGCTCCGAGCGGGTCAGCTCGGCCATGGCCTTCTGAATCATGCCCACCTGGGGGCCGTTGCCGTGGGCGATGATGACCTCGTGGCCCTCCTCGATCAGATCCACGATGGCCCTGGCGGTCTGCTTCACCGCGATCATCTGCTCCGGCAGATTGTTGCCCAGGGCATTTCCGCCCAGGGCGATGACAACACGTTTACCCATGAATAGCACCTCATTCAAGATAAAGAAAAGTCAAAAGGAGAGGGGCGGAAATGCCCACGCGCCGGGAGGCGCGTACAAGCGTTTTGCCCGAAGGGCAAAACCTTGGCGCAGGCGGAATTCAGTTCCGCCGAGCAAGTAAAAACAGAAGGGGGCCCCCAGGGCGGCGTGCCGTCCTGGGGCGTTTTCCGCCCAGGGCGATGACAACACGTTTACCCATGAATAGCACCTCATTCAAAATAAGAAAAGTCGAAAGGAGGGGGGCGGAAATGCCCTCCGCGCCGGGAGGCGCGTACAAGCGTTTTGCCCGGAGGGCAAAACCTTGGCGCAGGCGGAATTCAGTAGGGGCGCACCTGTGTGTGCACCCTGCCTGTTCCGCGGGCCGCCGGGCCGATGAGGGCATCGGCCCCTACGGAATACGGAGGGGCGGGCGGCCGCAAGGGGCATCCCTGCCTGTGTGTCCGCGCCGAAAAAGACGGGGCCCGCCCGCAGAATACCGGAGTACCTGTATTTGCGGGCGGGCCGGAGCGCCTGGGCGGGGGAAATTCGCAGATTTTACTTCTGGAACCAGCGGGCCAGGCCGCGCTCCTCCAGGGCCTTCAGGGTGGCCTGGGGATCCTTCACCTTGGCCAGGAAGATCATGGCGGCGATGATATAGGGCTTGAAGGAGGCCTCCTTGTAGAGAGGATCGCGGTAGCGGTCAAACACGCTGGCCTCCACCTCGCCGTCCACGCAGGAGACGTCGTTGATGTCGGCGGGCAGGCAGTGCAGGTACAGGGCCTTGCCGTCGCGGGTGGTCTTCATCAGCTCCTCGGTGCAGCACCAGTCCTTGTGGGCGGCGTTCTGGGCCAGCAGCTCCTTTTCCAGGGCCTTGATGCCGTCGGTGTCGCCCTCGGCGTACAGGTTGGTGCGCTTCTCCATGGCGGCGAAGGGGGCCCAGCTCTTGGGGTACACGATGTCGGCGTCCTGGAAGGCCTCGGCCATGGAGTGGGTCTTGGTGAAGGTGCCGCCGCTCTTCTGGGCGTTGGCACGGGCCACCTCCTCCACCTCGGGCATGACCTCGTAGCCCTCGGGGTGGGCCAGAACCACGTCCATGCCGAACCGGGTCATCAGGCCGATGACGCCCTGGGGCACGGAGAGGGGCTTGCCGTAGCTGGGGGAGTAGGCCCAGGTCATGGCGATCTTCTTGCCCTTCAGGTTCTCCACGCCGCCGAAGTGGTGGATGATGTGCAGCATGTCAGCCATGGCCTGGGTGGGGTGGTCGATGTCGCACTGGAGGTTGACCAGGGTGGGCTTCTGCTCCAGCACGCCGTCCTTGTGGCCCTGGGTCACGGCGTCCATGAACTCGTGCATGTAGGCGTTGCCCTTGCCAATGTACATGTCGTCGCGGATGCCGATGACGTCGGCCATGAAGGACACCATGTTGGCGGTCTCGCGGACGGTCTCGCCGTGGGCGATCTGGCTCTTGCCCTCGTCCAGATCCTGCACCTCCAGGCCCAGCAGGTTGCAGGCGGAGGCGAAGGAGAAGCGGGTGCGGGTGGAGTTGTCGCGGAACAGGGAGATACCCAGGCCGGACTCGAAGATCTTGGTGGAGATGTTGTGCTCGCGCATGTAGCGCAGGGCGTCGGCGATGGTGAAGACGGCCTCGAGCTCGTCGTCGGTCTTTTCCCAGGTCAGGAAGAAGTCGCCCTCGTACATCTCTTTGAAGTTGAGCTTGTTGAGCTTGTCAATATAGTTCTGAAGGTTTTCCATAGCGGCAATCTCCTTTTCTTTTTTCTTGTGGGGTAGGGGCGGCCCTTGTGGCCGTCCGCGGGCGGGGAAAAGCCCCGCCCCTACGGGCGCGCTTCTTACTGAATGTTATTATTGGTCTTGCCCGCGCGGAACTGGGACACGTCGGCGGTCTTGTTCTCCTCCTTGTAGTTGCCGGGCACGGCGGCGTACAGGGCGGCGCAGGTGACCAGATCCATCTTCCAGGTGATCTCGTTGGGGGCGTGAGCCTGGCTCTCGGCGCCGGGGCCGAAGCCCACGCAGGGGATGCCGTAGCGGCCCTGGATGGCCACGCCGTTGGTGGAGAAGGTCCACTTGTCGGTGAGGGGGCGGCCGTCCCGCAGGTGCATGGCGTCCCGCTTGGCCTCGGCGTCGGCGTGGCCGATGCGCTTGTCGCCCCAGAGGGCGTGGTGGGCGTCCACCAGGGCCTGGACGTGGGCGGCGTTCTCCTTGTTGATCCAGGTGGGGAAGTAGCACTCGGTCTCGTACACCTCGCCGGTCCAGGAGGGCCGGTCATACATATACATGGACACCTGTACGTCGTCGCCGTACTTCTTCACGCTGGGCAGGTCGCGGATCTCCTGGAGGCAGGAGTCCCAGGTCTCGCCGGCGGTCATGCGGCGGTCGATGGAGATGGAGCAGGAGTCGGCCACGGCGCAGCGGCTGGGGCTGGTGTAGAAGATCTGGCTGACGGTGCAGGTGCCCCGGCCCAGGAACTGGGCGTCCTCGTAGTGCTCCGGATTGAATTCCGGATTCAGCATCTTCACCAGGCCCTTCACCCGGTTGGAGGGGCCGTCGCCGCTCTCGTTCAGGGCCCGGACATCCTGGAGGATGTCGGCCATCTTGTAGATGGCGTTGTCGCCCCGCTCCGGGGCGGAGCCGTGGCAGGAGACGCCCTTCACGTCCACGCGGATCTCCATGCGGCCCCGGTGGCCCCGGTAGATGCCGCCGTCGGTGGGCTCGGTGGACACCACGAACTCCACCTGCTCCTTGCGGATGCCCTTGGCGGGGAAGAACTTGTTGACGATGTACTGCCAGCACATGCCGTCGCAGTCCTCTTCCTGGACGGAACCCACCACCATGATCTTGTAGCCGGCGGGGATCAGGCCCAGATCCTTCATGATCTTGGCGCCGTAGGTGGCGGCGGCCATGCCGCCCTCCTGGTCGGAGCCGCCGCGGCCGAAGATCACCGCGTCGTCCTCGTAGCCCTGGTAGGGATCGGCCTCCCAGTTGTTGATGTTGCCGATGCCCACGGTGTCGATGTGGGAATCGAAAGCGATGATCTTGTCGCCCTCACCCATCCAGCCGATGACGTTGCCCAGGCCGTCTACCTCCACCGCGTCGTAGCCCAGCTTCTCCATCTCGGCCTTGATGCAGGCCACCACTTCCTTCTCCTCGCAGCTCTCGCTGGGGTGGGAGATCATCGCCCGCAGAAAGCGGGTCATATCGGCCTTGTAGCCCTCGGCTGCCTTCTTGATCTGCTCGTAATCCATGTTCGTTTCCCTCCATCATTGATCCACAGGTGGTTGTATTTTCTTAAAAGCCTTACAGAGTGCGCGCCGCAGGCGTGCAGTTTGTTCGTTCCGGGGACATGTGCCCCGGAACCGGAGCCGCGCCGAGTGGCGCGTACAAGCGTTTTGCCCTGCGGGCAAAACCTTGGCGCAGGCGGAATTCAGTTCCGCCGAGCATGGAAAGGGGCTTGGGGCCCCACGGTCTGACGCAGTCAGACCGTGGGATATTCACCGTCCCACAGCACCTTGCGGAACTTCATGGGGTCGGTGTTGCCCTCGGTGGAGAACATGAGCACCTGGCTGAAGCGGTCTAGGCCGATGGCCTCCCGGAGCTCCTTGTATTCATCGGTCTCCATGATGGCGGCGATGAGGCCCATGCCCACCGCGCCGGACTCGCCGGAGATCACCACCGGATCGCCCTTGACGGGGACGCCCAGCATCCGCATGCCCCGGGCGCTCACCCAGTCGGGGCAGGAGACAAAGGCGGTGGCGTGGTTGCGCAGGATATCCCAGGAGATGGTGTTGGGCTCGCCGCAGGCCAGGCCGGCCATGATGGTCTGGAGGTCGCCGTCCACGATGCGGGGGGCGCCGTCGCCGGCCAGGGCGCCCCGGTAGAGGCAGTCGGCCGCCTGGGCCTCCATGACGATGAACTTGGGCGGGTCGTTGGGGAACAGGTTGGTGAAGTAGCCCACCACCGCGCCGGCCAGGGAGCCCACGCCCGCCTGGACGAACACGTGGGAGGGACGGTTGACGCCGAGCTGGCGGAGCTGCTCGGCGGCCTCGCTGGCCATGGTGCCGTAGCCCTGCATGATCCAGGAGGGGATCTCCTCATAGCCCTCCCAGGCGGTATCCTGGACGATCACGCCGTGCTCGGTCTGGGCGGCCTCGGCGGCGGCCATGCGGACGCAGTCGTCGTAGTTGACCTCCTCAATGGTGACGGCGGCGCCCTCCTTGGCAATGTTGTCGTAACGGGGCTTGGAGCTGCCCTTGGGCATATGTACCACGGCCTTCTGACCCAGCTTGTTGGCCGCCCACGCCACGCCGCGGCCGTGGTTGCCGTCGGTGGCGGTGAAGAAGGTGGCCTGGCCGAACTCCTTGCGGAAGGCCTCGCTGGTCAGGTAGTCGTAGGTCATCTCGGACACGTCCCGGCCCATTTCCTTGGCGATGTACTTGGCCATGGCGAAGGAGCCGCCCAGCACCTTGAAGGCGTTCAGGCCAAAGCGGAAGGACTCGTTTTTGACGCACAGGCCGGCCAGCCCCAGGTATTGGGCCATGCCGTCCAGCCGGTCCAGGGGGGTGACGGAGTACTGGGGGAAGGTGCTGTGGAAAAAGCGGGCCTTGGCCACGTTGGAGAGCGACATGATGGGCAGCTGCCGGTCGTCGCTCTTGGGCATGGTGTTGAGGACCCATTTGATCTGGTCTTTCATTGGGACGGTCGCCTCCAAATTATTTTAAAGTTGCACTCACTTTTTGTTTTACGAGACCATCATACCACGTCCCGTTCAGATGTCAAGAGGATATTCTAAAAAAAATGGTGTAATACTAAAAAATTTTTAGCATCCATAAAAATGCGCCTGAAACATAAGGGAAAAACAGGAAAGCGGGACCCCGGACGGACGGCCGCCGGGACCCCGCGGAAGGTCAGGGGGCGGCCTTCTTGGCTGGCTTTTTGTAGAAGGTGTCCTGCATGGGCAGGCTGATGCGCAGGATGTGGTCACGGGCGTAGTAGGCCCCCTGGGCCGCCGGAGCGGTGGGGATGGTGGCGATCTCACCGATGCCCTTGGCCCCGTAAGCGAAGGGGAGCAGCTCCTCCTTCTCCACATAAATGGCGTGGATGTCGGGAATCTGGTCGGCCCGCATCAGCCCCAGGGTGCCGAATTTGGCCTGGGGCACGCAGTCCTTGAGGGGGAAGTCCTCGGTGAGGGCGTAGCCCAGGCCCATGAGCACGCCCCCCTCGATCTGCCCCTGGATGGAGGTGGGGTTGACCACCTTGCCCGAGACGTGGGCAGCGTAGACCTCCTTCACCCGGCCCTCGCCGTCCAGAATCACCACATGGGTGGCGAAGCCGTAGGCCACGTGGCTCTTGGGATTGGGCTTGTCGGCCCCCAGCTTGTCGGTGGGATCGAAAAACTCGGCGCTGTACTCCAGCCCCTCCAGGGCGGACAAGTCCCCGCCCGCCCCGTCCAGATCGGCCCTGAGCTCGGCGGCGGCCATGCGCACCGCCTCGCCTGTGATCAGGGTCTGGCGGGAACCGGAGGTGGTGCCTGAGTCGGGGGCCACCTCCGAGTTGGCCCCCATGTTGCGGAGCTTTTCCAGGGGCAGGCCGGTGGCCTCGGCCAGCATCTGGAGGAACACGGTGGCGCAGCCCTGGCCGATGTCGGAGGCGGCGGAGTAGAGCTCCACCACCCCATTGCGCACCGCCAGCTTGCACCGGCCCTTGTCGGGCAGGCCCACGCCCACGCCGGAGTTCTTCATGGCGCAGGCGATGCCGGCGTGAGCCGCGTTCTGTTCATATACGTCCTTCACCGCCAGCAGGGTTTCCTTGAGGGCGGTGGAGCAGTCGGCAATCTGGCCGTTGGGGAGGGCCTTCCCCGGCTCGATGGCGTTGCGGAAGCGGATCTCCCAGGGGGAGATGCCCACTTTTTCCGCCAGCAGGTTGATGTTGGACTCCAGGGCGAACTCGCTCTGGCACACGCCGAAGCCCCGGAAGGCCCCGGCGGGGGGGTTGTTGGTGTACCAGCCGAAGCCGCGGATGTCGGTGTTCTGGTAGCAGTAGGGGCCCACCGAGTGGGTGCAGGCCCGCTCCAGCACCGGCCCGCACAGGGAGGCGTAGGCCCCGGTGTCGAAGTGGATCTCGCAGTCCAGGCCGGTGAAGATGCCGTTCTCGTCGCAGCCCAGGGTGAAGGTGCCCTCCATATAGTGGCGCTTGGGGTGGAAGTTGATGGACTCCTGCCGGGTGAGCTTTGCCTTCACGGGCCGGTTCACCCGGAGGGCGGCCAGCACCGCCAGGTGCTGCACCGACACATCCTCCTTGCCGCCGAAGCCGCCCCCCACCAGCTTGTTCTCCACCACGATGCGCTCGGGCTCCCACCCCAGCATGATGGAGATCTCCTTGCGGGTGTCGTACACCCCCTGGTCGGAGGTATAGACCTTCACCCCGTCCTTGTAGGGGAAGGCCACGGCGCACTCCGGCTCCAGAAAGGCGTGCTCGGTGAAGGGGGTGCGGTAGGACTGGGTGACGACATACTTGGACTGGGCCAGGGCGGCCCTGGCGTCGCCCCGGGTGACGTGGCGCTGCTGGCACAGGTTGCCGTTGGGGTGGAGGCTGGGGGCGTCCGCCGCCCTGGCCTCCTGGATGGTGCGCACCGGCTCCAGGGGCTCATAGTCCACCTTCACCAGCTCCTTGGCCTGCTTGAGCACGGTCTCATTTTCCGCCACCACCAGGCAGATGGCGTCCCCCACGCAGCGGGTGATGTCCCCCTTGGCGATCATCACGTCCCAGTCCTGCTGGAGGTGGCCCACCTTGTTGTGGGGCACGTCGTCGGCGGTGAGGACGGCCAGCACCCCCGGCAGAGCCAGAGCGGCGGAGGGGTCGATGTCCAGCACCCTGGCTCGGGGGTACTGGGAGCGGACGGCGGAGGCGTGCGCCATGCCGTCCAGGTACAGATCGTCGCAGTACTCCCCCCGGCCCAGCACCTTGTCGCGCACGTCGGTGCGGAAGGCCCGCGCCCCCACGCCGTAGTCCTCCCCCTCCTCCAGGGCGGGATCGACGGACGCCTCCCCGCGGAGGATGGCCCCGGCCAGGGCAATGCCCTCGATGATTTTCTTGTAGCCGGTGCAGCGGCACACGTTGCCCCGGATGGCCTTTTTGATCTCCGCCTCGGAGGGGTTGGGGTTCTGATCCAGCAGGGCCTTGCCCGCCATTACCATGCCGGGGATGCAGAAGCCGCACTGGACCGCGCCCACCGCGCCGAAGGCGTAGACGAAGGCCTCCCGCTCGGCCTCCGAGAGGCCCTCCACCGTCACGATCTCCTTGCCTGCGGCCCGCTTGGTGGACAGGACGCAGGCCTTGACGGCCTTGCCGTCCACCAGGATGGTGCAGGTGCCGCAGGCGCCCTCGCTGCACCCGTCCTTCACCGAGGTCAGGCGCAGCTCGTCCCGCAGGTAGCGCAGCAGAGGCTTCTCCTCCTCCGTGGAGCAGGGGACGCCGTTGACCACAAAGGAATAACACTCACTCATGGCAGGTTCCTCATTTCCTGATTCAGATTCCATGGGCGCGCGGAAAGCCCCAGCGAAAGGCTGAGGCTCACCGCCGCCGGATTATCCCAGCAGATAGGCGTAGTTTTCGTATACCGCGCAGATCAGGCGGCGCAGGGGGTCGTACAGGCCGCAGGCGGCGTCGGACACGTCGTAGTCGGCCACCTGGCCGCCCAGGCGCACCCGGGTTCTGCCGTCCTCCAGGCGGAGGAAGCCCTCGTTCCGGCTGTTCTCAAAGTCGTCCGCGCTCCAGAACAGGGTGAACTTGTCCTGGTAGGGGCGGCTGCCATAGGGGCAGAAGGTGGCGCAGTTGCCGCACTCGTTGCACATGCCGTCCACGTGGATGATCTGGCGCTGGCGCATGCCGGGCACCCACACCGCCACATTGGCCCGGTTGGGGCACACCTCGGTGCAGGTCTCGCACACGGTGGCGCAGCCCAGGCAGCGGCTGTCCTCATAGGAGGCGCAGTCGGTGCACACGTCGCCCCGCTTGGCCAGGGGCTTCTGATAGTCGGGGTTCACGTTCTGCTCCACCCAGGCGTCCGCGTCGAAAGGGTGGATGGCCTGGGCCGCCTTGGCGGCGCCGGCGATGGCCTCCACCACGGTGCCGGGGCCCTTCTGGCCGTCACCCACCACAAAGACGTGCTTGACGGAGGACTCCAGGGTATCCGGGTTGACCACGGCACGGCCCCGTTGATCCACAGAAAGGCCGTTGGCGGTGTAAAGCTCCGTGTCCACCTTCTCGCCCACGGCGGTGATCACCGTGTCGGCGGGCACCTCCGCCGTCCGGCCGGTGTCCACGGGGGAGCGGCGGCCGGTGGCGTCGGGGGCGCCCAGCTCCATCACCCTGCAGGTGAGCACGCCGTCCCGGACGCCCACGGGGGCGAGCAGCTCCCGGAACTCCACGCCGTCGGCCAGGGCCAGCTCCAGCTCCTCCTGGTCGGCGGGCATATAGCGGCGGGTTCTGCGGTACACCAGGGAGACGGTCTCCACGCCGGGGAGGCGCTTGGCGGCCCGGGCGGCGTCCATGGCGGTGTTGCCGCCGCCGATGACCACCACATGCCGGCCCAGGTTCAGGGTATCGGGGGCCTTCTTGGCGGCCTCCAGGAACTCGATGACGTTGTGCTCCTCGCCGTACTCCAGCCCGGCGCTGCCCTTCTGCCACGCGCCGGTGGCCAGGATCACATGGGTGAAGCCCTGGGCGAAGAGCTCCTGTACATCCTTCACCTCGGTGTTGAGCTCCACCTTTACCCCCATGGCCTCCATGAGGCGCACGTCGTTGTCGATGGCCTCGCCGGGGATGCGGAACGCGGGGATCACGTGGCGCACGATGCCGCCCAGGGCGTCCCGGCGCTCGAAGACGGTGACGTCCACGCCGGAGCGGCCCAGGAAGTAGGCGGCGGACATGCCGCCGGGGCCGCCGCCGATGACCAGCACCGTCCCAGGCCCGTTGGGGGCAGCCGCGGCCTCCACAGCCGGGGCGGCAGGTGCCGCGGCTGCGGTGGGGACCCCCACCTGCTCGCCGGGCCGGCCGATGTAGCCCAGCAGGCCCTTTACCGGCACGTCGGCGCCCTCCTGGGCCACGATCTTCAGCAGGACGCCGTCCTGCTCGCTGGTGATTTCATTGGTGAGCTTATCAGTGGTGATCTCCACCACCACGTCCCCGGCCTTTACAGCGTCTCCCTCGTGCTTGATCCACTGGGAGACGGTTCCCTCCTCCATGGTCAGGCCCAGCTGGGGCATCAGTACTTCATAAGCCATCTCACACGCCTCCTCACTTGTTCAGCACGCGCTTGACAGCCCGCACGATATCCTCCGGATGGGGGAAGTTCTTGTCCTCCAGCACCGGGCTGAAGGGGGAGCAGATGTTCAGGCCGCAGACCCGTTCCACCGGGGCGTCCAGCTCATCAAACAGCTCCTCTGCGATCTGGGCAGAGAGCTCACCGGCGTAGCTGCCCCGCTTGACCTCCTCGGAGACGATGATGACGTTGTGGGTCTTGGAGACGGACTTCACGATGGCATCCCAGTCCAGGGGCACCAGAGTCCGCAGATCCAGGACCTCCACGTCGATGCCCTCCGCCTCCAGGGTCTGGGCGGCCTCCAGGGCGAAGTGGACCTCACGGCTCCAGGTGATGATGGTCAGGTCCCTGCCCGCCCGCTTCACGTCCGCCGCACCCAGGGGGATGGTGTACTCCCCATCGGGGATCTCCTCCTTGTGGGCGTACAGCAGCTTGTGTTCCAGGAACACTACCGGGTCGTCGTCCCGGATAGCGGACTTCAGCAGGCCCTTGGCGTCGGCAGCGGTGCAGGGGGC
>OJSG01001770.1_pt1 | contig 11622 bp, 9 predicted proteins | sample 1599371 | NCBI WGS metagenome assembly OJSG01 (sample SAMN04168658, study PRJEB22393) | human gut metagenome | biome: human gut microbiome; feature: stool | host: Homo sapiens | collected 2014-03-24
GGGTGGCGGAGTTGGCGGACCCCATCTAAACAGGCCAGACAGCCACGGACGGCGCAGCGCCCGGAGAACGGGGCGGCGCCGTTCTTTTCCTCCCCGGCACGGTTTACAACCAGGGGAAAACGTGGTAGACTCGAAGCCATGAATATGGGAGAGGAGAGAGAAACATGAGCCGACAGGATGTCCTGGCCCTGCTGCGGGAACAGGAGGGGGCGTTCGTCTCCGGCGAGGAGATCAGCCACCGGCTGGGACTGAGCCGCGCGGCCATCTGGAAGGCGGTGGATGCGCTGCGGAGGGAGGGCTACTTTGGAGGCCCGCACCGGCCGGGGCTACCGTCTGCTGGATGCGCCGGACGTGCTGACGGAGCCGGAGATCCGCCGCTTTCTGGGGGAGACGGTCCGGGTAGGCCGGACCTTGGTGTGTCTGGCAGAGGTGGACTCCACCAATCTCCGGGCCAGACAGCTGGCAGCGGAGGGCGCAGCGGACGGCACTGTGGTGGTGGCGGACCGCCAGACGGCTGGCCGGGGCCGACTGGGCCGGAGCTTTCAGTCCCCCGGCGGCCAGGGGATCTACCTGACGGCCCTGCTGCGGCCGGATCTGCCGCCGGAGCGGCTGTCGCCGGTGACGGCCATGGCTGGAGTAGCGGTGTGTCGGGCCGTAGAGCGGCTGTGCGGCGTCAGCCCCGGCCTGAAATGGCCCAACGATCCGGTGCTGGATGGGAAAAAGCTCTGCGGTATTTTGACCGAGCTCTCCCTGGAGGGGGAGACGGCCCGCGTGCAGGAGCTGGTGCTGGGCATCGGAATCAATGTCTCCCAGCGGCCGGAGGATTTCACGCCCGAGGTGCGGGAGATCGCCACCTCCCTGGTCCAGGCCCTGGGCCACGCTGTGTCCAGGCCCGCCCTGGCGGCGGAGATCATCCGGGAGGTGGACCGCCTCTGCGCAGCCCTGGCGGCAGGAGAGACTAGTCCTTATCTGGCCGAGTACCGGCGGCGGTGCGTGAATCTGGGCCGGACCGTGCGGCTGCTGCGCCCGGACGGAGGCGGCGAGACGGCGGAGGCATTGGACATCGATGAGGAATTCGGCCTGGTGGTGCGGAGGCCGGACGGCGCGGTGAAGACCGTGCGGTCCGGCGAGGTGTCCGTCCGGGGGCTGCTGGGGTATGTGTGATTTCCAAAAGCGCGGGACGTGTCCCGCGCTTTTTGCTTGACAAATCCGCCTGTTCCGCTATAATAAGACAAGTTATGTGTCATGACACATGTAAAGGAGAGACGGAAATATGGGAGCATGCAGCGCATTTCTCAAGCGAAAAAATATTGTCCTCTCGGCAAAGCGGTATGGAGTGGACGCATTGGGAGCCATGGCCCAGGGGCTGTTCTGTTCCCTGCTCATCGGCACCATTCTGGACACGCTGGGTAAGCAGCTCGGCATTGCCTTCCTGGTGACGGTGGGGGGCTACGCCTCCGCCATGAGCGGCTCGGCCATGGCCGTGGCCATCGGCTACGCCCTCCAGGCGCCGCCCCTGGTGCTGTTTTCCCTGGCCACGGTGGGCTATGCCGCCAACGCCCTGGGCAGCGTCACCCTGTCCGGCGGCAAGGGGGCGGGCGGGCCGCTGGCGGTGCTCTTCATCGCCGTCATCGCCGCCGAGCTGGGCAAGGCGGTGTCCAAGGAGACGAAAATCGACATTCTGGTCACACCCCTGGTGACCATCCTGGCCGGAGTGGGACTGTCCGCCCTGCTGGCCCCGGCCATCGGCACCGCGGCCTCCGCTGTGGGGGACGTTGTCAAGTGGGCCACCGTGCTCCAGCCCTTCTGGATGGGGATTCTGGTGTCGGTGGTCATCGGCGTGGCCCTTACTCTGCCCATCTCGTCGGCCGCCATCTGCGCCGCCATCGGCCTGACGGGGCTGGCCGGCGGGGCTGCCGTGGCGGGCTGCTGCGCCAATATGGTGGGCTTTGCGGTACTCTCCTTCCGGGAGAACCGCTGGGGCGGGCTGGTCAGCCAGGGCCTGGGCACCTCCATGCTCCAGATGGGCAACATCGTCCGCAATCCCCGCATCTGGCTGCCTGCGATCCTCACCTCGGCCATCACCGGCCCCCTGGCCACCTGCCTGTTCCGGCTGGAGATGAACGACCCGGCTTCCGCCGTGGCCTCCGGCATGGGCACCTGCGGCATGGTGGGCCCCATCGGGGTGTACGCCGGATGGGTCAACGATGTGGCCACCGGGGCCAAGGCGGCCATCACCTCCCTGGACTGGGTTGGGCTGGCGCTCATCTGCTTTGTCCTCCCTGCGGTGCTCTGCTGGCTGTTCGGCCTCTTCTTCCGGCGCATCGGGTGGATCAAGGAGGGGGATCTGACCCTGGAGTGACAGGGCCCGGCGTATCGCCGCGCGGGCAGCACGCGGCGCGCGCCTGTAGGGGCGGCCCTTGTGGCCGCCTGCGGACGGGGAGGAGCCCCGCCCCTGCGATTTCCCGCTGAGGCCGTCGAAAAACGCGTTCGGCAGGCTGCGGCGCGGCTCTTGCCGCGCCGCTTTTTTGCTGTGCAAAGGCGGAGCAAAATTGGCCGTGTGCCCCCTGCCGCGTCCCAGGCGCATGAAGTTTTACGCGGAATTGACAGATCCGGCCCGCCTGTGTTGTTATAGAGGTGAAAGGGGGCGAGGCCATGGACGGGACGCGGGCGGAGGAGCTGGTGGAGCGGTACGCCGACGCCATCCTCCGCATCGGCTACACCTGGCTGGGGGACATGGACGACGCCAAGGACATCTGCCAGACGGTGCTCATCAAGCTGGTAGAGGAGGGCCGTCGCTTCCCCGATTTGGGCCAGGAGCGGGCGTGGGTGGTGCGGCTGAGCGTCAACGCCTGCAAGAACTGGAAAAAGAGCGCCTGGTTCCGCCGCCGGGCGCCGCTGGAGGAGGGCCTGCACCTGGCGGCGGAGGTGCCGGAGCCGGAGGACGGCGCGCTGCTGGCCCTGGAGGCCCGGCGGCCGGCTCCCAGACGGCAAATACCCCTGCGGCGTGTGGCGGCCCTGGCGGCCTGCGCGGGGCTGGTGCTGGGACTGGTAAATTATCAGGCCGTAGCCGCCGGGACAGAGCGGGTGATCCGTTACTTCCTGGGGGTGGGGGCGGCGGAGGAGAACCTCTCCCTGCTGGTGCAGGGGGAGGCACTCCACAAGGAGGACGGGGCGTTCCTCTACCGCATCGGCGGGGCCTATCAGCGGGATGGGATGCTCACTGTGCCGGTGAGTGTTTTTACCAGAGAGGGGGCGCTGGCCGAGGGGGAGGAGCTGCGCTACCGCCTGCTGGTATACGACGCCGACGGGAAGAAGCTGCGGCGGGTGTCCTCTTACTATGACGACGCCAAGGGTGAGATGTCGGCCCCCGTTTTTTTAACAGAGGGGACGACATACCACCCCAGCCGCCTGGATGTCCTTGCCGACTGGATGAGCCGCACCTATTGGGCCCAGGGCTACACGGAGGGCGAAACCGAGATCTATCACATGGAGGTGCCCGACGGGGCGAAGGGGCCCTATACCTTCGACGTGGAGGTGTACTCCAACGACGTCTCCCATCTGGGCTACCAGCCCATGTGGGAGGGGGGCGTCCTGGCCCTGGATACCCCCCAGACTCTGGACGCCGTCTCCGTCAGCCGTACCTTCCAGGAGGGTACCGTCACCGCCCTGGTGGGGGACGACGGGCACAGCGTGGCTTTCTATGGGGAGCTGAGCCCCGCCCTGGCGGCCCGGGAGGAGAAGCTGCAACAGTTATGGGTGCCCATGCTCTATTCTGAGGATGAGGCGGGCCGTGTCCAGCCTGTGCCGGCGATATGGTTCATCGACGAGGCGGGCAACCGCTATCGGGGCTGTTCTATCTGGCACATGCCCGCCGCGTGGGTCACCGATGAGGCGGGCAACCGCTACGAGCGATACCGGGTCTTCCCCGGCCCGGCGGAGGAGTACTGGCCGGAGTTCCGGCTGCTGGAGGAGCCAGAGGGGAAGATTACGGCTATCGAGGTGGAGGCGCTGGTTTTCAACATTCTGCGCACCGACCGGCCGCGGGAGGTGGAGACCCGGTCGTATACATCCACTTATAACCCGCTGAACTGGGTGATCGAGTTGCCCTAGATCACACACCCGCCCGGCGGGGCTCCGGCCCCACCGGGCGGAGCAGCCTTTCACATGCGCTTTCCCTCCGAAACGCTTGGCAAAAGCGTTTACCGGCAGACTCACCCGCCAGGGGGGTTCTCCTCTTTTCCGCCATAGACAAAATCCTATGGGCGGCGTATAATATCCCCATACTACATAGATTGGGGAACGGTCATGGACACGAATGCCAACAATAACCGTGAATCCTTCGAGGATCAGCAGGTCATTTTTGTGGATACCCATCTGATTCAGAAGGCGGTGGAGGGACTCCAGCGCGCCCGCGAGGAGTTCCAGACCCTGCTGGAGCAGGCGGAGGGCGGAGACGCCTCCGTCTATTACGACCTTGGCGTGCGCTATACCGAGGGCGACGGGACCGACAAGGACCCGGCCCAGGCGGCCCGCTGGTTTGCCCTGGCCTCGGAGGACGGGGATCTCCGGGCCACCGACCTGCTGGGGCGCTGTTACCAGTCCGGCGCAGGGGTGGAGAAGGACGAGGCCCGGGCGGCGGAGCTCTTTCAGCAGGCGGCGGAGCAGGACTACGCCCCCGCCCAGTGCGACCTGGGCCTGAGCTATGAGAACGGCTCCGGCGTGGAGAAGGACGAGGCCCGGGCGGCGGAGTGCTACCTCCAGGCGGCGGAGCAGGATTACGCCCCGGCCCAGACCAATCTGGCGGTGTGCTACTTCAACGGAATCGGCGTGGACAAGGATGTGGAGTGCGCCCACCAGTGGCTGGAGAAGGCGGCGGAGCAGAAGTTTCCCCGGGCGCTGAACATTCTGGGCGACTGCCACTGGGACGGCACTGGCGTGGAGCAGGACCGGGGGGAGGCGGCCCGGCTCTACCGGCAGGCCGCCGAGCAGGACTATCCCCCCGCCCTGTGCAACCTGGGCCTGTGCTATGAGCACGGGGACGGCGTGGAGCAGGACAAGGCCAAGGCGGTGGAGTGCTACCGGAAGGCGGCGGAGCAGGACTACGCCCCGGCCCAGTGTAATCTGGGCGTGCTCACGCTCCACGGCGTGGGCACCGAGGCCGACCCGGCCGCGGCGGCGGAGTGGTTCCGCCGGGCAGCGGAGCAGAGCTTCGCACGTGCCCAGGATCTGCTGGGCGACTGCTATCTGGACGGCAAGGGCGTGGAGGCCGACCCGGCCCGGGCGGCGGAGCTCTACCGGCAGGCCGCCGACCAGGGCTACGCCCCAGCGCTGTGCGACCTGGGCCTGTGCTACGAGAACGCCAACGGCGTGGCGGAGGACAAGGTCCAGGCGGCGGAGTGCTATCGGAAGGCGGCGGAGCAGGACTACGCTCCCGCCATGTGCAACCTGGCGGTGTGCTATCTCAACGGCATCGGCGTGGAGGAGGACATGGCCCAGGCGGTGGCGTGGTTCCAGAAGGCGGTGGAGGGCGGCTCCGCCCGGGCCAAGAGCATCCTGGGGGACTTCTACCTGGATGGCCGTGGGGTGGAGCAGGACAAGGAGAGGGCCCTCTCCCTCTACCGGGAGTCTGCGGCGGACGGCTACCTGCCCGCCATATGCAGTCTGGGCCTGTGCTATGAGACCGGCGACGGCGTGGCGGAGGACAAGGCCCAGGCGGTGGAGTGGTACACCAGGGCCGCCGAGGGGGGCTATGCCCCGGCCCAGACCAATCTGGCCTACTGCTTTCTCACCGGCATCGGCATGGAGGCGGCGCCGGAGAAGGCCATCCCCTGGCTGGAGAAGGCGGCGGAGCAGGGCCAGGCCCGGGCCCAGAGCCTGCTGGGAAGCTGCTACCGGGACGGCGACGGCGTGGAGGCCGACGCGGCCCAGGCGGCGGAGTGGTATGGAAAGGCCGCCAAACAGAACTATCCCCCTGCTATGTGCAGCCTGGGGCTGGCCTTCGAGCTAGGGGAGGGACTGACCGAAGACCCGGCCAAGGCGGTGTACTGGTACACCAAGGCCGCCGGGGAGGGCTATGCCCCGGCCCAGACCAATCTGGCCGTATGCCTGCTCAACGGGACCGGCGCGGAACGGAGCGCGGAGGAGGCCGTAGGCTGGCTGGAAAAGGCGGTAGAGCAGGAGTTCCCGCGGGCCCAGGGGATTCTGGGGGATCTGCTGCTCACCGGCAACGGCGTGCCCGAGGACAAGGCCCGGGCCGTGGAGCTCTACCGGGCCGCCGCCAAGGGCGGCTATGTGCCCGCCATGTGCGACCTGGGGCTGTGCTATGAGAACGGGGACGGCGTAGAGGAGGATCTGCGCCATGCGGTGCTGTGGTACCGCAAGAGCGCCGAGGAGGGCTATGCCCCGGGCCAATGCAACCTGGCGGTGTGCTACCTCAACGGAAACGGAGTGGAGCGGGACGCGGCCGCCGCCGTGCGGTGGCTGGAGAAGGCGGCGGCCCAGGGAAATGCCCGGGCACAGAGCATCCTGGGCGACCTGTGCCGGGACGGGGAGGGCACCGAAGTGGATGCGGCGCGGGCCTTCCAGCTCTATACCCAGGCGGCGGAGCAGGGCTATCCCCCCGCCCAGTGCGCCTTGGGCTACTGCTACGAGGTGGGGAGCGGCACGGCGGAGGACAAGACCAAGGCGGTGGAGTGGTACGAAAAGGCCGCCCAGCGGGGCCATGCCACCGCTCAGTGTAATCTGGCCTACTGCTACGAGCAGGGCATCGGCGTGGCGGAGGACAAGACCAAGGCCGTGGAGTGGTATGCCAGGGCCGCCGAGCAGGAGCACCCCAGGGCCATGTGCAACCTGGGCCTGTGCTATGAGTACGGCGAGGGTGTGGCGGAGGACAAGACTAAGGCGGCGGAGTGGTATGAGAAGGCCGCCCGGCGGGGGTATGCCCCGGCCCAGTGCAACCTGGGCTTCTTCTATGACCGGGGCGTGGGCGTAGCGGAGGACGCCGCCAAGGCCGTGGAGTGGTACGAGCGGGCGGCGGAGCAGGGCTATCCCCGCGCCCAGTGCAACCTGGGCTACTGCTATGAGAGCGGCAAGGGCGTGAAGGAGGACAAGGCCCGGGCCGTGAAGCTGTACCGCCAGGCCGCCGAACAGGGCAGCTCCGTGGGCCAGTGTAACCTGGGCTACTGCATGCTCAAGGGGATCGGCATACGGCCTGACCCGGCGCAGGCGGTGTATTGGTTCCGAAAGGCCGCCGAAGGCGGCTCCGGCCGGGCCATGTGCCTGCTGGGTGACTGTTACCGGGAGGGCCAGGGCGTGGAGGCCGACGCGGCACAGGCCCGGACGTGCTACCAAAAGGCCATTGACCTGGGCTTCGACGCCAAGGAGGAGCTGGAGGAGCTGGACAAGGCCGCCCCCGCCGGAGCGGCGGAACAGCCGAAGAAAAAGAAGTCCTTCCTGGGCCGGCTGTTTGGAAAATAGGACAAAATCAATCGCGGGCCGCAGGCATTGCCTGCGGCCCGCGATTGTATGATCCCCGGCCGGGCGGGGCGGCCGCCTCCCTCAGCCGATGCGTCCGAAGTCGGAGAAGGGGAAGCAGATGAACTCCGCCTTGCCCAGCAGATAGCGCGTGTCCACGGTGCCCAGGGTCACGTCCCGGCTGTCGTTGGAGTGGTTGCGGTTATCCCCCATGACGAAGACCGACCCCTCCGGCACCGTCACGGAGGTGAGATCCTCATACCAGGGCTCCTCCATGGGCTCGTTCAGATAGGGCTCGTCCAGGGCTTCGCCGTCCACATAGACGGTGCCGGTCTGGTAGTCGATGTCCACCGTCTGGCCCTCCACGGCGATGATCCGCTTGACAATGGGCCCCCTGGCGGCGTCAAACTCCTTGGTGAGCACCACGATGTCCCCCGGCTGGGGATCGGTGTAGCCGATGTCCCGGATCAGCATCACATCCCCCTCGTGGAGGGTGGGCAGCATGGACTCCCCCACCACCGGGGTGATGCGCCCCACGAAGGTGAATACCAGGATGATGGTCACCAGCGCCACAATCAAAATCTGAAGCCACTCGTAGGCATCCTGAGCGCCGCTGAGGGGCTTTTCTTCTTTTTTCGGTTTTTTCATGGGCAAACTCCCCGCTTTCGACAAAGGAGGGGCTGTCCAGCAGCCCCTCCCGTGCGTATCTTATTTCGCGTACTCGATGACCTTGGTCTCCCGGATCATGTTGACCTTGATCTGGCCGGGATACTCCAGCTCCTCCTCGATCTTCTTGGCGATGTCCCGGGCCAGGAGCACCATCTGATCCTCGCTGACCTTGTCCGGGGCCACCATAATGCGCACCTCGCGGCCGGCCTGAATGGCGAAGGACTTCTCCACGCCGGGGAAGGAGGAGGTGACCTCCTCCAGCTTCTCCAGACGCTTGATATAGTTCTCCAGGTTCTCGCGGCGGGCGCCGGGGCGGGCGGCGGAGATGGCGTCGGCTGCCTGGACGATGCAGGCCACGATGGTGCGGGGCTCCACGTCGTTGTGGTGCGCCTCAATGGCATGCACGATGTCCTCGTTCTCCCGGTACTTCCGGGCCAGCTCCACGCCGATCTGCACGTGGGAGCCCTCCACCTCGTGGTCGATGGACTTGCCCAGGTCGTGGAGCAGGCCGGCCCGCTTGGCCTGGGTCACGTCGGCGCCGATCTCGGCGGCGATCAGCCCCGCCAGGTGGGACACCTCGATGGAGTGGTTGAGCACGTTCTGGCCGTAGCTGGTGCGGTAGCGCATGCGGCCCAGCAGCTTGATGAGCTCGGGGTGCAGGCCGTGGACATTGGTCTCGAACACGGCGCGCTCGCCCTCGGCCTTAATGGTGGCGTCCACCTCCCGCTTGGCCTTCTCCACCATCTCCTCGATGCGGGTGGGATGGATGCGGCCGTCCTGGATGAGCTTCTCCAGGGCGATGCGGGCGATTTCCCGGCGCACCGGGTCGAAGCAGGAGACGGTGATGGCCTCCGGCGTGTCGTCGATGATCAGATCCACGCCGGTCATGGTCTCCAGCGTGCGGATGTTGCGGCCCTCGCGGCCGATGATGCGGCCCTTCATCTCGTCATTGGGCAGGGGAACCACAGAGACGGTGGCTTCGGCCACATGGTCGGCGGCGCAGCGCTGAATGGCCAGGGACAGGATCTCCTTGGCGCGGGTGTCGGCCTCCTCCTTGAACTGGGCCTCGATCTCCCGCACCTTCATGGCCGACTCATGGGTGACCTCCTCGGCAAGCTGGTTGATGAGGTAGTTCTTGGCCTCCTCGGCGGTGAAGCCGGAGATGCGCTCCAGCACCTCCATCTGGGTCTTCTTGACGGTGGCCACCTCGTCCCGGGCCTCGTCCAGCTCGGCCAGCTTGCGCTGCAGGGTGTCCTCCTTCTTCTCGATGTTCTCGGTCTTGCGGTCCAGGTTCTCTTCCTTCTGCTGGAGCCGCCGCTCCTGCTTCTGCAGATCGGCCCGGCGCTCCTTCACCTCGCGCTCATACTCGTTGCGGGCCTGGAGAATCTCCTCCTTGGCCTCCACCAGCGCCTCCCGCTTCTTACTCTCGGCGCTCTTGATGGACTCGTTGATGATGCGCTTGGCCTCCTCCTCCGCACTGTTGATCTCTTTTTCCGCGGTGCGTTTGCGGATTTGAATGCCGATGGGAATGCCTATGATGAGTGCGACCACGGCTGTGATCACACAGGCGATGACAGTCTGCATCAAGGGTTCAACACACCTCCATATCTTGGATTTTCAAAGTTCTTTTTCATGAAACGGATGCACGCGCTCCCGCCCGCTCTTGGGCAGAGCGCACAAAATTTGAAGAGCTTACCCCTCGTTCTTCAAAATATTACACCTTATCTATTTTAAGTCTGCGGCGGCCTTCTGTCAAGAACATTCCTGTTCGGAATCAATTTCTGCGGCCCTGGGCCTCAAAGGGATCGGGGCAGGGAGTCGTCCTCCCGCACCCAGTCGGCCACCTCCACCACCCGGTACTCCGTGCGGGTGTCCCGGATGACCACCCGGGCGATGCCGGCGTTGATGATGAGGCGGCGGCACATGGAGCAGGAGGTGGAGCCGGGAATCAGCGCCCCGCTCTCCGGCTCCACGCAGGCCATGTAGAGGGTGGCGCCCAGGGTTTCGCGGCGGGCGGCGGAGATGATGGCGTTGGCCTCGGCGTGGACGGAGCGGCACAGCTCGTACCGCTCCCCGGATGGGATGTTCAGCGCCTCGCGGGTGCAGTAGTTCAGATCCACGCAGTTGCGCCGCCCGCGGGGGGCGCCGTTGTAGCCAGTGGAGATGATCTCGTCGCTCTTGACGAGAATGGCCCCATAGCACCGGCGCAGGCAGGTGGAGCGCCCGGCCACCGTCTGGGCGATGTCCAGATAGTAATTCTCCTTGTCGATGCGTCCCATAAACGCCCCTCCCATGCTTTTTTACCAGTATACCGGGTTTTCCGCCGTCCCGCAAGCCCCGGAATGGCTGCCCCGGGCGGACAATTCACATATTGTTTACGTTTCCTTCCTTGACGAAGAAACAGGGAGGCGCTATCATAAGTTCAGAAAAAATTTATTTTTAACTTCAAAGGAGACGACCGTATTTCATGGTGATGAACTTCATTCGAAAATTGATGTACGGCCGGTATGGAAGCGACCAGCTCTCCTTTTTCCTCCTCGTGGTCTATATCGTCCTCATTCTTCTGTCCGGCCTGCCCCACCTGGAGGTGCTCTCCTGGCTGGCGCTGGCAGTGCTCCTGTGGGATCTGTTCCGCATGTTCTCCCGCCGTATCGACCGCCGCCGGGCGGAGAACGCCCGGTTTCTGGCTCTGGCCGGACCCGCCATACGCTGGCTGCGGATGCGCCGTACCATCCGCCGGGACAAGGAGCACCGCTACTTCAAGTGCCCCAACTGCGGACAGTATCTGCGGGTGCCCCGGGGGAAGGGGAAGATCACCGTCAACTGCCGCAACTGCGGCGCCAGCTTTGAGGAGCGGAGCTGAGCTTTCACCGGCCGGGACTGGCGCGCCTTGCCGCGCCGGTCCCGCTTTGCCTTTACAGGCGGGCGAAAAGCTGGTATCATAGCAAAGAAAGTGGGTGAAGCCATTGAGACAGTGTATGGATGCGGACAACCTCCACCGCAGACTGAAAAAGATCATCGGGCAGTTGGGCGCCATCGACAAGATGGTGGATCAGGACGTGCCCTGTGAGGACATGCTGATGCAGATCAACGCCGCCAAGAGCGCACTGCACAAGGTGGGACAGGTGGTGCTGGAGGGGCATCTCAACCACTGCGTCCGGGACGGCATCGAGCACGGAGACGCGGACCGGACCATTGCGGAATTCGCCAAAGCCATCGAGCACTTCTCACGTATGAGCTGACGCTGATGCGGCCCGTTTGGGCCGCTTTTTTCTTGACAAATAATACCCGTGGGGGTATAAATATACCTATAGGGGGTATGGGTATATGAAACGGGATATCACATTTCTTGCGCTGGGAGGGGGTTCCCTCCTGTTGAGCTTTTTTGCCCCGGCGGCCCTGCCGGTGAACCCGGCGTGGCTGGCCATCCTGCTCTGCGGCGCGCCCATTGTCAGGGAGGCGGCCGTGGGGCTGTTC
>OJSG01001792.1_pt1 | contig 11471 bp, 8 predicted proteins | sample 1599371 | NCBI WGS metagenome assembly OJSG01 (sample SAMN04168658, study PRJEB22393) | human gut metagenome | biome: human gut microbiome; feature: stool | host: Homo sapiens | collected 2014-03-24
TGGTGGGCAAAACAAAGGCACGGTGTTCTCCGTGGGTAATCCCTTCACGGGGACCGATGCCCTGTGAAATTGCTTCTTGGTCGGTAAGGGGATAGCCAAATTGCCGTGCCCCCGCAGATTTTGAATATCCTGTAAAAGCCCGGTTTTTTCTAAGGCTGGAGCCGCCGGCGCAAAGGCGATGACCTCCGGCCTGCTATCCATAAAAGCTCCTGCGCCGCCCCGGTGGTCAGGATGGCCGTGGGTGTAGATGATTGTACCGACTTCTTTTTTTGTATTTTGCCGGATCAGGTCCAGCAGCTTTTCCCCTCGCTCCCGTGTATCCAATGTGTCAATCAAAATAACGCTGGAACCCGTTTCAATAAAAATGGCGTTGCTGTGTCCCAATCCCAAAACAAACCATACGCCCTTTGTCACTTCAGTTATGGTGTGTTTATAGTTCTTATTCGTAAAGTCCTGTAATTGTTGATGCCCATTTTGTATCAGCATAAGCCCTTATACCTCCTAATCTAATTGCCCAAGAATGCCTAAAACAATCTCCGCGGATATTTCAGAGGCCGCTTCGCAGTTCTGGTCAAAGGTTTCGATGCCCTGATGCGTAACGGTATCCGTAATGGTCCGCACTGCCAGAAATGGAATGCGGTTTACATAGCAGACATGGGCAACGCCGGCCGTTTCCATGTCTGTGGAGAGGGGGTCAAATTTCTGATTGATTTCCTCTCTTTTTTCACAACAAATGGTCAATCTTTACTGACTGACCATTTATTTTATACCAGCGCCTTATTAAGCACTTCCTTCATCGAACTTACAAAGGTAATGGTAAGTCCGTCTGTGATTTCCTTATCTAATTCCTGAATATCCGGTTTGTTTTCTGCCGGCACTAACACCTCTTTGATCTTAGCATATTTTGCCGCAAGAAGTTTTTCTTTCAAACCGCCGATCGGAAGAACTCTTCCTCTCAGTGTGATCTCACCGGTCATTGCAAGGTCTGCCCTTACCGGCTTCTTAATAATTGCGGAAAGGATTGCAGTTGCCATGGTAATACCTGCGGATGGTCCGTCTTTTGGTACTGCCCCTTCCGGAATATGCACATGAATATCGTTTTCCTGGAAAAATTCCGGCTCAACTTTATAGTCAGAAGCAATGGAACGAATGTAAGTAATACCTGCCTGTGCAGACTCTTTCATAACATCTCCCAACTGTCCGGTAAGCATCAGCTCACCTTTTCCGGGCATTACATTGACTTCAATCTGCAGTGTATCGCCGCCCACCTGTGTCCATGCAAGGCCTCTTGCGATACCGATCTCGTCTTTCTTGTTCGCCATCAGATAATTGTATTTCTCCTGTCCCAGGAAATCGGAAAGATTCTTGCCTGTGACTGTTACTTTTTCCTTGCCTTCTTCCATGATCAGACGTGCAGTTTTTCTGCATATCTGTCCGATGGTTCTCTCCAGGTTTCGAACTCCGGCTTCTTTTGTATAATTGTTGATGATCTTCTTAAGAGCCGCTGACTGGATTGTCAGTTTACCTTTCTCGATACCGTTCTCTTCCATCTGCTTCGGAATCAGATGTTCCTTTGCAATATGTTCCTTCTCATTCTCAGTATAACCTGCGATCTCGATCAGTTCCATACGGTCAAGAAGTGGTCTCGGAATGCCCTGAACATCGTTTGCAGTTGCAATAAACAGTACTTCTGAAAGATCCTGTGGAACCTCTATATAATGATCCATAAATCTGCTGTTCTGTTCCGGATCAAGCACCTCAAGAAGTGCCGCAGAAGTATCTCCTTTATAATCACTGCTGGTCTTGTCAATCTCATCCAGAAGCATCAGAGGATTACTCACTCCTGCCTGCTGTAATGCTGCAGTGATCCTTCCCGGCATTGCTCCTACATAAGTCTTTCTGTGGCCCCGGATCTCAGCCTCATCTCTCACACCGCCCAGACAGATACGTACATATTTCTTATGCATTGCTTCTGCAATCGATCGGGCAATGGAGGTTTTACCTGTTCCGGGAGGTCCTACCAGACAAAGGATCGGACTTTTTCCCTTATGTGTCAGTTTGCGGACGGAAAGGAACTCCATCACACGCTCCTTCACATCTTTCAGACCGTAATGACCTTCCTGAAGTACTTTCCATGCTTCTTTCAGATCATCAGAATCTGTGGATTTCTTCTCCCACGGAAGTGCCAGCATGGTCTCAATATAACCACGCAGTACTGCATTCTCGGATACATTGCTGTTGGTATTCTTAAATCTCTCGATTTCTTTGCTGATCTTCTCTTTTACCTCATCGCCGGCCTGAAGTTCCTGGAGTTTCTTCTTAAACTCCTCTGCGTCATCCGCAGTATTATCCTCACCCAGTTCCTCACGTATCAGTTTCAGCTGCTCTCTGAGAATATATTCTCTCTGATTCTTATCAATTCTGGCCTTCACTTTTTTCTGGAGATCTCTGCCAATCTGCATGATCTCAATCTCATTTCCAAGGATTGCACCCAGAACTTCATAACGTTCCTCCAGTGTAAGTGCCTCCAGGATCTTCTGCTTATTCTGATAAGATAAAGGAATATTTACGGCAATCTGCTCAACCAGTTCCTCAACATTATCTATATTTAAAATCTGTGCTACCAGCTCTTTGCTGACTTTTCCATTTTCCATGCAGTATCTGTGGAATAATTCCTTAAGGCTTCTGTGCATGGCTTCCATCACTGGTTCCGGCATCTGCATTTCTTCTTCATCAACAGGTGTGATCTCACTTCTGATAAACGGAAACTCCTGCTCAAATTTCACAAGTGTGGCTCTTCCCGTTCCCTCTACAAGTACCCGCAAAAGGTTCTGCGGAAGTTTCACAACCTGTTTGATATAGGCAATGGTTCCTACATGATATACACCTGCCAGATCCGGTGATTCCACCTCAGGATCAATCTGAGTAACCAGAAAAATCTTCTGGTCATGAAGCATGGCAGCTTCAATCGCCTTGACAGAACGCTCCCTGCTCACATCAAAATGAACGATCATCCCGGGAAGGATGGTAGTCCCCCTGAGAGCGATCGCAGGCAGCACTATATTCTGATTTGTCATTTATTGTTCAGTCCCTTTCATCAGGCTGTTTCCGGTTTATCCTTCTTGTGTGTCCGGGACGTTCTTCTGCTTCCGGCTGTCTTCGCCTGTGCAGGAGCTTCTCCGCGGACGATCTCCGGCTCACCGGTGCCATCTACTACATCTTTGGTAATTGTACATTTGCGGATCGTGTCATCTGACGGAATCTTATACATCAGATCCATCAGTGAACCTTCCATGATCGCACGCAAACCTCTGGCTCCTGTCTTACGTTCCAGAGATTTCTTTGCGACCAGTTCAAGTGCATCATCTTCAAAATCAAGTTCAACACCATCCAGTTCAAATAATCTGTGATACTGTTTGGTAAGTGAGTTCTTCGGCTCTTTCAGAATACTGATCAGCGCATTCTCATCCAGCGCATCCAGAGTTACAACTACCGGCACACGACCGATAAACTCAGGAATCAGACCGAATTTGATAAAGTCTTCCGGCATTACATCCTTCAGGATTTCACCCACATTTCTGTCTTCCTTAACAGAAACCTCTGCACCGAAACCGATGGACTTGGTATCCTGTCTGGACTCAATGATCTTCTCGATTCCGTCAAAAGCACCGCCGCAGATAAACAGAATATTTGTTGTATCAATCTGAAGAAACTCCTGATGAGGATGCTTGCGGCCACCCTGAGGCGGAACACTTGCCACTGTACCTTCCAGAATCTTCAGAAGTGCCTGCTGCACGCCTTCACCGGAAACATCGCGGGTTATGGATGGATTCTCAGATTTTCTTGTGATCTTATCAATCTCATCAATATAGATAATTCCGTACTGTGCACGTTCAATATCATAATCTGCTGCCTGAATGATCTTGAGAAGAATATTCTCAACATCCTCTCCTACATATCCGGCTTCTGTCAGTGTGGTAGCATCTGCAATAGCAAACGGTACATTCAGAAGTCTGGCAAGTGTCTGAGCCAGCAGAGTTTTACCTGAACCTGTAGGTCCAAGCATCAGTATATTACTCTTCTGAAGCTCTACATCAGAATTTTTTGACGCAAGAATTCTTTTATAGTGATTATAAACAGCAACGGAAAGAGCCTTTTTTGCTGCATCCTGACCAATTACATAATCATCCAGAACTGCATGGATCTCTTCCGGTTTTAACAGATTAATATCAGAATTCAAAACCTCGTCATCATAAGGATTTAATTCTTCCTCCATGATCTCTGAGCAGATGCCAATGCACTCATCACATATAAATACTTTGCCATCCGGACCTGCGATCAGTTTTCTTACCTGATTTTCTGTCTTCTGGCAAAAGGAGCATCTTACTTTTCCTTCTCTCATTTTTTCTGCCATGAATTTATGTCTGTCCTTTCTCTATACTAACTAATAAGACTCCTGTGACGATTCACAGGAGTCTTATCTTTCGCATTATTTATGCATGACTACACCGTCAATCAGTCCATATGCCTTTGCTTCTTCAGCAGTCATATAGTTGTCCCGGTCTGTATCACGCTCAACAACTTCTATCGGCTGACCGGTATTTGCAGCCAATAACTCATTTAAAGTTCTCTTTGTCTGTGCGATATGATCTGCCACGATCTGGATCTCTGTTGCCTGTCCCTGCGCACCGCCGGATGGCTGATGGATCATGATAGTGGAATGCGGAAGAGCAAATCTCTTTCCTTTTGCACCGCCTGCCAGAAGAAAGGCACCCATGCTGGCAGCCATTCCAAGACAAATGGTAGAAACATCGCATTTAATATACTGCATGGTATCATAGATCGCCATGCCGGCTGTTACGGAACCGCCCGGGCTGTTGATATACAGCTGGATATCTTTACCGGGATCTTCTGCTTCCAGGAAAAGAAGCTGTGATACGATCAGTCCTGCACTCACATCATTTACTTCCTCACCAAGAAAAATGATTCTGTCCTTCAGAAGCCTTGAATAGATATCATAGCTTCTCTCTCCCCTGCTTGTCTGTTCAATGACATAAGGTACTAAACTCATATAAACGCCTCCATTTACGCGGCTGACTTTTTTCCGAAAGAGGTAGTCTTCTGAGCCTGTCTCTTTCCGGATCTTAAAATTTGATTACTTTAAAATTAAACTTCCTTAGCAGCGTCAGCGATAACAGTAACTGCTTTCTGTACAGCCATGTCTTTCTTCATCTGCTCAAGTTCACGCTCTCCAAGTAATTCTTTTAACTTGTCAGCTTCCATTTTGTATGCTTCAGCCATCTTGGAAATCTCTTCGTTTACTTCTTCCTCTGTCGGCTGAATGTTCTCAACTTCTGCTACTTTCTCAAGAACCAGTCTTGTCTGGATTCTCTTTAATGCCTGTGGTTTCATATCTTCCATCATCTTGTCAGCTGTCATGCCTGTGAACTGGAAGTACTGGTCCATGGATAATCCCTGGGACTGCATTCTTCTGCTGAAATCATCAAGCATCTGACGGCACTGTGTCATAAGCATAGCTTCCGGAATATCCATCTGTGCATTTTCGATTGCTTTATCTACTGCCGCATCTTCTTTTGCACGTTTTGCTTCGTTTGCTTTCTTATCTTCAAGGTTTGTTTTTACATGCTCTTTATACTCTGCAAGTGTATCGAACTCAGAAACATCTTTTGCAAAATCATCATCCAGTTCAGGAAGTTCTTTTGCTTCGATCTTCTTAACTGCGCATTTGAAGATTGCTTCTTTACCTGCAAGTTCTTTTGCCTGATATTCTTCAGGGAATGTAACTTTTACGTCTACATCATCGCCAACTTTAGCACCAACAAGCTGTTCCTCGAATCCCGGGATAAATGTGTTGGAACCAAGTGTCAGAGGATACTCTGTAGCCTGTCCGCCATCGAAAGGTACTCCGTCTACAGATCCTTCGAAGTCGATTGTTACAATATCATTTAACTGAGCTGCGCGGTCTTCTACGCTGATTGTTCTGGAGTTTTTCTCCTGCTCTTTCTTGAGTTCAGCTTCTACGTCTTCGTCTGTTACTGTGATTTCAGTTTTCGGTACTTCTACACCTTTGTAATCACCTAATGTAACTTCCGGTTTAACAGCAACTTCTGCTGTGAAGATGAATGCTTTTCCAGGCTCAGCCTGTGTGATGTCGATTGTCGGCTGGGAAACGATCTCAAGTTCGCATTCAGCTAATGCTTTGCTGTAGTGTTCCGGAATCAGAGCGTTAACAGCATCTTCAAGGAATACTCCTTTGCCATACATCTGCTCGATCATTTTTCTTGGAGCTTTTCCTTTACGGAATCCAGGGATGGAAATTCTTCCTTTTGCTTTCTGGTATGCATTCTGCATTGCTTTTTCTAAATCTTCAGCGGCAACTTCGATAGTAAGTTTCGCCATGTTTTTTTCCATTTTTTCCACCTGTAAACTCATGTTACATGTTCCTCCTTAATTTTCAGGTTATGATTGCGACTGGTTTTTCAGCTGCGTTATATCATTCACAGTTTTTACCTATTTCTATATATTTAAGTCTAAGCTCCGCTCCCACTGTTGCAGAAGCGGGAGACCTCTCTATAACTCAATTATATATTTACAGTCATTGTAGCAGTATAGCACAAAAAATCCAAAAGTGCTAGTGTTTTTTCGCATAAAAATAAGGGTTTGAGGACGATTTAGCGGGTATATACTACTGATTCTGCGATTTCTTTTGCTTTTTCGTCATTTTCAAGCTGTGAAATCAGGGAAAGTGCGAAGTCTACAGCTGTTCCCAGGCCACGGCTGGTAGTTATGTTTCCATCTACTACCACATTGTCTTCGCTGGTCTTGGCACCGTCTCCTGCAATAATTTCCATGAAGGACGGATAAGAGGTGGCTTTGCGGTTTTTGAGGAATCCAAGACCTGAGAATACACTTGGTGCAGCACAGATAGCGGCGATTTTTTTGCCTTTGCTGTTGAAATCTGTCAGAAGGTCTGTAAGTGGTTTGTATCCTGCAAGATATTTGGTTCCCGGCATTCCTCCCGGGAGGACAAGCATGTCGGCATCTGCGAAGTCTGTTTCTGCGAATGTTGTATCAGTGAGCATGGTGATACCGTGAGATGTCTGGATCTGTTTGGTTTCTTTGATGGATACAGTTTTGATATCGATTTCTGCGCGGCGGAGAAGGTCTACTACTGTGAGGCCTTCGATGTCTTCGAAGCCGTCGGCGAGGAAAATGTATACTTTTTTGCTCATTTTAGGTCCCTCCTGATTAATTTGTTTTGTAAAAGTTTTATCCTATTTTCTGCAATGGATTATAGCATTTTTTGTTTGGAGTTACAATGTTTGTTTGGAGCTTTCTGCTTTTACCATATCTCTGGTTTCAAGTCTTTCGGCAATGGATTGGGATATGTTTCACCGTTTAGGGTTTTTGTCAGTTCTTCCCTGGCTTTATTTACCAACTCTGGTTTTTGCAGGAAGTCTATGGCTGTGAGAGCCATGATCTTAGCGGCGTAGAGCATTCCTTTTTGAGCGATCGAGGATTTTCCCTGGGCTGCTGCCTGCCAGGAGTGGAGGGCGGTTCCTGCTGCGAATGTTGGGATGTTGAGATGGACGGTTGGTACCAGCCAGCTTACATCGCCCACATCAGTGGAGTATTTGAGATCACTGTACAGATTCTGGTATGCCATTGGCTCAAAGATTGGTTTTTTCATTACTTCAGCAGCTTTGGGGCCGAAGTAGTCCCGGGCAATTGTGGGGAGTTGATTTTTGTCCTGATCTGAGAGGGACTGTTGGAATTTTTGTGCGTAGGCATATTCTTCTTCAGTGTAAGTGATCGGACCCAGTTTTTCCAGATACGCATTCATGTGATCTGCCAGGATTTTGCTGGAGATCAGGTTTGAATATGCCGCTACCTGGCGTATTTCTACAGTAGTTTCAGTCATAAGCGCTGCGCCCCTGGCTATGTTGCATACGCGGTTATAGAGTTCTTTTACCTGGGTGATCTTTGGGGCGCGGATAGCATAAAGTACCTGAGCCCTGGACTGGACTACATTTGGGGCATCTCCGCCTGTATCTGTTATGGCATAGTGGATCCTGGCCTCATCTATCATGTGTTCACGCATGTAGTTTACGCCCACATCCATAAGCTCTACTGCATCCAGAGCAGAACGCCCCAGTTCCGGGCACATGGATGCATGGGCCGGAGTTCCGTGGAATGTAAAAAATACTCTGAAATTTGCCTTGGTACTTCCATAACATGCACGCCGCCCCTGCTCCGGGTGCCAGCAAAGAGCCAGGTCACAGTCATTAAAATAGCCATCACGTACAAGAAAGGCCTTGCCGCCTGCATTTTCTTCAGCAGGGCAGCCGTAATAACGGATCGTGCCTTGCAGGTTATGTTCTTTCATAAAGTCTTTTAATGCAATGGCAGAAGCAAGAGTTCCTGTTCCGATAAGCTGATGACCACAGCCGTGGCCACAGCTGTCAGTATGTACAGGAATCCTCTCTGCTACATCTGCCTTCTGTGAAAGTCCCGGCAGTGCATCAAATTCTCCAAGGAATGCTATGACTGGTTTTCCTGATCCATATTCTGCAATAAATGCAGTCTTCTCTCCTGCCAGATCTGCTTTGATGGAAAACCCTGCCTGTTTTAATACATGCTGCAGCAATTCAGAAGATCTGTATTCCTGGAATCTGGGCTCTGCAAATTCCCAGATCTTATTGCTGATTTCAGCATAATAGTCTTTCTTACTGTCGATTTTTTCTGAGATTTCTTTTATGTATTCGTCTGTATGATCCATTCTGTTGTCCGCTTTCTTTTTTATATTTCCAGTCACATATCCGCACTTCACTTCACAGCATCAACAGTTATTCAAAAGTCTCTGATTCTCCATTTTCTTTGTATACTCAAGGCACAGCATTGTAATATCATCAAACTGGTCATTGTCTCCTACAAAAGCGTCAATATCCGCCTTTACAAGCTTCAGAGTTTCTTCCGGATTACTGCTTAAGCACTGCTGATTCAGAACATGATCCAGTCTGTCCATTCCGTACAGCTGCCTGTCCTTATCCGTTGCCTCTGTCACTCCATCTGTATACTGGAATATTTTGTCTCCGATATTCAGCTGAAGCTTTTGTTCCTTATATACGATGTCCTCTATCCCTGCAAGGACGAAACCAGCACGTATTTTGTAGGCTTCATAGGTGTTGGTTTCCCTGCTGTAAACAAACGGCATTTCATGTCCGGCGTTTACATACCTGAATTCACCGGTCACAAGATCCAGCACACCCTCAAAGGCTGTAATGAACATTCCGTTTTCATTGGATTCACACAGAATATTATTGACCTCTGTAAAGACTTCTCCCAGGTCTCTGCCCGGCTGTGTATGATCCTTGATCAGGGTTTTTCCGATAACCATGAAAAGTGCTGCCGGAACTCCCTTTCCGGAAACATCAGCCATAACAATCGCCATATGCCTGTCATCAACCATAAAGAAATCATAAAAATCTCCGCCAACTTCCTTTGCCGGTGTCATGGTCGCATAAATATCCATCTCATCCCTGTCAGGAAATGCAGGGAATATGCAGGGAAGCATGGAAGCCTGGATCTGTGTTGCCACGTTCAGCTCTGCTCCGATACGTTCCTTCTCAGCAGTCACCCGGGTAAGGTTATCCATATAGTTAATAATACTTTTCTGCATGGATTGGGTTGCGTGATAAAGTTCTTCTATCTCATCTCTGGTATGAATATCAAGATCTACGATGTTGTTCTCATCATACCCTTCCTCGCCATTGCCAAATTTGTGTGTTGCTTCTGTAAGCAGTTCAATGGGCCTGGATATTCTCTTTTTGATTTTTCTGGATATGTCCATACCGGCAGCCAGGATGATCAGAATGCAAAGACATACCATCAGTACAGTAAAACGAATGGTATTTCTGACAATCTCTGTCATGTCAATATCTGCAAAGGCAACTGCACATTTCTCTCCATCAGATGAAAGTACCGGCTCTCCCGCAGATGACAACCATCCAAATTCTGTTCTGCTCACAGTAGGCTCCAAGCGTTCGTTTCCTTTCAGTTTATCAAATCTTTCCGAAAGCTCTTCCTTATAGCCAAGAGTCAGATAGCCTGACGAAGGATCAAACAGATACACACTGGAATGATCCTGGATCATCTGAATATACAGATATTCAATATTCATATCTGCCTGTATAGAATGAAGATATTCATTTATCCTCTCATAATTCTGATACATGCCTTTCTCTTTAAGCCAGTCTATGATCGGCTGTTCATCATCAGCTGCTACTGCTTTTTCCTGGATCTGTTCAAATTCCTCTGTGTCTATCTCTTTACACAGTTCTTCGATAAAATCCCCATTTACCTGATCTGATACCGTCTTCGCGATTTCAAGCGCTTTATCATTATAGAGTTTTCTATACTGTCTGTTATTCACAAGAGAACTTCCAAGAAGCATTAAAACCCCAACCACCAACATAGAACCGATGAGAAATTTAATCAGTTCAACATTCAGCTTTCGTCTTTTTTCCATGCTCTTTGACCTCCTTTTTTGTCTCTGTGTGCTGCAAATGTGGTGCTGATCAGGAAAGCTGCTGAAAGCACACTCACAAGGATCAGCACAAAGATAAGACCTCTGCCTACACCAAGGACCAGCACATAGCCAAACACAAAGGAACCCAGAGACTGTGCACCGTTCTCAAACAGGCTGTAAACCCCAAGTCCTCTGTCATATCCAAATCGTTCTACATCCTTCAAATCTGTAAAATAGCTGGTAAGTAATGGAATCCCAAAGCTGTCTGCAACTCCAATCAATGCCAGTGCGATCAGAAGAGATGGTATATTCTGAAGCATTGCCACCTCCAGAAAAGCTGCTGCATAAATAAACGCAGCCACCGCAAGCCCAAAATGCTTCCAACCCCTGTTGGAAAAGAATTCCGTAAGAGGAGTTCCCAGGATCAGTACAAAAATTCCGTTTAAAAGATAGGTATATCCAATATAGGTTTCCGAAAGTCCCCATTCAGAACCAACAATAGGAAACATATAATTCAGGAAATATCCACAGATCAGAAGCGGAATCATCATCAGCAGGAAAAAACTAATAATCCTTGGCCGAAAGATAAACTGAACAATATTCATATGTGTATCTTCTGTTTCGCAGTTCTCCTCTTCGTTATCTGAAGTATATTTACTCATATACTTATTTGCTACCAGAAACAGCAGCACACTGAGTACTGCAGTGACAGCAAACAACGCTGTATAGGACATCCATTGCAGAAGGAAGCCACCAAACACAACTGCACAGTTTGCACCGCTCAGGGAGGATACACTGTAATAGGCATAGGCTCTGTTCTTCTCCTCATCAGGAAGCTCCACGATTATAAGATTGACAAGTAAAAGCAATACTCCCCAGCCTGCTCCAAGAAGCAGGGCGCTTAAAGTAAGCAGCCATATAT
>OJSG01001827.1_pt1 | contig 11259 bp, 9 predicted proteins | sample 1599371 | NCBI WGS metagenome assembly OJSG01 (sample SAMN04168658, study PRJEB22393) | human gut metagenome | biome: human gut microbiome; feature: stool | host: Homo sapiens | collected 2014-03-24
GAGCCGCAGGAATCCTTTGTGGATTCCAAGGCTTTTTAACGCAAAATCCGGCTGCGTTTGTAGAAATAGACGATACTTTCGACTTTTCAGATACACCCTAGCGCAGCGGCGGAACTTTCCCTCTTTCCGGAACTGCATCAGGATAAATTCTAGTATAATACATAAATATTCAAAGTCAATGTATAAATATTGAATTCAGCATTTTGCGGCAAGATGGCTGCCCGCCCCACCAGAAATTGTGCACTTTTCAAGCCTGCATTTCACAGTTTTTCCTGATATATTGACGCCGTAAGTTAAACGTGGTAAACTTTACGCGTTCATGAGCGAAATTCATGCCATTCAGTCGAAATAAACCGGCTTGCATTACCTTGCCGTACAAAAAAGAGGAATCAATATGCTGACATTAGGTGACCTGCACATTGGGCAGGATGCAATCATCCGCGTGGTAGGCGGTGAGGGCGAGCTGCGCCACCACCTGCTGGATATGTGGCTGACCCCCGGCACCGAGGTAACGCTGCGCAAAACGGCCCCCATGGGGGACCCCATTGAAGTGGAGCTGCGTGGTTATGAGCTGACCCTGCGCCTGGCCGATGCGCAGAAAATTGAAATTGACAGCGTGCACGCAACGGACCGCGCCGCCCCCAGCGAAGAGCGCCACAAGGTGGTAGCCCACCCCGGCGTTGGCGAGCTGGACAAAGCCGCCAGCTACCACGAGCGCAAAGCCGGCGCCCCCATTGCCGCCGGTGCACCGCTGACCTTTGCCCTGGCCGGCAATCAGAACTGCGGCAAAACCACGCTGTTCAACCAGCTGACCGGCTCCAACCAGCATGTGGGCAACTTTCCCGGCGTTACGGTGGACCGCAAGGACGGCGTGATCCGCAACCACAAGGAAGCCACCGTAACGGACCTGCCGGGCATTTATTCCCTGTCCCCTTACTCCAACGAGGAGATTGTCACGCGGGATTTTATCCTGAGCGAGCACCCGTCCGGCATTATCAACATTGTGGATGCTTCCAACATTGAGCGCAACCTGTACCTGACCATGCAGCTGATGGAGCTGGATACCCCCATGGTGCTGGCGCTGAACATGATGGACGAAGTGCGCGCCAACGGCGGCACCATCATGGTAAACCAGCTGGAAGAAACGCTGGGCATTCCGGTTGTTCCCATTTCTGCCGCCAAAAATGAGGGCATTGACGAGCTGATCGAACATGCCATCCATGTGGCGCGCTACCGGGAGCTGCCGGGCCGCATCGACTTCTGCACGGCAGGCAGTGACCCAGCAGACCCCAGGGGCGCGGTGCATCGCTGCATCCATTCTGTCGCACATTTGATTGAGGACCATGCCGCTGCCGCCGGGCTGCCGCTGCGCTTTGCCGCCACCAAGCTGGTGGAGGGGGACACCCTGATTGAAAAAGCCCTGCAGCTGAACCCCAACGAAACAGATATACTGGGCCACGCCATTGCTGAAATGGAAACCGTGACCGGGCTGGACCGCGAAGCCGCCCTTGCGGACATGCGCTTTACCTTTATTGAAAAGCTATGCTCCGCCACGGTGGTGAAGCCGGGCGAAAGCCTGGAGCATAAGCGCAGCGTTGCCATTGATAAGATCCTGACCGGCAAATACACTGCCTTGCCCTGTTTTGCGGGCATTATGGCGCTTGTTTTCTGGCTGACCTTTGGCGTAGTGGGCTCCACCCTTTCGGACTGGATGACCCTTGGCATCGACTGGTTTACCGGCGTTGTGGACCGCGCCCTGACGGCGTATCAGATCAACCCGGTGGTGCACAGCCTTGTGATCGACGGCATTTTTGCCGGTGTGGGCAGCGTGCTGAGCTTTTTGCCCACGATCGTTATCCTGTTCTTCTTTTTGTCCATCCTGGAAGATACCGGTTATATGGCCCGCGTGGCCTTTGTTATGGACAAACTGCTGCGCCGCATTGGGCTTTCGGGCCGCAGCTTTGTGCCCATGCTGGTGGGCTTCGGCTGCTCGGTTCCCGCCATTATGGCAACCCGCACCCTTTCCAGTGAGCGTGACCGCCGCATGACGATTTTGCTGACCCCGTTCATGAGCTGTTCCGCCAAGCTGCCCATTTATGCGCTGTTCACCGCCGCGTTTTTCCCGCGGGTATGGCGTGCACCGGTCATGATTTTCCTCTATCTTTTCGGCATTTTGTGTGGTATACTGTATTCGCTGATCCTCAAGCAGACCTGTTTCCGCGGTGAACCGGTACCCTTTGTGATGGAGCTGCCCAACTACCGCCTGCCTTCGCCCAAAAGCGTCGGCCAGCTGATTTGGGAAAAGGCCCGTGATTTTATTCAGCGTGCCTTTACAATTATCTTTGTTGCAACCGTCGTGATCTGGTTCCTGCAGACGTTCGACACCCGCCTGAATGTTGCTGCCACCCCGGATTCCAGCCTTCTGGCTTTGGTTGGCAGCCTGATCACCCCCATCTTCAAGCCCCTTGGCTTTGGCGACTGGCGCATTTCCACTGCGTTGATCACCGGCTTTACCGCCAAGGAAAGCGTTGTTTCCACCCTGACCGTCCTGCTGGGCGGCGATACCGGCGCGCTGAACATGCTGTTCACCCCGTTTACTGCGCTGGTTTTCCTGATCTTTACGCTGTTGTATACCCCCTGTGTTGCAGCCATTGCCGCTGTCAAGCGGGAACTGGGCGGTGGCCGGGCTGCACTGGGTGTGGTACTGATGCAGTGCGGCATTGCCTGGGTTGTGGCGTTTGCCGTGCACTGTGTAGGGGTTTTGCTGGGGTTGGCATAAGGGCAGCGTATTCACCTGTCACTTTGTTTTCGCTTAACCCATAGGGAGGTTTTTTCCATGTCACTTCAAAGTATCCTTGTTCTGGTTATTATTTTTGTTCTGCTCGGCGTTGCCATCGGTTTTATTGCCAACAGCGAAAAGGGCTGGCACGGCGGCTGCACCGGCAACTGCGCCAGCTGCCAGGAACACTGCAATGACAAACAGAAAAAGAACCCGCCCAAGCAGCAGTGATGTCCAGACCGAAGGAGACCGCCGTATGACTGCTGTTCAACAATCCGCCGCTCCGCACCCTGCCGTGCGCCAGCGCATTGACTGGATTGATACCGCCAAAGGTCTGTGCATGATTCTGGTGATTGTGGGGCACACCCTGCCCTACGGCAACCTGATGCGCAATTTCATTTTTTCGTTCCACATGCCGGCCTTTTTCTTTCTAACCGGCTATACGGCCCGCCGCCCGGATACCTGGCAGGGTTTTGCCCGCCGGGTCAGGAAGGACTTTGTTGCACTGATCGTTCCCGTGCTGGGTGTGGTGCAGGTGTTCAACGTTTTGCTGAACTTTTTCCTTTCTGATGACAGAAGCCTGACCAACCTGTGGGATATTGCCCGCTACAATGCCATCACCCTGTTCTGGGCCAGCGGTAACCCTGCCGACGGCATTCCCAGCTGCGGCATGCCATGGTTTTTGTTTGCACTGTTCTGGGGCAAGCTGATCTGGGAGCTGCTGGGGCTTTTGTTCCCCAAAGGGGATTTTGCCGTCAGTTTCATTGTCATGCTGTTCGGGGCATACATCGGGCAGGTACAGTATCTTCCCCAATGTCTGGATGTTGCAATGGTCGTTGTCATGTACCTCACATTGGGGCAGCTGTTCCGCCAGCATCAGGCACTGTTGGACCGTTACCGGGTCCCGCTTTTCCTTGCCATGCTGATCCCCTGGGCATGGTGCTGCCAGCAGGGCATTTATATTGAACTTGCTTCCCGCACATACTCCAATTACATTTTGTGCGCTTCCATCAGTGTATGCGGCATCTGGATCTTCTGCCATCTGTGCCGTGAACTGAACGCCAATAACGCTTTGCGGCCGGCGCTCAGCTTTTTGGGGCGGCACAGCCTGTGGCTGTTCTTTGTGCACCATATGGATGTGTTTACCAGTGCCATCTGGCAAAAAGACCGCCTTCTGTTCACGCTGCCCTGCCGCATCGGGTGGGACATCCTGCTTTCCCTGCTGCTGCTTGGCTGCTGGACATTGCTGCGCACCGGCTTGCGCAGGCTGACCGCAAAATAAACTTTTTGAACCGTTCTGCATCCCCTGTTCCGGGCCTGCAGGGCGGTTTTTGTTTTGGCAGCGCTTTCTGCCACAGTGCAAACATTGTTTTTTACCGCGGATTATGGTACAATGAATTGTCTATAAGTATGTATCGGGGATTCCCCTGAAATATCTATTTTTGAAAGGGCTTTTTATGGCAGAGCAACGCAACCAGACCCCTGCCGGGGATAACACGCAATGGACCACCATCATTCGGCCGCGCACCGGCTGGTTTGATGTGGACCTGGAAGAGCTGTGGCGCTACCGTGACCTGATTGTCATGTTCGTCAAGCGCAACTTTACCGTCATGTACAAGCAGACCATCCTGGGGCCGCTGTGGATCATCCTGAACCCGCTTATCACCACGGTGCTGTTCAACGTGGTGTTCGGCGGCATTGCCGGGCTTTCTACGGACGGTACGCCGAGCTTTTTGTTCTACATGGCAGGCAATACGGTGTGGACCTTTTTTGCCTCCTGCATCAACGGCACGGCCAACACCTTTGTGGCCAACAGCCAGGTGTTCGGCAAGGTGTATTTTCCACGGCTTACCACCCCCATCAGCCAGGTATTGACCAGCCTGATCAACTTCTTTATCCAGTTTGTCATGTACATTCTGTTCTGGGTCTACTTTGCCGTGACCGGGTCTGGTGTACACCTGACGGCCTGGGCGTTTGCCGTGCCGCTGGTGGTGCTGGAAGTCATGCTGCTGGGCCTGGGCGTGGGCATTATCGTTTCCGCCCTGACCACCAAGTACCGTGACCTTGCCATTGCTGTGAGCTTTGGCGTGCAGCTGTGGATGTACATTTCTCCTGTGGTCTATCCCCTTTCCAGCTTGGAGGAATCCCCCCGGCTGCAGATGCTGATGCGTTTGAACCCGATGACTGCACCGATCGAAGTGTTCCGCATGGGCACCCTTGGCACCGGCACCGTGGAAGTGGGCAGCCTGATCTACAGCCTGATTGTTACCGCAGCCGCCCTTGTGCTGGGCGTGGTGCTGTTCAGCCGCATTGAAAAAACCTTTATGGACACCGTGTAAGGAGGGGCGCAGATGGAAAACCAGACACATGCACAAAACCAGCGCGTACCCGTCATTCAGGTATCGGGCTTGAAAAAGCAATACAAACTGGGCCAGATCGGCGGCGGCACTTTGACGCATGACCTGCAAAGCTGGTGGGCCCGTGTGCGCGGCAAAGAGGACCCCAACACCGTGATCGGCACGGATGCCCGCCTGTTTGGCAAAACCTTTATGGCGCTGAACGGTGTGGACCTGACCGTGTACAAAGGCGAAGCGCTGGGCATTATCGGCCGCAACGGCGCAGGCAAATCCACCCTGCTCAAAATTTTGTCCCGCATTACCGCCCCCACCGAGGGCGAGATCCGGCTGCGCGGGCGGGTGGCTTCCATGCTGGAAGTGGGCACCGGCTTTAACAACGAGATGACCGGCCGCGAGAACATCTACATGAACGGCGCTATTCTGGGCATGACCCGCGCCGAGGTCGATTCCAAGATCGACCAGATCATTGAATTTTCGGACTGCGGCGATTTTATTGATACCCCCGTCAAGCGGTATTCCAGCGGCATGTTCGTCAAGCTGGCGTTTTCCGTTGCCGCCCACCTGGACAGCGAGATCATGGTAATGGACGAAGTGCTGGCCGTGGGCGATATGAAGTTCCAGCAGAAATGCCTGGGCAAAATGAGCGATGTTGCCGGGCAGGAGGGCCGCACCGTCCTGTACGTCAGCCACAACATGAGCACCATCCGCCAACTGTGCACCCGCTGCGTGGTGCTGGACCAGGGCCGCGTGATCTTTGACGGCGATGTAGAACAGGCCATTGCCGTGTATATGGAAACCACCGATGTGAACGTGGTCCACTATGACCTGCTGGATGTTTCCCGCATGAACGCCAGCGCAGGCAAGCGGATGCGGCTGGAAACGCTGGACTTTGTGGGCAAGGAATCCAGTGTGTTTGCGGACACCGAAAAAATTCGGGTGCGCATTACCTGGCGTGTTTCGGAGCCGTTTACCGGGGTACACTTAAAGCTGAACCTGCATTTCCGGGATTCGACCCCCGTGGGCATTACCCACCCGGTCAACCTGGGCGCCGCCGTGCCCGGCAAGCTGTATACCACCGAGTTTGAGTTTGACCCCAGCCTGCTGGGCGAAGGCCAGTATTTCTTCTATGTGGATGTGTTTGACGGCGTGCTGACCCAGGCTGTCTGCCTGGACAAGCCAGTGACCGAGTTTGCGTTTGAGGTAACCTCCGGCGATTTGAGCATGCCGGAATGGGCACCGGGCTGGGGCCGCATCCACTTCCCGCCGGTCAAAGTGTTGGAGAATGGATACGATGGGTGATATTTTCATCTGCCACACGCTGTATCATGTGTTAATCGCGCTGGTGCGCGCGCTGCGCAGCCGCCCCGGCAAGTCCACCCTTGTGCTGAGCACCTGTGTGCCGGAAGCCGAAACCCTGCGCGCTAAATTGCTGGACGCCGCGCCGGATCTGTGGGACGCTGTTTTGATCGTGGACGAGGAAAAGCTGGACGCACAGAACAGCGAAAGCGACTTTTACCGCCTGCGCCACCCGTTCCGCAAGCCGTATTTTACGCTGCCCAAGGGGCATGTGTACATCAGCAATGACTGGAGTGCTTTAGGGCGCTACCTGCAGCGGGAGCGCCGGGTTTATACCCTGTGCGAAGATACCTTTGGCGGCACGTTGGACCCTGACCAGCACCTGCTGGATGAGCAGCGTGCTAACCCCCGCGGCCCCTATCGCTACTGGGGCGACAGCCCCTGCTGCCGCACGGTGGAAAGCGAAGACGCCGCGCGGTGCAGCATTTTTGGCGTAGACAAGCTGGTGACGGTATCCAAAGCGCAGCTACTGGAAAGCCTGACGGAGGCAGAAAAGGCCATCATCCGCCGGGTGTTTTTGGCCGTTCCCCTGCCGGAGCATGTGCAGGGTGCCTGCCTGCTTTTGCCCCGCAGCTTTGTACTGGACGGCCTGATGGATCAGCCCACCCAGGACGCTATGTTTGCGGCTGTTGCCAAGAAATACTGCACAGAACCGCTGTTTATCAAAACCCACCCGCGGGATACCACGGATTATTCCAAGCTGTTCCCTACTGCTGTTATCCTGCCCCGCACCATGCCAAGCGAGGTTCTCAATTTCTGCCTGCCCTTCAAATTCCAGCGCGCCGTCACCGTGCAAAGCTGGGTCCTGCGCGGCTTTACCGCCGCGGAAGAAAAGGTGTTTGTGGGGCTGGAAGAGGCAGAAAAGTTGGTGCAGGGGTAATGCCTCCCCTTTGAGGGGAGGTGGCCGAGCGCAAGCGAGGTCGGAGGGGTGGCTCCCTTACTGCCGCCTAAATTATAAGCCGGAAGGGGACGTACCATTCTATGCGCCTGCCGCATAATTCCAACAATCTTGCCTATGTTCGTTCTCTGCGCAAAAATATGACCGATGCGGAGCGCAAATTATGGTATGAATATCTGCGTCCCTGCCCCTACAAATTCACACGCCAAAAGAGCGTTGGGCCCTATATCCTTGATTTTTATTGTGCTTCTGCTCAGTTGGCAGTTGAAATTGACGGTTCGCAGCATTACGAACCGCAGGGGCAGCAGCAGGATGCTGCCCGAACTGCTTATTTGCAGGCGTTTGGTATTTTTGTTCTGCGGTTTTCCAACCGGGACGTTCTTCTCAATTTGGAGGGTGTTGCAGCCGAAATTGAGCGTACGATTCTGATGCGGATATCCAAATAGATTTTCATAACAATCTATAACTCTTTCTTAGGGAACCACCCCTCAGTCCGCTGCGCGGACAGCTCCCCTCAAAGGGGAGCCAATGCTTCTTTTAGGAGGTTGCTTACTATGAAACTTATCGGCGTTATTCCCGCCCGTTATGCCAGCACGCGGATGCCGGGCAAGCCGCTGGCGGATATTTTGGGCAAGCCCATGATCTGGTGGGTGTACCAGGAAGCCAAAAAGTGCAAAAAGCTCGATGATGTGTTTATCGCCACCGACGATGAGCGCATTGCCGAAGCCTGCCGCACCTACGGCATGGAATACTGCATGACCAGCCCCGACCATGACACCCCCACCGGGCGCATCTGGGAGGTTTCCACCAAGGTAGAAGCCGACCTGTATCTGCAGATCATGGGTGACGAGCCACTGATCAACGTAAAGGCGTTTGATTTGATTCTGCCGGATACCCTGCCGGAGGACCCGTATTATGTCGCCGTGCTGACCAACCGGATGGAGCACCCCGCGGATGTGATCGATTTTTCCAACCAGAAGGTCGTGACCAACGCCGCACGGGAAATTTTGATGATCTCCCGCAGCCCCATTCCCTACCCCAAAGGCACGCTGGATTTTGAATACGAGAAGGTGACCGGCATCCAGCTGTACTCCCGCCGGGCGCTGGCGTTCTACCACGAAACACCGAAGTCCATTCTGGAAAAAGCCGAAGAGAACGATATGATGCGCTTTGTGGAAAACGGCCACAAGGTACATGCCATCGTCAGCCCGTACAAGACTGTGAGCGTTGACACCCCCAAGGACCTTGCCCTTGTGAGCGAAATCCTGAAAGGAAAAGAATAAATGCCCGATATTAAACTGTTGGACTGCACCCTGCGTGACGGCGGCTATGTGAACAACTGGAACTGGGGCTTTGCTGCAGCCAAAGATATTATCGCCTCGCTGACCCGTGCCGGGACTGACATTGTGGAAGTGGGCTTTCTGCGCAATGTGGATGGCTACAACCCCGATGTGACCGTCTGCAACACCATTGAAGAGCTGAACAGACTGCTGCCTGCCCACACCGGCAGCACCATGTACAGCGGCATGGCCATGCGCTCCAATTATGATATTGCCAAGCTGTCCCCTTATGAGGGGCACGGCATTGAGATGCTGCGCATTACCGCCCACGATTACGATATCCGCGAAGGCATGGATTTTGCCCGCGAAGTCAAGGCCCGCGGGTACAAGCTGTCCATCAACCCCATCAACATTATGGGCTATGCCGACAAAGACTTGCTGTGGATTTTAGACCAGGTAAACGAGATTCACCCGTACCAGTTCTCCATTGTGGATACCTTCGGCAGCATGCGGCGGCGTGACTTAGAGCGCATCGTCAGCCTGGTGGACCACAACCTGGCCCCGGATATCCGCGTGGGGCTGCACCTGCATGAGAACATGGCGCTCTCTTTCTGCCTGGCGCAGGAATTTCTGGACAAGCACCTGGGCCGCGATACCACTGTGGACGGCAGCCTGATGGGCATGGGGCGCATTCCCGGCAACCTGCCCATTGAGCTGATTGCCGACTATATGAACGAGACCCTTGGCTGCCATTATGACATTGACGAGATGATGGACGCCATCCAGGACCATATCGCCCCGCTGAAAGGCGAGACAGCCTGGGGTTACACCCCGGCTTACTTCCTGAGCGCACGGTACAACCTGCACCGCGATTACGCCGAGCATTATCTGGACAAAGGCGATTTGACCAACCGGGACATCAACCATATTCTGGCCGGTTTTGACCGCAGTAAGGCCACCGCATACGATAAAGACTATGCCGACCGCCTGTACCGCGAATACCAGAACCGCGCCATTGACGACACCGCCGCGCTGGATACCCTGCGCACCGCGTTTGGCGGCAAGACCGTGCTGGTGCTGGCCCCCGGTGCCAGCCTGGCGGAGGAAACCGGGCGCAATGCTGTGGCCGCCGCCAAGGCGGACTGCATTGTTTCAGCCAATTTCTGCCCGGAATTCTGCCAGCCGGATTACGCATTTTTTACCAACAGCAAGCGGTTTGAAAAGCTGGACCTTGCTGCCCTGCCCTGCCCTGTTGTGCTCACCTCCAACCTGCGGCCGCTGCCGCAGGGGGCGCTGGCGGTCAATTATGACCGGCTGGCTGCCCCGGATGTGCAGAACGCATCCCTTGGCAGCAACAGTGTACTGATGCTGCTGCGGCTGCTGCGGCTGTGCGGTGCCAAGGCCGTGCTGCTGGCCGGTGCCGATGGCTACAAGCCCGGTACCCCCGCCTATGCCGACAGCCTGCTGCACGCCCACACCGGGCGCGGAGCTGCGTTCAACACCGCCATGGCAGGTTCCATCAAAGCCTGCGGGCTGGATGTGACCTTTATCACCCCCAGCGAATACACAAAATAACGAGGTTTGTCCATGATTCGACTTTTGGTTCTGGATGTAGACGGCACCATGACAGACGGCGGCGTGTACTATGATTCCACCGGCAACGAGCTGAAAAAGTTTGCCATCAAGGATGGGGCCGGGATCGTGCTGGCCCGCGCGGCAGGGATGCAGGTTATGATCTGCACCGGGCGCGAATGTGAAGCCGTGCGCCGCCGTGCCCAGGACCTGCACATTGACTATCTGTTCCAGAACGTACACGACAAAGCCGCCTTTTTGAGCAGGTTTATGGCTGAGCACAGCCTGACCAAGCAGGATGTTGCCTATTGCGGCGATGACCTGAACGATTTGACCGCCATGGCCCTGTGCGGCTTTGTGGCCTGCCCGGCCGATGCTGCCGGCCCTGTGTTGGGGCGGGCGGATTTCATCTGCCGCCAAAAAGGCGGCGAGGGCGCTGTGCGCGGCACGGTGGAAGAGATCCTGCTGCGGGACGGCCGCCTGCCTGCCGCCGTTAAAAAAGCCTTTGGCGCAAAGATTTGATGGGTGCGGCTGAAACGTTAAATATTCCGGTGTTTGTTTTGGACACCCCCTGAACGCTGAACCACCAAAACCGGGAGGAGCCCGTATGAGCAAAATAAAGGATTTTCTGAAAAGCCCGCTGGGCACCGCCTTGTGCGCCGCTGCTGCCTGCCTGCTGGCCGTGGTGCTGGTTTGGTTGGCCGCGGTGCGCCCCAACAATGATAAGAGCCTGTCGGAGCGCATCAGCGATGATTACAGCCAGTACAGCGCCGAGCTGGACGAAGCCAACGGCGCTGCCCAGACCTTTGATACCGACAATGACCTGCTGGCCATGGCCTTTGTGTTTGGCACCAGCAACGGCCAACCCACCGGTGAGCTGCACCTGGAACTTGCCGATGCCGACACCGGCGAGGTGCTGGCCCGCTCCACCGGCGATATGGCGAACATTGTGGCCGGGCAGTACACCGGCATGGGGCTGGATACCCCCGTGACCGGCAGCGCAGGCCGCCGCTACCG
>OJSG01001831.1_pt1 | contig 11212 bp, 4 predicted proteins | sample 1599371 | NCBI WGS metagenome assembly OJSG01 (sample SAMN04168658, study PRJEB22393) | human gut metagenome | biome: human gut microbiome; feature: stool | host: Homo sapiens | collected 2014-03-24
TTTGCGGCATTGGTGATAGGTCTATCTGTGCTGACCGGCTGCGGAACAAAAACCGCCGAAAATGTGGAAAAGCAGGAGGATGCTCAGACCATTCAGGTGTATCTGTGGAGTACAAGCCTGTACGAGACCTATGCGCCTTATATCCAGTCCCAGCTGCCGGATGTAAATATTGAATTCATCGTGGGAAACAACGATCTGGATTTTTACAAGTTTTTGGAGGAGAACGGCGGTCTGCCGGATATTATCACCAGCTGCCGCTTCTCGCTGCACGATGCAGCTCCCTTGAAGGACAGCCTGATGAACCTTGCCTTGACCAACGAGGCGGGCGCTGTGTACAACACCTACCTCAACAGCTTCAAAAACGAGGACGGCAGCGTGAACTGGCTGCCGGTCTGCGCGGATGCCCACGGCTTTGTGGTCAACCGCAGCCTTTTTGAGCAGTACGGTATCCCCCTGCCCACCGATTACGAGAGCTTCGTTTCGGCCTGTCAGGCGTTTGAGAAGGTGGGCATCCGCGGCTTTACCGCCGATTATACCTACGACTACACCTGCATGGAAACGCTGCAGGGGCTTTCCGCTGCCGAGCTTACCACGACTGATGGGCGCAAGTGGCGCACTGCTTACAGCGACCCTGCCAGCACCGAACGGGTGGGTCTGGACGACACCGTGTGGCCGGGGGCGTTTGAGCGGATGGCGCAGTTCATTCAGGATACCCACCTCACGGCAGACGATCTTGCGTTGAATTACGACGATGTGACCGGGATGTTCCGGAACGGAGAAGTTGCCATGTACTTTGGCAGCTCTGCCGGTGTCAAGATGTTTCAGGATGAGGGCATCGACACGATATTTCTGCCCTTCTTCAGCCAGAACGGCGAAAAGTGGATCATGACCACCCCGTATTTCCAGATCGCTCTGAACCGTGACCTCGAGCAGGACAACGCGCGCCGCGAAAAAGCCATGAAGGTGCTGAACGTCATGCTCTCCGAGGAGGCGCAGAGCCGCATCGTTGCCGACGGGCAGGACCTGCTGAGCTACAGCCAGAACGTCCCCCTGCGCCTGACCGAGTGCATGAAGGATGTGCGCGATGTGGTGGAAGAAAACCACATGTATATCCGCATCGCCTCCAACGATTTCTTTGCCGTCTCCAAGGACGTTGTCTCCAAAATGATCGCGGGCGAGTACACGGCACAGCAGGCTTATCGTGCGTTCAATGCCCAGCTTCTTGCCGAAGAAACGCCTGCCGATGACGAGATCGTGCTGACCTCCGGGAAGAGCTATTCCAATGTCTTCCACGCAAACGGCGGCAGCGCCTCCTTCTCCGTCATGGCGAACACGCTGCGGGGCGTTTATGGCACCGATGTGCTGCTTGCCACCGCAAACAGCTTTACCGGCAGTGTGCTGCAGGCAGATTATAACAAGAAAATGGCCGCTTCCATGATCATGCCCAACGGTCTGATGTCCCGCCAGCGCACCATGACCGGCGCAGAGCTGAAGGAGACCGTCCGCGCCTTTGTGGAGGGCTGCGAGGGCGGGTTTGTGCCCTTCAACCGCGGTTCTCTGCCGGTGGTCAGCGGCATTGCCGTGGAGGTCAAAGAGGCAGGCGGCAGCTATACCCTGACCGGCATCACCCGGAACGGACAGCCGCTCCGGGACGACGACACCGTTACCGTGACCTGTCTGGCAGCGGAAAATCAGATGGAAGCGCTGCTTGCGAGCGAAAGCGGCACGTCTTTGGACGGAGATACATGGGTAAAAAACAGATGGCGCGATCATCTCTCCGGCGGCGGCGCAGCGCTTGCAGAGCCTGAAAACTACATGACACTGAGGTGAGCGGGATGGAAGACGAAAAGCATGGATCCAAACGAAACTGCCATCCCCGGCAAAAGTGGCTCCCTGTTGCTGCCATCCTTCTTCTGGTCTTGCTGATAGCAGGTTTCAGCGTTCGGTACATCTCGTTTGTGTCCCAGACCATCTATCAGGAAAGTACCTCGCATCTGGAAGAGGTGCTGCATAAGTCCAATAATATGCTGAAAGAGATGGTGCGCAAGAACCTGACCTATCTGCATCTGTACAACGGCTTTCTGGAAAGTACCTCGGATGAGGCCGAAATACAGGCGTATATCGGGGCGGCACAGCAGGAGGCTGGGTTTGCCCAATTCTACTTTCTTACCTATGACGGCAACTACATGACCGTGACGGGGGAGACCGGCTATCTTGGCCTGCAGACCAATCTGGACGAAAGGCTCGCTCACGATGAGGATGTCGTCGTGAACACGGCGCTGCCCGGCAAGCCCCAGATGCTGGCGTTCATCTGTCCCGAAACGCAGGGCAGCTACCGGGGCTTTGCCTACGATGCCGTTGCCATCTCTTATTATAATGATGCGGTGCTTAGATTACTGGACAGCTCTGCCTTTGAGGGCAATGCCAGCAACTATGTCATCTACCCGGACGGGCGGGTGGTCATCGACAGTTCTGTAAACCGCAAGGAGACCATTTACAATTTCATTGCGATGCTGCGCGACCATTCCGATCTTTCCGAGGCGCAGATCCTGGATCTGTCCAATGCCTTTGCACAGGGCAGCAGCGGAAACATGAAGGTAAAGCTGGGCGACACCAGCTATTATCTGGTTTACGAGGGTACTGCTGTCCAGAGCTGGACGATGGTGGGGCTTGTGCCGACCAAGATCGTCAATGCCAATCTGGATAAGCTGTGGTTCCATACGATACAGATCGTAGCGGGCATCGCCGTAGGTCTTGCGGTGCTGGTCATTCTGCTCATTGTGCGCAGAAGCCATGCCGCACTGCGCCAGAAGAACACCAAGCTCCTGTACCGGGATGAATTGTTCCAGAAGCTCTCGCTGAACGTGGACGACGTTTTCCTGATGTTGGACGCAGAGACCTCCAAGGTGGATTATGTCAGCCCGAATATTGAGCGGCTGCTGGGCATCCCGTGGAGAGAAGTCCGGCAAAATGCCTTCGCTCTGGACAAGCTGGGCGCCCCGGAGCAGGGCAAAAACTTTCTGGATGGGCTTCTCAGCGGGCAGCAGCGGGAATGGGATCTCGAGTTTGAGCATCTGGAAACCAAAGAGCGCCGCTGGTTCCATAACATCGCCATAGGCAGCGAGGTGGAGGGCAGGACCAAATACATCCTTGTCATGTCCGACCGCACCGCCGACAAACAGGTGAATCAGGCGCTTTCGGATGCCGTTGCCGCCGCCGAGACTGCTAACCGCGCCAAGAGCACCTTCCTTTCCAATATGTCCCACGACATCCGCACCCCCATGAACGCCATCATCGGCTTTACCACACTGGCGATCAGCAATATCGACGACAAGGAGCGGGTGAAGGATTATCTGGCCAAGACCCTTGCTTCCAGCAACCATCTGCTCTCGCTCATCAACGATGTGCTGGATATGAGCCGCATCGAAAGCGGAAAGCTCCATCTGGAAGAGGTGGAAGTCAACCTTTCGGATGTGCTGCACGATCTGAAAACCATCGTCAGCGGGCAGATCTACGCAAAACAGCTGGAGCTTTATATGGACGCGATGGATGTGACCGACGAGGATGTCTACTGCGATAAGACCCGGCTGAACCAGATCCTGCTGAACCTGCTGTCCAACGCCATCAAGTTCACCCCGGCGGGCGGCACGGTCTCGGTGCGGGTGCGCCAGCTTGCCGGGCAGGTGCGCGGCTGCGGGCAGTACGAGTTCCGCATCAAGGACAACGGCATCGGCATGAGCCCGGAATTTGCCAAAAAAATCTTTGAGCCGTTTGAGCGGGAGCGCACCTCCACGGTCAGCCGTATCCAAGGCACCGGCCTTGGCATGGCCATCACCAAAAACATCGTGGATATGATGGGCGGCACCATCGAGGTGCAGACAGCGCAGGGCAAGGGCAGCGAGTTTATCATTCGTGTGCCGCTGCGGGTGCAGGCAGAGCACCGCCCGGTGGAAAAGATCGCTGAACTGGAGGGTCTGAAGGCTCTGGTGGTGGACGACGATTTCAACACCTGCGACAGCGTGACAAAGATGCTGGTCAAGGTGGGAATGCGCGCGGAGTGGACCCTTTCCGGCAAGGAAGCGGTGCTGCGCGCGCGGCAGTCCATCGAGATGAGCGATGTCTACCACGCCTATATCATCGACTGGCGGCTGCCGGATATGAACGGCATCGAGGTCACCCGCCAGATACGCAGCCTGAACGACGATACCCCCATCATCATCCTGACGGCCTACGACTGGTCTGACATTGAGGTGGAGGCAAAGGCCGCCGGTGTGACTGCCTTCTGCTCCAAGCCCATGTTCATGTCCGACCTGCGCGAGACCCTGATGAGCGCCCTCGGCCAGAAGCTGACAGATGCGTCGCAGGAGCTTCTGCCGGAAAAGAACGCCGACTTCCAGGACAGACATGTCCTGCTGGTAGAGGACAACGAGCTGAACCGCGAGATCGCACAGGAGATCCTGCGCGAGTACGGCTTCCGGGTCGATACGGCGGAAAACGGTGAAGTGGCGGTGGAAAAGGTGAGCACCGCAGCGCCGGGCAGCTATGATCTGGTGCTGATGGATGTGCAGATGCCGGTGATGGACGGCTACACCGCCACCCGGAAGATCCGCGCACTGGATGACCCTGCCCGGGCAAAGCTCCCGATCCTTGCCATGACCGCCAACGCCTTCGACGAGGACCGCCGCAACGCATTGGAAAGCGGCATGAACGGCTTTTTGTCCAAGCCCATCGTGATCGGCGATCTCGTGCAGGAGCTGCACAAGATCCTGTAAGCCAAACGCCTGTCAGACAGAAAATAAATAAAGCACCCGCAGCATTCGCTTCCAGAGGTCAAGAGCCTCTGCGAAGCCTGCTGCGGGTGCTTTTGCTTTTGTCGGCTGGCAGCCGTTATGATTTCAGTACATCTGCAAGGACCTGCAGCAGATGCGGAATATCCAGCGGCTTTGCAATGTGGCCGTCCATACCGGCCTTCAATGCATTCTGACGGTCTTCTTCAAAGGCATTTGCCGTCATTGCAAAGATGGGAATGCCTGCCTTTGCAGCATCCGGCAGGGCGCGGATCTGCCGCGTTGCCTCGTAACCGTCCATCTTGGGCATCTGGATGTCCATTAAGATCAAATCGTACTGCCCGGGGGCCGCCTGCTTCATCTTCTGGACAGCGATCTCGCCATCCTCAGCAGTGTCTACCGCAAAGCCCGCTTCCTTCAGGATCTCCAGTGCGAGCTCACGGTTCAAGGCATTGTCCTCCACCAGCAAAAGTTTCTTTCTCTTGAGCTCGGAGGCATCTGGCTGCGCTGGCTTACAGGCAGGCTCTGCACCGTACGGTTCTGCCAGCACTCTGTGCAGTTCGGAAAGGAACAGCGGCTTTTCGCAGAAGGCGGTCACTCCGGCAGCGCGGGCTTCCTCTTCAATATCCGTCCAATCGTAGGCCGTCAGAATGATGATAGGGCAGCTTTTCCCGATCACCTTGCGGATCTGCCGCACGACCTCGATGCCGTTCATATCGGGGATGAGCCAGTCGATGATGTAGACGCTGAATTCGTCGCCCTGCTCCATGGCGTATCGGGTGCGGATCACCGCTTCCCGGCCGGAGATCGTCCACTCCGGCCGCATCCCGATCTTGGACAGCATGGTGCTGACGCTCAGGCAGGTGTCGGTATCGTCGTCTGCTACCAATGCGCGCAGCCCTTCCAACTGTGGGAGCTGCTTGGGCTCCACCCTTTGTCCGCTGAGTGCGAAGCAGAGATCTACGATGAATTCGCTGCCCTTGCCCGGTTCACTTTCGATCGCAATGGTGCCGCCCATCATATCCACAATGTTCTTGGCGATGGACATACCCAGGCCGGTACCCTGAATGCCGCTGACGGTGGAGCTTTCCTCCCGGCTGAACGCCTCAAAGATGTGCTTCTGGAACGCTTCGCTCATACCGATGCCATTGTCCTTGATGCGGAACTCATAGCAGCCACGGCCCTTGGGCGCACCGTTCTTCTGGGCAATGCGGATGCTGATCGTACCGCCTGTGGGAGTGAACTTGATGGCGTTGGACAAAATGTTCAGCAGGATCTGGTTCAGCCGCAGCGGGTCGGTGATGATGTCCTCGTTCTCCACGTCCATGGTATCGATGAAAAGCGACAGCCGCTTTGCCGAAACATCGGGTTGGATGATGGAGCGCACATCGTGGACGAGGTCCGGCAGATGCACCGCTTTTTCTTCAATTTTTACTTTTCCGCTCTCGATGCGGCTCATATCCAGCACATCATTGATGAGGGAAAGCAGATGCTGGCTGGAGGTAGAGATCTTTTTCAGGTAGTCCAGCACCTGTTCCTTATTATCAATATGGGTCGCAGCCAGCGAGGTGAAGCCGATGATGGCGTTCATGGGGGTGCGAATATCGTGGCTCATATTGAACAGGAACTCCCGCTTGGCACGGTTTGCCGCACCCTCGTGCTGGAGTGCGATCTCCAGTTTGCGGTTCTGTTCCTCCAGCTGAGCCTGATACTTCTTCTCCTGCTCTTTCTTCTGCTGCTCCATCTCCTGCACGGAGCGTCTGCGCAGCACCCGAAGGACCATTACAAGCAGGATGTAACCGGCCAGCGCCATCAAAATCAGCGGAAACGATTCACGGAAGACGGATCTTTCATCCGTATACGCGTAGAGATCGAAAGACCTTCCGTGGCAGTACATTCCAACATAGCAGCCGGAGCCGTTCCAATCGTGGGTATGGGTCAGCGTTTTGGCAGCCCCGGCTTTGCGGATCTCCCGCACCAGCGGACTGTCCGCAGCATCCTGCCCGATGAGCTCCGGGCGGTTAGAGGCAATGACCTGATTGTTCTGCACGATGAACAATGTGCCGCTGGTCTCAACCGAGTAGCCGTCCAGTACGCTCTGGATGGACAAAGCCGTTCCCTCTATAAATTCTGCCGGGGTATAGCGGTAGGCAAGCAGGATGACCTCTTTGCTTTCTGCCCGGTGTGCCGCAACATCCACGGCAGACCCATCCTCCAGCAGGACCCGCTTCAGGTAGGTCTTTTGCGGGTAAGAGAAAACGTCCAGAACCGTATTGAGCTGCGACCCAAACCGGGCATAGCCGATGCCGTTCGTTGTGGATTCGCACAGGAGCGTACCGTCCGGAGACAGAACCGAAATACCTGTGAGCCAGAGCAGCTCTGCCTGCCTGTTCAGGCATTGCGGGTCGGAAAGGTCGAGCGCAGGGTCCTGTGCCAGCTGATGCACCGATACCGCCGTGCGGCGGAGCGCTTTGGCCACGACCGTATCGTTGTGCTTTTCAAAGCTGGTGGACTGGGATTTGACAAAATCAAGGATCTGGCAGAAACGAGCCTCCGTTGCACGCAGTGCCTGCCAACTCGAGAAAAAAACGACGCCGGCCATAAAAAGCACGCCGATGATCAGATAGAGCCCCCATCTCCATGTATCTGAGATGGTTTTGTTTTTACGTGCCAATGGTGTCCACCTCCAGATACTGCGAAGGATGTTCAAGATACTTGCCAAGGATCTGCTCCAGTGTGCCGTCTGTGCGCATCTGCGCAAGAACAGCGTTCAGCTGGGTGTCCAGCCCGCGGCTGTCGTTTTTGGCAAAGGCGATGCCCAGCCCGGTGACCAGCAGCGGTTCTTCGAGGATGCGGAACTCCACGGAATTGTCCTTCATGTATTGCAGGATGGCCGTCTCATGGGCAGCGATGGCATCCACATAGCCGCAGGCCAGCATCGCATACTGCACGCTGCGGTCTTCGGTGCTGAACACCTCGACGGTCTGCGGGATGCGCGGGTCGGAGCCGCTGAGAAAGATCTCCTCCGGCTTGCCGGTGCTCTGCACGGCGATGGTCTTTCCGGCAAGGTCGCCGAGTGTCCGGATGCTGCTGTCGGCATCCACCGCAGCCACCTGACGGCTCACCATGTAGGGTCCCGCCCAGCGGTATACCTCCTCGCGCCCATCCATGGAAAAGCAGCCCCAGATGCAGTCGATGGTACCGCTTTCCACCAGATCTGTTTTTTGCTCCCAATCGATCGGTTCAAACCGGGCAGCATATCCCATGCGGCGGAACGCTTCGGTGGCGATCTCCACGTCGATCCCGGCGGGAACGCCGTCATTGTTCAGATAAATATAGGGCGGATAGGTATCACTTCCCACAATGAGCTGCGGAAGACCGCTGTCCTTCGCGTTGGTTCCGCCGCAGGAAGTCAGACTGCCGACGGCAGCAGATGCCGCCAGCAGCGTGCAGCCGCGCAGAAATGCACGGCGTGAGATTCTGTGTTTCATTTGGGCTTTTTGTTCTCCTGTTTTATTGCATTCATTGCTCAGTTGTGCTGCTGTAATTCTTCTTTCAGGTCAGCCTGAATATCCGTCAGGCACTGCAGCAGCAGCGGGTTGAACGCTCCGCACTCGCTGTTCAGGATCATCTGCACGGCTTTTTCGTGGGGGAAGGCTTTTTTGTAGCAGCGTTCGCTGGTCAGTGCATCGTACACATCAGCCAGCGAGACCAGTTGTGCGCTGATGGGGATCTCATCGCCCTTCAGTCCATCCGGGTAGCCGCGCCCATCCCAGCGTTCGTGGTGCCAGCGGGCGATCTCGTAGGCCGTTTGCAGCAGCGGCTGCTCTGCAAAATTATCCAGATCATGCAGCATCTTGGCTCCCAGCATACTGTGGGTCTTCATGACCTCGAATTCCTCCGGGGTCAGCCTGCCGGGCTTGTTGAGGACCTTTTCGTCAATGCCGATTTTTCCGATGTCGTGCAGGGCGGAAGCCAGCGGGATCATATCCTGCTGTTCCGCAGTGATCGAGTATCTGCTGCTGATCTCCAACAGACGGCGGAGCAGCAGTTCGGTGATGATACGGATGTGCCGCACATGGGCGCCGCTTTCGCCGTTGCGGAATTCTACGATATGACTCAGTACACCCACCAGCGTATCCGTATTATTTTCACGGGCGCGGATCTGCTCAGAGACCATCTGCACCAGCCGCCGCTGCTTGGCGTACAGCTTGATGGTGTTGGTCACACGGCGGTACACGATACGAGCATCGAAGGGGCGATTGACATAATCACTTGCGCCCAGCTCATAGGAACGCCGGATCGTCGCATCGGAGTCCTCGCTGGAGATCATAATGACCGGGATATCCTCGATGGTGTGGTTGGCATTCATGGCTTTCAGCACTTCAAAGCCGTCCATAACGGGCATATTGATGTCCAGCAGCACCAGTGCAATGTTTCCGGCTTCTGCCTGCAATTTTTCCATGCATTCCCGTCCGTTTTCGGCTTCCAGAATGTGGTAGCTGTCTCCCAGGATCTCTGTCAGCATCATGCGGTTCATTGCGGAGTCATCCACAAGTAAGATCTGTGGCTTGTTCTGCAAAAGTTTTTCCAAAGCCGCCGGGTCATGCCCCGGAACCTCCACCATGACGGCATTCTTGCGGCCCTTTGCCTGATACATCAGCCGATCCGCCCGGCGAACGATGTTATCCATAGGGTCGGCGAGGGACTGTATCGTTCCGCCAATGCTCAGCGAGATACGGAAATGCGAATAGCCGGGTACAGATGCCATCTGCGCGGCGGTGCAGATCTGTTCCAGTTTGGTCTGCAAAAAGTCTCCCGGAATGCCGGGTAACACCAGCAGAAATTCGTCTCCGCCATAGCGGATGAGCAGGTCCGACTTCCGGATGCAGGACTGGATGGTGTTTGCCACCGTTTTCAGTGCCATATCTCCGGCGTAATGCCCATAGGTATCGTTGCAGATCTTGAAATCATCCACATCCATCAGTGCGACACCCGCCGGGCCGATGGTTTTGCGGGCAACTTCTTCGTAATAGCGGCGGTTGTAAATTCCTGTCAGCGGATCCCGATAGAGCTTTTCTTCGAATGCCTGCTCCCGTGCAGCGCGCTGTCGGGCTGTTTCGTCCTCCGATACTTTCTGATTTTCGGTCAGTTGTTTCAGCGCCTGCTCCGCTGCGGCAAGAGCGGCTCCCTGTTGATGAAGTTTTTTCAACAGCTGCTGCTCACGCGCTTTGTAATATTCCTCGATCTCGGAAAGTGTATTCACGTTCTGACCCTCTTCTACATCATTTGTGTGTTTCATCTGCGGAAACGCGCTTTTCCGCTATTTTTTAATGGGGGAGGTAACGCGGAAGCGTTTTACCGTCTGTTCCAGTGCTGCAATGTCCACGGGTTTGGAGAGATGTTCGTCCATGCCGGCTTCCTTGCTCTTTTGCATATCCTCAAGGAAGGCGTTGGCGGTCATGGCAAGGATGGGGATGATCCTGCCCAGTGGATTTTCGCCATTGCGGATGCGGCGGGTGGCCTCCAGGCCGTCCATCACCGGCATCTGCACGTCCATCAAAATCATGTCGTACTCGCCGGGCTTGACGCTGGCAAAGGCATCCACGATCTCCTGACCGTTGGAGCAGATGGTGCAGCTTGCGCCCTTGGATTCCAGCAGCATTTCCAGGATCTCGGCGTTGATGGCGTTATCCTCGGCGCAGAGGAACTTCATGCCGGACAGGGGAGAGGTTTCTTCTGCTTCCTCCGGCAGAGCCTGCACCTTCTGCGCATGATCCGACTCCGTATCAATAGGAAATTCCAGCACGACCTCAAAGCGGGTACCCCTGCCGGGGGCGCTCTTCACGCTGATGGAGCCGTCCATCAGGTCTACGATGCTCCTGGTGATGGCCATGCCAAGGCCGGTACCCTGCACCTTATTGGTGCAGGATCTTTCCTCCCGGGTAAAGGGGTCAAAAAGAGTCTTTTGAAACTCCTCGCTCATGCCGATGCCGTCATCGCTGCCGCTGCCGCAGTAATGCCGCAGACCTGCAAAAACGAGCGGCGGGAGATCTTTTTCATCATATAAATATACTTTCTCACATTTTCGGAAAGCAATACTGCGCAGGTGCAGGAGCGCAGTGCTGCCTTAGCGATTCTTACACATCCCACAGGCACATCCCACAGGAACTCCGGCGCTTGCGGCCTGTCCGCACGGGGCTTTGCGCCGAGTTTCCATAAAATGACAATATAATTGTACCATTGCGGCAAAAGTGTTTCAAGTTGATTTTGAACGTCTTGCAATATTTTGCATGAAAAATATGGAAAGTTCTGAATTTCGCTGACTGGAAATAGACTGAAGTGACCCATATCACGACCAGATGGACCGAAAAGGGGGATTCGATGAAAAAAACTCCTTTTATTCTGCACGAAAAATTTCGTTC
>OJSG01001873.1_pt1 | contig 10932 bp, 7 predicted proteins | sample 1599371 | NCBI WGS metagenome assembly OJSG01 (sample SAMN04168658, study PRJEB22393) | human gut metagenome | biome: human gut microbiome; feature: stool | host: Homo sapiens | collected 2014-03-24
GGCGGTTGCACTCCGACACGCGCCTGCGGGCGCAGCCCCGCGGGGGAAGCCTTTCTATTTTTCATTTCCCCGTCGACCCAAACCCGCCTGCACCGCGTGCGGTGTCGGTCAGCTCATCGGCGGGGGTGAACGCCGCCTGCCAGACAGGGGCAATGCAGAGCTGGGCGACGCGCTCACCGGGCTGGATGGTGTAGGGTTCGCTGGACAGGTTCACCATCGGCACGCGCAGCTCACCGCGGTAGTCGCTGTCAATGACACCGACGCCGTTCGCCATGCAGAGACCGTGCTTGATGGACAGGCCGCTGCGGGCGTAGACAAGGGCGACGCACGCGGGGCCGGGCAGCTCGATGGCAAGGCCGGTGGGCACGAGGGTGCGCTGCATCGGGGCCAGCGTCAGCGGTGTATCCAGCACCGCGCACAGGTCCGCCGCCGCCGCGCCGGGCGTAGCGTACTGCGGCACAACGGCGCGGGCATCCAATTTTTTGTATTTTACAATGGGATTCATAAGGCAAAGTCTCCGATTTTCAAATAATAAATAAAAAATAATAAATGCGGTGGACCGCGTCGCTGCGCTCCGCTCAAAAAATTTGTTTGCGCCGTGGCGCAAACTCCACATTCTTTATTATTTATTATTTCTTATTTTTTTATTTGCAAGCCGCCCTTCTTCGGGTCAGCCTGCGGTGTTAGTTATTTGTATAGTATAACCCACGCGTAAACTCGCTGTCAAACGGTTGGGCGTTGAAAAGCAGGTCCAAAATCTGGGATACGCGGGCGGGGGTCTCTGTCGTGAAGGCCGCCACCGCCACGTCCACGGGCAGCTCACGCAGGCGCTCGCCCATGTAAAGCGGCACCGGGTTGAACACTGTGCGCACGCCCGCCCCGCCGGGGGTCGAGCAGGTCACGGTGAAGTCGCGGCCCTTGCGGTCCCGCAGCGTGCCGCCGCCCGGGCATTTGCCGCAGTCGCGCACATTGCGCAGGGGGCAGGCGCGGGTCAGCATCAGCGGCAAATGGCCGTAGCAGAGCGCCGCCGTGGGCACGCCGGGGGCCACGGCCTGCATGGCCGTCAGCGCGGTCTCGGGCTGCAAAAGCATGCCCTGCACCCCCAGGGACGCATACCGCGCGGCGCTCATCGGGTTCGTGACGTTCAGGCCCAGACCGCCGTACAGCGTCCAGCCGTCGGTATAGCGCAGCTGTGCGGGGTTGTTGACCACCGCCCCGGCAAAACCCGCGTCCTGCAGGGCGTCCAGCCGCGCGGCGGTCTTTTGCTCGAGTCTGCCGAACATGACCCGCGGCAGCTCCAGCAGCGTTTTCCCCCGCCATGCCTCGGGGATGCTCTCGGCTTCGGCAATCGGGAAAATCAGGTATTGCAGCTTCTCCGCCGCCTCCGCCGGGCACTGGGCCGCATTGGCAAAGCGGGCGGCCAGCGCGGGCAGCTGCCCCACAGTATGGGCGGGATAGGTCGGCATTTCAAACGCCTGTACGGCGTGGGGCGTGACCTCGCTGCGCTTTTCCAGCAGCTTGTCCAGCGCCTCGCGGCGCAGCTCGTTCCAGGCGGCGCCGGGCAGGAAGCCGAAGCCCCCCTCCCCCGGCGCGGCGGCAAGGCCGTCCATGACAAACGGCGTGCCGCCGGTCTTGCCGAGGGCGCGCTCAATACCGGGCAGCGGATCTTTCTGGGCAGGCTGCGGCTCGTCGGCGCTGTAGACGCTGACCCTGTGGCCGTCGTCGTCGCGGGCGGTCAGCTTGACGCCGCCGTCCTCCACGCCGCCGCTCAATTCATAGTGTACGGGCACGCGCTGCAGCTCGCGGCGGAACAGCTCGCGTGCCTTGGGCGTGGCGGCGCGGGTCGCCGCGGCGTCGGCCTCGGTGCGCACGCCGAACATCTTGCCGTCGTTGCGGTTCGTCAGGTAGCCGTCGGTGAAGCCCGAGCGCGAGAAGATGTCCCGCACGAGCTTTTCGTCGTAGGGCTGGCCCGCGCAGACCGCGCGGCAGGCCGTGACGACTGCCGCCGCATACTCGGGCGTGCGCAGGCGGCCCTCGATCTTCACGCTGGCGACACCCGCGTCCATCAGCTCCCGCAGGTGCGGGATGTAGTCCATGTCCTTTAAGCTCAAATGGCAGGCACGGCCCGGCTGGCCGGGTTTTAAACCGGCACTTGCGTCAAACGGCAGACGGCAGGGACCCGCACAGGCGCCGCGGTTGCCGCTGCGCCCGCCGAGGAACGCGCTCATCATGCACTGGCCGGACACGCTCATGCAGAGCGCGCCGTGGACAAAGACCTCGACCTCAATGGGGCTGGCCTCGCAGACGGCACGGATCTCCTCCAGCGACAGCTCACGCGCCAGAATGACGCGATCATAGCCCAGCGCGGCAAGCTCCTTAGCGCCCTCGGGCGTGTGGACGCTCATCTGGGTCGAGCCGTGCAGGTGCAGCGTCGGTGCAATACTTTTGACAAGCTGCGCCGTCGCCAGGTCGTCCGCAATGACGGCATCCGCCCCGGCTGCGGCCACGGCGCGCACGGCGTCGGCCAGGCCGGACAACTCCCGGTCATAGACCAGCGTATTCAGCGTCACATGCACCTTGACGCCGCGGGCATGGCAGAACGCCACGGCCTCTCGCAGCTCGTCGGGGGTAAAGTTGCCCGCCGTGCGGCGCGCGTTAAAGCCCGTCAGCCCCAGATAAACAGCATCAGCACCGCTGAAAACAGCGGCGCCAAGCATCTCGCGGTTGCCCGCCGGGGCTAAAATCTCGGGGCGGCTCATTCGTCCTCCGCCGGGAACTGATTGCGGCGCAGGCGGCGCTCCAGCTCATCCACACGGCGTTTGAGCGACGCATTCTCGCGGCGGGCCTCCTCGGCAGCCATCTTGGCGCTGGCCGCATCCTCGAGGTAGTCCTTGATCTGGCGGCGCATATTGTCGGCGCTGCCGCTGGCCTTTTCCAGCTCATCACGATAGTTCAGTGCGGTCATGACTGCCGCCGTCGTGATGGAGACCGAGTTCGAGGACGCCATCAGCTCGTTCATGTCCAGGTTCAGTCGGTCCGCGAGGTTCTTCATGTAATCCTCGCTCTCGCTCGTGTTGACTACATAGCTGGAACCGCAGATGTTCAGCCTCACTTTTGAGGTGGCCATACCCATAATCATACTCCTTCCGGTCTCTGCACACCTTTATTTACAGTGGGGGCGCAGAATCTTACATCTATTATAGTACAAATTACCGATTTGCAAAACCCCTTTTTGACGGAATTGTATAAAAACCCTGCAAGCAGGCAATTTTGACTTGCGCAATCCGCTAAATATCGTTATAATCTATAATGTGGTTTATTGAAAGCCCCGAAAAGAGCGCAAAAATCATGAATTCTCATGACTGCAAAGAAGGAGAGAACGATTTTGAAATACACAAAGCGTGAATTTGAGAAGCTGCTCAAGGACAAGCTGATGAGCGAGTGCAACGTCACCATCGACGCCGCCTCCGCTGACCAGATCTACCGCTGCCTGGCCATGATCACCCGCCAGATCATGTCTGACCGCCAGAAGCAGTACCAGTCCAAGGTCCTGGGCGAGGGCAAGAAGCAGATCTACTACCTCTGCATGGAGTTCCTCATGGGCCGCAGCCTGCGCACGAGCCTGTTCAACCTTGGCCTGAACGAGGTTGCCGAGAGCGTGCTGGCTGATGCCGACGTCAAGATCGACACCATCTATGAGCAGGAGCCCGATGCGGGCCTGGGCAACGGCGGTCTGGGCCGCCTGGCCGCCTGCTATCTGGACGGCATGGCCACCGACGGCATCCCCGGCACCGGCTACTCCATCCTGTACGAGTACGGCATCTTCAAGCAGAAGATCGTGGACGGCTGGCAGCAGGAGACTGCTGACAACTGGCTGCCCGGCGGTCAGGTCTGGATCAAGAGCCATCCCGACCAGGCCCAGGAGATCCGCTTTGACGGCCAGGCCATCGAGACCTGGGAGGGCGGCTTCCATCACGTTAAGTATGAGAACTACAACTCCGTTATCGCCGTGCCCAACGATATGTATGTCGCCGGTTACGGCTCCAACGGTGTTTCCAAGCTGCGTCTGTGGCAGGCTAAGGCCCCCAGCTTTGATATGAGCAGCTTCAACGCCGGCAACTACAACACGGCTATCAGCCAGTCTGCCTCTGCCGAGCTGATCTCCAAGATCCTCTACCCCAACGACAACCATACCGAGGGCAAGATCCTGCGCCTGCGCCAGCAGTACTTCTTCTCTGCAGCATCCATCGCAGACATCCTGCAGAACCACCTGAACCAATACGGCACGCTGGACAACCTGGCCGACAAGATCGCCATCCAGCTGAACGATACCCACCCCACCGTCGCCATCCCCGAGATGATGCGCATCCTGCTGGATGAGTGCAGCTACGAGTGGGACGCTGCCTTCGACATCTGCCGCAAGGTATTTGCCTACACCAACCACACCGTCATGAGCGAGGCACTGGAGAAGTGGAACGCGGACATCTTCCGCAACACCCTGCCCCGCATCTGGCAGATCGTCTGCGAGATGGACCGCCGCTGCCGCGCCGACCTGGCCAAGGCCTTCCCCGGCGACCAGGGCAAGATCGACTATATGGCGATCATCGGCGACAACCAGGTCCGCACCGCCAACATCTGCGCCTACACCTGCCACGCCATCAACGGCGTTTCCAAGCTGCACAGTGAGATCATCAAGGACAGCGTTTTCCATGATTACTTCCTGTACAAGCCGCAGGCATTCAAGAACGTCACGAACGGCATCGCCTACCGCCGCTGGCTGCTCTGCTCCAACCCGGGCCTGACCCATCTGCTGGAGGAGACCATCGGTGACGGCTTCAAGACCGATGCCTCCGAGCTGAAGAAGCTGGAGAAGTTCGTGGACGACAAGACCGTGCAGGCTGCCGCCGCCAAGGTCAAGCGTGAGAACAAGGCCAACTTTGCCAACTACCTGCAGAAGGCCACCGGCCAGGTCATTGACCCTGATTCTATCTTTGACTGCCAGGTCAAGCGTATGCACGAGTACAAGCGCCAGCACCTGAACGCGATGAACATTGCCGCTGAGTACCTGTACCTGAAGGCAAACCCGAACGCTGACTTTGTGCCCAAGACCTATATCTTCGGCGCAAAGGCTGCCCCCGGCTACTACATGGCCAAGCAGATGATCCGCATGATCTGCAAGCTGGGCAAGCTGATTGACAACGATCCCGCTGTTAAAGATAAGTTGCGCATTGTCTACCTGGAAGACTACTGTGTCTCCCTGTCTGAACGCCTGATGCCCGCTTCCGAAGTGTCCGAGCAGATCTCTCTGGCCGGCACCGAGGCTTCCGGCACCGGCAACATGAAGTTCATGCTGAACGGCGCAATCACCTTGGGCACCCTGGACGGCGCGAACGTGGAAATCGCCGATGCCGCCGGTAAGGACAACGAGATCATCTTTGGTATGCTGACCCCCGAAGTCAACGCACTGAAAGGCATGGGCTACCATCCGCAGGCATTCATCTCTGATGATAATGTTGCCATGGCAGTTCTGGATATGCTGGAAAAGGGCTGGAACGGTGAGAACTTCAGCGAGGTTACCAACAACCTGCGCAACTCTGACCCGTACATGGTCCTGGCTGACTTCAAGGATTACCGCCGTGCCCAGCACACCGTGCAGGAACTGTACAAGCAGAAGCAGACCTGGAACCGTATGAGCCTGATGAACATCTCCAACGCCGGCATCTTCTCCGCCGACCGTTCCATCATGGATTACTCCCGCGATATCTGGGGCGCTACCCCGGTTAAATAATCTGCCCAAAGCAGAGCTTTAACCGCAGTGCGGGCGCGTGTGCAGCTGTGAACGTACACGCGCTGCCCGTACAATAAAATAAACGAACAGCCGCGATCCCGGCAGCCGACTTGAATTTGCCGGCGCCAGTGGGTCACGGCTGTTTTTGTACACTTGTTCAATGTGAGGATTGATTTGTTTGCCTGAACAACCAACGCATACTTTTTTTAACTCCCGCTGTGCGGAGTATAAAACACCGTTTGGCGCAGTTCCGGCGGGGCAGACCGTTACCTGGCGGTTGACTGTGCCGGAAAGACTGGGCTATGTGGACCCACACCTGGTGCTGACCAAAGACCGCGAAGACCCCGTGCATTACCGCATGGATTTTGACGGCCAGACCCCCGGCGTAAACCATTTTGTGTTCCAGCTGGCCCCCACCACATCGGGATTGTATTTTTACCACTTTGACCTGTACACGGATTTCCGCAAGATTTATCGCACCGCCAACGGGGAAGGTGAGCTGACCTGGGTGAATGGCCTGGATTGGCAGCTGACGGTGTACGAGCCGGACTTCAAGACCCCGGACTGGATCAAAGACGGTACGATGTACCAGATCTTCCCGGACCGCTTTTATGAGGGCGTACCCAACAAGCCGCTGCCCTTTGCAGACCGCATTTACCGTCCGGATAAAACCGGCGAGCCGTATTTTTGGCCCAATGAGCAGAGCGAAGGTTACCTGAACATGGACTATTACGGCGGCGATTTTGCGGGCATCCAGCAAAAGCTGCCTTACCTGGAAGAGTTGGGCGTTACCTGCATTTACCTGAACCCCATTTTTGAGGCCCACGCCAACCACCGCTACAATACGGCCAACTACCTGAAAGCCGATCCGCTGCTGGGCACCAACGAGGATTTTGCCGCCCTGTGTGCCGAGGCCAAAAAACACGGCATCCGCATTATTCTGGATGGCGTGTTCAGCCACACCGGTTCGGATTCGCTCTATTTTAACCGCGAAGGCCGCTATGGCCCCGGCGGCGCTTACCGTGACCGCAATTCGCCCTACCGCAGCTGGTATGACTTCGATTCCGGTTATGTCGGCGGCTACCGCAGCTGGTGGGGCTTTGAGACCCTGCCCGAAGTGGAGGAGGAGGACCCCTCTTACGGCAACTTTGTCTGCGGCAAGGGTGGCGTGATTGATACATGGCTGGGGCTGGGGGCTTCCGGCTTCCGGCTGGATGTGGCGGATGAACTGCCTGATGATTTTATCGAAAAGATCCGTGCCGCTGTCAAAGCCCACGGCGAGGATAAGCTGCTCATCGGCGAAGTGTGGGAGGACGCCACTACCAAGGAAGCGTTCGACCACCGCCGCACCTACCTGCGCGGCCATGGGCTGGATGCCACCATGAACTACCCGTTCCGCAATGCAGCTGTGGCTTTTGCCCGCGGCGAGGATGCCAGCGCGGTGGGGGAGCAGATCATGTCCATCTGCGAAAACTACCCCAAACCGGCGCTGGACTGCGCAATGAACTTCCTTTCCACCCACGATACCGAGCGCGGTATTACCGCCATTGCAGGCGAACCCGCCAATGGCCGCGACCGCTACTGGCAGAGCAAGCGCATGATCCCCGGCGACCGCATTGATGATGCCCTGCGCCGCGTGCTGCTGGCTTACGCCATGCTGTACACCCTGCCCGGCGTGCCCTGCGTGTATTATGGCGATGAGATCGGGATGCAGGGCTACCGCGACCCGTTCAACCGCGCATATTTTGACTGGAACTCTACCGAGCGCCGCCTGCGCGTGCCGCTGAGCAACCTGGCCCGCCTGCGCCGCAGCTGCGATGCCTTTGACGGCGGCAGCATGGAGCTGGTGGAAGCCAGCGCCGATGTGCTGCACTACCGCCGCGTGGGTAAGGAGCAGTCCGCGGAGATTATCCTGAACAACGGCCCGCACCTGATTGTCCGCACCGCCTTTGGCAAGCAGACCGAAGTAAACCCCGGCGGCTTTACCATCCTGGTAGAAGATAACCAGCCGCAGCATGTGGGGTATTTTAAGTACTACTGATTTGATGGGCAGGCGCTTACTGGGCGAAAGCGAACGGAATTGCAGAATTAGCAATTAGGAATGAGTAATTAGAAATTGTAGGAAAAAGCCACGGCTTTGCGTTTGATGCAGGGCCGCGGCTTTTGGTTTTATTCGATTAAAGGGATGGAGTAGAAGGCAGGGGAGCGGGACGGAACTTTTTGCTGGCAACCAGCAGCAGGGTCAGGATGGCAATAGCAGACCATGCGCCGGTGAGGTAGAGGAACCAGTTGCTGATATCCAGAAAAACAGCTCCGGCGGCAGTGAAAAGCAGATTGTACAGCTCAACGACTGCAATATACCCGGCGCTGAAACAGAACAGCCGCGCAAACAACCGCGGAAGAAGCTTTGGTGCCCGGAACACAAACCGGAAAAATATCAAAATACCGATGCAGAAAAAGCAGAGGAACTTGAGGTAAGCGTGCGGGTCATACCCCTGCAGGCAATGCAGAATGTTCAGCGGCGAAAAATCCCAGCAGACCTCCTTGCCCGTTAGGCCGAAGCGGTAGTTCGTAAAACCGGTCGCATGGTACAGCCGCCCGCCAAGGAACCAAAACCGCATAAAGCGCAGGTCATTGTAAGCACACACCCGCCGTCAGCAAAAGGTCAAAAATCAGGTTATAAATTTTGTGAGATTTCACCATGACGAACGACTACCTTTCCCATGTAAAGCAGTAAATAAAACATACAGAAACGGACACAACAAGTAAAAGAAACAGTTACTATATAGATGCTAGCATACCACCTGCTGTATGTCAATAAAAAATCTGAATAATATTCCCTTGACGGAATACAGCAAAATATATAAAAAGACCGATGCAGCAAATAGTTCCGGCGGAAGAGGGGCGACCTTTCTGTGAAAAGCGAAAACTCCGCCCAATTTGTAGGGAACGGTCAAGACCGTTCCCTACAAAACAATTTTGAGTGCCATTCAAAACGAAAAGACCCACTGCACGCCATAATCCCGTGCAGTGGGCCTTGTTTATATTCTATCTGTAATTTATTATTTTAAAGTTCCTTCTTTTCAAAGAAGGAACAACAACCCCCGTAACAAAACTCAGCCCAGGCTGATGCCCATGGAGCGGGCAACGTTGAGCATATCGCAGTCATCGGGCACGCCGCGGGTCTTGCCGGCGATGTCTACCAGCGGGTTGGCGGTAACGTGGTTGTTCACCATGGCAACGGTCACGCCAAAATGGTCGTCCGCCACCAGGCGTGCGGCATAGGTGCCAAACTGGGTGGCCAGCACGCGGTCATAGGCGCTGGGGCTGCCGCCGCGCTGCATATGGCCCGGCACACAGATGCGGGTCTCGGCGCCGGTCAGCTCCTCCACTTGCTTGGCAATGCGGTTGGTGGCGGTGGTGTAACCGGCAGCGGCGCGCTTGGCGGTCCATTCTTTGCGCTTCATCTTGGATTCCTCGGTGGAAAGCGCACCTTCGGCAACCGCCAGGATGGAGAAGTTCTTGCCGGCCTTCTGGCGGCGCATAACAGCTTCGGCCACCTTCTTGATGTCATAGGGGTGCTCCGGAATCAGGATGATGTCCGCACCGCCTGCAATGCCAGAATACAGCGTCAGCCAGCCGGCCTTGTTGCCCATGACCTCAATGCACATTACGCGGCTGTGGCTGCCCGCAGTGGTGTGGATGCGGTCAATAACGTCAGTGGCAATGTCCACAGCGGTATGGAAACCGAAAGTAACATCGGTGCCAAAAATATCATTGTCGATCGTTTTGGGCAGGCCGATGATGTTCAGACCCTCCTGGCTGAGCAGGTTTGCCGTTTTGTGGGTGCCGTTGCCGCCCAGGCAGAGCAGGCAGTCCAGCTTGGCGTCCTTGTAGGTCTTTTTCATGGCGGCAACCTTGTCCACCTTGTCATCGCCCACAACGCGCATCATCTTGAACGGGGTGCGCTTGGTGCCAAGAATCGTGCCGCCTACCGTCAAAATGCCGGAAAACTCATCCGGTGCCATGACGCGGTAGTTGCCGTTGATCAGGCCGTCATAACCGTTCAGAATGCCAATGATCTCCACCTTGTCGCCCATGCGCTGATACAGCGCTTTGGCCACGCCGCGGATGGTTGCGTTCAGGCCGGGGCAGTCACCGCCGGATGTCAAAATACCAACACGCATCTTCATAGAAACCTCCCTGTCAGGCCGGTGCCGCTGACGGCACGCGTACCGCGTTGCTGCACAATGCCGGGCAATGTGCATACAATTTGCATATTCTATCTTTTACAATACGCCACGCAGGCGGTTTTGTCAATGCGGTGCGGGGGGAGCAGGGGGAAAATTTTTGTAACCATTCCAAAACCGGGCAGAGAGGGTGCAGATGCCGGATTTTTTACATGTTTAACAAAAAAATCACAAATATAAAGCGTTTCTTGTGTTTGATGCAGACATATGGTATAATGAAACTGCAAAAGAGTACATTCTCTTTTGGTCCGCAGATCACCTTGCAACAAGGAGATATGGATATGAAAAAGCGTGTAACGTTTTTGGCAGCTCTGCTGGTTGCGGCATGTTTTGGTGCAACCGTGGCGATGGCAGAAGGCAGCGCCAAAGTAACCGCCCAAAGCGGCCTGAATATGCGCCAGGGCCCCGGCATCAATTATAATGTGGTGACGGTATTGAATAACGGCGCAACCGTGAATGTTGTTACCCCCGATGACGGCAATGGCTGGGCTTATGTGACCAGCGGCAAAAATGCGGGCTGGGTGGCAACCAAGTATCTCAGCGGCAGCGCCGCCACCACGCAGGCACCGTCCTGGCGCGGCAGCGCCGTCAACTGCACCGTTAAAAGCGATGCGAACATCCGCCGCGGCCCCGGTACGGACTTTGGCGTGCTGGGCGTTGTGCCCGCAGGCTTTACCGTCAGTGTGGACAGCTACCAGGATGGCTGGGCCAGTGTGACCTGGGGGGATGTTTCCGGCTACATTGCAACCAAGTTGCTCAACGGCCTGCCTGCCGCCAACGGCGGTACCTCCACGGCCAGCAACTCCACCAGCGGCCGCTACGAGGGTGCGGATGTGACCTGCACCCTGAACAGCGACGCCAACCTGCGCAGCGGCCCCGCCACCAGCTATGAGG
>OJSG01001913.1_pt1 | contig 10773 bp, 8 predicted proteins | sample 1599371 | NCBI WGS metagenome assembly OJSG01 (sample SAMN04168658, study PRJEB22393) | human gut metagenome | biome: human gut microbiome; feature: stool | host: Homo sapiens | collected 2014-03-24
AGATCTACACCTCTCTATTCGTCGGCAGCGTCAGATGTGTAATAAGAGACAGGTAGATGCCCCGGACGAAGATGCCGTCCTCCTTCAAAAGATCCACCAGCAGAGACAGAATGGTGGATTTCAGCCGGTCGATGCCCAGGGCCAGGGACTCTACCACCAGCACGTCGGCAAACTTGTCCACCACCAGGCCGGGGAGGAAATCGGCCTCCCCGAAGATCACCCGGCAGGAGGAGGTGTCCACCGTATCCTTGCGGTACTGCCAGGCGGCGCGCACCCGCCGCTCCAGGAAATCCCGGTCGATGACGGCCCCGGCGTCCCGGGACAGGAGGCGCACCGCGATGGTGGAAGCCCGGTTGAGGAAGCCCACCCCCAGGGGGTAGCCGTTGTAGTCCTCGATGCGGACGATGCCGCCGTCGGCGGGTTCGCCCAGAATCTCTGCAATCTCGTTGTCGTAAATCCAGGGGCCGCCGGCCTTGAAGGCGCGGCCCTCTCCCCGCTTGAGACGGATGGCGGGCGTGTCTGACATGGTATCTCTCCTCTACAAGACTGGTTGAGCAGGCCGATGTGGGCATCGGCCCCTACGAGGCAGCGCTAGGGCTTGTTTGAACATTGGCGATGTGCCCAGCGGCGAGGGATTTTGGGCCGCTGGCAAGCAATTTTTTCGCGGGAATCCTGACGGATTTCAAGGAAAAATTGCGCCGTCCAGGGGACAAAAGACCCGTCGATTGGGCATGTTGATATTTTTCAAACAAGCCCTAGGCTTGTCCCCGTCCCTATTACACCGAATGCTTTACCCGGTCGCGCTCCTCCGCCCGCTTGCCGTTGTTGAAGCGGTCCAGGGTTCCCACCAGATAGCCGGTGATGCGGCGGATGCGCTCAAAGGGCACGCCGTCGGCCTCGGTGCGGCCGCAGCCGGGGCACTGGTCGCCGATGATGCCGGAGAAGCCGCACACCGGGTCACGATCCACCGGGTGGTTGACGCTGCCGTAGCCGATGCCGCTCTCCTTCATGCAGCGGATGACCTTCTCGAAGGCCTCCAGGTTGTCGGTGGGATCGCCGTCCATCTCGATATAGCTGATGTGGCCGGCGTTGGTGAGGGCGTGGTAGGGGGCCTCAATCCGGATTTTATCGTAGGCGGAGATGGGGTAGTACACCGGCACGTGGAAGGAGTTGGTGTAGTACTCCCGGTCGGTGATCCCCTCGATGGAGCCGTAACGGGCCCGGTCCAGCTTGACGAACCGGCCGGACAGCCCCTCGGCGGGGGTGGCGATGAGGGAGAAGTTGAGGCCCCGTTTGGCGGCCTCCTCGTCCATGCGGGCCCGCATGTGGGAGATGATCTCCAGGCCCAGCACCTGGGCCTTCTCGCTCTCCCCGTGGTGGACGCCGACAAGGGCCTTGAGGGTCTCGGCTAGGCCGATGAAGCCCACGGTGAGGGTGCCGTGCCTGAGCACCTCCCGCACCTCGTCGTCCCAGTCCAGCTTGTCGCTGTCCAGCCACACCCCCTGGCCCATGAGGAAGGGGTAGTTGTATACGTGCTTGCGGCACTGGATCTCAAAGCGCTCCAGCAGTTGCTCCACGCAGAGATCCAGCATCCGGTCCAACCCCTCGAAGAAGACGTCCAGATCCCCCCTGGCCTTGATGGCCAGCCGGGGCAGGTTGATGGTGGTGAAGGACAGGTTGCCCCGGCCGTTGCAGATCTCCCGGCTGGGATCGTACACGTTGCCGATGACCCGGGTACGGCAGCCCATATAGGCGATTTCGGTCTCCGGGTGGCCGGGCCTGTAGTACTGCAGGTTGAAGGGCGCGTCGAGGAAGGAAAAATTGGGGAACAGCCGCTTGGCAGAGCACCGCACGGCAAGCTGGAACAGGTCGTAATTCGGCTCGCCGGGGTTGTAGTTGACCCCCTCCTTGACCCGAAAGATCTGGATGGGGAAGATGGGGGTCTCTCCCCCGCCCAGGCCGGCCTCGGTGGCCAGCATGACGTTCTTCATCACCATGCGCCCCTCGGGGGAGGTGTCCATGCCGTAGTTGATGGAGGAAAAGGGGGTCTGGGCCCCGGCCCGGGAGTGCATGGTGTTCAGGTTGTGGATCAGGGCCTCCATGGCCTGATAGGTGGCCCGGTCGGTCTCCTTCACCGCCCGCTGGTGGGCGAAGGCCTGGGCCTTCTCCACCTGCTCCGCCGTGCCGAAGGCGGGAACCAGCGCGGCCCGCTCGGCGGCGGCATAGTCCCCCCAGTCCTCCAGGGTGGGTACCAGCCCGGTGTCGGCCTTGAGCTGTGCCATAAGGGCCTTCAGCTCCCTCTCCGGGTCCTCCCGGCCCTCCAGCAGCATGAGGGCCCGGGCCAGGTTCTGGCGGTACACCCGCGCGAAGGTCTTGCGCACGCCGTCGGCCATGCCGTAGTCGAAGTTGACCACGCTCTGGCCGCCGTGCTGGTCGTTTTGGTTGGACTGGATGGCGATGCAGCACAGGGCGGCGTAGGAGGAGATGTCGTTGGGCTCCCGCAGGGTGCCGTGGCCGGTGGAGAAGCCCCCCTCGAACAGCTTTTTGATGTCGATCTGGCAGCAGGTGGTGGTGAGGGTGAGGAAGTCCAGATCGTGGATGTGGATGTCCCCCTCCCGGTGTGCCCGGGCATGGTCGGGGTTGAGCACAAACATGTCGTAGAACTGCTTGGCCCCCTCAGAGCCGAACTTGAGCATGCTCCCCATGGCCGTATCCCCGTCGATGTTGGCGTTCTCCCGCTTGATGTCGGAGTCCTTGGCCTTGGAGAAGGTGATGTCCTCATAGGTCTTCATCAGCCGGGTGTTCATCTCCCGGGCGCGGCTGCGCTCCTCCCGGTAGAGGATGTAGGACTTGGCGGTCTGCACATAGCCGTTGTCCATGAGCACCCGCTCCACCAGATCCTGAATGTGCTCCACATCGGGCTGGGCCTGCCCCTCCACCTCCAGGATGGAGAGCACCTCGTCGGCCAGCTTTCTGGCCTCCTCCCCCCGTCCGGGCTTGTAGGTGGCGTTGAACGCCTTCTCAATGGCGCGGGCGATCTTCTCCTCGTTGAACTCGGCCAGGCGGCCGTCCCGCTTGCGGATCTTTGTCAGTGTCATGGCTGTCCGCCCCCTTCTTCCTTCATGAAAAAAGCCAACACAGGGAAAGACACCCCGTCCAGGCTTGGCACTACATCTTGTGTTCTTATGTTCTTGATGTCTCCTATGATACCGTATCTTGGTTGGCCCGTCAAGGCACAAAACAAAAAGCGCGCCCCAAAAACAGGGCGTGCTTTTTGGCGGTTTCGCTGATTTTGGAACAGGGGACTTGACGGGATTTACAGCAGCACCAGGCCGTATTTCCGGGCCATCTCCTGGAGGAAGGCCGCCTCCAGCTCCCCGGTGCCGTCCCAGAAGGCCCGGCCCTGGTAGAGCCGCAGGGCCTGCTCCAGCAGCTCGGGCACGTCGGTCCAGAGGCACAGCGCATCCTTCACCGCGTATTGGTTCTCGGCAAAGGTGTAGAGGTCGTCCTCGTCGTAAATGGCGATCTTCAGCGCGCCCTGGGGGGCGTTCTCCTCCGCCTCCAGAATATCCTCCAGCAGATCGGAGGTGCACTCGATGGTCTCCCCCACATCGATGTCGGGCGTAATAAACCGGGCCTCCTTCTCACTGGCGCAGGGAATCACATCGGGATCCCGCCTGGGCGGGACGAAGGCGGAGAAATCCACCGCCTCCACCGCGGCGCGCAGGGCGGCCACATGCTCCGCCGTAGTGCCGCAGCAGCCGCCAAAGATACGAACGCCTGCCGCCGCGAAGCCGGCGGCGTAGGAGGCGAACTCCTCCGGCGGGCAGTGGTACACCGCCTGCCCCTCCACCGTCTCGGGCAGGCCCGCGTTGGGCTTGGCAATGAGCGGGACGGTGGTGTAGGGGGTGAGGCGGCGCATCTGCTCCAGCATCTCCGCCGGGCCGGAGGAGCAGTTCAGCCCGAAGGCGTCCACTCCCATGCCCTGCATGACGATCAGGGCGGCCAGCACGTCGGTGCCCGAGAGGGTACGGCCGTTCTCGTCGCAGGTAAAGGTAACCCACACCGGCCTATCCGACACGCTCTTGCAGGCCAGTACCGCCGCCCGGGCCTCGGGCATGGTCATGGTGGTCTCAATGAGGAAGAGGTCCACCCCCGCCGCCGCCAGGGCAGCCGCCTGCTCGGTATAGATGGCCACCAGCTCCTCAAAGCTGCTCTCCCCGAAGGGGGCGATGAACAGCCCCGTGGGGGCCATGTCCCCCGCCACCAGAGCGCGGCCGCCGGCAGCCTGCCGGGACAGCTCCACCAGCCGGCGGTTGTAGTCCGCCACCTGCCCGAAGATACCGTGCTGCTCCAGCCGCACCCGGTTGGCCCCGAAGGTGGGGGCGATCAGCACCTGGCTGCCCGCCGCCACATAATCCCTCTGAAGCTCCAGCAGGGCCTCCGGGTGGCCGAGCACCCACTGCTCCGTGCACGCGCCGGCGGGCATGCCCCGCTTATACAGCTCGGAGCCGGTGGCTCCGTCCAGCAGGATGGGCAGGGATAAGGGGGGGATGGTGTCCATAATTGTTTTATTCCTCCTAAAATTGCATGGCTGCATGATTGGGAGATAGTATATCACAAAACGATATGGGAATGCAAGTACAGCCTCATATAGACAAAAACAAAGGGGGGCCGGGAGTATCCGCGGCCCCTCTTTGTTTATCCCAGCTCGTTGATTTTCTTAGTGGCGGTGTGGTAGATGGGCTTCCACTCCACCTTCTGCACCAGTGCAGCAATGGAAATGGGAATGTAGGTAAACATAAAGATCGGGAAGGTGAGGACATACCCCAGCTTCTGCACCGGCGCGGCGTCGATGTGACGCCACTCGGACAGCACCGTGATCAGCCCGTAGAACAGCAGGCCCACATAGAAATTCCACACGGCGGAGCCCATGAAGCCCACGGTCTCATGGATGATGCGGGTGGCCAGATAGGCCGGCTGGGTGAGGCAGGCGGCCAGGATCACGCCGTTAAAGAGGATCATCAGCAGGGTGAGCAGCATGCCGGGCGCCACGGTGACAAACATGTCGTAGCAGGAGGTACCCAGGCGGCCCCGGCGGAAGCAGCCCTTCAGCAGGGGGAGGGTGTACTCCCGGTCCACCTGGTAGAAGCCCTTAGACCACCGCAGCCGCTGATCCCAGGACTGACGGAAGGTGGTGGGCTGCTCGTCGTAGACCACCGCCTTGTCGCAGTAGCCGATCTTCTTGCCCTGGATGGCGCAGTCCACGGAGAACTGGATATCCTCGGTGAGCAGGTGGAAGGGCCAGCCGCCGTTATCCTCAATGACCCGGGCGGATACCAGGAAGCCGGTGCCCGACACATGGCAGTTGGTGCCCAGCAGGGTGCGGGGGAAGTTGAGGAACCGGGCCTCCCGCAGGAACCAGATGGAGTAGCCGGCGGAGATCCAGTTGGCCGCGAAGTTCTTGGAGTTGCGGTAGCAGGTCACCGCATCGTAGCCCTGGTCAAAGGTGCGGTTCATCTCGGCGACAAAATTGGCGTCCACCAGATTGTCCGCGTCAAAGACGAAGTAGCCGTCATAGCAGTCCTTCCCCTCCTCTTTGAGTCGGCGGAAGAGGTAGTCCATGGCGTAGCCCTTGCCCTTATGTACCTGGTCGAAGCGCTCATACACGAACGCGCCCGCCCGGCGGGCCGCCCCGGCGGTGTCGTCGGTGCAGTTGTCGGCCACCACATAGAGATCCAGCAGCTCCTTTGGGTAATTCTGCCGGTTCAGACTCTCCAGCAGTTCCCCGATGACCCCCTCCTCGTTGCGGGCGGATACGATCACGGCGAAGCGGTGCAGGCGGCTTGGCTGGTGCCGGTCCTGCCAGCGGCGGCGGACCAGTCCCACCACCACATAGAAGCCCTGGTACAGGTAGAGCAGGGTAAACAGAACCACCACAGCAAAATTGAGATGCTTGACAAGTTCCAACATAGTCATTCTTGTAATCCTCCATAGTTTGGGCGGATGGAGCACGCGCTGCGGGAGATGCCCCGTCTGCGCGTAGTGCCTATCATACCACGTTTCAAAAAGATTACAAGAGTGTTACATACCAATTAACAGATTATTAAGAAAAAGTTTTTATTTCTTTTATACAAATGTAAGGAACCGCCATGCTGTACTGACAGGATTCCCCAGTTCGTCACAGCCGCGCGGCGCCGGGGGCCCCCGGCGCCGCGCGTTTGCGATTGTTACATTTTCTCCGGGGCCGCCACGCCAATGAGGGACAGGCAGTTGGCGATGACGGCGCGCACCGTGTCGGCCAGCTTGAGGCGGGCGGCCAGCACCGCCGCCTCCTCACCCTTGATACGGCAGGCGTTGTAGAAGCGGTGAAACTCTCCGGCCAGGGTCACCAGATAGCGGTTGACGCCGGAGGGATCGTAATCCCGGGCGGCCAGGCGGATGACCTCGGGCAGTTGGGACAGGGTTTTGATAAGGGCCTTCTCCTCCGCCGTGGCGTAGAGGGCGGGATCCACCGCCGCCGCGTCGGGCACGAGGTGTCCCTCCTCGGCCAGCCGGGCAATGAGGGAGCAGATGCGGGCGTGGGCGTACTGGACATAGTAGACCGGGTTCTCGCTGTCCTCCCGCACCGCCAGGTCCAGATCGAAGTCCAGGGCGGAGGTGGAGGAGCGGGAGTTGAAGAAGAAGCGGGCGGCGTCCACGCTCACCTCGTCCAGCAGATCCCGCAGGGCGATGGCCTTGCCGGAGCGCTTGGACATGCGGACGGGCTGGCCGTCCTGGAGGAGATTGACCAGCTGCATCAGCACGATGATCAGCCGGTGGGAGCCGTCCAGGCCCAGGCCGTCCAAGGCGGCCTGGAGGCGGGCCACGTGGCCGTGGTGGTCGGCGCCCCAGATGTTGATGGACTTGGAGAAGCCCCGCTGCTCCAGCTTGTTGCGGTGGTAGGCGATGTCGGCGGCGAAGTAGGTGTAGAAGCCGTTGGCCCGGCGGAGCACGTCGTCCTTCAGGTCGAGCTTGTCCACCTGCTCCTGGCTCTTGCCCTCGGCCAGGAACTTCTGCTTGAGCAGGGCGGTGGTGTTGAGCCACAGGGCCCCGTCCTTCTCATAGGTCCAGCCCTTGCCGGCCAGCAGCTCCACAGTCTCGGCCACGTAGCCGCTGTTGTGGAGGGATGACTCCAGGAACCACTCGTCGTACTCGATCTTGTAGCGGCGGAGATCCTCCTTCATCTTGGGGATGTTGACGGACAGGCCGTACTCGGCCATGGCCGCCTGCCGCTCCTCCTCGCTCTTGTCCTTCCAGCCGGCGCCGTGCTGGTCGTAGAAGCCCCGGGCCAGCTCCTTGATGTCGTCGCCGTGGTAGCCGTCCTCGGGGAAGGGGACGTTCTCCTCCCCCAGCACCAACTGGAGATAGCGGGCGTCGATGCTCATGGCGAACTTGTGGATCTGGTTGCCCGCGTCGTTGACGTAGAACTCCCGCCACACGTCGTAGCCCGCCCGCTCCAGCACGGCGGCCAGGGCGTCGCCCAGCACGCCGCCCCGGGCGTTGCCGATGTGCATGGGGCCGGTGGGGTTGGCGGAGACGAACTCCACCATCACCCTCTCGCCGCGGCCCTCGTCCACCGCGCCGTAGGTCTCCCCCTCGGCCTGGATGTCGGCGAGCACACCGCCGTACCACTTGCTGCCCAGGGTGAAATTCAGAAAGCCGGGGCCGGCGATCTCCACCTTGTCAAAAAAGGTGCCGGCCAGATCCAGATGGCTGACGATCACCTCGGCGATCTGGCGGGGGGCTTTGCGCAGGGCCTTGGCCCCGGCCATGGCGAAGGAGGAGGCGTAATCCCCGTGGGTGACGTCCTTGGGAATCTCGATGGTGGCCTTGACCTCCGCGCCGGCGGGCAGCAGGCCCTCCGCCGCGGCCCTCTCATAGGCCGCCTGGGTCAGAGCGGCGACCTGCTCCCGGGCCGCCTGGATCATGTTGGACATGGTTCTATCTCCTTTTCGATTCATCTCTCTGTGTGCCGCGCAGCCGGCCGCCGCGCGGGATAGTCACTGCTTGATGGCCGGCCCCTTCTCCCGCACGTGGATGCGGAACAGGTTCTGGCCCGCCAGCGCGTGGTCGATTTCGATGGCGTAGTCAATCTCGATGTTGCCGCCCCTGGCGTCCAGCTCGGCCCGCATCTTACGGGTGTTGATGCCTACGGACAGGGCGCCGTAGGGAGTATCGTACATGGACAGGTGCCGCCGCCCCTCCTCAAAGACCATCTGGGAGTTGACCTCCCCCACCCGCAGGAGCGTGACCCGGTCCCGCTCGATCTGGAAGGTGGTCAGGGTGCCCTCCAGGCCGGTGAGCTCGCTCTCCTGATAGCTCAGGGTGTAGCCGTCGTCCCCGTCGGGCTCCAGGCAGCCCTCCGTGACCAGCTCGATGGTGTCATCGTCCTGTGCCTCAAAGGACTGCTTTCCCTGGATGGAAATAATCACGTTGTTCTCCATGGTTGTTCCTTCCTTGTCCCACGTTCAAACTGCAAATTGCACATTATTATACCCAATGGAGCCTCAGATGTAAAGGGCTTTCCCCTCAATATTGGCTGATATCCACCTGCTCCACCGCCTGGGCCACATCCCAGCCCAGGAAGGTGGAGGCCAGGCGAGAGAAGTCCTCCTGCCGGTCGCTGACGAAGCAGCGGCAGCTCCCCCGCCCGGGCCCGGCCAGGGCGTCCCGCTCCCGCAGGCAGTCCGCCGCCGCCCGGGCGCCCTCGGCCCCGGAGTTGATGAGGCGCACCTCCGGTCCCATATAGGCCCCGATGACCTTCTCCAGCAGGGGGTAGTGAGTGCAGCCCAACACCAGGGTGTCCACCCCCGCCTCCTTCAGCGGGGCCAGGTACTCCGCCGCCACCGTCTCGATGACCACGTCGCCGGGGCGGAAGCGGCCGTTCTCCACCAGGGGTACAAAGAGGGGGCAGGGCTGGGCCAGCACCCGGGCCGCCGGGTTCTCCGCCCGGATGAGCCGCTCGTAGGCGCCGCTGCGGATGGACGCCTGGGTGCCGATGAGGCCGATGCTCCCGCTTCGGGTGGCCCGGGCCGCGGCGCGGGCCGCTGGGGCCACCACTCCCAGAACCGGGATGGGGTTCTCCGCCGCCAGCACGTCCAGCGCGGTGGTGGACACGGTGCCGCAGGCGATGACGATAGTCTTGAGATCGAAGGTGCGCAGGAAGGCCACGTCCTGCCGCGCGTATTTCACAATGGTCTCCCGGGAGCGGCTGCCGTAAGGTACCCGTCCGGTGTCCCCGAAATAGACGATATCCTCCTCCGGCAGCAGGCGGCACAGCTCCCGTACCGTGGTCAGCCCGCCCAGGCCGGAGTCGAACACGCCGATGGGTCTGTCATCCAAGGCGATTCCTCCTAATAAAAAGAGCGCAAATTTGTTATCTGTATAATGATATGCGAAAATTTACCGGAAGACAAGGGGCGTTTTCATGTTTTCCGACGCTCTCCCCGTTTGACATTTTGGCGGGGCTGACTATAATATGAGGTAGGGGATGGCCGTTCACGCCCCGCAACGTCATGACAGCGAGGAGGTTTCGTGTGATGAAGCTGGAACTGACGACCAAACAATTCCGGCGCCTGCTGGATATGGCCTATATCGGCAACTGGATTTTGAACTCCACCCGCGGCGACGACCGGTTCAAGGATTACGACGACGTGGAGAGCCTGCTCTTTGCCAAGGCCCGGGAGGAGGGCATGGGCGTGCTGGCCGAGGACTGGCAGGGCGAGGTGGTGCCCTCCCGCGCCTTTGCCGAGGGCGGCATCCACGAGGCGATCATGGAATATGAGAACAACGTGTTCTTCGATATCCTGGCCGAGGATCTGGCCCGCCGGGATATGGAGGACGCCTCCATCGACCAGAACAACTATGAGGAGCTGTCCAGCCGCATTGACGCCTATATTGCCGAGTTCGAGCAGCACGGCACTGACAACATTCTGGTGGACAGCGACCAGCTATAGGCCAGACACACAGGGGCGGCGAACCGCATACGCGGTTCGCCGCCCCCTTTTTGTTCCGTTCATGTCTCCTGGAGCATCCAAATTGGGAACAGCACGCCGTATACTGTATCCAGGGAGTCGCGGCCGGCCTCAATGGTGCCGCCCGGCCCGTCCAGAACGGTCACGGTGCAGACCGTCTCGGACAGATACTCCGCCTCGGCCAGCTTCTCCCGGAAGAGGGCCAGCGCATCCTCCGCCCAGGCCGCGTCATAGGCCGCATATCCCTCGTCTGTGGACGTATCCCCGGTGTAGCCCGCGTTGAACGCGTCCAGCCGCTCCCAGAGTGCATCGTTTACCCGCGCCAGCGCATCCACGGGCCGCACCGTTATCTCCACCTCGGAACCGTTTCCCGTCGGGACGGCGGCCCCCACGGTATAGTCCGCCTTGGCGTACAGCTCCTTCAGCAGGCCGGCCGCCTCTCCGCGGATCTCCTCGGTGGGGAATTCAATTATCAGCAGGTTGCAGAGCGCCTGTACGTTCTCCTCCGCAATTTGGGCGGACAGGCTCTCCTCCGTCTCCCCCAGGGCGGTCAGAAACTCCGGGTCATACCCACGCCCCAGTCGGGCATCCAGCAGGCACTGGACATAGCGGGCCGCGCCGAAATCGGCGGGCACGCCCGGCTCCACCTGGCCGGAGAGCACCTCGAGGCGCTCTACCGTCTCCCCCGCCGGAGGCGTGGTGACGGGCTGCGCAGCGGTTTCCGTGACCCTCCCGTTCAGGCTTAGCTCCACCTTCC
>OJSG01001948.1_pt1 | contig 10539 bp, 8 predicted proteins | sample 1599371 | NCBI WGS metagenome assembly OJSG01 (sample SAMN04168658, study PRJEB22393) | human gut metagenome | biome: human gut microbiome; feature: stool | host: Homo sapiens | collected 2014-03-24
TTGCATCACAGTGGACTTCTGTTCCGGCATTCAGCAAAACACCGTTACCAACGGATGCACCGTTCTGGATGCAAGCGTTTTGCAGCACCACACAGCCGCAACCCAACTTGGCGTATGGACTGATATAGGCACTTGAAGCAACGATGTTGGGAAAAGCAAATTCTAGGGTTTTTGCCATCTCATACACCTGCGCCCGGAGCTGATTGTTTCCAATGCTGACAACTAGCAGGTCATAGTTTTTCCGCAACTCTGGTAAATCGGAAAGACCTCCAACCACCGGAATGCCACAGATCTCAGTGTCCACGTCTTGTCCATCATCCACAAAAGCACAGTCGTATTGGAGCATCGCCTGTTCCGCCACCATGCGCCCGAAGCCACCGGCACCAACCAGCAACAGCTTTTTCTTAGACATTCGGGATGCCCTTCAGTGCATTCTGAACATACTCGGTGGTCAGAATCTTCTTCACAGTGCCCTCAACATCCAGACGCTCGGTGTTGTGGCTGGTGTAGGACTCGTTCGCCATGGTATGTACCTCGCCCTTGACCACAAACTTGTCATAGTTCAGGTCACGGTTGTCAGCGGCAACACGGAAGTAATGACCCATATCCTGGCTGCGCAGACGCTCCTCACGGGTCATCAGGGTCTCGAACAGCTTCTCGCCGTGACGAGTGCCGATGATGTTCGTACCGGTATCACCAAACAACTGCTGGACTGCCTTTGCCAAATCGCCGATGGTGGAAGCATCAGACTTCTGGATGAACAAATCACCAGGATTTGCATGTTGGAAAGCGAATAAGACCAGATCCACAGCCTCATCTAGGTTCATCAGAAAGCGGGTCATGTTGGGGTCGGTGATGGTGATGGGATTGCCAGCCTTGATCTGGTCAATGAACAGCGGAATGACGGAGCCACGGCTGCACATGACGTTGCCGTAACGGGTGCAGCAGATGGTGGTGCCGCCACGCTCAGCAGCCACACGGGCATTGGCGTAGATGACGTGCTCCATCATGGCCTTGGAGATGCCCATAGCGTTGATGGGGTAGGCTGCTTTATCGGTGGACAGGCAGACGACACGCTTGACACCGGCATCAATGGCGGCGTGCAACATATTATCAGTACCGATGATGTTGGTCTGGACGGCCTGCATGGGGAAGAACTCGCATGAAGGAACCTGCTTCAGAGCGGCAGCGTGGAAGATGTAGTCAACGCCGGGCATGGCGTCACGGATAGACTGGGGGTTGCGGACATCACCGATGTCGAACTTGACCTTCTTGGCGTTCTCCGGGTGCTTGGCCTGAAGCTCATGGCGCATATCGTCCTGCTTCTTTTCGTCACGGGAGAAGATACGGATTTCCTTCAGGTCAGAATCCAAGAAGTGCTTCAGAACGGTAGAACCAAAGGAACCAGTACCACCAGTGATCATAAGGGTTGCGTTATCAAATGCAGACATTTTTATTTCCTTCTTTCTATAATTGTCGTAATCTTATCATACAAAATACTATTCCTTAGTTTTTTGTATGCGGCAGCAATGACAAGTAGTACAATAACAAATGACAAAAACATTTTGTACTCAAGAGATGACAATTCAATCACTATTTGAAAAGCAATCAGAACCAATATTATCAGAGAGTTCCTGTCTATAAATCCTTTTTCCATTTGTTTTTTTGCAAGTAGTGCACGAATGAGCCAAACGCATACATAGCTGACAAGCGTTGCAAATGCAGCTCCATACAAACCGTAGCACGGAATAAGAATAATATTTAGTGCTATATTCACACATGCTGCTGCCAAGGTTGAATAAAATAAAACACTCGTCTTTTTTGTTGCAGTGTATATCGTACCAATAAGAGATGACAGTGAATTAAAAACAAATGCAAAAATTAGAATACAGCCAACCATCCAGGCGCTATAAAAACTATTTTTGTATAGAACAACTGCTAAATACTTAGATGCAAAAATAAGCATGGAGGCAGCCACAAGCAGTGCCATCATAACGCTTGTATATACAGTTTTGAAGAAATTCGAGCCATCTTCTTTTTTGAACTCGTCAAATATTGATATTTGAAAAGCAGAAACAAATAGAGACATAACCATCGTTAGTAGAGTAGGAATTTTATACGCAATCGAGTATAATCCAACTTCTGCAGACGACAGAAACCATAGTATTACATATTTATCCGACGAGTCACTTACCCACCAACTTATGGAGTTCGGGATCATAGGGACGGAAAAGCGCAACATATCTTTATATACATTTCTCGGTATCGAAAGCGGATTGACTACATACGTCCACAATTTGTTATGGATGATAATTATGAGCGATACAAGCAGATGTGACATCGTTGCCGCTAGAAGATATCCAACAATTCCGTAATTTCTAATAACCAGAAAATAAATATTCAAACTCAAGGTTGTCATTGTGCTAATAACACCCATTATCGAATATTGTGTCACCTTATTAATTCCTTTCAGGAACTGAATTAACACCGTGTGCAAATTCATCACAAAGAAGAAAACAACTATCCAGATTCTATACTTCGCTATTGAACCAATAAAGGAAAATATTGGTAACAGCAGGATAAGAACTCCACTACCCAGCACAACTAATGTTACACCAATAGTAAGTACATATCGATTGTCGTAATCATTGTCTATTGCGAAACGCAGGATAGCTTCAGATATTACAAGCGTCAGAAATGGTGTCAATAGTGTAACAGTCGTAACGATTATATCATAAATTCCATACTCCTCTGTAGAAAGAATTGACGTATATAATGGTATAAGAAGGAAGCTAAGGATCTTACTAGAAAACTGACCAACTGTCATTGCAGCTGTATTAGATAGGAGTTTTTTGTATTTATTCAATCAGTATCACCTCCTAGTGCTTCTCTCAAAAAGCTTTTAGAAGAAACCTCAATTTTTCTTATGCTATCTTCAATCGTTTCATAGTCAATATGTTCGAAATTCAATTCGCATTCATTTGCTGCCACAATACGGTTCATCAATCCTATTTCGTTTAGTAAATCAATAACGCGACTTGTTCTTGTACTTGGTAAAACCACGTTGAAATCTTTTTTGTAGATCAGCGAAAATGCTGTCCCGTGAAACGAATTTGTGAGAATATAATCAGCATTCTTTATAAGTGATAAAAATTCAGTCGGTCCTGCGTCTCGTATTTCATATGATTTCTTCCTAGAGTAACTTATATACCCGACAAGCATTCGAACCTTGAGATTTTTTTCATTTGCAATTCTAAACGCAAGTTTTTCCATTTCCTCATTCTTCTGCAATTCATATACGAGAATATACGGATCAGTTTCTCGCGCCTTATCTTGCACTAAGGTATTATAATCGTTGGCAGAAAGCAAGAAAGTTGGATCCAATGTACAGGTATTATTAACACCCTTTTCATGAAGAAACACAGAAAGACTTTTTTCTCTTACTCCCACATAATCCAATTTACTGGTATATTCAATTAGGTCATTAGTCTGAGCTTCAGATAAAGCAGAAACATCCCCACAACTTGCAGCATATGCCACATTAGTTCTTCCTTTGATAAGCTTTGACTGTCCAAAAAATTCTGCTTGAAATCCACCTGTAATATCCGGATTCCATATTTGATCACTACCAAGTACCACAGCATCATATATGTGAGCCATATCGTATGGAATCACCGATAGGTTACGTTTTTTAAATTCCTGAAATTGTAGATACTTTCTTCTGTAGCCTTTTTCGAAGTACAAAGACATCATCATTTTTTTATAAATTGATACGATTTTCTTCTTACTTTTACAAGCAATTTTTATAAACTCAGTTGGTTCAAACTCAGATCCATTTCCTTCACATTGAAAGTCCATAATATCTACATGATAGCCAAAATTCGCCTCAATATAATGTGCCAGAGCATATGTTTGAAGAACCGCGCCATAATTAGGGACATTATGAAACGTAAAAATACACGCTTTTTTCACTTAATCACCTCCAAATACAAATTTTCATATGCTGTCGCCATCGCCTTATCAGAATACATATATTCAGCCTCAAGTGCTATTTGGTTTGAATGGATATCCTTATAGTCAATCCACTTGTTCCTTATTATGTCTGCCAGTTTCTTAACATCGCCAAACTCAACAAATTGTGTATGATCAGAAAGCGCAATGCTCTCGGACCCACCATTTTTAAACCCCACAACCGGAGTTCCGCAAAGCAGCGCCTCTGCAACAGTCATTCCATATGTTTCTCTCTGACTTAGTGTTAACGCCACATCTGCCTTACAGTAGAAATCAGCTAATTCATTCTTATCATGCACGGATCCAATTATTCGAACATTATCCTCTTCTACCTTTTTGCTTGCTGTTCTTCCTACAACTTCAAATCGTATTTTTTCATTTTTCAGGAGTCTTGCCAATTCTAGCAGATAAAATCCACCCTTGCTGTACTTGTCTGTAGTGCTGAAATCAGCTGTAACAAACAAAACTGTACGCCAATCATCCTCCTTCAAAAATCTCTTTTCATAGAAGATGCTTGCATCTATTCCATTCATTATGCAGCGTTGCTGCACGCCCGAAAATATTGGTGACTCCAACGCTCTCTTCTTTTGCCATGGGGAAACAGATACTACATAGCATTGTTTGGCTCCGGTAAATGCCTTTTTCATTTTCTTCCAAGCGTTTGCCGTTGTGTCTCTCCATGTATTTGCTGCAAACCTTAGCTGAGGACAGTTTCCGCAACCAGACTTCCACTTTTCACAATTGAATGCATGGCTACACGATCCCGTATAAAAGAACTCTGCATGATTGGTAATGATAAAAGGAATCTTATTCTGTTTAAGAAATCTTAATAAAGAGTATATATTAACAACATTGCAATTTGCCGAGTGAATATGAATAACGTTTGGGTTCTCCTTTTCAATAATCCGTTTAATTTTAAGTGTTGATACAGGTGCAAATCCATACTGATAGCCCAAGACATACGCTATACGTTTGTACACTCCCAGTTCATGTGGCACACACACACCATACGTCTTCAACTTCTCGTGTTGCTTAGTAATATAAGGGGCACATAAAACATGCTCAAAATTGCTATATTCTGCAATGCTGTCAATTATTGCACCAGTACTCCCATAATCGGCACAATTAATATGCAAAACTTTCATTTAGTTGCCTCACCCCCTACTGAATTTTTCTGATTCCTTTCATACTCTGAAAATCCCATGGATATAATAAACAGTAAGAAAACGTTATATGTTGGATATATAATCAAATGACTAACACAGGATAGAGTGATATAAATTAGTATCGAAGCTGTAACAGCAGCAAAGGATTCACATTGTGCTTTCCTCAGTTTTACTGCTTCAAAAATGAAATTAAATAAAAGTAAGACATAAAAAAGCAATCCGATTGCACCATAATCATAAAGCACTTCCAAAAAATCATTGTGCGCAGATGAAATCGATATTTTATCAAGATAAACAGCATTATATCCATGCCCGATTACCTGCTTAACAATGTTTGAACTCTTAAATGCTTCCCAAACAAGTGCATAGGTTGTTGTCCGACCTGACCCCCCATCCTCCTGCAAACTTTGCATGCGTTCAATAATATTTATATTTATTGATTTAGATAGATACTCCGATACATACACAAGCATTATACACACGATCATCAAGAGCACCATTGTCCCAGTTTTTTTCTTTCCCCTTTTATCGTCTTTTTCAAGCAGCGGTGGAAGAAATCCACAGAGAATAATGGAAATCAACGCTGTTCTTTTCCCGGAGATAATTGTCAACAATGCCGCGATGAAAATCATTGAGTATTTGACCGTCTTTTTATCAGCCAAATAACATAATGGCAAGAGGAGAACGCAATAATATATTGAGTTTATTCCCCCAGAGCTCCAATACCTATTTCCACTCAGAAGCCATATAGCATATCTTAGTGAGAACACATAAAATGCGATTACTCCAATGCTAATTATCTTCTTTCTCTCATCATCCCTGACTCGTATGAGAAGTAGGTACGAAATGATCAAGAAAGATGCCCACCACATCTGGGTTAGAAAGTTTGTCAGTATATCTATTGCGCCTGAATAGTTTTGTAGCCCTGTTAAGAAAAACCAAAAACTACTTCCCCCTGTGAGAATGATCATGCTTTTATTCGGAATGAACCGTACACGAAAAATTAACAAAAACGAAAGTGCAATAATAGCAACCCTTCCAATAAGTAAGAATTGCTCGATAGTCGACCCTCTTGTAAAATAGGAGTTCATTCGAAAAAACAGATACACAAACACTATCAGTATATAGTCCCTGAGTTTTTTATAAGTCAAAGATTGATTCATATTTTGAATTTCCTCTCTCGTTACTGCAACATCGCCCTCTTACTTTGCCTCCAGCATTGAGAGAACACGTTTACTTTGAAATAAATTATTTTTCTCATTTAAAACAAATTCTTGTGCACTACGTCCTTTTCTGTCTCTTTCGCTTCGCACAGTATCGAAAGTAGTCTTTATTGCTCTCGCAATCCCCTCTGCGGACTCATCCTTGATCAAGTAGACATACCGCTTATATTCTTCTGGCATACCGGGAAGATTCGTCGTAAGAACCGGTGTGCCAGATGCCATATATTCCATATTCTTTGAAGGGAACGAATACTTGGTAAACTCTTCATGGGTCGGGCGCGGATTGATAAGCAAGTCTGCCTCTATTTCTGCCCGAACCACTTCATCATTCATAGCAATTCCGTGGTAAATCACATTCGGATGCTCCTGCGTCACCTTCTGCAACTCATCCACATAAGGACCATTTCCATAGATATGCAGTTCTGAATCCGGTACATTGGCAAGGACAAATCCGTCCACCATAGCTTTTACTCCGTATCGAGCATCTAGTAAACCGGCATACATACACTTCTTCATGCAACTCGTATGCGTTTTTACTTCCGGCTGCGGTTTTATAGTTGAATCGCACAATGCTTCAACGATCACATAAGGTTTATGCTCAGGATTTACCGGTTCATTCATCGCCTCTGTAAGGAGAACATACCCAGTACACTTCTGCATTATCTTCCGTACAAGTCTTACATGATTTTGATTAGTCCCAGTCACCATCAGCTCTGGAAGATCGGTTACGATTCCGATACATGGTTTCTTTCGCAAACGAGCTGCTGTCACAGCGCCATAGGCTACTGAGGCATTCAGCACATCCGTAACGACTGCATCACAGCCTCCAAATAAAACTGTTACAAATGCAGAAAACGTCTGCCATAAGATCTTGATACCCTTTACATTCAGTACTGAACAATAGTGATACCTTACCTTTCCCCTCTGGACACTATTGGCTGAGAGGAACTTGCTCGTGCAATTTATTCCAGTCACAGGCCGTGCCGTTACAGCCCGTACTACTGCACCATTTTCTGCCAAGCCCTGTATCATCAGACGGTTGAATTTTTGCGCCTGCTGCCCCGGTGCTTTCGGACTATTCTCAAATAGGTTTGCGAAGTCTTGCGCATCCATTGCGCTGGACGCATAATCAATTCTCATCTGTGTTCCCCGCTCTATTAACCAATAAAATCTAAGAGCCTTGCCTTCGTCATTTTCTGTTCATTCAGAACGCTTTCTAAGGCATCCGCACATTTTGTTTCAAACTTTTCCCAGTCGATATCGTGGTAATATGCCCAAATTTCATCGGCCATGTTATTACCGTCAAGCGACACCGCCATACCTACCTGTCGTTTCGTAACAACATCGCCCATGTGGGAGCCTGCCGTACATATCTGGGGAATACCAAAAATAATACCGTCATAGTATTTATTTCCCATTGCATTCCCCGTCGTGTGCCCACAGTCATAAACGTTATGGATCATATCCGTATTTTTAGCAAACTCATACCGATCGATTGGCATATAAGCACCGTGGAAAAAAACGTTATTATATTTCTTATTCCGGGCATACTGTTCCATATCTCTTCCGTCCTGCTGCATTCTTCCGTAATAATGCAGTTCAAAACGAGGGTCACTTCCCAGAGCGTCCATCAGTTTTTTATTCACATCGACCTGTCGGACGAGCCCCCAATAGCTAATGCGAATCGCATCGCGCTCCCTTGCATCCTGTTTACGGAGCATTTTATGATTCAGGGAGTCCTCCAGATAGTTATGAATCGTCATAACATTTTCTTCAGTGGGGAGAAACTTCCGAAACGCATTGGAGCTGACAAAAGTCACGGCACTGTTTTTAGAAAGGATGCCAACCAGCTTGCGATATACCGGGATATATTCGTAAGATACATCTCGAAAATCCAGAAGATACTGTCCTTTGTACTTTTGCACCAGATAGTCCAGCAAAGTCAATCCCGGTGTCGTATGCAGCACAATAATTCTGTCATAAGAGTTATTACGCAGAACATTCAATGCAAACCTACGATACTTTGCAAAATACTTCAGTTTTTTCTTGAACGGAAGTTGCTCTTCCAGATGCTCCTCGAACTTATATGCCTTTGAAATCCTCTGTGGCACTTCCGCATCAGGTTTTCCGTCGCGATCCCAGTAAATCAGTTCAAACTGTATATCTTGTTCCTTGAGCGTATCCAGATAAAAGTTCATATAAGGCATATATGCAATTTTCCCAAAGCCCAATAATAGAACTTTCATCAGTCTTTTCCTCCAATTCTGCGATACAAGTCCTCATAGAGTTTGGTGTTCACCGTTCTTGTATAAACGGCTTTACCATATTTTTGGGCATTATCGGCGTACTTGTCTCTCAAATCCGGGTTATCCCTCAACCTAATAATTCCATCTGCAATCCCTTCCGGATCATCTGTGGAACAAGCAATACCAATTTTTTCTCTCTCAAACATCTTGTTATACTCCGACCCTTCATCGGCCGAGGTAACAATAACGCGGTGACACGCCATCAACAGCCCAGCTTTGCTTGGAACCGAATTACCGATAACGCCTTTGGGCAACGGTATCAAGCAAACTGAACATGCGCTATATACATGCGGCACCATTTCCTGCGGCTCAAGGGGAAGGAACACGATATTATCAAGCTTTTTTTCTTGAGCCGCATGAACAAAATCATCCTTCTGGCTTCCCTGACCAATCATCTGGAACACTATTTTCTTTTCCTGTTTCAATTTCTCGGCAACTTGAAGCACCATCTTATAATCAAAGTTCATACCCATGGTTCCTGCAAACTGAACATAAAAGCAATCTTTTTTTAAGTCGTATTTTTTTACAAACAAATTATCTTCCCACGGAATTTCTCGAACGCTCTTATCGTCATACCAGTCCGGGATAACCGTAATTTTGGCAGCCGGAACGCCTTGCTCTATCACCTTTTGCTTCATATCCTCTGAAATTACCGAGATATGATCGGCTCTTCGATAGGCAACCTTCTGAAACATATAGAAAATCTTCTGCATCCATTTCTGCTTCATAGCACCATTCGCAATAGAAGCTCCTGGGAACATATCTTGACTATTATAAATAACCGGAGTCTTTACACAGTTTTTAGCAAATGTGATTGCAAAGGGAGCCCACGGGCACGATTGGACCATCATTACATCAAAATTCTGCTGAGCCTTGAAAACCTTCCGAGCCTTAAAACAATATTTAACACCCACCAAATATCTCTTGGCGAATGCTTTTTTTGCAACAGTTTCTATATTGATGGTTTCATAAGAGAAATTTTCAAGTTCTTTCAGTCTCTCAGGACAATCCGGATTAATTCCGGTAGAATGACTCTCGATCAAATGTACCTTATGCCCATAAGAGACAAGATCTTCGATTAGAGCTGTGTATAGGTGCCATGAAGGGCCCGGTGTATCAAGGCCACTAGACATGAACAATAAAATATTCATTAACTTCTCCTTTTTGATAGCACTTTATAGAAGCACAGTTTTTAACCACTGAACAAGTTTATTTTTTTCTTCCGAAACAAGTTCCATATCCAATTTGACAGGTTTCTTTGTTATTTCACCTGCTCCAACTCTCTCGAGCAGACCCACCCGATTAGTCTTCACAAAGAGCATTGCAGAATGACCGTATGCAAGTGTTACCGCACAGGAATGCACTCTATCGGACAGAGTCAGCTGAGAATTTGCATACAGATTAATATACCCGTAAGGGATATCTGCACAGAAGGAGTTTTTATATGCGTAGATTTTGCTCCTAAAATGCGGGTGGAATCTCTGATCCGTTCTTACCAACTTATACTGACCGATTTCATTTTCACGTTTCGGTGCTGGCAGAAGGCTTCGCACATAAATCAATGCATCTGTAAACCGATCTGTTTTTGCTGCAACCGTAGAAGGTGAATTAACGAAAATCCTTTGATTGTCAAATTCAAATTCATGGGTGTGTTTACGGCTAGAATCATCGACCCAGATTTCCGGCTCAATAATTTTATCAAAATTGGAAATCCAGTACGGCTGCCCAAAATCAATCTTGCAGGGAGCATAGTAATCCGGGGTAAAGAAGGAGAAGCAGATTCCATCATACGCATTGGTTGCGTATTTCCCAAACGCCTCATAGGTCTCATGC
>OJSG01001981.1_pt1 | contig 10352 bp, 5 predicted proteins | sample 1599371 | NCBI WGS metagenome assembly OJSG01 (sample SAMN04168658, study PRJEB22393) | human gut metagenome | biome: human gut microbiome; feature: stool | host: Homo sapiens | collected 2014-03-24
CCAAAGGTTTCCGTCGTAGTCAAAGACCACAGACAGAAGATTCTGCGTCAACTCCTTGCCGAGCGCAGCCTCAGCTGCAGCCTTGATGTCGATGTCCAGAACCTTTTCAAATTCCGGAATGACGCTGCCGTCTTCCTCCGTCGCACGCAGCATCAGCACATGGTTATTGCTGGTCGGGCAGACGATACGGTTTTCGGAGTCAAGGAACGTGTAGGAACTCTGGATGACGTAACCACCGCCGTCGTGCTGCTTCGGGGAGAAATAGCCGAGCGTCTTCGTCTCTTCGGCGTTCAGATCGCGGATGGCGATGCCGCCGAGCAGCGGCACGACCGCATGACCGTAGCTGTCAAAGTAGATGGCAGGGGAGGCGTTTGCGTTCGTCGTCTCGTAGGAGACATTGATCTCTGGATAGATGCCCAGCGGCAGAATTTCATCCGTGGAGTCGGTGTTGTACCCGTCGTGGTGAATATTCGCGTCGCTCTTTGCCATGTAGGGGTTTTCCTCCACCTGTTTGGGCTGCAAAGCCTTCACGGGCAGCGCGCTGGATAACGGCGCAGAAGATTCTGAAGTTGTACCTTCGTCTGCGGGTGTCTGTGTTCTACCACAGGCGGCCATTGACAGACACAATACTGCTGCCAGCACAAGGCATAACGCAGAACGGATGATGCTTCTCTTTTTCATGAATAGTCCTCCTTGTTGGTTTCGGCGTAGTTGGGCCGGAGCTGCGCAACCGAATTTTTCTCGTTCAGCCAGACGTAAAGCCCCTGTTGGAAAGCTGCTTTTGTTACCGGCTCCAGCAGAAAATAATCTGCACGCAGTCGGAAAGCATGAAGCGAAAAATCCAGATCGCTGCACCAGATAATGCGCGTATTGCGGTAAAGCGCACGCAGATGTTCCACCGCATTCAATCCGTCGACACCCGGCAGGGCGATCACCGCATTGGTCGGCGGCGTTTTCCGTGTGGTTTCAAAAAACTGTTCCTGATCGCGGAATGTTTCAATTACGGGAAACCGTTCACATTCGGCGCAGAACTGCGAGATCTGCTCTGTAAAAAAAGCTTCTTGCGCTTCACTATTTATCAGCACGGCAATTCGGTACACAGCGCTCCTCCTTTCTGCCGTCGTTGACGTTTTCTGCTTGTCAGTATACGAATGCGCACACGCTTTTCAAGCTGTTTGGCACGAAAGCCCCGTTTCCGACACGAAATCTGGCTTTGCTGGTGTGCCGGGGCAGGACATCTGTGATATAATCATACTGGAGTTTTTTACGGAGGGGAGGAGTAGGTCAGCATGAGGATTGCAATTGTGGATGATCTCAAGACCGAACGCGCACTGCTGAAAGAACGCTTATCGCAGCAGTTGGCGCTTCGCGGTGTGGAAGCGGATATTTTGGGATTTGAAAGCGGCGAGGCTTTTCTCGCGGCAGAAAAAGAGCGGCGCTTTTCGGCCGCGTTTCTCGATATTTACATGGAGGGCTTAAGCGGCATGGACGCAGCGAAGGAGCTTCGAAAGACGGACACAGACTGCCTTCTGATCTTCACCACGACGTCTACCGATCACGCGCTCGAAGGCTTTCAGGTACGGGCACTTCACTATCTCGTGAAGCCCTTTTCCGAGGAAGAACTCTCCGGTTTGCTTACCGAAATGCTTGCAAAACTGCCGCGTCCTGAGCCGGTTCTGACTGCGAAAGTCAGCGGCAGCGACGTTCGTCTTCGCTATCGGGACATTATTTCCGCCGAGCATTTTGCTCATAGGATCAACATCCGCACCACCGCCGGAAAAACGCTGGCCACGCGCCAAAGCTTCAAGGCGTTCACCGAGCCGCTTAAAAAAGATCCGCGCTTTTTCGTCTGCGGCCGCGGTGTGATCGTCAATTTAGAGCACGCCGCTGATTTCCGGGATGCCGCCTTCTGTATGACCGACGGCAGCCGTGTCTATGTCAACCAGGAGCTTTTGAAGCCTGCCCGGCAGGCGTTTATGGAATTTCTGCTGCAAGGGGAGCGTATGAGATGAAAGATATTCTGCGTCCGATGCTGGAACTGTTCGTCGCACTCCCTGGCCTTTTGCTTGCATATTTCCCTGTAAAATCCTATCTGAAGCAGTCGCCAAGAAACCTTGCCGCCTGGCTTCTGCCGCTGATGGCGGGCCTGGGCGTCGGCGGCGGGCTCGTCTGCTATCGGCTTCGCATTTCTACTGTTTTTGTCCTTGTGGGTATCACGCTGCTTGCGATTGTCCTGTATACCAGAACGCTCCGGATATCCCTCTGGAAATCCAGAACGATCGCGCTGTCGATCTGCGCGGTATTTGCCTGCCTGAATAGCCTTTCCAGAGCCGTCAGCGCGGCGATTGTCCTGCATATGCAGCTGCCGCCGGATGGGCCATGGTTCTGCTTTGCTGCCTGCGTTTTTTATAACGCAGTTTGCTGGGTTTTTGTGCTGGCGGCATCCTATCCGTCGACCCATGCGGTGCGTGCGATGGTCGAGGACGACAATTTTGCACAGACATGGTATGTGTTCTGGGTTTTACCGCTGGGGTTCATCCTTTTAAACCTGTTCATGATCCCGCGTTACCAGACAACACTTCAGACAGGAAGGGTCCTGCAGGGTTACATTGTGCTCAGCATCGCGCTTCTGGTGCTGCTTCTCTGGTTCAACACGATTTTCCTTCTGATGGCGAACAGCCTCAACCGCAACGCAAGATTACAGCAGGAAAACCAGCTGCTTTCCATGCAGCAGCAGCGCTATGAAAGCCTCAAGACCGCCATTGAAGAGGCCCGGCGGGCGCGGCACGATATGCGCCATCAATTAAATCATATTTCTGTGCTGGCCGAGGCTGGTGAACTGGAGGACTTGAAAAGCTACCTTGCAAAAACTGTCTCCCGCATCCCGAATCTCGATATGTGCTTCTGTGAAAACCGTACGGCGGACAGTGTTGTCGGCTATTACTGCGCTCTTGCAAAGCGCGAGGACATTCCCTTCCGCACCAAGCTCGATTTGCCGGAATCGCTTCCGATCGATGAGGTCGATATGTGCCTGATCTTATCCAATCTACTGGAAAATGCGCTGGAAGCCAGCCTTCGCACCGCACCCGCCCGCCGGCAAATCGAAATAACAGCATATGTGCATGCCAAGAGGCTTCTTCTGATCGAGGTCGTAAATGCATTTGACGGTAAAGTCAACGAAAAAAATGGCGTTTTCCTCTCATCAAAGCGAAAAGAAAGCGGAATTGGTATCCAGGCTGTCAACCATATTGCGGAAAAAAACGGCGGAACAAGTACGTTTACCCATCAGAATGGCGCTTTCTCCGCCAAAGTCATGCTCTGTGGATAAGTGGAAATACATACTACTCCCAAGTAACCACAAAGCTCCCCTGGAAAGCGTTTGCCTTCCGGGGGAGCTTATGTTTTACTTCCATGCAGCTCGTGCTTTTACAGTCTGTATTCCAGCTGGCAGTCGAACGGTTCGGCCTCTACATGCTTTTGCAGGGGCTGGGCCGCATCTACACAGCCCAGAGAGCGGTAGAACCGCTGAGTCTCTATGGCGGAGTGGGCGGAGAAAGCTCCACTGGCCGCTGTCATTCTGTTGTCAGCCGTTTGCGGTCTGCGGGTCAATGATGATTTCCACAAACCGCCACAGGACGGTGGCGACTTCGGCTCTGGTGGCGGTTCCTGCAGGGTCAAAGCGATTGTTCGTCTTGCCCGCCAGGATGCCCGCCTGCTGCATGGACTCAACTGCCTCCTTTGCCCAGGAAGAAATGCTTGCGTTGTCCGCAAAGGTCACGGCTTCCAGGGCTTTCGGAACTGTGTAGCCCAGCTTGACAGCGTAGTTCTTCATAATGACCGCCATCTGCTCCCGGTTGATGTTGGTATCCGGGGCGAAGGTGGTGTCTGTTGTTCCGCTGACGATACCGGTCTTTGCCGCCCAGTTGACATACGGTGCATAGTAGGCATCGGCTTTCACATCGGTGAATTTGCCACTCTGGTAATCAGCAGGATCAACACCCGCCAGCCGTCCAAGAGCGGTGACAAACATCCCTCGGGTCATGCCGGTATTGGGGCTGAATGTGGTTTCGCTGGTGCCATTCAGCAACCCACGGCTGACCACAAAGAGAATGTTATCCTTAGCCCAGTGGTTTTCGATGTCGGTAAAGGCTGGCATTTTAGCATCATAGCCCACGCCGTAAACACCGGGCTGTGTCAGCTCAAAGATGACTGCCTTCTGGTCGGCATTATAGTTGGACTTGGTGATCCACTGGGGCTTACCATTTCCATCCACAGAAACCGCATAGAGGTTGCCGGTCTGCTCGTTCTTTGTCGGTGTGTACGGAATGGCAATGCTGATAGTCTTTCCATTCAGGTTGCTCAGCTTGGTTTCCTTGCCGTTTTTGACTTCCCACAGGGAGATGTCATAAACGGGGCGATTTCCGATAGTCACCTTTGCCTCAATAGAGGAAACGGTAGTTTTCTTCACCTTCAAGATAATGTCGCCGCTGGTCTGGCGGTTCAGCTCCTTGAGGGTATCCAAGGTGAAGCCGAAATCGGTCATCCGGTCTGTGTCGATGGTGAAGCGCTTGACATTTTCCTTCACCAAAGTATCCAGTGCATCCGCTTTCAGCGTGATTTGTACACCGTCCAGCTTCTTATCAATCTCCACAGGGACTTCCACCGCAACACCATTTTTCTGATTACCATGCTTTTTCGCATCATCCTTTGCAGCCTTGATGGCATCCGACACCATGGGATTGGTAATGGTCACATTGCCCTTAGCGTCTGTCTTGACCTTCTCACTCTGCGCCGTGGTGGGGACATTGGGTTCGTTCACATCGGGGCGTTGGATGATGGTGGCATCGTTGTTAACGGAACCCTCCCCATCATTGGAAGATGAGCCGCCGGAGGAGGAACCTCCACCGCCGCCGGTGTACGTCCAGTGAGCGTAGACGATGGTATCTGCATGGAATATGGTATCCGTCGTGATCTTTATGCCGCCGCTCTTTTCGGTGTACCAGCCGTCGAAGCTGTGCTTGCTTTGAGATGCGCTGGGCAGAGAGGTCAGCTTCTGATTGGTGGTGGTCATGCTGCCGACAGGGGGCATACCGCCGTTTCCGTCAAAGGTGACGATGAACTCGGTAGCGGTGTTTTGCTTCGTAATCAGCGCAAACCGCGATGTGGATTTGTTCCCTGCGCTGTCCTGTGCGCAGAGGGAGAGAACACCGCTGTTTTCATCCAGCGTACCGGGAATGGTAAAGGTTCCGTCGCTGCCTGCATTGACCGATGCACCATCATCTCCGTAAATGATTTTGCTTCCCGCATCCGCTGTGCCGGTGATCTGATACGCACCCGTGGTCATATCGGCATAGAATACCGGATCGGAGAGCGTCAGCATGGGTGCTGTTTTGTCCACGCTCACCAACAGGAATACGCTGGTCACATCCTTTGCGGTGCTGTTCTCAATCTCGGAAATGCCGTCGATTTTGAACATCAGGTTGCCCTCAAAGTTGGGAATTGGATAAGCGCCGTCAGAATCCGTCGAAATCTCGTTGTCGCTAGTCTTGTCCATTCTTGTGACTTTGTAGGTGACGTTCTCGGTCGTGCAGCTTACCGTCAGCACATCGTCCTTGCCGTCCACATAGGCGCGATATACGCCATGTTCATCGGCTGTGCAGGTCGTTCCATTCACGAAGAGCATCATATCCAGCGGCGTATATTCAGGCAGATACACACCATTCTCCGCAGACTCGGTTTCCGCGCTGTAATACTTGCCGCCCTCGATGGTTTTATAGGCACTAACGCCCACCTTGTAAGTCTCGTTTGCAGACAGGTTTTTAGACTTTGTTGTTTCTTCTCCACCCACAGTCAGCGCCATATTGATGGAGGTCGTTTCTTTATCGAGGTCGTAACCAAAGCCGGTGTCGATCCAGTCGTTGCCGTCTTTCTGATAAATCGTCACGGCGTAGCCGTCGGCATCAGTCACGGCACCCCATGTCGCCGTCATGATCTCGTTTCCGGCCAGCTCCAGCGTAACAGTTTGGGGTGCGGTCGGCTGGTTTTGGTTCTGATAGCTTACCCGAGTATTAAACTGCTGATGGTCGATGGCGACAAGGCCGGTCAGGGTTTCCTTTTCGCCGTTCTCGTCGATGCTTTCCACGCTTTTTTCTGTCATCAGGAAAGAGGTCACATAATATTCGCCCGACGGGGCCAGCGCACCCATGGAGGGAATATTGACCGAGATGCTGGAGCTGTTCGTTATCTCCTGCTCGTCGATCAGATAATCCGCGCCGCCCTTTTCTTTGGCAAAATAGGTGCGAAGCACATACTTTGTGTTTTCCTCGGCGTATTTGATCTCACCGGACACCTGCTGATTGTTCAAAGTCAACTCCAGTTCTTCAAACGGAGCAATGGAAACGCCCTGGGATTTCTGCGTGTCAAGCGAAAGTGAACCCGTGTTGACCTGATAGGTTCCGGCATCTTTCAGCCGCAGGATCGCCACGCGGTAGTCCTTATTGTCCGTCTTGTTATGTATGATGTCGGTGGTCGCGTTGATGTCCTTGTTTTCATCGATTTGCCCATCTTCGCTGTTTTCTGTGTCATAGTTCACCCAATGGATTTCGAGTTTGTCGCTGCTGTTTTGCTTCGTAACAGACAGGCTGTTTTTTATTTGCTCTTCGGTGACGGTGTTCTCAAACGCCAGCAGAATGTACGGCGTTTCGTCTGTGTCGGCGCTGACCGTAATTTCAGTTGAGTTCGTACTGTTTGCAGGGGCAGACTCCCCGGTATCTTCCGAAGATGCAGCTTGTTCAGTAGAGTTCGTACTGTTTGCAGGGACAGACTCCCCGGCATCTTCCATAGGCGCAGTTTGCTCGGTTGAGTTCGTACTGTTTGCAGGGACAGACTCCCCGGTATCTTCCAAAGACGCAGCCGGCTCGGTTGAGTTCGTATTGCTTGTCGGGGTAGATTCCCCAACAGCTTCCAAAGACGCAGCTTGTTCAGTGGGGCTCGGACTGCTCATCAGGACGGTATCTTCGCTATCTTCCAAAGACATAGCCTGCGCCACTGGCTCAACGCCTTTTTCCGACCAATCCCATTCGGGTAGTCTGCCAAACCACTTGGTTTCCACATCCCAGCCGCCACCCCTGCGGAAGTTGGTCTCCACGATATTCGGCACAAGCACCCACAGCCGCGCGTCGATGATTCCGGCATACACGCCGGTCATCGCGCCGAGGTACACGTCGATATTGCTGAATGCCTGCTTCATGCCCTCGTCAACGCTGACATCCTTAATCGGGAACTCCGTCTGTCCGCCCACAATGAGGTCAACGTCCCAACTGCCAAGCTTCCAACCGCCGATCACAGGCACATCGCTTGGGACCTGCACTTTGCTTTTGACAACAGCGTTGGCGCCGATGGCGAGATACAAATGCTGTTTATCATTTTTCGTACCCGTGCCGCCAAACGCGCCTAGCTCGATGGAGGTATCCAGGATAAACACATCTATTTCGGTGTTCGGCAGATCCAGCTCAAGGGCTTCGGAGCCGACAAAGTAGATGCCCGTGTAGTCCGTTCCGTTATAAGTCCGCTCCTGCCCGTTTAGCTTGAGGGAATATCCGAAACTGTCGATAATCGAGGCGTTCGTGCCAACGATACCTACATCGCTTGCCGTGAGGGAAATCTCGCTGGGGCCGATAACAACGTCGCCCTTGCCCTCAATGAGATGAAGATAGGTGCCTTTCAGCGTACCACGCAGTTTAAGAGGTGGGATAGCAAAATAATCGCCGTTTACCGTGTCGGCCAGGTTGCTGAAGCCCGCGCCGCCGCCGTTGAGCTGTCCAACGGGCACAGGCGGAATGAGGGGGATGCCGGGGCTGGCCGCGACATAGAAATACAGTGTGTTGGGGAGCAGGCTGCCGTCCTTTTGGCTACGTGTCAGTTCCAGCTCCGCCTCCGTTTCAAAGAGGTCAAAGGCATTTAACTCCAGACTGAAAGCGTATTTTTCCTTGCCCTTAAAGGTGTTGACCTCGCCCTCGACCTTTGCAAGCTCCAGTGACAGCGTTTTTGCCGTGTCAAACTCGCCCGTGGCGTGAACCCCGTTGACCGTAAATTCATTTTTCTCATTTAAGCCGTAGCCCAGTTCCTCAAGGGTAAAGCTCGCGCCCTCAAAAACAGTTTGGAAGCCGATCTCGCCGCTGAACACAAGATTTCCCGCCGCGTCGGCGGTGGCCTGTTCCAGCTTCGCCGTGGCATAGGGGATGTCCACATAGATCACGGCATCGTTCTTTCCGGGGTCGATCTCAAACGAAAAGCCGTCCTGCGTGAGTTTGATTTCCAAGTCCTTGCCGCTGCCGCTGTTTGGCTGATAGAACTTGAAGCTGGGCGCGTTCAGGCTCAGGCCGCTATGCTCAATCGTACCATCCTTTTTGATGATGAGCTTGCCATTCGATTTGTCCCACGTCGCCGTCACGGAGGGCGAGAGCAGCGCCGCCCCGCCGGTAAAGGTAAATTCCGCGCCGTTTTTGCTCTCGTACTCGCCGCTGATGAGGGCGACGGGGTTTCCATACTGCTTTTTCAGCGCGTCCAGCGCCGCATCGTCAGCCACATATTCCACCGTTACGCCGCCGTTCCCGTTTGCAAAGGCGGCTAAGCGCTGGGCGTTAATGGAAATATCTACCTTGTCCGGTTCTGACGGAACGTCCTCTGCGCCTTTCGCCAGGTTGCGGAAGCCCCAGAGGAAGCGCTGTGAATTTGGATAGTCCTCGCCATCGCTGAAATAGTAACCAATATCGTTTCTGCACTCCACGCGGGTGCTGTTGGGGTTATTGCCCGGCGTGACACTGACCGTATCGGGCAGATAGGCTTTGATGGTCTTATTCTCATAGTAGCCCGACAGTCCCACAAAAGGATTTGCCCAAGTGTAGCCGTCCACATAGACCTCGGTGATGTAGTTGTAGCACCAATCAGTCCCCTGTGAGAAAGATTGCCATGTATCCAGATTTTCTACCTTGCTCGTGAGCACGGAGCTTTCGGTGGATATTTCTACCTGCTCATCGTAATTGTAGACAGTGCGGCTCATTTTGATGGCAGGGCCGTCGGTGGCGTTCGCATGGCCCATGCCGCTGAAGGCGTCGAGGGTATAGCCCCATATAACTCCCATATCACCAGTCAAGGAACCGAATAGGTCATCTCTATTATTGTTAATTTTTATGTTATCAATGGACGTCAGCACGCCCCATGTGTCTGCCGACGTTTCATTTTCCTTGAGCTGCACAAGCTCATAGTAAACCGCAGTCGTCGCAGCAACGGATTTCCCGGATAGATTGACCGTCAGATCATACACCGCCTTGATAGCCTTCGCCGTTCCGTTCGGTGTCGTATCCACAAATTCTGCGCTTTTTAGGCGAAGTGTTGCAGGATGCGCCTTACCATAGCCATAACTTCCATAAATGATGAACTCACAGTATGGTTTTTGCCTGTCAATTGAGTTTGCGCTGTCCGCCGTCGCAGCCGGGGAGGTCGTGAGGGAACCATCATGCTTGTTCAGCGTCACGCGGATATAGTCATTTTGCAGGACGAGTGTTCCATCGGCCCGTGTTTCCGTCGTCACTGTCGAGCCGGTAGATGGCAGGATGTCCCCCACATAGGCGAGGGCCTGCGAGGGCAGGATGCCCAGCAGCAGGCAGAGGGTCAAAAGCAGGGATAGGAATTTTTTCATATTGCGTCCTCCTTATCTTTTCGTTCTCATTTTTGTTTTTGCCTCTCCCGTTCATGCAGTCGCATACAGATGACCGTGATCACCACGGCCAGCGTAAACACCGCCACCGCCACCAGCACATATCCGCCCGCGCCCTCATGCAGCAAGATTGCGCCGTACATTCCTGCGGTGTCCATCGGCTGGCCCTGCACCGTCCCTACCGTTCCCACAAGGGATAGGAACAGCAGGACGCACAGGGCAGACAGACTGCGGATGCTCCGCCGCACCTGTCTGCGGCGGTGTTCCGCTATTCGCTTTTTTACCAGCGCAACACGCTTTTCTGTATCGTACATACACGCAAAACCTCCTCTCTGAAAACTCAGCTTAAAAAGCCTTTCATTTATATAGGTACAAAAACGCGGAAAAACTCTCACCCCAAAATCATATTTTTTCAAAAAATTTGGGAGCCGCGCAAAGGCAGCTCCCAAAGGAAAAAATCTATTTCATTATGGTGTCAGACGGCGGGCAAGCAGCTTTCCCACTGTCAGAATCAGCACAGGCAGAAGATAGGCGATATACTGCGCCGCGCCGCCGTAGGCAATCAGCAGATTATAGATCGCATGAAAGGTGATGGCCGCTCCCAGCAGGCCGCAGGTTCCGGCAATCTTCAACC
>OJSG01001986.1_pt1 | contig 10337 bp, 8 predicted proteins | sample 1599371 | NCBI WGS metagenome assembly OJSG01 (sample SAMN04168658, study PRJEB22393) | human gut metagenome | biome: human gut microbiome; feature: stool | host: Homo sapiens | collected 2014-03-24
TTAGAATCATCGGCAGGAGAACGCCCATCGCCAACCATAATGGCACGAGCGATTTCCTCATTCAGCTTACCGCGCATCTCGCCTTTTACCCAGGCAACCACATCGAAATCGGTGATGTCGATGATGTCGTCACGGTCAAACTTCTGCTTCTTGTACACGGTCTGAGGGTCGGTGGTACGCTTCAGCAGAGTGAAGACCTCCTCGATTTTCTTCTTGCCCTTCGTGTAACCTCGTGCACGGGCCTCATCGGCAGTAATGTCGGCAAAGCTGGTCTTGACGCGGCTGAACGGAACATGCTTGACACCGGCCATGATGATACCGACGGCAGTCTGGTCACGGTCAATGAATTTCGGGGGCGTGTTCAGCTCGTGGTACTCAGGGAACAGCTTGCCGATATCCTTGATACCGTAATCACCGGCGGAATGCTCCAGGTAATCCTCGGTGGCCTCCTTCAGGGTCAGACGACCCTTTTTGGCATCATCGATGATGGTGGCCATAGCGTCGTGGCTCAGAACGTCCTCGGTCTGGGTGGGGGCATTCTGGTCGAAAACATTGTGCTTAATCATTTCGGGTTCCTCCTCATTGTTTTTGTTGGGTTCAACGTCTTCGGACTCAGAGTCCATTGCAGCCCCAATCAGGGCATACATAACGTTTCTCTGTTCCTCGGTCATGCTCTCGACAACGTCTTTTACGGTTTTTTCGTTTTCAGACGCAGTTTTTTTTATTTCGGTAGGCTTTTTTTCCTCAGCCATCTTGGTCTTCTCCTTTTCTTTAGCGGAATGTTCAAGGACGTCTTCGAACTCGCCGCTGTCGTAATCGATGGAATCGAGGTCACTGTAAATAACCCCGGTATCCGTTTCCTCTGCGCCGTGAGCCATAATTTCCTCGATATGGGCACCCGGATTGGCCCCAGCCAAAACCAGGCTCAACTCCCTGATAATTCCATGGGACACATGCCCGCGGGAACGATCACCGGAATAGCGCAGGTTGTCCGCCCAAATGCTGAACGAGTTGATATCACGATTCTTCACAACGGTTTTGGCCATCTGGCCTTTCTCCGTATCGTTGAACGTAACATACGCTCGCAGACCTTCTGGGCAGGATTTCAGCAGAGCATGGCCCAGCACATTGTCGATAGAATTGTGCTGGTGCATCCATACCACGGGAACTTCGGTCCCATCTTGGTCCTTAAAGGCCCCGGGCATAATCGTTCGACCATCGCCGCACAGCACGCCGTATTTGGTAGCCATACCGGCGCAGTCATAACTATGTTTCGCCATTTTTATCTTCCTCCTTATTAGATTTTTGTGTACCGAATCGAGCGGCAACTTCGTCCTTACTTGCGCTGATATTCGGATTGCTCAGTATATCGGAATTCGGGTCGTTATTCGGCTTGAAGCCGACAATCTGACGCAATTCGTTAGATGTAAGGATTTCGTTCCGGCGCAGCTTATCCGCAATGTCTGCAATCTGGGAAACCGGCACAAGTTTGAACGGTTCGCTGAAGTAGACAATTGACTGTCCGCGCCCACGCGCATTTGAAGAGATGAACTTTCGTTTCATTTCATCCACAATGGCAGAAATAATGGCACCAACAACACGGTTGTTGTAATTCAGCATGGCTTTGTCATCGGCTGTACCGTTCAGAATTTCTTGTGTCATACCTAACTGGCCCCAGAAAACCTCTTGCAGATACTCAACCTGTTTCATGAGATTGTTGTCGAGACTGCGGTTCAGTTGGGTAATGTGCTCGGTACCGTCCGTGTAGGCAATGCCATACTTAGAGCCTGTAAGCTGCTGTTCGATGTCTTTGCGGCGTCGTTCGGCCTGCTCCTGACGTGCCGGTGTCTTGATGGTATACGGAAGCTGAATAATCAAGTCCAGCTTTCCGGAACTTGTCTGCTCATCGACAACATCAAGCAATGCCAACTTCCGGATAAGCCGCTGCATCGTTGAGTTCGGTTCGTTCATGATGGGATAGAGCGGGTTTTCGACCAGCGCAACGGCACGTTTCGGCATCATGATTCGCTCATGTCGGCCATTTCGTTCATTGTAAAGTTCAATCTTTACGTCTGACGGATACCACTCGACTACCTTGCCAACGCGTAATGAATCTATTTCAAATGCACCCGTCTCAGGGTCAGTGGAAGTCTCCACGGGAACAATAGCAACGTGGCCTTCATCCAGCATTGTCATCACAATGTCCTGAATAAGGGCTCGTCCGCTCTGGTCAAGGTTTGCTTCCAGAGTTAGACAGCTGTTTAAACCTCCGGGATGTTCCTGTTTGAATCGACCATCGGAATCCAAATCGGCATGAACGATACGAATGTCCGCACAATCCATTGCAATACGGGTTATGACGGAAGTAACGATAGTCCGCTCATTACCTCGACTAAACCGTACTCGATCGGGTCGATAAGAGTACCCGCCGCCATAGTCCCGATAGGACATCGGAGGGTCCCGATTTAGAAAAGCGTTCCATGCATGTTTCAGCCTGGAACCGAAAGTTTGATTTTCATCCATGAGCATACCTCATTCAAAAGCTTCTCTGTTGTTTTTGTAAGCCACAAAAGCGTCCATCATAGCCGCAACAGCGTCGATTTTCTCACTGTAACGCTTTTTCCATAGCTTACGGTTGCCGTTGGTATCTTCCAAAGTGATACAGTTCCCCATGGCAAACGTCATGAGTTCCTCATCAAACAAAAGCATCCGCTCCCCTGCCAGCTTCTTGAGCTCGCCAAGAGGAACGGATTCCGTTCTCGCACCCTGTATAACTTTTTCGATTCCAAACGGGCCATTTTCGCTGGCCCAGCGTTCGACGAATTCTTTTGCATTGTACGGGTCGTAGCCAAAAGCCGTAACGTCGTATTGGCATCGGGCAATATGATTGTCAAGGTCCTCATATACCTGCATCATATCAAGAACCGCGCCTTCCATAACGATCAGGCTGCCTTCATTCATAAATTTCTCGTACAGCACTCGTGTGGCCGCAGGTAATTTCATGAGTGTCAACGATGTTATGTAGTTCCGCGTCTTGATACCGAAACATCCGTTTGAAAGTGGGAAGATGAAAGTAAATGCACAGAAGTCGTCACCCTGGCTAAGGTCTGCGCCAAGAGCACACTGCATCTTCCAATATTCACGGTGTGGATGGCACAACGTTTCCTCATAAGTGAAGAAGTAGGTGTAGCCTTCCATAGGCAGACCAAAACGTTTTGCAAGAATATCATTGCGTGCAGACGGGTTCTGTTCGGCGCGCTCGACATCCAGCTGATACGTTTCGTAACTAACGGTCTTTCCTAGATTAGGATTAGCCTTTAGCCACATATCAGGGTTTCCAACTTCATCTACGGAGTCAAGCTTGTACCACCAAATCGACACGTGCGGATTGAAATACTCACCCTTCAAGATTTTCATCAATTCCATTTTGATTGTATCGCCGCTGCCATTACGAACGGTACCCTCCGAACTCGTGGCTATGATGACATAATCGTTGTCACCCTTAGACCCTTGCTCTTTGGTTGCACCCTGTTCAATAGCACCGATGGGGTCTTCCCGAATATCGCCGGAAAGCCATTCATCCACCGAGGCACATGCAACACGAAGACCCTGAAGCTTATCGATAGTCATAGGACGAATCTCAAGAAGAGACCCGGTCGTGAAATTCTCGATACCTTTTTTGGTAGCAGCGAGCTTGACTCGATTCGCTTTGGAACCCGTCGTGTTTTGCAGGGACCCCTCGGTCAGGAACTTGAACACAGGGCCACGCGCTCGGGTGATAGCCGTTCGAAGCGGAGAAAGCACCTCATCTGCCTGACGCATAGTCGGAGCAGTAGTGATCTGTAATGTGGTAAGAGTCTTGACATTCAGGAAATAGTTTTGGATACAGGTATCATACAAAGATTTAGCAGCACCTCGTCCGACAATAAGATACTGTTTATTGATTAGCCGTTTCTTGATTTTTTTATTAACATAATGTCCGCCATGCCCATCGGGGTTAGGCTCGTACACACTTCTGTCAATAAAGTAGTACCAACCAAAAATCTCCTCGCCCCACAGCTTAAATGTATCAAGCATGTGAAAATCAGAACCGTCGGTGAGGGTCAGTTCACCTTCACAAGAAGCAATCCAGCCTTCAACCGGATTCGGGTCGTAGTATTTGGTCGGGTCGGCAATCAATTCGTCGATGCGGTTCATCTCCATTGCCACTTCACGGCAAACGGGGATTTCACCTCGAAGCACGGCCTCTCTGAACTGGCCGTAATACTTCGGAACGGCAGTATTAGAGAGTGCCATAATGTCTCCTTATTTTAATTTTTTCTCAACAATCGTCAAGCCGCCCCAAGTGTCAAGCACTTCTTGAGTAAGAATTTCTCCTGTCTTAATATATTTTTCTTTTTCAAGAGCAATTTTGTGAATGTCTGGTGAATTTCCAACCAATTCAGCAGTAATTTTTGAAGCACCATACTTTTTAGCAATTTTCTCGCCTTGTTTCATTGCTGCACTCATATAGCCGCGTCCGCGATATTTGTAATCGGTATTTGCCCAATTTATGTAAAATTCATCTGGATTCTTCAAATAAGCATCGAAATTTCCAACTTTCTTACCAGCATCATTCCGAATATCATATGCAAGAGTTTTATCTTGCTCTTTTGCAATCTCCGGGCTAATTTTTCTCAGAGCATTAGCAACAGCACCTAACTTTTTTCGCTGCATCGTAAGTTGTTCACCAGAAGAAGTTTTAAACGAATAAGATTCATCGCTATATCTCTTTCGGCCAGCAGCAGTCAAAGTGCCATCATCGTTCTGGTATCTGCGGACGCCCCATTTCATTCCAAGAATGCCATGGTGAGCTAAATAGTCTTCGCCAGAGTTTATACATTCATAGTTCCACATTTAGGTATCTCCTCTCAAAGAGGATAGTTGTATTTTTGTCAGGTTCTGGTATAATTAAGGTAGAATGGAGGCGTTACCATGAAAATGCCAGAACTCACACAAGACCAGGTTATGGAAATTTTAGATAAATGCTATAACGAGGCCGTAAATGGACTTGCTAAAAGCAAAAACTGCGTTGATCTTGCGTCTGAATATCTCAATCGGTATCCTAATACCGAAATTGCAGTAAAAACAATGATCAACAACCAGATTGCTATGTGCACGACCTCCGGTTTCCTTACAAGCCTTGGTGGTCTAATAACGCTCCCAGTTGCACTTCCTGCAAACCTCGTAAGCGTATGGTACATGCAAATAAGAATGATTGGGACAATTGCTGTAATGTATGGCTTTGACCCCTTAGACGATAGTGTCAGGACTCTTGTTTATCTATGCCTTACTGGCACCTCCATGTCAAAAATATGTCGAGATGCTGGAGTACAATTCGGCAATAAACTAACATTGAGCTTTGTAAAGAAAATTCCTGGCTCATTACTTACAAAAATTAACCAAAAAGTAGGATTTCGGTTTATAACCAGAGCAGGAACAACAGGCATAGTAAACTTGACTAAACTTGTTCCTCTCGTTGGAGGTGTGGTCGGTGGCGCTTTTGATTTTGCAGGGACAAGAGTTATCGCTAACAAAGCCATTAAAGTCTTCGGTTGCGGCAAGCTTGATTAACCTTTCTTTAGTTCGCGAATCGCCAATGCAATAGACAATGCTGAACTTGTGATAGCAAGCGCTGCGCCGCCATAATCTAATATTTCATCAACCATAGCTTGACCCTTGTCAATTTTATCAGGCTCGTACGTGATGTTTCTATACTGCTGTTCCAAGTTTTTTCGATTGATTAGACGACGTAAATCATCATCCGTCATTTCCGAAAGATTTATTGTGCTTTTCCTCTTTCGTGTATTTTTTACAACTTGATTTAAGTTCTTCATCTGATTCGTCAGCTGTCGACCAGAATCAATTGCCTCTTTAGAACTTTGCAACTTGCTTTTCTTTTCCGGATGGTTCTTTTTATATTGGGCTTCAAGAGCATGGCGACGATTATCTCGAATCAACTCGTCATCGGTCATGTCCGAAATTTTCTTTTTCTTAGAGCTCTTTTTTACCGGAGCAGAAAGAGGATTTTTCCCATAAACAGGGGGATTGGGTGTCTTTTCAAGGGGATTCTTTCCGTAAACTTGCGAACGTCTCCGTCCTTCAGTAGTCAAAGTACCATCCTTATTCTGGTATCTACGAACGCCCCATTTCATACCCAAAATTCCGTGATGCGCTAAGTAATCATCGCCGGAACTTACAGGTTCATAAATCCACATTTTCATCACCTCACACGAATCTCTAGGGTTAAGTTCAGACCTTAGAGATTTTTATTTGTGTCTAGTCCGAATAATTTCTTTGGCTGATAATTCCGATTTCGGATGCTCTTTACGATATTTCTTCACATACTCCAGATTGGCTTTTTCGGTCAAAGCATCAATCGCCAATTTACTAGCGGAACCGACACCGATGGCAGCTGCACCGACGGGGGCATAAGCTTTAACCAAATCTTCGGCGTACTTTTTATAGATTTCAGCTTTTAGTTGCTTCTCTATTTGCTGCTTGCCCATAGAAGAAATCGAATCAACGGCGGTTTTGGCAGAACCATTAAAGACAATTATCGGGTTTCTTGTGTTGTAGCCAGAATATTTGGAGTCGTTAATATCTTTAATTGCATCATACCCGGCTTTCTTTAGAGCATCATAGAATTTGCTGCTTACGCTTTGCCCTCTTGGGGTATGATCTACCAAAGCAATATTCACCGCTTCGTAAACGTGATTGTCAATTTTGCCAGCATTGAGACTTTTAAGGGCTTTATCAAATACTTTCTTTTGATTTGGAGATAGCGATGCCTGACTTAACCCCTTCAGTGACTGCCGAACCCCGTCTGCAAATTGAGAATCTTTTTGCATAGTTCGTCTGAGAACGTTTACAGCATTCTTAGGAGAAGCAAGCCTTAAGTCATCGCCAAGTTTGATGTTGGTTTTGTAGACACCCGATGAAAACCCGTAGTTGACACTCTTTTGCAATTGACTACCATAGAAACCAAGATAGCGATTATTGTCATGTTTCCCGAAAGAAGCATAAAAAGCATCCGATACGCCTCGGTTAGCGTTATTGGACATATTTTGAAGAACAGTTCCTGATTTTATCAAACGGTCGACGGTATTATCGTAGTGCTTATAACCAACATACGCGGCCGCTGCAACCACAGTCATACCTGCAACTATGGCTATGGTTTTCTCAGTTCTGATTCACTTATATGCAGCAAGTTCAGCTTCTTCTTTGGTCAACCCCTTGTCGCGGTAAGATTCCTCTAACTTGATTTGACGTTTACCCTTCTTTTTCTGATTTTGTAAAGACACTCTATCTTTCGCATCGTTTAAATCAGTTTTAGCATTAGCTAAACGCTTAACCGATTTATTCAACCGATCTGTGGCTTTCCGATTATACAGAAGTCCTGCTGCTGTCTTTTTCATATAGTAGTCTTTCGACTGCTCATATTCTTTTCTGGCGGCATTCAATTCAGAAAATTCAGTTTCAGCATTTCCGTATCTTTTCTTTCCGACAGCCGTAAGGGTTCCATCGTCATTCTGGTATCGACGAATGCCCCATTTCATACCCAAAATTCCGTGATGGGATAAGTAATCTTGTCCGGAATTTACAATGACGTAATCCCACATAAATTACACCTCCATTTCAGCAGTAACGTTCAAGCGCCACTCGATTTCCGAAATAAGGCTTTCTGTGGACTGAATGGCCGCACTACTGGACGGCGGGTCGAATAGCAGTTTGACTTTCAGATAGACGTAATCCTTGACGTCGTCCAGTCTGGTATGCAGGTTGAGTATATCCAAATAAGTCTGCCATAATTTGGATGACTTTAATCTAGCATAGAATTTCGTCACCTGTGTCCTGAACTAACAAAAAATGCAAGTATTCGACAGCGTAGGAGTTGACTATTCCTACACTTTAGAATATAATGACCGTAAAGGAGGTGCTGACAATGCTAATCAAATGTCCAGAATGCGAGCTTCAAGTTAGCGACAAGGCCGTTTTATGCCCTCACTGCGGCTATCCCTTAAAGCCTGAAGCTACTCGCATCCGCAAACCTCGTAGCAATAAAAGAAAGCGCCTGCCCAATGGATTCGGACAAATATCCGAAATCAAAGGACGAGCGCTTAGGAAACCTTTTCGAGCTATGGTAACTGTAGGTAAGACCCAAGAAGGTCGGCCTATCTGTAAACTTCTAAAACCAGAATCCTATTTTGAAACATACAATGATGCCTATCAGGCCCTCATGGAGTATAATAAGAACCCATTTGACTTTTCAAAAGATATAACCGTAAACGAGCTATATGATAGATGGTCCGCGGAGTTTTATCCAAAAAGAAAGAGCATTGCGACGTACAAGTCAGCGTGGAAATATTGTTCTTCTATCGCAAATCTTAAAGTCTCTGAAGTTAGAACGCATCATGTTCGATACTGCATGGAGCATGGAACCGTCACTGTAAAAGGCTCGGAGCGTACTCCAACACTTGACATGCAACGATATATAAAAATGTTGTTGTCACTTATGTTCAAATATGCTATCCTAAATGAGATTACAGATAAAAATCCAGCCGCGATTGTGACGCTTGAGACCAAGACCGATGATGAGATAAAAAGCCACATCAACTTCACGAATGAGGAAATGGAAAAACTCAAGGATGCCATTGGTAAAGTTGAACATGCGGATTTGCTATACGTTGATTGCTATTCTGGATGGCGTCCAACCGAACTATGCGAACTCTTACTCGAGAATGTCGACTTGGATAATATGACATTCACAGGTGGGAAGAAAACAAAAAGCGGCACAAATCGAGTAGTTCCGATACATCCAAACATCCAAGAAATTGTAAAGCACCACTATGCTGAATCGAGAGCTCTAGGCAGCAAATATCTATTTTCCGCACCCCGAGATAAGTCTAAACATGACTATTTCATATATTATGCCAAATATTTAGACTGGTTCCAGCTTGTCTGCAAAACGCTCGATTTTGGGAAGCATTCCCCTCACGATTGTCGCGTTCAGTTCGTCACAATGGCTAAACAATACGACGTAAACGAATACGCAATCAAATATCTTGTAGGCCATTCCATCAAAGATTTGACAGAACGTGTCTACACAAAAAGAACCAATGAATGGTTAAGAACTGAAATTGAAAAAATAAAATAGAATGAAAGAACTGCTGGAAATTAGTGTATGGAATGTGTACGAATAATTCGCGTTTTCCACACTCTAACCAAATCCAACAGCTTTCATTCTATCGTATGTACGTCGATTTACAGTTTATACGAATTACGTTTTCCTATATACTGTAAAAAGACTTTTGCCAACCGTTTTTACTGATGAATTTTTAAAGAGGACACGATGAAAAGTTTTACCGCAGGACCCAATGAAAACGGCGTGCGCCTGAGCCGCTTTGTGGAGGGCGTGACCAAGGATATGCCCCGCAGCATGATGTACAAGGCGTTCCGCAACAAGCGCATCAAGGTCAACGGCAAGCGCGCCGAGCCGGATACCCGCCTGAGCGCAGGCGATTTGATCGAACTGTACATCAACGACGAGTTCTTCCCCGTGGGCAAACCCACCGCCAAGACCGCCAAGCTGCCGCGCAGGCAGCCGCCTGTGACCGTGGTGTATGAGGATGAAAATTTTGCGGTGCTCTACAAGCCAGCGCACCTGCTCTGCCACAGTGACCGCACCGGCGACGCCAATCTGGTGGATGCCTTTGCGGCTTATCTGGAGGCCAAGGGCGAGTATGATCCCCACGCAGAAAAGCGATTTGCCCCGGCGCTGTGCAACCGGCTGGACCGCGGCACCGAAGGTCTGGTGCTGGCCGCCAAGAGCTACGCCGCGCTGCGCGACCTGAACGCCATCATCCGCGACGACATGATGAAAAAGGAGTATCTGACCATCACGGTGGGGGCACCGCCGCAGGGGCGGTTCGTCGCATGGCTGCAGCACAGCGAGAAAAATAACAAGGTGCGCATCCACGCCCGTGAGAGCGAGGGTTACAAGCAGATCATCACCGAGGTGACGGTCATCCGGCAGGCAGGGCCGTTTGCGCTCTGCCGCATTGGGCTGATCACGGGCCGCACCCACCAGATCCGTGCGCATCTGGCGTATCTGGGCCATCCGGTACTGGGCGACATCAAGTACGGCAACCGCAAGATGAACGAGCGCACCGGGCTGAAAACACAGGCTCTCTGCGCCCAGCGACTGACGTTTGGCAGAATCCCCGAGGAAAACACGCTGCAGTATCTTTCCGGCAGGGTCATCAAGCTGGCAGACCCGGAGATTGTAAAGCAGTTTG
>OJSG01001990.1_pt1 | contig 10307 bp, 7 predicted proteins | sample 1599371 | NCBI WGS metagenome assembly OJSG01 (sample SAMN04168658, study PRJEB22393) | human gut metagenome | biome: human gut microbiome; feature: stool | host: Homo sapiens | collected 2014-03-24
ACAGAACACGAAGTTTTGCCATAAGACCTTCTGCCGCCTCCCGCTGTTCGGAATTATTTGAATACCGCACGGTCATATAAAGTTCATTCAGGATCTTTGTCTGATAATCGCCCTCCACTTGAAAGAGCAGCTTTTTTTCCATTTCGTTTAATTCCATGTGGATCTCCTTTCTCTCGAAAATGAGTATGAAAAAAGGGCGTCCACCTATAAAAGTGAAACGCCCACGGCAACCAGCGGTCAGACATAAAGCCGGACCGCTGGCACTATTAAATTTTGTCGTTAATAAAACAGCCTCCTTTTTTCTTTATAGTTTTCGTCAATTTTCAACTTGGAAAAGGAATTGAATAAAAGACGACAAACGCTCAAACCCCTTGAAAATAAAGGCTTTTTCTGTTTGTCGTTATTATACCGTAACGGCACTCCTGCGCCAGCCTATTGCTGAAAGAGGGCGTGCCGATGAAGCAGATTCAAGAGTGGCTGGGTCACAGCGATATTTCTACCACGGCGAATATCTGCGCGCATCTGGATTCGCAGTCCAAGAACCTGAGCGCCCGGACAATGGCAAACACACTGACGCTGCCCGAAGCGCAGCCCGTAAAGAAGTGGTGATTTGAACAGCGGCGGCACCTGAGAAATCAGGTGCCGCCTTTTTGCTGTCAATTTGTACCCAAGCTGCGGGAAGAATCTTGTGTAGTTCTGTGAATAGCTAATTGCCGCGATTGCTGGTATGATTTGTACCGAACCCGAAAATCACTACTTGAAAATAAAGGGGAGATGTTTATAAGAAAAGTACGGGAATTTTACAAAGCGGCAATAAAAAATCACTACCCAATGTAGAACTTGAGTAGTGATAATTGGCGCAGGCGGTGGGATTCTCCCGCGCCCTTGCAACAGTCCGCAGGACTGTTGCAGCCCGGCGGGACGCAAAGCGCCGGACACGGGCTGTTCGAATCTCACCTTGCAACCCTTGCATAGTTTGCCGCAAAAATAAAAAGCAGCGCCCCGCAGGGTGCTGCCTTTGGCGCAGACGGTGGGATTCGAACCCACGTGGCATTGCTGCCAAATTGATTTCGAGTCAATCTCGTTACGACCGCTTCGATACGTCTGCTTATTTAGTTTTTATCGCACCGCCTCGCATAGCGTTTGGAAAAATGCGAGATTTCGATGCAAGATAACGATGAAAGGTTGGGTACGTGACACCCGATAAAGCCCGCCGTTATGGGATTTCCTGCGGACAAGGTGACCTGTTGGATGCAAACTTTCGAGTGCTCCCTCTTACGACCTCTTGAGTACATCTGCATATTTAATTTTGTTGCGCGGAACTTCCCGCAGGGTGTGATTTCGAGTGCTCCCTCTTACGACCTCTTAGGGAATGCTCCATGTTCTGGGTTCCTGCCGGATACTAAATTAGTATAGCAAAAATGCCGTCCCGCGTCAAGATGCGGGGCGGCATAATTCCTGTATACTGGGGGATATCTCATGTGCATCAGAACAAATGCTGTTTCTGCACCGGGCCGGGGGCAAAGGGGGTATCCTCGTGGTGGCGCACCACGGTCACCTCGCGGGTCTTTTCCTCCACATGGCCGTTGGCTTTGGGCACACTGTAAAAGCTGCGGGTAATGTTATAATAGCCGCGCATGTGCTGCACCAGGTATTCGGCCACAGCGGGCAGGCAGTCGGTATCCTCAATGTTTTCATAGTTATAGTCTGTGTACAAAAATGCCGTGTGCTCCCCCTTGCAGACCAGCGTGATTCCCGCTTCGTCCAGATGCAGTTCATCCACAGCGCACTGCTTCAGGCCGCTCAGGCCGCTTTCGCTGGCAAGTTGGATGGCGCGGCGGCGCATAGCCAATGGAACGGACTGCGGGTCCAGCGCTTCGTTGCCGCGCTGGCCGATCTCCAGCAGGATGTCCCGCATCATGCGGCTTTCCAGCAGCGGGCGAATCTTCTCCTTCGCGCGGGCTTCCTCGGTTTTTGCCTGAATTTTTTGCAGCAGTCCCATTCTTTTTCCTCACTAAACACATATCATTGCCCTGCGCACATCCGCACTGGCATCAGGGGCATCTTACTTTTTCATCGTGTAACTAATATTATATTATAGCATATCTTTTCATCCTGTGCCAGCGCGGAAGATAACTTTTACACCAAATTCATTCTGGTAAATCTTTTTAGCTGTGTGCTTTTTTGTATTCAGCTTTCATTCTTTTTTCTCCGTCAAAAGCACAAATTCAATCCCCGTTTTTTGTCTATTTTGTTCTTTGCCTCATGCCATTCATTCTTATTTTTCTTTTCTCCGCTCTTTCCCGTTGCACCCTGCCAGTTTCTGCATTATACTGATAAAAAAGTGCACCGGCAGGTTTCCCCCGCCGGCAGCCGGACAGGAGTGCGGCCTATGAACATTACCGCGTTTGCCCAATATGCCGGGGTATCCAAGGCAGCGGTCAGCCGCTATTTTAATGGTGGGTACTTAAGCGCCGAAAAGCGCGCCCAGATTGCCGCTGCGGTGGAAGCCACCGGCTACCGCCCCAGTATGCAGGCCCAGATGCTGCGCACCCGCCGCACGCGGCAGATCGGGGTGATCATGCCGCGGCTGAGCAGCGAAAGCTGCGCCCGCATGGTGGAGGGCATCAGCCGGGTACTGGACGACCAGAACTACCAGCTGCTGCTGATCAACACCGCCAACGACAACACCCGCGAAGTGCGCGCGCTGGATACCCTGCGGCATGATACGGTGGACGGCATTATCCTGATTGCCACCATGTTTACCCCGGAACACCACGCGGTGCTGCAAAGCCTGCATGTGCCGGTGGTAATCGTGGGGCAGCAGTATCCCGGGTTCAGCTGCGTGTTCCACGATGATTTCGGCGCGGCGCAGGCAGCCACCGCCCACATGCTGCAAAAGGGGCGGCGCAAGCCGGGCTACCTGGGCGTGACCCTGCTGGACAAAGCCGTCGGCCTTGCCCGGCGCGAAGGCTTTGACAGTGCGCTGCGAGATGCAGGTCTCGTGCCCCAGCCGCAGCGGATGAGCATTGCCAAGTTCAACATGGAATCCGGCTACCACCAGGCGGAACAGCTGTTTGGTCGTGCACCGGGGCTGGACTGCCTGTTCTGCGCGACCGACTCCATCGCCCTGGGTGCGCTGCAATACTGCCGCAGCCACAGTCTGCGGGTGCCGGAGGACATCATGATTGCCTCTGTGGGCGACAACCGCATTGGCCGCGTTGCCTATGTGCCGCTGACCAGCGCCCATCTGCATTACCGCACCGCCGGGGACAAAGCCGCCCGCCTGCTGCTGGACATGCTGGCGGACCCCCATGCCGAGCCGCAGATGATCAAGCTGGATTATGAGTTAAAATGCCGGGCCTCCACCGGGGATGATAACTCAGATGAAAATGTCTGGTCGCTATAACAGGCATCCTTTGCGCCACACTTCCCTGCATCACTGCGGGGAAGTTTTTGTTTTGTGCACCCTTTCCATGCAGTCCCCTGTTTTTTGTGCATTTTACCAAAGAACGGTGTGAAACTGTGTGAAATCGATAACAGAATCTTTGCAAGTTGGGTCGTTTGGTCAATAGAAAAAGCACTCACCTTCGTATATAATAAAGCTGTCAAATGAAACAGGCCCCGGAACCTCCTACCGGGCCAACAGATAAAAGAAGGAGCGTGCAACATGGATTACAAGAAAGCAGCCCAGCAGGTACTGGACAACATCGGCGGTGCTTCCAACATTGTATCGGCCGCACACTGCGCAACCCGCCTGCGCCTGGTGATTGCAGATAATTCCAAGGTGAACAAAAAAGAGCTCGAAAATGCTGAGGGCGCCAAGGGCGTATTTGAAGCCCAGGGCCAGCTGCAGATCATCTTCGGCACCGGCATTGTGAACAAGGTGTATGACGAGTTCACCGCCCTGGCCGGAATCACCGGTGCCAGCAAGGAGGAAGTCAAACAGGCTGCCGCTTCCAAAGCACCATGGTACCAGCGGGCCATCAAGACGCTGGGCGATATCTTTGTTCCCATCATCCCAGCCATCGTGGCTTCCGGCTTTTTGATGGGCATTATGGAAGCGCTGAACTTTATGGTCAACAACGGCTTCCTGAACATTGATACCAGCGGTTCCATCTACGTGTTTGCCCAGCTGTTCTCCAACACGGCGTACACCTTCCTGCCTATCCTGATCGCCTTCTCCGCCGCAAAGGTGTTTGGTGGCAACCAGTTCCTGGGTGCTGTCATCGGCATGATCATGATTCACCCCAACCTGCAGAACGCCTGGACCGTTGCTTCTGAGGGCGTGCAGACCTACCAGTCGGTGTTTGGCGGGCTGTACAAAATTCCGCTGGTCGGCTACCAGGGCCACGTTATCCCCGTTATCATCGCCGTGTGGCTGATGTGCCAGATTGAAAAGCGACTGCACAAAGTTGTGCCCGCCATGATCGACCTGTTTGTTACCCCGCTGGTCTCCGTTTTCGTTACCGGTTATCTCACCCTCGCTGTCATCGGCCCAATCTTCACCACGCTGGAGGACGGCATCATCAACGGCGTTCAGGCTTTAATTCAGCTGCCGTTCGGCATCGGTTCCTTCATCATGGGCGGTTTGTACGCCGTCACCGTTGTGGCCGGTATCCACCATATGTACACCCTGATCGACCTTGGCCAGCTGGCCAAGTTTGGCTTCACCTACTGGCTGCCCCTGGCCAGTGCCGCCAACGTTGCCCAGGGCGGTGCCGCTTTTGCCGTTGCCCTCAAGAGCAAGAACGCCAAAGTTAAGTCTATGGCTCTGCCCTCCGCCCTTTCTGCCTGCATGGGCATTACCGAGCCCGCCATCTTCGGCGTCAACCTGCGCTACTTTAAGCCCTTTATCGGCGGTCTGGTCGGCGGCGCCTGTGGCGCTTTGTATGCCAGTGTGATCGGCCTTGGTGCCACCGGCACCGGCGTGACCGGCATCTTCGGCATCCTGCTGCATCTGCACATGCCGCTGCAGTACCTCATCATGATGGCAATTTCCTTCGGCGTTTCCTTCGCTGTGACCTGGGTGATCTGGACCCCCGAAGCCGAGGAAGCCAAAGCCTGATGTTTTCCCCTCTCAATCAATAAGGAGCTACCTGTTATGAATGCCTTGCAGCGTGATTTGAAGCGTCTTGTCCCCATGGTGGAAACCGCCGGGGCCGCCCGCGCGGCGGCGGATCCCCACCGGCAAAAGCTGCATGTTCAGCCCCCGGTTGGCTGGCTGAACGACCCCAACGGGCTGTGCCAGATCGGCGATGAATACCATGTATTTTATCAGTACGGCCCGTTTGACCCCACGGGAGGGGTCAAGCACTGGGGGCACGTGCGCAGCCGCGATTTGTTCCACTGGGAACGCCTGCCCGTAATGCTGTACCCGGACGAACCGTTTGACTGCCATGGCGTTTATTCCGGCTCCGCTCTGGTGGAGGACGGCATGCTGTACCTGTACTATACCGGCAATGTCAAGCACCCCGGCGAATATGACTACATCAAGCAGGGGCGCGGGCACAATGTCTGCCTTGCCACCAGCCGCGATGCCATCCATCTGGACAACAAGCGCTGCCTGATGTACAACCAGGATTATCCCGCCGGGCTGACCTGCCATGTGCGCGATCCCAAAGTGTTTGCACTGGATGGGCGCTACTATATGGTGCTGGGTGCCCGAACACTGGACGACCATGGCGAAGTGCTGGTGTTTGAAAGCGCCGACAAGCTGCACTGGAACCACATCAACACCATCACTACCCCCAAAGCCTTTGGCTACATGTGGGAATGCCCCGACCTGTTTGAGCTGGACGGCCAGTGGTTTTTGGCGGTATCGCCCCAGGGCATTGCCTGCCAGAACGTGTATGGCTGCGGTTACTTTGCCCTGCAGGGTGACTGGCGCACCGATTGCACATTGAGCGAATTCCACGCCCTGGACGATGGCTTTGACTATTACGCGCCCCAAAGCTTTGCCGCCGCGGATGGCCGCCGCATCCAGTTTGGCTGGATGGGCATGCCGGATGCCGATTACACCAACCCCACCGTGGAGTATGGCTGGCAACACTGCCTGACCCTGCCCCGCGTGTTGACCCAGGACGGCAATGGCTGCCTGCTGCAAGCCCCCGCCGCCGAGCTGAACGCCCTGCGCGGCGAAGCCCGCCAGCCGGCAGACGGCGAAACGGTTGAAACGGACCCCTGCTTTGACCTGACCGCCTCCCCCGCCGGGGATTTTGTCCTGACCATTGCCAATGGCCTGACCCTGACTTACACCGAAGCGGACCGCACCTGTACCCTGCGCTTTACCGATGCAGCGATTGCCGCCGGGCGCACCGAGCGCAAGGCTGTGCTGGATGCCCCCTGCCGCAGCCTGCGTGTTGTGGGGGATGCTTCCTCGCTGGAAATATTCCTGAACGACGGTGCCGCGGTGCTTTCCACCCGGTATTACCCGGCAGCGGGCAAGGTTGCCGTGCAGCTTTGCGGCGCAGGCAGCACCCTGTATTCCCTTTCGATTTAACGGAGGACATTCCATGGCACATGATACCTTGTATGCGATCGGCGAAGCGCTGATCGATATGATTCCGTCCAAAACCGGCTGTTCCTTTGCCGAGGTTCCCTCTTTCAGCCCCCGTGTGGGCGGCGCGCCCGCCAACGTGTGCGGTGCTTATGCCCGCCTGGGTGGGGATTCTGCCCTGCTGACCCAGCTGGGAGATGACCCGTTCGGCCACAAGATCATTGATGAACTGGCTGCCTGCGGCATTGATACCAGCCACATCTGTTTGACGGACAAAGCCAACACCGCCCTGGCCTTTGTTTCGCTGGAAGCGGACGGCAACCGGACGTTCAGTTTTTACCGCAAGCCCTCAGCCGATTTGCTGTACGCCCCGGAGCAGGTGGATACCAGCCTGTTTGCCAACGCCTATGCCCTGCATTTTTGCAGCGTTGCCCTGGTGGAAAGCCCCATGCGGGAAGCCCACAAAACTGCCATTGCCGCAGCCCGCAGCGCCGGGACTATCATTGACTTTGACCCCAACCTGCGCTTTCCGCTGTGGCCGGACCGTGATGCTTTGCGCCGCACGGTGCTGGAGTTCCTGCCGCTGGCCGATGTGGTCAAAATCTCGGACGAAGAGCTGGAATTTCTGACCGGCACCAGTGATATTGAAGCCGCCCTGCCCAGCCTGTTTGTGGGCCATGTACAGCTGGTGCTCTACACCTGCGGCAGCGCCGGTGCCCACGCTTACACCCGCACCGCCCACGGCTTTTCCGCCAGCAAGCCGGTAAAGGCCGTGGATACCACCGGCGCCGGGGACGGGTTCATCGGCTCGTTCTTGTGGCAGCTGCACAAAAACGGGGTGGACCGCGCCGCCCTGCCCGCCTTGCAGGCGGACCAGCTGAACCAGTGGCTGGATTTTTCCAACCGGTTCTGCGGTTACAGTGTGCAGCGCTACGGTGCCATTGACAGCTACCCCACCATCGACCAGCTGTAACTTTCTGCCATTCTCTGCTATTTCATCATAAAGTAGCCGCCCGGTACAGGATTTGTACCGGGCGGTTGCGTTTGTATCTTTTTACAAAGTGCCCACCTGCCCACAGGATTTCCTGTCAGCAGGCGGGTTTTGCTTATTCTTCGGCCGGTTCCCCGCGCAGCTTGCGGTATTGCGCAGGGGATTGGCCGATTTCTTTTTTGAACACTCGGCTGAAGTACAGCGGGTTGTCATACCCAACGATCTCAGATATCTCTTTTACGTTATAGTTCGTATGTTCCAGCAGACTTTGTGCATTGACCATGCGCAGTGAAAGAACATACTGTGCGGGCGACATACCCATATACTGCCGGAAGTTATGGATGAACCAGTTGGTGCTGACATGCAGCGATTCGGCATAGGCGTCAATGCTGATTTTTGTGTTGTAATTCTCATTAAAATAAGCAGCCGCCACTTCAATCTGTTCCTGCATGCTGCCGGCCACCTCGGGCTTTTCATGCTGCTGGCGGCTGACGAGAAGCAGCATATCATTGAACAGCGAAGCAATATAATCCTCGTACCCAAAGCGGCAGAGCTGCAGTTCCTGAATAATTTTGCGGAACAGCGCTTTGTATTCCGGCAAGACCCCGCTGTAAAACACATGCTCCTCCAGCGAGATCCCGTGGTAGGTCAGAATATTTTTTACATCGTTGCCGGTAAAATGAATCCAGAATACCTCAGGGTGATCTTCCAGGTAATACACATACTTTTGTATCTCGTCCGGCTTATACAGCACCATGTTCCCGGCGCTTACCACCTGTTCCACACCGTCAAACCAAAAATGTGCTTTGCCGTTGGCAACGTACAAAATCTGGTAGTCACGCCGGCCTTTCTGCCAATAGGTCGGCAGCCTTTTGCGCGTTTTCAGGCGGTAAGTCCCGCAGCTGCCCACAATGAGCGGGGCCGAATAATCCTTGAAATCCAAGCGGGAGTTATTCAGATAGCCGGCGTTAATGTACACAAAAATCACTCCTCGTTTTTGTCAATTTCGCGCGTACAAACTTTGCTTTTGGCGGTTTCTGCCCCAAATCCATTGATTTTGTGTATGTTTGGTCCCAACCTGTTTATGTCTTTGTTCCCTATGGAAATTGTATAATATTTTCACACGGAACGCAAGTTGTATTGTTCAAATCACAGGAGGACCGCCATGGTTATCCCACAGTATTACGAAAACCCACACATTTTGCATGTAAACACCATGCCAAACCGTGCCTATTTTATCCCGGATGCCCGCCGCAATGACGCCCTTGTGGAACACCGGGAAACCTCCCAGCGGTTCCAGCTGCTGAACGGGACCTGGCAGTTCCGCTATTACCACAGCATTTATGATTTACAGGACCCATTTTATGCCCCCGGCTGTGACTTGGCGGATTATGATACCATTCCGGTACCCAGCGTATGGCAGAACTACGGATACGACCACCACCAGTACACCAACATCCGCTATCCCTTCCCCGCGGACCCTCCGTATGTGCCCAAAGAAAACCCCTGCGGTGCTTATCTTTATGATTTTGACTACCAGCAGGACGAAGTTGCCCCGCGCGCCTACCTGAACTTTGAGGGTGTTGCTTCCTGTTTTTATGTCTGGCTGAACGGCAAGTTTGTGGGTTATAGCCAGGTTGCACACTCCACCAGTGAATTTGACGTGACCGCATTGCTGCAAAACGGCAGCAACCACCTGGCCGTACTGGTGCTGAAATGGTGCGACGGCAGTTACATGGAAGACCAGGACATGTTCCGCATGAACGGTATTTTCCGTGATGTTTACCTGCTGTGCCGCCCGGAACAGCATATCCAGGACTATTTTACCACCACCGGGATCCTACCGGACCGCGCAGACATCAGAGTCCGCCTACGCTACCGCGATTTGGCCGTTGCCACCCGCATTACCATTTACGATGCGGCCGGTACCCTGATCGGCACTGCTGCCCCGGCAGCGAACCCCGATGATGAAGCCTTTCCCTACTGCGCGGTCATCCCGGTCCCTGCCCCGATTCTGTGGAATGCCGAACAGCCGTATCTTTATACCCTTGTGCTGGAAACGGCCTGCGAAACCATCACGGATCGTGTTGGCATCCGGGAAGTTCATGTGGCAGATAACCAGATTTTTGTCAACGGCCACTCCATCAAAATCCACGGCGTCAACCGGCATGAATCTGATCCCGTCACCGGTTATACCATCGGGCTGGAACAGACCAAGACCGACCTTGCCATGATCAAGCGGCACAATTTTAACGCCATCCGCACCAGCCATTACCCGGATGTTCCCTATTTTTATCAGCTCTGCGATGAATACGGATTTTTTGTGATTGACGAAGCGGATAACGAAAGCCACGGTGCATCGGAACTGTACTGTGACGGCAATGTTGACTGGAGCAATCATGTTGAGCACTGGAACGAGCCGATTTCCGACAACCCGGAATTTACCGAGGCCACCGTGGACCGCACACGCCGCTGTGTGGAGCGCGATAAAAACCGCCCCTGCGTGATCATCTGGTCTATGGGCAACGAAAGCGCTTACGGCTGCACCTTTGAGGAAGCTCTGGCCTGGACCAAACAGTTTGACCCCACCCGCCTGACCCATTACGAAAGTGCCCAGTATCACAGCCAGAAGCGCAAGTATGATTTTTCCAACATTGATCTGTTCAGCAACATGTATCCTTCCTTGGAAAGCATTCAGGCGTTCCTTGACCAGCAGCCGGACAAGCCTTACCTGATGTGCGAATACTGCCATTGCATGGGTAACGGCCCCGGCGACCTGGAAGATTACTTCCAGTTTATCCAAAGTCATCCCGGTCT
>OJSG01001996.1_pt1 | contig 10285 bp, 8 predicted proteins | sample 1599371 | NCBI WGS metagenome assembly OJSG01 (sample SAMN04168658, study PRJEB22393) | human gut metagenome | biome: human gut microbiome; feature: stool | host: Homo sapiens | collected 2014-03-24
GGAAGAACGCTGTATTCAATGGTTCAAAGATACTAATTTGAAAGCAAATCACAACATATCTGAATTAACATCGATATAATATGCGCTGTATTCAATGGTTCAAAGATACTAATTTGAAAGCAAATCACAACAATTTTAAATATTGCTATTTTGTTTGGCTTGCTGTATTCAATGGTTCAAAGATACTAATTTGAAAGCAAATCACAACACGGGTCGAGTGCGAGTAAAATACTCAAGGCTGTATTCAATGGTTCAAAGATACTAATTTGAAAGCAAATCACAACTCAGAGGAGCCATTAAAAGATTCAGAGGAAGCTGTATTCAATGGTTCAAAGATACTAATTTGAAAGCAAATCACAACCGCTGTGGTTCTTGAAACTGCTTAATTCGGCTGTATTCAATGGTTCAAAGATACTAATTTGAAAGCAAATCACAACAATTCCCGAACGGATACGCACCGGAAGAACGCTGTATTCAATGGTTCAAAGATACTAATTTGAAAGCAAATCACAACTGGAACTTAACGTCATCTTCCGTAAGTTTGCTGTATTCAATGGTTCAAAGATACTAATTTGAAAGCAAATCACAACCAAACTATTTGGATATGAAAGCTTTCGACAGCTGTATTCAATGGTTCAAAGATACTAATTTGAAAGCAAATCACAACTATAATCGTTATCGTAGATAATCTGTTCAGCTGTATTCAATGGTTCAAAGATACTAATTTGAAAGCAAATCACAACTATACGATTTACCTATCTTTGCAATTTCATGCTGTATTCAATGGTTCAAAGATACTAATTTGAAAGCAAATCACAACTTAACTCCTGTATAATAATCTATATTCCAGCTGTATTCAATGGTTCAAAGATACTAATTTGAAAGCAAATCACAACAAAGAAGTCAAAATGTGAAGGAAATAATAAGCTGTATTCAATGGTTCAAAGATACTAATTTGAAAGCAAATCACAACACGGTGTATCAGAATATGGTCCTCGGACATGCTGTATTCAATGGTTCAAAGATACTAATTTGAAAGCAAATCACAACACACGTTCTGTTAAAGAAATTCATTATTTGCTGTATTCAATGGTTCAAAGATACTAATTTGAAAGCAAATCACAACCGGTTGTACAGTCATTAAAAGTTTCATAATGCTGTATTCAATGGTTCAAAGATACTAATTTGAAAGCAAATCACAACGTTAAAAGACATTCGCAATCATCCTAGACGGCTGTATTCAATGGTTCAAAGATACTAATTTGAAAGCAAATCACAACTACTTCTGCTGCAACTGCTGCTGGTGCTGCGCTGTATTCAATGGTTCAAAGATACTAATTTGAAAGCAAATCACAACTCCGTAATGGCAAATCTTGTGAATTCACTCGCTGTATTCAATGGTTCAAAGATACTAATTTGAAAGCAAATCACAACGCTGGTGCTGCTTCTTCTTCTGCTTCTTCAGCTGTATTCAATGGTTCAAAGATACTAATTTGAAAGCAAATCACAACCTTATATTCCCTTATCTTTGTAGTGTAATAGCTGTATTCAATGGTTCAAAGATACTAATTTGAAAGCAAATCACAACGGGCGTTCTTCCGGATACACAATTTGGTGAGCTGTATTCAATGGTTCAAAGATACTAATTTGAAAGCAAATCACAACACTCGTTATCGGAATGGCATGACTTATCGTGCTGTATTCAATGGTTCAAAGATACTAATTTGAAAGCAAATCACAACCGGGACTATCGCAGCTGATACACTTTCAATGCTGTATTCAATGGTTCAAAGATACTAATTTGAAAGCAAATCACAACAACGGATGCATCTGGATTATCTGTTGTTTGCTGTATTCAATGGTTCAAAGATACTAATTTGAAAGCAAATCACAACTGTATGATGCTCAATCTTCTGGTTATCGTAGCTGTATTCAATGGTTCAAAGATACTAATTTGAAAGCAAATCACAACCTTCTTCCATAGTTCGAAATATTTGGAATTGCTGTATTCAATGGTTCAAAGATACTAATTTGAAAGCAAATCACAACACCGTCCGTGCCGTCATTACCATCTGCCAGCTGTATTCAATGGTTCAAAGATACTAATTTGAAAGCAAATCACAACCGGCCTTATCACTTTCCCCGTTCTTGTTATGCTGTATTCAATGGTTCAAAGATACTAATTTGGAAGCAAATCACAACAGTGCATTTCCTGTAAAATTCTTCCTTTCTGCTGTATTCAATGGTTCAAAAATACCAATTTGTAATATAGGCATTTATACAGAACAAAACCTAATTGTCCCGTATAAATACCATAATATGTTGTTCTATAGTTCAAATTATTCAATTCATACATTTTTTTGTATTATTTGCTCCCTATCCAAGTCCATTTATGCCATATCGTCTCCAATGGTCCCTGTTTATGTCCGGACAGCCACCATTTACAGAACTGAACCTGTAAGATACAAAGAACAATACCTATAATCAAGCTTAGAGTATATCCGCAGTAAGGAGCCAGATAAAATCCGAATGGGAAATAGATAATGGCACCCAGAACAGATTGGGAAATATAGTTTGTCAGACTCATCTTGCCGTAAAAGCGGAGGCTGGAAACAGCTTTTTGAAACTTAGCTTTCTGATACAGTAGGATGAAGGAGGAAATCAATACGATAGTGAACGCGAATTTCTGCCACATATCAAAAGCGGTACCCACTGTCTGTTGAATCAGACTGTTGTCACTCTGCATGATTTGCTCTTTCAAAGAGTAAAGAGGTGCGAAGCTGATAGCAGCAATGATGAGCGCTTTTACCCAAAATTTCAAATGAGATTCGGTGGTGACGAATAACTGTTTGCGTCCGATGTACAAGCCGAATAGGAAAAGTCCGGCAGTCTGTAAGAAACGTCCGGCGCCGATAGCCCAAAACAAACTGGCTTTCTGTCCCAAGGTGGCATTACCTATCAGGAATTCCCAGAAGTTTCCACCTTTGGTATAAGCTGCTACTTCAGCATACATCGCTCCGACATTTAAGTCGGGCAGGGTATAGGCAGGATTGAAAAGGCTCATAATGTAGTGGAACCATTCAATCGGTTGTAGTGAGAAGAAGATAGCAGTGATTAAAATAGCTTTGTCACTCCATTTGCGTACGATAAACAGTACGATGCCGACCACAACGAACAGAAGCAACACATCTCCTGCCGGAAAAAAGGCAGCATTGAGAGTAGCAAAGCCTGCAAGCAATACCATTCTCCATAAGAAACGGTAGCCGAAGTCTTTTCCTTTCAACTGCTGGTTGTGCGATTGGATATAGAAAGTGAATCCGAAAAGCAGGGCGAAGATTGCATAAGATTTTCCTGCAAACAATGAGAATGTTGCATTAAATACTCCGGCATCTAAAATGGTAAGCCATTCGGGAGAACTTTCCGGATAGACGGGGAAAATGAAATGCTCCAGGTTATGTACCAAGAGGATAGCCATTACGGCAAAACCTCTGAGAGCGTCTACTACTTCAATTCGTGGTGTTTTTGTTGATAATTCCATGGGGTTGATTTATGATTGTTTTTTTAGTGAATATTCGTTTTACCCATTTGTTGGCAGGCTTTTCAAAATAATAAAAAGAAAGCAGGCTGAGTATAATGGTGATGCAGAGAATGACGGGGACACTTATTGTCCATTGTATCTGCCAATGATAGTGGGCGGACATTCGCATATATGCATCTATGATAAACAAATGTATCAAGTAGAAACTATAACTGATTTCTCCGCCTATGATTAAGAACCGGTTGGATAGCAATCGGGATATGCCTCCCTGTTGTAAGGCGAATATAAGAATGATTAGCGAGACGGGTAACCAGTAATAACAAGAATAGCGATAGACTTTAGGAATGTCTGCGGCGCAGAGGAAGAACAGTAAAAATAAGGCAACGGCTCCTGCCTCTAATAAAGTTCCGGTGGAATAAAAAAGTTTTTTATTACATAATGACCGGTAGAACTGGTAAAGCAGGACACCTACGAAAAAGTCAGGCAGGCGGGTGAATGGATTTACATACCAGTATGCTTTGATTTGCTCCTCGTTGGTCAGATACATGCCTGCCAGCATAATTGGAAGACAGATGAGCAGTGTGATAAACAGACTTCTTTTGGTATGCAAGAAAGGAACAATCAGAGGAAAGCAGAAATAAAACAACTGTTCGCATCCCAAACTCCACGAAGGACTGTTGAATGAAAAGAAGTAGTCGGCAGAGGGGAAGAACGGTTGTAGGAGAAAGGTGGAGGCGGTAAAGTGTTTTATCCAGTCTGCCGTGCCGCTATATTGAACGTATCCTCCTATGCATACGGCAATTAATAATGTCAGTAAATGCAAGGGATAAATGCGGGCGAGGCGCGCTACCCAAAATGTTCGTTTGGTAGCGGTCTTTTCCAATAACTTCTCCTGATAGTTGTAAGCAATAATAAAACCGCTGAGCACAAAAAAGAAACTGACTCCGACAAACCCTTCTTTAAAGAAATGAGCATCGAAACTTGAATCAATGACGTAGCAGTGCGCCCCAAATACCATTAGGGCAAAGAATATCCGTAAAGAAGTTAATGTGTTAATCACGATACTTATCAGTTTTTTTGTATTCGACTGCAAAAGTAGTGTTTGCTTATGAGATAAAAATTCACATAGATTAAAAAAGAACTTAGGATTCGGAACGCAGACGGCTAAGATGTTGGGGAGTCATGCCAAGAAAGGAAGCTATATACCCCAGTTGGGCACGGTGAATGACATCGGGTTGTTCACGTAAGAGTTGTTCGTAACGTTCCTTAGCCGGAAGATAGAGCTGGTTGATATGGTGCATATCCATATATAGCAGGCATTCCTGATGAATAACCCGTCCCCAGTTGGCAATCTCGATGTTGGTTTCATAAATCCGATTCAAGTCTTCGATACGTATGGCATATAATTCGCAGTCCTCCAACAATTCTACATATTCGTATCCCGGTTCGTCGTGATACAAGTCTTTCATGGCAAAAGTGATATCACCTTCGCGTGAAAACCAGATCGTGATTTCTTCGCCGTCGTGTAAACAATAAGACCGGCAAAATCCTTTTTCGATAAAGTAGACGTGACGGTCTGCTACACCACCGCGTATCAGTAAGTGTTTTTTAGGAAGTTCCAGCTTTTCCATGTGACTGAAAAGAACCTCCAGAGAACTGTCCGATACCGGATAATATTGCCGGATACCTTTGATGATGTTTTCCATAGCCGATTATTTGTGAGAGCATTCCAGCCACCAGTCGATCATCTTTCGTGCGAGGCTCAGCTTTCGGGGAAGTTCCGGCAAGTTGTCCCGTGTGTAGAAGTCTCCGGAACTCAGTTCTTCCTCCTGCAACTTGATTTCCCCTCCGGCATAATCTGCAATGAACCCAACCATTAATCCGCTGGGATAAGGCCATGTTTGATTGCCGAAATAGGTGATGTTCGTCACATCCAGTCCCGTTTCCTCTTTCACTTCACGCGCTACGCACTCCTCTAATGTCTCGCCCGTCTCCAGGAATCCGGCTACGAGGCTGTTGAACGTTCCCTTGAAGTTACGGGCATGGACCAGGAGCAATGAATCTTCTTTTCTTACTAAGACGAGAATTGCAGTAGAAATAGAAGGATATACTTCCCGTCCGCATTTCGGGCAACGTTTCATGATGTCCTCTTTCTGTTCCATAGGAGTGCCGCAGGCAGAACAGAAACGACTGTTCCGGTCCCAGTGCAGAATCTCATGCGCTTTTCCTGCTGCCTGATAGTGAGATAGCGGTAGATAATCATAAGAGGCACGAAGTCCGGTCATTACATACTGTGCCGATTCTTCAAAAGGCGAGGAGAGGGAGAAAGACTTGCAAGTCTTTCCCTCTAATGTTGTGATAGTATGTACCGTCGTTTTTTCTTTAATAGTGATAGGCGGAATTTCTCCATAAGGAAGAGCAAATGCGCCGTTCTCTTTCTTCTCAAGTAATAGCTGGTCTTTATAAAAGACGAACCACCATGATTGCGTTGTTTCATTCATTTTAATCTTCTTCTTTTGCTTCGCGCTGCGAAGGTATAAAAAACTGTATTGATATTTAATACTTTGTCTGATAAAATGTCAATGGATTAACTTAATACAATACGCTGTTCGATACCGATTTCCCGAATGAAATAATTATCGTGCGAAATGGCTATGACGGTACCTGTATAGTTCCTGATAGTCGCAGTGATGATGTCGATACTCTGTATATCCAGATTGTTGGTCGGCTCGTCCAGAATAAACATATCCGGTGTGTTGTTGCTGATCATCAGGCAGCAGAAAGCGAGCCGCATCTTCTCGCCGCCGCTTAATTTCCGGCAGGACTTGTCCCATTCGGAAGCGGGAAACAGGTAACGGTTCAGGATGATCTTTATTTCATGTTCCGGCAGATTGCGGTTGTTGAAAGCGTAAACCTGTTCAAGGACACTGTTCCGGTCGTCGATGATAGAATACTCCTGATTCAGATAGACATAAGAAAAATCTGCCCGTGTGAGTGTTCCTGTCTGTGGCTGAAGTTGTCCGGTGATGATTTTCAAGAGAGTAGTCTTTCCACTGCCGTTGGTCCCTTCTATGCGGAGGCGGTCGCCACTCTTTAACTGAAAACTGACGGGAGTTTGCCAAAGCAGTTGTTCCGGCAGGTTATTTTCGGAAGGTTCGTTATCGCTTTGGCTATCGCTGTCGTTCGGAGCAGAATGATAACCGAAGTTGATATCCTTTGCCGTAATTAACGTTTTTCCGGTGTGCAGGGAAGAACCGTTGAAATCTGTTTTAAGCGCAGCCGTTGGAGAGAGAGAACCCCGGAGTTGGTTACGTTCTTCTGTCAGTTTGTTGGCTTTCTCCTGATGCACGCTGTTAAGTTTGCCGGTACTTTTTTCTGATTTTCCCTGCAATGCATTTAGTACAATGCGCGGAACACCTCTTTTAATATTAGCTTTCTCACCGCGTACATTCTGTTTGTCTCTTCGTTCGGCTGTTTCACGGGCTACCTTGCGTGCTATCCGCAGTGCTTTTTCTTTTTCTTCGATACGCTGTTGTAAGGCTTCCTGCATCAGAGTTTTCTGTTCTTTGTAGAATTCGTAGTTTCCGCCATAATAAGTGAGTTGATGTTTCTCCAATTCACATATTTCGGGAAGAAGATTGAGCAAGGTACGGTCATGGCTCACGACCAACAACGTAGAGTGACATTTCTCTACCCAGTCATACAAACGTTGTCGGCCCGACGAATCAAGATGATTGGTCGGTTCGTCCATGAGTATGACAGAGGGATTATGAATATCCATACCTGCCAGAAAAACACGGGTCTTTTCTCCGCCGCTAAGCAAATGCATTGGGTAGGACAGGGGAAACTGCCCTAATCCCCATGAGTCAAGAGCGGCAACGGAACGTTCTTCGATATTCCAATCATCGTCCAACTGGTTAAAATTCTCCGTTGAGGCATCTCCTGCCAGGATAGCTTGCAGGGCTTGTTGCTTACGGTCTATCCGCAAGGCTTGGGCAATGGTCAGCGAATCATATTGCCCGAAATGTTGGGGGATGTAATAAATGTCGTCCGGGCGGACAATAACGCCGGAAGACGGTGATAGTTGTCCGGCAATAATTTGCAGCAGGGTAGATTTCCCGCAGCCGTTATTACCGACTAATCCCAGTTTCTGCCCTTTACTAATGGCAAAGTTGAGGTCACTGAATAATACTTCTTTATCCGGGTGGATATAGCTGATTTGTTGAATACTTATAGGCATGGTTGTCTATTGGGATTGAAGTGAAAGAAATAGTGAAAGAATAATCACGGGGCAGGGGGCGACAAACACAATACCGGCTAAACAACACGGATTCCGTGATGCTTAACAACGAGGAAAAAGCATATAAGAAAAGTGATGTTGACTTAGAAGTGTTGTCTTACTTGGAAATTCTCATTGCGGTAAGTATATAGTTTAACTTGGGCGCAAAGATAGCACTTTTGGGGAAGAATCCTATTCTATTTCAGTAGAAAAGTTATTTCAGAGGCTCCATTTACTCAATTCAGACCTTCTGTTCTGCTGAATCAGAACCTTTGTCTGCCCTGTTTAGAGGCTCTGTTTCGGTAGTCCGGAACGTGAATGGAGAAGTTTTTTTGAGTTAACGACAAAGTTCTGAGCATTAGGGACTAAAGTTTCTTTCTATTGGTGGTAATCTATAAACGCAACTTGTATTTATAAAAATGAAGCTTTCATTTATAAAAACGCAGGTTGCATTTATAAAAACAAAAGCTTCGTTTATAGTTTATTGTTAGGGTCTGACAAGTTTAGTATTCGTCCGGGATAAGTTTGTGAGTAGGTAAGAGGAAGTTTATTGCTAATCAACTGGTTTATAGTCTATATCTTCCTTTATTTCTTTACCATTCTATTTCTTATATATCGAACAATTCATTCAAGCCTTCACTCATACTAGGATGCGTAAAGATGAAATCCCGCAGGAATGTATAATGTTGTCCTGTTTTCATCGCCATGGCAACGATATTGATTATTTCCGGGGCTTCGGCGCAAAACAGTGTACACCCCATGATCTTTCCGCTATGGTCGTTTACAATTGCTTTCAGCATGCCGTCTGTCTGTTTCAACGTGCGCGAACGTACCACAGAAGTAGCCGGCAAACGGGAAACCTTAAAAGAATATCCTCTTTTCAGTGCTTCTTCTTCGGTAAGTCCGATATGAGCCAACGGTGGGTCGATAAATACGGCATAAGGAACAGGGTCACGATCTCCGATGTCCCGTTTCTTGTCTCCGAAAAGCTGGTCGCGGATGATCCGGAAATCATCTAATGAGAGATAGGTAAACTGCGGTCCGCCTTTCACATCACCCATTGCCCAAACGTGAGGGACGGTTGTGCGTAACTGGTCATTCACCACGATAGCCCCGTGAGCATCCACCCCTATACCTGCTGCTTGCAGGTTCAACCCTTCAATCATAGGCTTTCGCCCGGTTGCGATAAGGATAGCGTCACCGTCTACAAAATAAGGAGTGCCGTCGGATACGTCCGAATAAGTCAGCGTCACACCGTCATTCGTATCATGGATAGACTGTGCACGGGCATTCAGATGAATCTCTATCCCTTTCTTTTCCAACACCTCTTTCACGCTGTTCGCTATATCCTGGTCGTTGCGGGGCATGAACCGGTTGCCTCCTTCGAGAAGGGTAACTTTGCTCCCGAACTCGGCATACATCGAAGCAAATTCCAGTCCGATATATCCTCCGCCCACGATAATCAGGCGTTGAGGCAGCACGTTCAAGTCCAAAAGAGTAGTGCTGGTATATACTTTCTGACTCTCCTTAATCCCGTCTATTGCCGGAATAATCGGTGTGGAACCCGTATTGATGAAGATTTCTTTCCCTTGCAGTTCGATATCCCCTTCCGGCAGCGCCACCTTGATGATATTAGCCGAAACGAAAGAACCTTCTCCCGTGTAGACCGTTACATTGGGACGTTTGCTTAACCTTTCATAATTATTGTTTCTTAAGAAAGACGTCAGTCTGTTTTTCCGGCCGATAGCCTGTTTGTATAAGTTCGCCTGTTTCGGATAATCATCGTGATAGAGCAAGGCGGCAATGCCGGCTTCGTGCACGAGCGTTTTCGTCGGGATACAGGCGATGTTGGGACACGTTCCTCCATACATCATGCTTGAACGTTCCACGACGGCAACTTGCCAGCCGCGGTTTGAAAGTTCGGCAGCAAGAGTCTTTCCTGCTTTGCCGAACCCTATAATGATTGCATCATATTGTTTCATAACTTCTTTCATTAACGATTAATATTCAACTATATAACAGTGAGATGAATTATTTGTTTTCGTCGTTTCGAGAAGTTAAGGAATTCAAAAGTAGTGAGGTTAGTCTTTTTTCAATGTTTTGAGTACACGTTGTGACGAGTCGGATAGAAGCACTACTGCACCTGCCAGTATGACGATATCTTTAATCACCAGCCGTCCTGCACCGGACAGTAACGGGAAACCGAATTCTCCGCTCCCCAGGTTGGGTACCCAGACCTCCGGCGTGGTGACGAGGAACGAAAGTGTACCGAGCGTCATGATGATAGCGAGCGAATCGCCCACCAGTCCCACTTTGGGGAAGAAGATGCCCAAGAACACCAGAATACCGATACTCATGATAAGCGCTCCCAGTCCGTAGGAGAAAGTATATGTGTTGTTCGCTTCGCGCCATGCACGGTTTTCGGGTACCAGCGCACCTTCCGGATTATCGAAGTTTTTGTACTCCGG
>OJSG01002055.1_pt1 | contig 10001 bp, 9 predicted proteins | sample 1599371 | NCBI WGS metagenome assembly OJSG01 (sample SAMN04168658, study PRJEB22393) | human gut metagenome | biome: human gut microbiome; feature: stool | host: Homo sapiens | collected 2014-03-24
GATATCGACAGCCGCTTCCTGCGGGCCAAGCAATAAGGATCGGAGGTGACCTACATGGCGATACCCAAACGAATCAAAATCGAGCGTGTCTATGTAAAGGTCGCCTCGGAGTTTGATTCAACCGGCTATATGCAGCCAACATCCATCACCTGGGCGGACGGCAGGACCTTCCCTATCGAAACCGTCCGGGACTTCCGGCCGGCAGGAACCGCAGACAACGACTGCAATGGTGACTGTTTCACTGTCCTGATCCAAGGACAGGAGAAGCACCTGTTCTTTGAACACATCGACCCTCGATTCACCGGACGGCTTGGCCGCTGGTATGTGGAGCGGGCAACCTAATGGAAGGAGAGACACAGGATGCAGAGAACGTATCTGGCAATAGACCTCAAGTCGTATTATGCCTCGGCGGAATGCGCCGCACGGCATCTCGATCCGCTGACCACCAATCTGGTCGTGGCTGATGCCAGCCGCACGGAGAAAACCATCTGCTTGGCTGTGTCCCCATCGCTGAAGTCCTACGGCATTCCCGGTCGAGCTCGACTGTTCGAGGTCGTGCAGCGTGTCAAGGAAGTCAACAACGGTCGCTTGCGTGATGCCATCCGAAACCGCACTGCTGTGTACAAAGATGGGACTCCTTCTCTGGCAGCTCCATCCTACGATGCCACTGCCCTCGCCGCCGATCCCTCTCTTGAAGTATCCTATCTGGTGGCACCACCCCGGATGGCGTACTATGAGAAGATCTCACGGCAGATTTACGGCATCTATCTCAAGTACATTGCCCCGGAGGACATCGTGGTGTATTCCATCGATGAGGTATTCATCGATGCCACCGCATACCTTGCTCATTATAAAATGTCTGCCCACGACCTCGCCATGACCATGATCCGGGAGGTACTGTACACCACCGGCATCACCGCCACCGCCGGGATCGGCACCAATCTATACCTGGCAAAGCTGGCAATGGACATCACCGCCAAGCACGCTGCCCCGGACAAGGACGGTGTCCGCATCGCAGAACTAGATGAAGAATCCTTCCGGTATCTGCTCTGGGATCATAAGCCTCTCACGGACTTCTGGCAGACTGGTCCGGGCACCGTCCGCAGACTGGAAAAGCATGGCATCCATACGATGGGTGACCTGGCAAGAGCCAGCATTCACTTTCCTGAGATACTTTACAAGGAGTTCGGCATAGACGCTGAGATTCTCATCGACCATGCCTGGGGGCTGGAACCCTGCGGGATGAATGAAATCAACGCCTATCGCCCGGAAACCAACAGCCTGTCCGAAGGTCAGGTTCTCTCCTGCCCTTATCCTTATGACAAGGCTCGAATCATCGTCCAGGAGATGACCGACAGTCTGGTATTCCAGCTCACGGACAAGGGACTGGTCACGGACAGCCTGACACTGGACATCGGCTATGACCGGGAAAACTGTGACAAGGGCATCTATCACGGTCCTGTCCACATCGATCACTACGGCCGCACTGTTCCGAAGGGTGCCCACGGCAGTACACGGCTGGATAACCCGACTAATCTCAGCAGCCAACTGATGGTCGCTACCACAGAACTGTTCGACCGCATTGCCAATAGAAATCTAACAGTGCGGAGAATAACAATCGCAGCAAACCGCGTGGTCAAGGATCAGGGCATCTTGCAAGTGGATCTTTTCACCGACACCAGCAAGCTTGAGCGGGAGAAATCGCTACAGGCGACCATGCTCGGTATCAAGAAGAAGTTCGGAAAAAACGCTGTTCTGAAGGGCACCAACTATCTGGAAGGAGCCACTATGCGAGAACGGAACGGTCAGATCGGCGGCCACAAGGCCAAATAATGCAACAAGGAGGATTCTATGGCAGACTTCAGGAATACCAAAGAAGGACGAAACGTCGCACAGAAGTATGCAGACATCCTCCATCTCAGCCGCCCAGAGCCACCCGTAAAGTATCCCCGGATGGCACTCTCAAACCGGGCAAAGATATTCAGCCCCTTCGCCGCGCTGCGTGGCTTCGATGATGAAATTTCTAGCGAGGGAGCCAGCAAGCTGCTGGTGAAGAAAGTCGAACTTTCCGATGAGGAGAAGGACGCTCTATCCGACAAGCTCCTGCAGGTCAAAAAAGGTATGAAGGTCGTAGTGCGGTACTTTATGAAGGCCGCAGAAAGTACCGGCAAGTACATAAGTCTGACTGGCACAGTTGTTATGATCGACCCAGTTTATCGAGAGCTGAAAGTCATGCAGGACAGTGATAGAAAAGCTGTGGGCATTGAGAAAGAGTTGCCGGTCATCATTCCCTTCGATGACATTGCCGATCTTGCCGGTGAGGGCATCACCAATATCGAGAACTACCTTGGGATTGAAAAATATCCTGATGACATATAAACTCCTACATGACAAAGGAAGTGCAAACGCTGTGAACTACTATTTCTGCGATGTCTGCCACTACTGCTTTGGAGCAGAGTCGCTGCCCGACCGTTGCCCAGACTGCGGCAAAACGGACTATCAGAACAGGCCTGCCATTCGCCCGGCAACCGAAAAAGAAGTACAGGATCTTCTCCGAGCCCGGGATGAGAAATGGGAATAAGCCAACTGACTGCCTTCTGTGGTATCCACGGAGGGCAGTTTTATTTCTGTCACAAACTATACCCCCACTCCCTTGTCACTTCGCCATCTTCTCCTTAACCTTTTCTGGCACGTCGATCAGACCAAATCGGTAGAACATCCCATAGATATACGACACACCACGGATATCTCCCAGCGCCTTGGGTCTGTCCACTACCTCTCCGATTTTACCGATATTGTGATATGCCAGCATCACGGAACTCCAAGCAAGGCTCTTGCTGCCCTCTCTGTGGTCGATCCACAGCTCCTTGGTGAATTCATCTCCCCTGCCCTTCTTCAGCTTATATGTAAAGGGCAAGCCAGACAGAGTCTTGAACTTGTAACCCCGAAAGGCCACCGCGCACTTCCAGAGGTTCTCCTCGTATGGATTCTTCCTCAACGCAACCACAGCTCGGTAGTGTCGCTGCCGCTCTGCCCCGGCACTGATATTCGCCGCTTCAGCTTCCTCCGGGAAGTACACACCTTTCTCATACGGCAGATAAGAGGTCACAGAGGGACGGGACAGCTGCAAAGCCGACATAGTGGAGGTGACAGCAGCAGAATAACTCTGCGTGCTTCTAAAAGAACCGAACGTCTGCTGGACGAGCTTTGCCGTGTCTGACTCGTAGACCCCGGCTGTGATGAGCAGCTTCCGAACCTTGATGGGGTTGAGGGACAGTGCGTGTGCGATGGCCTGCAATGACATCTCTGAATTATAAAGCACTACAGCAGCATCCAGCTGTTCCTTCAGCTTTTTCCTTGCATCGTACTCCGGCTTCCGCTTTTTCCGACCGCTGCCAGGCTTTCTGGCCTTATATGGTATTTTCTCTCCCATAATTATTCATGCAGTGTAGGTTTGTCAATGATGTGTTACACAGTGGACGCAGAAGGCCGGTTCCTATATTCAGCAAGGAAAGCTAGAGGATCAAGCCAGCCCAGAGGTCAAATGGGAAAGCGATCGTACCTTCTGCAGTGAACAGCAAGCTGCTTTTGGAAATCAAGGAACGAATAGAATTTATGCGATGCATAGAAGTATTCGTTGTCTTTGCGATGGGAACGCTCGACTTTTCCGTTGTGCCGGGGTGTAAAAGGTTTAATGAGTTTGTGTCGGATGCCGAATTCCTTTAATTTTTCTCCAAACAGGTGAGGATTGGCGTCATCTGAAACGAATTTCTTTGTAAATTCAGCTCCGTTGTCTGTCTGGATGCACAGGATCTTGAACGGAGCGGCATTGTTTAGGTGTTCCACAAGAGTACCACAAGACCTGTGGCTAGGTTCCTCCTGCGGAAGTTTGTGATCTGGCGCAGTTCTTCCTCTGTATGCTGATTTGGATGGTGGTGCGGTCGATGCGGTTATTGGCAAGGGACTGAATATCGCCGTTATATCTGCGCTTCCAGCGGTAGATATAACGACAGTTCACGTTGTACTTGATGGCCGCCTTAGTCACACTGTGCTTTTCAGCGTAGTTCAAAAGGGATTGACGGAACCGCATAGTCTGTGTTACAGTATTCATGGCGAATGTATTGTCCTTTCTATGTTGGTTTTGTTTGAGCAACTTAACTATACCACAGGACGATCCATTCGTCTTTCTTTTTATTTGACTTTGTAATACATCTATTGTAATCCTACACTAGGTGTTTACCTTTCTCGTGGTTTGTGATACGATTGGGGTAGTCCATAGCGATTCCCTTTTCCTGTGTTGATCTTCTGTAGCAGATTGATTCTAACACAGAGACCCTCGCTATGGACCTTATATTTGATTAAATGTGCAACTTCATTTTACAACGCGCGAACATTAAAGATGTGAAAAAATGAAGGGACGGGTATTGCCGGATGATCTGATAGAGCAGACATCCTCGTGTATGATTCGCATTCTGAAACTGTCCCCCAGAACGGTTTATAGTCGAAGCTATTATGCGGATATAGCGTGTTAATTTGGTTTATTCAGAATGCATAGCACTCTGATGAAAGGGGGGATGGCTTCAGACTTGGCATCACAGAATTCATCAAGTGCCCTGGATGCACGCCATGCTAAAATGCTGCTAGTGTTGGAGTTGTAGTGCATAGTGTAGACTTCCTGCAGCTTACGTAACATATACTGGAACAGCAATTCATTATGAGGTATACATTCATGGATGAACAGGTTCTTTGTAACCATTGAGAGTTTGCCAACATATGTCCAAACAAAGTTGACAGAAGGATTGGAGTTACTATTAATAACATGTCGGAAAAAAGCAATTTCCTTTTCCAGCTTTTGATCGATTTCCTGTATTGTTAACTGCTTGCTCTCGGATATGGGTTCCGACGTAACAGCTTGGACCAAATCTGCTCGTTGTTTAGCAAGGGAGATAATGACAGAATCGAATTTGCCGATGCAATCTAGCGCCAGCTCATCTCCGCACTGCTCCATAACTTCCTTAAGAAAGAAATCTTCCATGAAAGTCGATCTCTTCCAATCATGCACACTGTCTGCTCTTTCGATAGCTTTGATTAAAACCGGAATAAATGCCTTTTTAATTACATAGTCAGTAGACTTTGCCAAATTTAAAAGCTTTTCAAATTTTGTGATATAGGAATCGCTATATGCAGGTGCATTTGCACCAATTCTCGATGCAGCGATATCGCCTAAAAAACTGATATAGGCGCTAGCAATCTTGCGGGATTCAGGCCACCGATTGTATAGGGGTTCAATGCATTCGAAGTGCTCTACTCTTCTACTAAAGCCAATATGTGGCCTATTTTCATGGAAAAGTAGTGTCAATTCCGCAGCGTATGCACAGTTATTCTTATTATCTTCAGTGTATTGGTTGATTACATCGGATATGTTTTGGAATATCCGATCATCTTCATTTCCCTTGTAATTACGAAAGAAAGTTTCAAGAATGGAGGCAAAGGCCTTGTGCGTATCGTTATCATCCTTAGCAATTAATTCTGACATGACACGGAAAATCTTCAGAAAGATTTCGATAAAGGTCTTATTATTTCCAAAGTCCTGAATAGCACGAATAAAAAATTCTCTACAGTCAACTAACTGTGCTGTCATGAGCGTAGCCCAGCTGTGTAGTGTACTCTTATCAAAAGAAGAAAGCCTTTTAAGTGCATAATATTCACCGACCACGTCAGGTGTTAAGCGAACCAATACAGATTCACCATTAAAAAATACATTTTTACCAGTTAATATCTTGAACCATTTACTTTTATAATCGGTTGCATAGGCATTTGCGGCGTTAAATACAATCTTGCAGTCTTTATCAAGTGGTTCCGGTAAAGTGATACTACTTTCCCATTTGTTAAAAATAGTGGCATACAGAAGGAGATTTGTCAGTGCAATAAACACATTTTCTCGTTTGTTTCGTTTACCGCAGATTTCAGTTTTCCACTTGACCCAATCCCTCAGGTAGATTTGTTCTTGAATAGAATCCAAATCCCAGCTACGAACATCTGGATTTCTATAATACAAGTCAATAACGAACAACGCATAAAGTGGCCGTGCAAGACCATCTTCGTCCAAAACCTCCTGCTCAATTAACTGTTTGATATTTGACTCATCCTTCAACGTGATGTTTCTTTTCAAATGATTTGTGGCATATGCTATGTGAAGTGAGGAGCAATCTTCAATGGTTAATCCACACAAGTCAATGAATTCATTCAGGAACAGATGGTCATTTATGGCCCAGTCATCATGAACGATATCCATATACCATTTTGGAAAATCCTTTTGATGAGAGTTATATATAGATGGGCTTGTACCTTCTCGTGCAATCAGAATAAGCCGAATTTTACGCCAATAACCTTCTTCCTTCAGTCTGCTTAGTTTGCTCAGCAGATCAGTTAGTAGCTCTTGTTCATTGGCATAGTCAATGATGAGAAGAATATTTTTTTCTGTGGTCCAGTTTTTCTTTTTACATAATCCCTGAAGAGGCTTCTGATTCAGATTGCGTACTAGCCAGTCTTTTTTTTGTTGATATATTCGGCTAAAATGAAAAACCAATTTGCTCTTTCCAATTCCGGCAGGACCGGTGATTACGCAGAACTGAAAACGACGATTATCGTCTTCCGCAAATGAACACAATTTTTCAATTTGTACATCTCTTCCCCAGATATCTTGTAGCTTGAAGTAGTCATATGCAAACGGTCTGTTTTTTTTGCTCAATCGGAGAGAGGGAAGACTTTCAAGGAACTCTTCTACATCGTGTGGATCGTATTCCATGCGCTGAATCCTTTTCTCATGATCATCCAGCACTTCTTTATGCTCCTTCAGCGCACGGTCATGATTCCTGATAATGTCAGTCATAGCCTTATTGAACTCAGGCATTCTGTACAGCGTGTCAGAGAAAAGATGGAATACGTTAGCCAACACACGGGATAAGCGATCGGTCTCGTTACTGCTATCATTACCTGCAAGATTAGATGCTAATGTATCAATATATTTCGCATCTAAAACAAATTGTCGGATGTCAATTTGGGAAGAATTTAGTATCTCAGTGATAATTTCCAGCAGAGAGCAAATTTGATCCTGAGACATTGCTGCGGTATCTACAGCACGAATACATTGCTCGATTTGCTGATTCCACTTTGCATCTTGAATGCATTTCTCGATAATATTTTCGGCAATAGTTTTCAGTGTTGAGAATGCAGTATCTCCCCAACTGAGCGATAGAGAGGAAATAAAAGCAGAGCAAAGTTTTGACAATTTACTATCCCATTTTTTCTCTGCGGCTGAGTATTCTTTTATAACGTCAGAAGTATGTACCATAGCTGTCATCTCTTTCTTTCAATAGACGTTTGGCTATCTACATTCATTGCTTTTTAGGAAGGATTGATAAACGGGCAGGATACCACCAGGTGATTCATCCTTTTTAAATTTCCCAATTCCGGTAATCTTTCGATTATCTGTGGTAGTCTGGATGGCGTGCCATGCTTCGAGCATGGCCTCTTACAATATCTTCACATATTTTCTGAGCTTTCTAATCCGGTATTACCTCTCTGCTACCTTCGACATTCTCAAAATAATCGTCCCTCCAAAGAACACAGCATTTGTATCCAGTGCTTGTATATCTAATGTCTACTGAACAACCCTCAATTTTTCGCACGGTTGCCAAAAGCCGTGCAGCCAAGCCAGAAATTGTAAAAAACGTACTGAATCTTTCTTGGATTCAGCAACAGAATGGACAGAGCAATCACATGCGCAGCCGTATCGTCCAACTTCGCCGTCACCAGATCCATTCCACATTTCCGCTTTCTCAGGCTGAATTTGCGTTCTACTTCTACCCGTTCGCGTTCGTCCTGATAATCCCGAACCTCGATCATTGTACCGCTGTTCCCATTGCCGCCTGAGTTGTTATAGTTCTGGTCGTTCTCCTTGTCTGCCGCCCGGATGACCATCTCGTTGATTTCTGCCAGAATCTCCGGCGTCAGACGCTTCCGAAAATGCACCATGGAGGACGGATTGAAGGGTGGCTTTCTGTCATCGTAGCCCGCATACCCAAAACCCACTGCAAATACGGGTTCTCCTGGATCTGCAAAACAATTTCTTCGTCAGAATAGCCATACTCTCTCTGAATAAGGCAGGTCCCCATGGCCAGTTGGAGCGACTTCGCCACATTGTCGGTAGCAGAAGGAAACAAGCCAGTATACTTTGCTTCGATCTTGTCCCAAGGAAGGAGTTGTGCCTTCTCCCCCCAGCGGTTGTCTTCCAGCAGGCACATGCCCATTGCCGTATCGATACATACACATTCCCTCCATGTGCAAGCTTTTTGCCTGCTATTTGCTGTTTTCCTTGCACTTATTATAGCACAGATTGGCGGAAATGTCTTGTGTCGCAATGTTTTTTGGGTTGGTTAGTAGACATTATCTACCGGCAATGGACATATCCTGGCAAGGACTGCCAAATGTGATGATATCCACTGGCGGTAAGTCTGCACCGTTGATGGCGGACACATCTCCGTAGTGCTTTACCATGCTTGCGGCAAGCGTCCATCAGCACACTGGTATCAATGATATCGGTCTGGAGGAAGATGCCCGGATCTTCGATGGAGCGGTCAACGTGGGACTCTGCCGCAAAGTTGACCACGATGTCCGGATGCTCTTCTTCAAACAGCTTATCCACAGCTTCGCGGTCGCAAATGTCGGCCTTCACAAAGCGGAAATTCGGGTTGTCCATAACAGGTGCCAGTGTGGACAAATTGCCAGCGTAGGTCAGCTTGTCCATGCAGATGATCCGGTAATCCGGATACTTTTTCAGCATGTGGAACACAGAATTACTACCAATAAAACCAGCACCGCCGGTAACAATAACATTCATGATCTATTCTCCTCTACACTTATCTATGTATTTTTTACTCGTTTTCTAATTAATACAGATGCTCCTGATAATCGTCAACTCGAATCGGCTCACATTCAATTCCAACCTCTGCCAGCTCATTCACTGTCTGTTCCACACTATCCACGCAGAACGCAAGATGGCGCAGACCACAGGCCTCCGGGCGATTCACTCGCATCGGCGGATTCTCTTCTGCGAAAATTTCCAGCTCCGTGTTGTCATTGACACGAAGATCCAGTTTCCAGTCCTTACGCTCTGGGCGGTAGTTTTCTCTGATGACAGAGAATCCCAGCTTGTTTACATAAAAATCCTTGGCGGCATCGTAGTCTGACACGATGATTGCAATATGGTGTATTTTTGAAAATTTCATTTTCTCACACTCCATTTTTATTTCCGTCACAAACTATATATCGTGCTCAAAAATACGCCGTGTGAACTTCTGGAATTCACAGTCCACACGGCATATTACTTTATTTCAGCCTTTCGAGAATCTCATCTGCCGTCATACCGGATGCCAGCAGCTTCTTCAGCACAGCTTCGGCCTCGACCTTCTTAGCAGCTTCGGCGGCCTTAGCATCTGCCTTTGCCTTCTTCGCTTCCAGGGATGCCACTTCTTTTTCGGCCTTCTTCAGAGCAGTCTTCTTCTCTTTCAGATCAGCCTTCAAAGTGTCAATGTTTGCGGTGATGGATGAAATCTCAGCAGTCAGGGAAGTGATAGATTCCTGCTTCTCCGCGATCTGAGATGCGTAGTCAGTATGGGTAGTTTTGGGACGGTTTTTGCTGCCTTTCGTTCTGGGCATGGGTGATAACCTCTTTCCTTTTATAGTGGTTTAAGTATAGCACTGTATGGATATGTGGGCAAGATTACTTATTGTCTGGAATCTTTTTCTTCCCGCTCTGCGTTGTCATCTTTTTCACAGTGTTAGCCTGTGTGTATTGTAGCATTGCTTTCATTCCTTCATCAACGCCACCTCCACCAGTTGCTTTTGAGCCACCACCTATGTTTGACATTTGAGCCATCCTTTTTGCTCCACCATGTAATTTATCCATCGGAGTTCCAGTACTAGCGGTGGTTCTGTTT
>OJSG01002084.1_pt1 | contig 9853 bp, 9 predicted proteins | sample 1599371 | NCBI WGS metagenome assembly OJSG01 (sample SAMN04168658, study PRJEB22393) | human gut metagenome | biome: human gut microbiome; feature: stool | host: Homo sapiens | collected 2014-03-24
CGCAAAAGGGAACCCTGACGGTTCATCTCCGCACCAAGTACCGCCGCAAGCGGCGGTTGTGCTCCGAATCGCCCTGCGGGGCAGCCTTTCACACGATCCTTCCCTCCGAATCCTCCAATAGGAGGGTTTATAGACAGCCTCAGAGGCCCGACCAACGCGTCCAGGCCCTCCGGCTATTTGGTCTGAAAAATCTCCTGGAACAGGGTGTAGTCCTGCTCCAGCTTGGGCAATAATGGGTAAGAGCCCCGGTGGAGCACCCAGTCCACGACCACGCCCCGGAAGTGGCGGAAAAAGAAGTCCGCCGTCCACTCCACCGACCAGCCGGGCAGAAGGGAACCCTCCTCCTCTGCCTGGCGCAGGCAGTCCAGCATGGCGCGCAGGGTATAGCGGGTGGGATCCATGGAGGAGGCGTCGTCGGGAGCATCCAGCCGCCGCTGGTAATAGCGGGCCACCAGCTCCCAGCCCTGGGCCTCAATGAAGGAGGCGTAGGTGGAGAGAATCAGCCAAAGCCGCTGGGGCGGGGCGTCAGTCTCGTGGCCGGACAGGGCCTCCTCCATGTGCCGGTCCAGGGGGGAAAAGCCACGGGAGAGCAGGTCCTCCTTGGAACGGAAGTGGTGGTAAAAGGCGCCGGTGGTAATGCCCGCCCGCTGGCAGATATCCCGGACGGAAACCTTGTCAAAGCTGTTTTCACGGGCCAGCTCCATGGCGGCCTGGAGAATGGCCTGCTCGGTCTGCTGCGCCTGCTCCTTCCGGCGCTGGCGGTAGTCCATGGATTGTCCCTCCTTCCCCTTGACACGGCTGGTATTCAGCCGCTATAATAGTGACATAACGATGTTATGCGGGTTTTGCCACTCTGATTATAGAATAGGATGATTGCCTTGTCAAATCCGGAAAAGATTGCGCTGCTCACCGACTCCACGGCGGATCTGCCCGCCCCGATGCGGGAGGGTAAGCCCATCTATGTGGTGCCGCTGAAAATCCGCTGTGAGGACGGCGAGTACTCCGACGGGGTGGACATCACCGCCGAGGGGGTATATGAGCGGCTCCACCGGGGAGAGCTGCCCCGCACCTCGCTGCCCGAGGGCGGTGTGGTCAGCGACACGCTGGATCAGATCCGTGCCGACGGGTATGAGAGGGTGATCGCCGTCATGCTCTCCTCCGGCCTGTCCGGCACCTACAACATGGTGCGCCTCCAGGCCGGACAGCGGGACGATCTGGAGATCGCCGTCTTTGACTCCAGGAGCGGTTCTCTGGGCATCGGCATTATGGTGCTCCAGCTGTGGGAGGAAATTGTGGCCGGGGCCTCCTGGGAGACCCTGGTGCGCGAGCGGGCGCCCCATCTGGTGGCAAACACCTTCCCTTTCTTCTCGGTGGACACCCTGGAGTACCTGCGCCGGGGCGGCCGCATCGGCCGCATCACCGCCCTGGCGGGCACCATGCTGTCCATCAAGCCCATCATCACCTTCTCGGACGACGGCCAGCTCCAGAGCATCGCCAAGGTGCGGGGCCGCAGACAGGTGCAGGACAAGATCCTGGAGCTGCTCAGGGCCCGGTTCCAATCCGGCAGACGGTACAACCTGGCCGTGGCCAACGGCGGCGCGCCGGAGGAGATGGCGGAGTTTGCGGCCCGGCTGAAGGCCGAGTTTCCCAACTACGAGCATTTTTGGGAGGGGGTCATGGACGCCACCCTCAGCGTCTATATCGGCGACGGCGTTATCGGCGGCGGCATCCAGTTCCTGGACTGAAGTAAAACTCCCCCGGCAATGCCGGGGGAGTTTTGTGTTTAGTCCACCACGCGCAGCTCCTTGGAGGCGTGGTTGAGCACCTCGCAGCCGTCCTCGGTGACCAGCACCAGATCCTCAATACGCACGCCCAGCTTGCCGGGCAGGTAGATGCCCGGCTCCACGGAGAAGACCATCCCCGGTTCGGCGACGGCGGGGCTGGAGGCGCTGTTGTCCGGCGGCTCGTGGCAGTCCAGGCCGCAGCCGTGGCCCAGCCGGTGGGTGAAGAAGGGGCCGTAGCCCGCGTCTTCGATGAGCTTCCGGGCCGCCCGGTCGATGTCCTTCATCGGGACGCCGGGGCGGATGACGGCCTCGGCCGCCAGATTGGCGGCCTTGACGGTCTCATATACCCGCCGGCCCTCGTCGCTCACCGAGCGGAAAAACACCGTGCGGGTCATGTCGCACCAGTAGCGCCGGATGGGGATGAAAATGTCCAGGACCACGCTGTCCCCGTCCCGGAGCACCGTCCCGTTGGGGGCGTGGTGGGGATCGGCGCCGTTGGGGCCGAAGCAGACCAGCTGCCCCTCGCCGGAGCGGTCGGCGCCGTGCTGCCGGTAGAGGCCCTCCACATAGGCGGCCAGCTCACTCTCCACCGCGCCGGCCCTCACGGCGGCGATGGCCGCCTCCACCACCTGGTCGTTGATCTGGGAGGCGCGGCGCATGGCGGAGATCTCGTCGGCGTCCTTGTACTTGCGGGCGTCGTCCACCGGGGCGGAGCCCAGCACCGGCGTCACGTCGGGCCGGGCGGCCAGAAGGGCGATGAGGAACTTGCTGGGCCAGGCCTTGTCCACCCCCAGCGTGCCGGGGAGGAGGGCGGCGGCCAGCGCCGCCGTAGGCTCATCACTGTCCTGGTGGAGCACCAGCTCCAGCCCCTCCTGGGGCTCCAGGGCGAAGAGGGCGTTGGCGAACAGCCGGCACGTGCCGTCGGCGCGGATGTAGAGCGCCAGCATCCGCTCCATCGGCTCCACCCAGTACCCCGTCAGGTAGTACACCGAGGCGGTGGAGGAGATTACAATCTGGGTCAGTCCGTCCCGCTCCATGTTGCGGAGCACCCGGGCCAGTCTCGCTTGATTCATAGGACATGTCCTTTCTGTCTGTAAGTTCTAACCTTATTATAATCCGGACTGTCAAGCGCACAAATCCCTCCCCCGCCTTTCGGTGGGGGAGGGATTTTGTGTCACACGCGGTAGCGCTTCTGCTTGATGTAGGAGCAGTGGAGGAGGGCGTGGGCCTTGTGGCCGCCGGGCTCGCCCAGGAAGTCGGCGTAGACCTTCTGCACCACCGGGTTCTCGTGGCTGCGGCGGTAGGTCATGCCCTCATCCTGCTTGTAGAGGGCGGCGGCGCGGAGGGCCTTGATGTCGGTGAAGTTGCGCACGTTGGCGTGCTGGATGGGCTGGCCGCCGCCGTTGATGCAGCCGCCGGGGCAGGCCATGAACTCCACAAAGTCGTACTGAAGGGAGCCGTCCCGGATGCCGTCCAGCACCCGCTTGACGTTGTGCAGGCCGGAGGCCACGCAGACCCGGACGGTCTTGCCGGGCAGCTCATAACTGGCCTCCTTGACCCCCTCCATGCCGCGGACCTCTTGATACTCCAGAGGGGCCATGCCCGCGCCGGTGAGCTGCTCCACCACGGTGCGCAGGGCGGCCTCCATGACGCCGCCGGAGGCGCCGAAGATGGCGGCCGCGCCGGTGGAGACGCCCAGCATGGGGTCAAACGCCCCGTCGGGCAGGTGCTCGAAGAGCAGGCCGGCCTGGGTGATCATGCGGCCCAGCTCCCGGGTGGTGAGGGACACGTCCACCGGCATGCAGCCGTTGGGCAGCCGCTGCTCCTCCCGCAGTACCTCGTACTTCTTGGCGGTGCAGGGCATGATGGACACCACGAAGATGTCCTGGGGATCGATGCCCGCCTGCTCGGCGTAGTAGGTCTTGACCAGGGAGCCGAACATCTGCTGGGGGGACTTGCAGGAGGAGATGTTGCGGAGCATGTCGGGGGCGTGCTGCTCCAGATACCGCACCCAGCCGGGGGAGCAGGAGGTGATGAGGGGGAGGGTGCCGCCGCCGTTGAGGCGGCTTAAAAACTCGGTGCCCTCCTCCAGAATGGTGAAGTCGGCGGCGGTGTCCACGTCGAACACCTTGTCGAAGCCCAGGCGGCGCAGGGCGGTGACCATCTTGCCCTCCACGTTGGTGCCGATGGGCAGGCCGAAACACTCGCCCAGAGTGACCCGGATGGAGGGGGCGGGGCCCACCACCACGTGCTTGGCGGGGTCGTTCAGGGCGGCCAGCACGCGGGCGGTGTCGTCCTTCTCGGAGAGAGCGCCGGTGGGGCAGGCCACAATGCACTGGCCGCAGGAGACGCAGTCCACCTCGGCCAGATCCCGGTCGAAGGCGCAGCCGATGTGGGTGTGGAAGCCCCGGTCGTTGGGGCCGATGACGCCCACCTCCTGGGTCTTGCGGCACACGGCGGTGCACCGGCGGCAGAGGACGCATTTGGAGTTGTCCCGCACCAGGTGGGGGGCGGAGGCCTCAATCTGGGGGGGCATGTTGTCGTTGGCGTACCGCACCGCGTCGATGCCCAGGTCGCCGGCCAGCTGGAGCAGCTCGCAGTGGCTGTTGCGGGAGCAGGTGAGGCAGTCCATCCGGTGGTTGGAGAGGATCAGCTCCAGGGTGAGCTGGCGGGACTTGCGTACCCGCTCCGTGTTGGTGTAGACCTCCATGCCCTCGGCCACGGGGTAGACGCAGGAGGCCACCAGGCTCTTGGCCCCCTTCACCTCCACCACGCAGATGCGGCAGGCGCCGATCTCGTTGATGTCCTTCAGGAAACACAGCGACGGGATGTTGAAGCCCGCGGAGCGGGCCGCCTCCAGCACCGTGGAGCCCTCGGGAACGGTGACGGGGATGTCGTTGATGCGCAGAGATACCATCTTTTCGTCCATGTCCGTTCCCTCCCTTACTGCTTGTAGATGGCATCAAAGCGGCAGTGATCCATGCACGCGCCGCACTTGATGCACTTGGACTGGTTGATGATGTGGGGCGCGCGCACCGCGCCGGAGATGGCCCCGGTGGGGCAGCCCTGGGCGCAGCGGGTGCAGCCCTTGCACTTGGTGGGATCCACGATGTACTGGATGAGCGCCTTGCACACCCCGGCGGGGCAGCGCTTCTCGTAGATGTGGGCCTCGAACTCCTCCCGGAAATGGGTGAGGGTGGAGAGCACGGGGTTGGGGGCGGTCTGCCCCAGGCCGCACAGGGCGGACTGCTTGATGTGGTGGCACAGCTCCTCGATGGTGTCCAGATCCTCCGGCTCGCCGTTGCCCTCGGTGATCTTGGTCAGCAGATCCAGCAGCCGCTTGGTGCCGATGCGGCAGGGGGAGCACTTGCCGCAGGACTCGTCCACAATGAACTCCAGATAGAACTTGGCGATGTCCACCATGCAGTTGTCCTCGTCCATGACGATGAGGCCGCCGGAGCCCATCATGGAGCCGATGGCGCTGAGGGACTCATAGTCGATGGGGGTGTCGATGAGGGAGGCAGGAATGCAGCCGCCGGAGGGGCCGCCGGTCTGGGCGGCCTTGAACTTCTTGCCGCCCGGCACGCCGCCGCCGATGTCCTCCACCACCGTGCGCAGGGTGGTGCCCATGGGAACCTCCACCAGACCGGTGTTGGTGATCTTGCCGCCCAGGGCGAAGACCTTGGTGCCCTTGCTGGTCTCGGTGCCGATGGCGGCGTAGGCCTCGGGGCCGTGGTTGAAAATCCAGGTGATGTTGGCGTAGGTCTCCACGTTGTTGAGCAGGGTGGGCCGGTCAAACAGGCCTTTCACCGCCGGGAAAGGGGGGCGGGTCTTGGGCTCGCCCCGGTGGCCCTCGATGGAGCGCATGAGGGCGGTCTCCTCGCCGCAGACAAAGGCACCGGCGCCCAGGCGCAGTTCCAGATCGAAGTCAAAGCCGGAGTCGAAGATGTTCTTGCCTAGCAGGCCGTACTCCTTGGCCTGCCGGATGGCGGTCTCCAGCCGCTTGACGGCGATGGGGTACTCGGCCCGGACGTAGATATAGCCCTGGTGGGCCCCCACGGCGTAGCCCGCGATGGTCATGGCCTCCAGAATGGTGTGGGGGTCGCCCTCCAGCACCGAGCGGTCCATGAACGCGCCGGGATCGCCCTCGTCGGCGTTGCAGCACACATACTTGACCCCGTCGGGGCTGACCGCGTCGGCGGTGAACTGCCACTTTTTGCCCGTGGGGAAGCCCGCGCCGCCCCGGCCCCGCAGGCCGGAGGCCAGCACCGTGTCGATGACCTGCTGGGGCGGGATGTGTTCGGTGAGGATTTTACCCAGGGCGGCGTAGCCGTCCACGCCGATGTACTCGTCGATGCTCTCCGGGTTGATGACGCCGCAGTTGCGCAGGGCGATGCGGTGCTGGTGCTTGTAGAACCGGGTCTCGGCCAGGGAGGTGGCCGGGCCGTCGCCCCCCTCGTTCCTGTTGAGCAGGCGCTTGACGATGCGGCCCTTGACGATGTGCTCGGAGACAATCTCCTCCACGTCGTCCACCGTCACGTGGGTGTAGCACGCCCCCTCGGGGTAGATGGTGACGATGGGCCCCAGGGCGCACAGGCCGAAGCAGCCCGTGCGCACCACCTGGGCCTCCTTGTCCATGCCCTGGGCGGCCAGCTGCTTTTCAAACTCCGCGATGATCTTGGGACTCTCGGAGGAGGTGCAGCCGGTGCCGGTGCAGACCAGAATATGGGAACGAATCAAGCTCATCTCACGCCCTCCCTCATTCTGCCGCGCCGATGGTGTACTCGGTCACCACGCGGCCGTTGACCAGATGCTCGCTGACGATGGAGGCCACCTTGTCCGGGGTCATCTTTACATAGGTGACCTTCTCCTGGCCGGGCACGTACACCTCTACAATGGGCTCCAGCCGGCACACGCCGATGCACCCTGTCTGGGACACGGTGACGTTTTTCAGCTCCCGCTTGGCGACCTCCTCCAAAAAGGCGTTGAGCACCGGGCGGGCTCCTGCCGCGATGCCGCAGGTGGCCATACCCACCACCACGCGGATGCGGTCGTCCCCGGAGTCCCGCAAATCAATCTGCTGGCGCATCTTATCACGGATGGCCTGTAGCTCCGCTAGACTTTTCATGGTTTTACATCCCCTTCTGCTCTTGTAACAGCGCTTCCTGTTCCTGTAGGTAATCCCGGATCCAGAGGATCAGCTCCGGCTCGGCCAGGGAGAGCTCCGGCCCAAGCAGGGCGTGCAGCTCCTCCGTGTCCAGGCAGGCCAGGGCGTCCCCCCTCCGGTGTGTATAGTGCAGTTCCAGCTCCGGCGCGCCCTGGATGAGCAGGGTGATCGTGCCGGCCATGTCCCCCACCGGGGGGCAGTCGATGTGCGAGGCGACAAAAACGGCGGTGACGGCGGTGCCAACCCCCAGCGCACTTTCAATCGACAGGGAGCCGCCGGTCTGCTCCGCCGCCAGGCGCAGCAGGGGCAGCCCAAGCCCCATGGATCGGGTGGTGCGGGTGGTGGTGAAGGGGTCGCTCACCCGGGCCAGCAGCTCCGGGGCCATGCCCGTGCCGTCGTCCCGGATGGAAAGGGTGATGGTCTTCCCCTCCTCCGTCAGGGTGATGTCCAGGCGCCTGGCCTGGGCGGTGATGGAATTCTGGGCGATATCCAGGGTATAGAGGGCGATCTCTTTCATGGGGTTCCCTCCCTTGCGGCGCTTTGGAGTCAAAACCAGAGCCTTCCGGCTCCACGGGCGGGGACAAGCCCCGCCCCTACATTACAGCCCTTGAAGATATCCTCCGTAGGGGCCGACACCCCAGGACGGCCTCTCTTGCCCCTGCGGGGCAATTCGCCTTCTGCCCTCATCGGCCCGCGGCAGCTATCCTCCACCCTCGCCGTAGGGGCGGCCCTTGTGGCCGCCCGTCCTCTCCGGCCTGCCGCAGCGTTTTCCTGAACGCGCCGCCGGCCCGCGGGCGGGTGTGGGCACCCGCCCTACCTCCCGACGCGGGGTACGCCCTGCGCTCGGGGCCCCGCACGAACCCAGCGAAGCGGTTCGCGTGGGGAAAGGAGGCCCAGCGGCGGGAGTGAGCGTTCGGGCCTGCCCGGAAGCGAATGATCCAAAGCTTGGGCCGACGCTGTCACGCTGCGGGTTGGGCGCATGGCCGGGTCGCTAAGCGGCCATTCCGCGAAAAATGCCGCTGGGCTTCGCCCAGCCTGTTTTTTCGCCTCCATGTCCTCTTAGCTCCCCTATACGCCTACCCTCCGCGCTTCTACTTATACATATCCAAAATCGGGCCGACCTGGTCGGGGGTGAGGCGGCCATAGACGTCATTATTGATCATCATGACCGGGGCCAGACCGCAGGCGCCCACGCAGCGGCAGGAGTCCAGGGAGAACTTGCCGTCCGGGGTGATGGCGCCGGGGACAATGCCCAGCTTCTGTTCCACGGCGTTGAGCACGGCGGCCGCGCCCTTGACATAGCAGGCGGTGCCGAGACAGACGGAGATCTGATACTTTCCCTTGGGGTTCATGGAGAACTGGGCGTAGAACGAGGCAACCCCGTACACCTCGGACAGGGGGATGTCCAATCCTTCGGCCACCATGATCTGAACCTCCTCGGGCAGATAGCCGAAGATTTCCTGAGCGGCTTGGAGCACCGGCATGGTGGCACCTGGCTGCCCCCTGTGCTCGGCGATCACCTGCCGCAGGCGCTCCTCCTGTTCCGGGCTTCCGCGGTAGGGGACGACGGTTTTGCAGTTTGGCATGGATGCGTCCTTCCTTTCTGAAACTGGTTAGTTTAGTTTCGCTTTTTCTATTATATCGCCAAATCATTTCTTGTAAAGACTGTCCAAAATGGCGAAATATGAACTATTAAGTTCAAAAATTAGCCCAAGAAAAAATGAAGGGTAGAAAAAAACCGCTCCGTTGGGCAGGGCGGGCGTATCGGAGTGGCGTCGAATACAGACCATGCACAGGAAAGCGGTTCTTTATTGTTAAATCTTTAACGAAAACGAGTATAACACATCTAACTATGTTTGTAAAGAGAAAAATTTACCTTGTACCCTGCAGCCAATAGAGAACGGCGGCAGCCGTCCGCTCCGGCAGCTCCATGGTGTGCTCCGCCTCCCAGACCTGATCCAGGTAGTGGGCGTCAGAGTTGGTGATGAGCCGAAGCCCGGCCAGATCCGGGCGGAGGCGGAACTCCGGCGGGCATTGGCGGGATACTTCCGCCAGCGGGAATCCCAGCTCCGGCATCCACAGGCCAAGCACCCCCAGAAGAGAGAAGGAGGGGCGGTCGATGTGTGCAGGAAAGGCCGCTCCGCCAAAGGCGGCGGCCAGCCGGGATACCTCCTCCAGGCCGATGTCGGTGTGTCCGGCGAGGAAGCGGGGGTCCTCTCCCAACACCAGATTTCCCGCGTCCATATAGATTTGATGGCCAAAGACGGCGGGGTGATTGGACAACGGGGGCAGGCGGCGGGATACATACGCCTCGAACTCCTCCCCGTGATAGGGGGTGGGGAAGAGACAGACTACGTGGATCTCCTCCCGGGTGCACAGCTCCATCCCCGCCAGAGCCAGCAGGTCCCGCTCCTCCGCCGCCCGGCAGAAGGCGGCGCAGTTGCCGCAGGTGTTGTGGTCGGTAAGGGCCACAATATCCAGCCCCGCCAGCGCGCACATGGCCGCCAGGTTGGCGGGGGTCATGTCCTCACTGCCGCAGGGCGACAGGCAGGAATGGAGGTGGAGATCGTAGTAATACTTCATGTAGAACTCCTTTTCGAGATAACGGGAAGGCGTCGTGCCTGTCGCCCGAAACGCGCCGGAAGGCGCGCCCGAGCGTTTTCGCCGGAGCGAAAACCTCGCCGCAGGGCGGATTCACTCCGCCCGAGGGAGAAAAAAGGGGCCCCCGCCCGGCTGAGCCGGGTGGGGTGACAGGCAGGAGTGAAGGTGGAGATCGTAGTAATACTTCATGTAAAACTCCTTTTCAGGATAACAAAACGGCATCGTGCCTATCGCCCGAAGCGCGCCACAAGGCGCGCCGAGGGTTTTCGCGGAGGCGAAAACCTCGCCGCAGGGCGGATTC
>OJSG01002086.1_pt1 | contig 9848 bp, 9 predicted proteins | sample 1599371 | NCBI WGS metagenome assembly OJSG01 (sample SAMN04168658, study PRJEB22393) | human gut metagenome | biome: human gut microbiome; feature: stool | host: Homo sapiens | collected 2014-03-24
CCCGAATAGGCCCAGATCCGCAGCTGCTCGGCGGCCTTCTCCAGCTGCTGGATCTTGGCCTGCTCCTTCTCATACTGCTTCAGCTTCTCCTGGTAGCGGCGCTCCTTCTCCACCACATAGAAGCTGTAATTGCCGGAGTAGAACTCCGCCTTCCCCTCCTGGATCTCGATGACCCGGTCCACCACCCGGTCCAGGAACCAGCGGTCGTGGGAGATGGCCAGCACGGTGCCCTTGTAACGGTCCAGATACTCCTCCAGCCATTCGGTGGCCCGGAGATCCAGGTGGTTGGTGGGCTCGTCCAGCAGGAGGATGTCGGTATCCTCCAGAATCAGGCGGGCCAGGTTGACCCGGGTCTTCTCCCCGCCGGAGAGGGAGGAAAAAAGCTGCCCCCGCATGTCCTGGGAAATCTCCAGGCCATTGCACACCTTATTCAGCTCCGTTTGGGTATCGTAGCCGCCCCCCGCCTCAAAAGCGGCGGTGAGGGCGTCGTACCGCCTGAGCAGGGCGGGGTCTGTGTCGGCGCCCATCTGCTCGGCGAGGCGGGCCATCTCGGCCTCCATGGCGTGAAGCCGGTCAAAGGCCGTCTGAAGCACATCCTCCACGGTGTAGGCGGGCGGGTAAACCGGGATCTGTGAGATGAGGCCCACCCCTTTGCCGGGGGCCACATGCACTTCGCCCTCATCCCAGTCCAGCTCCCCAGTGAGGACTTTGAACAGTGTGGTCTTGCCGGCGCCGTTTTTGCCCAGCAGGCCCACCCGCTCCCCCTGGTCTACCTGAAAGGTCAGGCCGTCCAGTATCTTTTTGCCTACCTCGAACTCCTTGGACAGGTTCGAGATGGAGATATCAATCATTTGTTTACTCCTGTTGTCCGTTGTGATATAGTGAAAGACGAAATCAAGGAATGGAGGTTTTCCCTATGGACGCCATCCGATGGGAAGGAAATACCCTTTACCTGCTCGACCAGACCAAGCTCCCCGTGACCGAAGTGTGGCTCCCCTATACCGATTACCGGCCAGTGGCCGATGCCATCCGCACCATGGTGGTGCGGGGCGCCCCCGCCATCGGTGTGGCCGCCGCCTATGCCTACTGCCTGGCCGCCCTGGCCGGTGAGGGGCTGGACGAGGCCAAGGAGACACTGGCCGCCAGCCGGCCCACAGCGGTCAACCTGTTCTGGGCCCTGGAGCGCATGGAACGCAAGGCAAAGGAGTGCGGCGGCGCGGCAGAACCGCTGATCGCCGAGGCCAAGGCCATCCACGCCGAGGACGTGGCCATGTGCCGGGCCATGGGGGCCCACGGGGCGGCGGTGGTGCCGGAGCACGCCCGCATCCTCACCCACTGCAACGCCGGGGCCCTGGCCACCGGCGGCTACGGCACGGCACTGGGTGTCATCCGCGCGGCCCATGAAGCTAGTAAAGTAAATATGGTTTACTGTGATGAGACCCGACCGCTCCTCCAGGGAGCCCGCCTGACGGCCTACGAGCTGGTATCCGACCACATCCCCGCCACCCTGATCGCGGACAACATGGCCGCCAGCCTGATGGCCAAGGGGAAGATTGACCTGGCTGTAGTGGGGTGTGACCGCATGGCCGCCAACGGCGACTTTGCCAACAAGATCGGAACCTACTCCGTGGCGGTCAACGCCCATTACCACGGCATTCCTTTTTATGTGGCCCTCCCCTGCTCCACCATCGACCTGTCTCTGGCCGACGGGAGCGGCATCCCCATCGAGGAGCGGGACAGGGACGAGGTGCGCACCCTGTACGGCACCCGCACCGCCCCGGAGTCGGTGGAGGTCTGCAACCCCGCTTTCGACGTGACCCCCCACAGTCTGGTCACCGGCATCATCACCGAGAAGGGGGTCATCTACCCGCCCTTTCAGGAGAATCTGCAAAAGCTGTTTGGATAAAGACGGGCCGATGGGAACACCGGCCCCTGCTGGCCGCCGGGCGGACACCCGGCGGCCCTTTTACGCCTCCCCTGTGATGGTGAGCAGGTAATCCACCAGCTCCTCCAGCGCCATGCCGCGGGAGGCCTTGACCAGAATGGTGGCATGGGGCCGCACCACGCCGTCCAGCACCGGCCTGGCCTCCGCCTTTGTGGGGCAGTAATAGCACTCCGGCACGCCGGCGGCCTGGGCTGCGTCATGGATGTGCCTTGCCAGCTCGCCCACCGCCACCAGGCAGTCGATGCCCGCCTTGCCCAGGTAGTCGCCCACGCCGGCGTGGAGGGCGGGGGCCAGGGGCCCCAGCTCGAACATGTCGCCCAGTACGGCCACCTTGTACGCTCCCCGGGCACTGGAGAGCACCTCCACCGCCGCCCGCATGGACTGGGGGTTGGCGTTGTAGGTGTCGTTTAGGATGGTGATGTCATCGCCCCGGTGGAGCAGGTTCATACGCATTTTGGTGGGGGCAAAGTGGAGCACGCCGTCGGCAATCTGCGTCTGCGTCAGGCCAAAGTGCTCCCCCACCGCCGCCGCCATCAGCGTGGGGTAGATCATGTGGTCGCCCAGGGCGGGAATCTCCACCCGGAAAGAGTTGTGAGGCGTTTTCACTTCACAGGTCATATGGCTCTTGCCGTCGCTGACCAGCCCCTCCGCCCGATAGTCCAGCCCCTCTCCGGCGCCCACGCGGGTGAACGCATAGGGGAGCTTCCCCGGCAGGGTGTTCAGCAGGGGATCGTCCCCATTGATGACCACGAAGGCGCCGGACTTGACATGGTGGAAGATCTCGCTCTTGGCCTCCAGGATCTTTTCCCGGGAGCCGAAGTGCTCGATGTGGGAGTCGCCGATGTTGGTCATCAGCACCACATCGGGCTCCACCAGGGCAGAGAGGTAGTCGATCTCCCCGGCGTGGTTCATGCCCAGCTCCAGCACGGCAATTTCGTGCTCCCCGCTGAGGCGCAGCAGGGTCATGGGCACGCCGATCTCGTTGTTCAGGTTGCCCTCGGTCTTGAGCACCCGGTACTTCTCCCCCAGCACCGCCGCCACCATGTCCTTGGTGGTGGTCTTACCCACCGAGCCCGTCAGGGCCACCACGGGTATGGGGAACTTTTTCTTGTAATACTTGGCCAGATCCCGCAGGGCCCGCTGGGTGGAGTCCACCTTGATATAGAACTTGCCCGGCAGATAGCTCTCCCGCTCCCGCTGGGTAAAGCAGCCCGCAGCGCCCCCCTCCAGGGCGGCGTTGATGTAGGCGTGGCCGTCGAATCGCTCCCCTACCAGGGGCACAAAGAGGGACCCGGCGTGGATGGTGCGGCTGTCCGTCTCCACCCGTCCCACCATCCGGTTGATATCCCCAAACTCTCCCAGCAGCTTACCGCCGACCGCGTCCATGATTTCACGTATGGTCATCGGCTCCATAATCCGTTTCCGCTCCTTATCTTCCCTGTTTTCGGGCCTCCAGAGAGGCGTGCACAATGCGCTGGCACAGCTCGTTGTAGTCAATGCCCGCCGCCGCGGCCTCCTGGGGCAGCAGGCTGGTGGGTGTCATGCCGGGCAGGGTGTTGATCTCCAGGAACCAGGGCTCCCCGTCCTCCGTGAGGATGAAGTCCGCGCGGGAGTACACCGACAGCCCCAGTGTCTCGTACACCCGCAGGGCCGCGGCCCGCACACGCGCCTCCTCCTCCGGAGTAATCTCCGCCGGGCAGACCTCCAGAGCGGCGCCGGGCTGGTACTTGTTGGCATAGTCGTAAAAGCCCTGCTTGGGGATGATCTCAATGGAGGGCAGGGCTTTATCCTCCAGGATGCCCACCTGGATCTCCCGGCCCCTGATGTACTCCTCCAGCACCGTGCGCCCACCCAGGGCCAGTCCTTCAGTGAGGGACCGGCGCAGCTCCTCCGCCGTGTGGGCGATGGATACACCGATGGAGGAGCCGCTGGCCACCGGCTTGACCACCAGGGGCAAGCGGGCAGTCTCTACCAGTCGGTCGATGTCCGCGGCGGTGTAGGCGACGGTCTTCCAGCCGGGGGTGGACACCACGTCGGCCACCATCCGCTTGGTCAGATCCTTGTCCATGGCGATGGCGCTGCCCAGATAGCCCGCGCCGGTGTAGGGAATTCCCATCAGATCAAAGGCGGCCTGCACCCGCCCATCCTCGCCGCAGGTGCCGTGGAGGGCCAGGAATACCATGTCGGCCATCCGGCACAACTCCAGCACCCCGGGGCCGAACATGCTGGGGCTGTCCCCCTTCCGGCCGCGCCGCACCTGATCCAGATCCGGAGCCTCGCGGCTGATTTTCTTGTAGGCCTCGGACACAGGCGCGTCAAAAAATGCCTCGTCCGCCCCGCCCGTCTCCAGGCCGAAATATAAGTCGATCAGGCCCGCCCGGTGGCCCAGCGCCCGCAGCGCCTCGGTCACCATGGTTCCAGTGGAGAGGGACACATTCCGCTCCGGAGACAGTCCCCCTGCCAGCACAACAATTTTCATAGCACACCTCGTTCGAGAGTTTGATACAATATGATACGCACTAGTGGTATATTATAGCACGGTTCCGGCCTATTCTCAACCTTCTTTCGAACCTTCCCCGTCCAATTCTTGCAAAAGCACCTCCTCTGTGGTAGAGTAGAGCGGAGATTGGGGGGTGCGCTGTGAAAATCGCGTGGTATGAGCCGCTGTTTTTCCTCTTCTTTGGGGCGTTTCATCTGCACCGTGTCTGGGGGCTGGCGGACCGGGAGAGCTACGCCGCCTTCTGGCTGGGGGTTCTGACACAAAAGGGTCCCCTCTACTTCGGCCTGATGGGCCTTCTGGCCGTGCTGTGCCTGGCGGGCGTCGCCACCTTCTTTCGGAATTGGGGCCGCAATCCCTGGTGGCGGTGGATCTACCTCTTCGGCGGCAGCTATGTCCTGTTCGATCTCCTTGCCATTGCCGCCGGCCTGTCCTTTTGGCACTCCCTGCTGGCCTGGATGTTTGATGTGACCTCCCCCTGCTGGAATTTTCTCTGGGGCTTTTTCGTCCTGCTGGGCGGCGCCTCGGCCGCCCTGGGTCTCTCGCTTCTGGTGCGCCGCACATAGGCAATGGGCCGGTTCCCTACGGAACCGGCCCATTCTCTCTGTTCAGAGTTCAGAACCAGCCGCCATCCCGGCTGTCCTGCAACTCCAGCGCGCCGCACAGCAGCTCGGCCGCCTCGCCCCTGGTAAGTGGGGCACTCAGGCCTCCGTCCAGCGACAGTACGCCGCAGGTGGCAAGATTGGCGGCAGACTGGGCCGCCCAGGTGGGAATCCCCTCCTCCGCCAGCGTATCGGCGGACACGTCAGTCACCTGAAGGGCCCGGTCCAGGAGCACCGCCGCCTCTGCCGCGGTGATGGGCTCCTCCGCCTGGAACACTACCTGCCCATCGCTGGAGCGGCTGCCCTGCACCAGTCCCGCCTTCAGCGCGGAGGAGACGTAGGGCTTGGCCCAGGTGGGAATCGACACATCGTCGGCAAAGCCGGTGCGCTCTACGTCCTCCAGGGCTTCCATACCGGCGGCGTTCATGGCCATAGCCACAAATTCCCCGCGGGTCACGGCAGCGTCGGGCTGGAAGAAATAGGCCCCACCCATGCACTCGCCCACGAAGATCCCCTCCTCTGCCAGCCGGATGGCAGCCTTATGGGCCGGGTCGCCGTCCATGTCGGCGTAGGTGACCTTGGTATTCGGCTTTTCAATCTTGATCTTAACGGTAGCGGGGTCGGAGGAGTTGCCCACCGCATCCACCGCCACATAGGTGAAGGAGTCCTTGCCAGTCTTGTTTTCATAGGGAGTGTAGACAAATTCGCTGCTGCCGTCCTCCGGCATGGTCACCGCCCCGCGGGCGGGCTTGTTGAGGATATGATACGTGAGCAGATCCCCCTCGGGGTCTACGGCGGAAAACTGGGCCGTCACCGCCACATTTTTGTAGGTGGTGAGCTCCAGGTTTTCCGCCACCGGCGCGCCGTTTGCCTCGGCCAGCAGGTAGAGTTCAACGGTGACGGCATCGCCGCTCCGCCCGTCGGAAAAGACCGGGGTGAACTGGAACTGAGCCTCCAGGCCGGCCGGTGCGGCCAGAGGGGTGAAGCGCAGTCCGTCCACCGCCTCCATAGCAATCACGTCGCCCACCTGGATGCCCTGAGCGCCCAGGGTGAGACAGCCGACCGCGGCATCCGGCAGAGTGGTGATCACAATGCTGTCCAGCTTGCCGGAGCCTTCCACAACGAAGTCCTCCTCAGAAAAGGAGATGGGTTCCGCCGCCGGGCCATTTTTGGTCATGGCCGCCACGCTTGGGACCGCCTCATCTTTTTGGAAGAAAAAGGCAGATGCAGGCCAGCCAGCGGAGTACAGGACCGCCGCCAGCACTGCCAGCGGCAGAGCGCGGCGCAGAAGGACGCGGTGTTTCAAGACAATTACCTCCTTGTTTGGAAATCATCCGTAGTCTTTGCCAAATAAAGGAGAATATACGGCGGAGGCCATCCAAATCGGACAGCCCCGTCCACTGGTTCAAATACGGCTCCGATCCCGCAGCCAGCTCGGAAGGGAGCGCATTTTGATACTGGAGATAATGCCCATGGCCGCAAACATGGTGACGATGGAGGTGCCGCCATAGCTGATGAACGGCAGTGTCAGCCCCACAACGGGGAACACATAGAGACACATTCCCACGTTGACTCCAACCTGGGCCAACAGCATCCCTGCGTACCCCATGGCGATGAAAGCGCTTTGAGGCGAGCAGGCCCGCCGCGCCACCCAGATGCAGCGGGCAATGATCGCTCCCAGCAGGAACAGCAGAACAATACACCCGATCAGGCCGAACTCCTCTCCGCAGACCGCAAAGATCTCGTCGGTGTGCCGGGCGGGCAGGGCAGACTCAGAGAGGCTCTGGGTCTGAATCCCCTTGAGATACCCCATGCCGAACAGCCCCCCGCTGCCGATAGCCAGGATGCTGCGGGTCTGCTGAAAGCCCTGTCCCTGAGTCTGTTCGCTGATGGTCTCCGTATTGCCCATAATATGATCGATGACCACGGTGATACGCCGGGCGAAGTACTTGTCGCTGATGTGGGGCCAAATGAGCACGGCCCCTATGACACAAACCACAATGGCCAGCAGGAACCACCGTTTTTTCACCCCGCCCGCCCAAGCCATGATGACAAAGATAAAGGCATAGGTCAGCGCCATACCGAAATCGCCGGAGGTCGCCACAATCAACCCGATCATGACCAGGGTGTGGCCCGCCAACTGGAATACGGAGGAGGGGCGGCTGAGTCCCCGCTCCCGCTGCCGGTTCATCTGCCAGGCCAGCAGCAGTACGAAGGTCAGCTTGGCCAGCTCCGCCGGCTGCAGATTGACCGGAAAGCCGGGAATACTCAGCCAACTGTTGTTGCCTGTCTCATCCGCGCCGATCCCCAGTGGGGTCAGGAGCAGCAAATTGATGAACAGTCCAAACAGAAAGAGCCATTTCCAGGATTTTTCCGTAAACAGCTCAATATCAACCGAGGACATGGCGATATAGACGAACACCCCCAGAACGATGCCCACCGCCTGGATCAGCATGCAGCGCAGCCCCGCCGAGTGGTTCATATAACGGGTGGCGCTGTAAATCAGCACCATGCCGAAGCCGCTGGCCAGCAGGCAGAGCGTCAGCAGCAGCCGGTCGCCCCGGTGTATAAATTCGCGGATCGAATCGGTCAGCCAGTTCAACCACATCCCTCCCTTCCAAAACCGTGCTTAAAATCAATTTAGTTTACCATCTTTTTTGCGTTTGGTAAACGGGTGTGGTATAATATTTAAGCGAATTTTCACATTCGAGGTGTTATATGGAATATATATCCAACTCCCCAGCAGAGACCGAGGCGCTGGGCGAGGCGCTGGCCGCCCGGCTGACAGCGGGGACGGTGGTCGCCTTTACCGGAGATCTCGGGGCGGGAAAGACCGCTTTCACACGGGGACTGGCCCGGGGATTGGGCGTTCCCGACCGGGTCACCAGCCCCACCTTTACCATTGTCAACGAGTATGAGGGTGGGCGGCTGCCGTTGTTCCACTTTGATCTATACCGGCTGGGCGACCCTGAGGAGCTGTTCGACATCGGCTGGGAGGACTACCTGGCCCGGGGCGGCGTGTGCGCCGTGGAGTGGAGCGAGATTGTCAGCGACGCGCTGGAGGACGGCGTGCTCCGGGTGGACATACGGCGGGGAGCCGGTGAAGGAGAGCGCATTATTACCATCACGGGAGGGACGGACGCATGAAAATATTGGCCCTGGAGTCCTCCGCCACCGCCTGCTCGGTGGCGCTGTGTGAGGATGAGGCTCTGATTGCCCAGTCCTTCCAGAACAATGGCCTGACCCACTCCCGCACCCTCATGCCCATGGCCGTATCCCTGCTGGACAACTGCGGAACCGCCTTGGACGCGGTGGAGCTCATCGCCGTGGCGGCCGGGCCCGGCTCCTTCACCGGCCTGCGCATCGGTGTCGCCGCCGCCAAGGGGCTGGCCTGGCCGGGGAACAAGCCCTGCGCGGCCTGCTCTACCCTGGAGTCCATGGCCTGGTGTCTGGCCCACCTGGACGGGGAGATCTGTGCAGTCATGGATGCCCGCCGGAACCAGGTCTACAACGCCCGCTTCCGTGCGGCAGGCGGCCGCTTGGAGCGCCTGTGCCCCGACCGGGCCGTGGGCCTGGACGCCCTGGCCGACGAGCTAAAAAAGAGCGGGAATCCGCAATTTCTGGTTGGAGACGGCGCACTTTTATGCTATACTACCCTCAAGGAACTGGGGTTGGACATCCGGCTGGCGCCTCCCCACCTGCGGCACCAGAGTGCCTGGGGGGTTGCCCGGTGTGCACTGGAGCTGACCAGAGCGGGCAGGCTGACCGACGCGGCCGGACTGACGCCCAATTACCACCGGCTCTCCCAAGCGGAACGGGAGCGGCTGGAAAAAGAACAACACAAAGGGGAATCGTGCCATGGACATGGAAAAAGTACACATTTTGGACCACCCTCTGCTGCAGCACAAGCTGTCCATCCTGCGGGATGAGAACACCGGAGTTAAGGACTTCCGTGAGGTGGTCTCAGAGATCGCCACGCTGATGTGCTATGAGGCCACCCGCGACCTGCCTTTGAAAGAGGTGGAGATTGAGACCCCCATGACCATGACCAAGTCCAACGTGATCTCTGGCCGCAAACTGGCCTTTGTGCCCATCCTGCGGGCGGGCCTTGGCATGGTGGACGGCGTGCTGGAGATGATCCCCGCTGCCAAGGTGGGCCACATCGGCATCTACCGGGATCCTGAATCCCACAAACCGGTGGACTACTACTGCAAACTGCCCAAGGACATCGCCAGCCGCCACGTCATCGTGCTGGACCCCATGCTGGCAACCGGCGGCTCTGCCTCTGCGGCCATCCAGTTTATCAAAAATTATGAGGTCAAAAATATCAAGCTTATGAACATCATCGCCGCTCCTGAGGGCATTCAGCGGGTCCACCACGACCACCCTGATGTGGATATCTACTGTGCCGCTCTGGACGAGAAGCTCAACGACCATGGCTACATCGTCCCCGGCTTGGGCGACGCCGGTGACCGTATCTTCGGCACCAAGTAAAAAATCCATAAGCATGCGGCGCGGGCAGATGCCCGCGCCGCTCCAGTATCAAGAGGGCCACCCCATCGGGGCGGCCCTCTTCAGCCTGTCTGTTTACTTGCTGTGCTTCTCCTGAAGGTACTGGTGCATGGACTCGGCGGCCTTCTTGCCGGCGCCCATAGCCAGGATGACGGTGGCCGCGCCGGTGACGGCGTCGCCGCCGGCATAGACGCCGGGGCGGCTGGTGGCCATGGTCTCCTCGTCCACCTGGAGGCAGCCCTTCCGGTTGGTCTCCAGGCCGGGGGTGGTGGAGCGGATCAGGGGGTTGGGG
>OJSG01002121.1_pt1 | contig 9675 bp, 5 predicted proteins | sample 1599371 | NCBI WGS metagenome assembly OJSG01 (sample SAMN04168658, study PRJEB22393) | human gut metagenome | biome: human gut microbiome; feature: stool | host: Homo sapiens | collected 2014-03-24
TTAATGATACGGCGACCACCGAGATCTACACCTCTCTATTCGTCGGCAGCGTCAGGTGTATAAGAGACAGGGATATATAAATCAATTTATGGGGAAAGTACTCTTCACCTATATTCTGCATGAACCAAGTATAGGCCCTGAGAGAATAGTTGCCTTCCGGCAGGTCTTCACCCAATGGAATATGTCCGTAAAAACACCCCAAAGAGTCCGGTCTTATTTTCACTCTCTCCACCAGGTTGCCCAACGGATTCACCAACTCTACATATACATATCGGCTGGCATTAGCTTGTTTTAGCATAAGGGCATCTACTAAATGCGCCCTGAACCAAAGAGTTTCACCGGACATGTAGATGCCACGGTCTGTCTGAAGGTGAATCTTTTCCTGGGGGAAATTTGACAGTTGCTGGGAAAAGAGGTTTTCTATGTTCATAGAGTCCATTTTCACTACCAATGAATCTTGGGTAAATGCATCTTGTATGCACAACAACAATAGCAATAAAGAAATAAAACATATTCTCATGATATAGTTTTTATATATTTTACAGAAAATGGCGCTTCTCACGAAGCACCACCTTCTTAAACTAATGGTAATAAAAAATGCAATCTGGTTTTACCCTAAAATATAACTTCCTAATAATCATATTTTCTATTTTCTTCCATCCAATCGTTTATCTTACGCACTTCATCATCATTCTTACGCTCTTTGTATACAAATCCTCTGGTTTTCTTTTGTATCCCATCTTCTTCGAAAGTATACCACAAATCATATACTTCCATCTCCGGATAGTATTTACCACCGCCACTGATAAGTTTGAACTTATCCCAAGACTTCAGAGTTACTGAATTATCCGGATTAACAGTGATATTGAAACAAAAGTCCGGTCTATAATCTGTTGACCCTTTTGACCACTCATTCTTTTGATGATACATACGTACAGTGTTACCATCAACTACAGCTTGCAACGTGCGAGGCGACTTATAGATAACGGAATCTTTCGGATTATCAGCAGGCTTAATCACACCGTCCATATAATAAAGCCCTGAATAGTCATTCATCAGATTCAGACGGATTAGCACCACTGTATCTTCTTTAGCCAATTCAAAACGAGATGTTCCACTAAGTTTAAACGCCATCATATAGAGCGAATCTATATGCAAAGTGGATGGGTCAATGTGAACAGGATACGTGCCATAGGTTTCACCCTTTTTCACAACTACATTTTCTTGTGGAAAACTATAGATACCATTTGTCAACGTACGATACTTTATATCATCCGAACCGAGTTCTTTCTGGTTATAACTTTCAATACCAGAAGGAAATTCTTCAACAGTAACAGTTACATCTTCCTTGGCAAGCAGCGAACCGCTGATGGCAACCGATGCATATATGGTATCTTTTTCATAACCTATATTCAGATCTCTATTTATAATCTTATCTTTTGCCCCAACCAGATAAACCGTTTCGGGCCATAAATTCTCTTCCATAGGTATTTTATTGTCGCAACCCGCCATACATGCCAACAGCAAGGTTATCGAAAAAAATGCTATTTTCTTCATATTATCAACTTTTAGTGTTTTCATTTTAATTCCATCCCGGGTTCTGTACCAATTTACCGTTCTTTCTCAGCACATTTCTGTCAAGCGGCCACAGATACATCTTGTTGGAAAACATACGTTTCATGGTTTTTTCTGTATTCCAAATTCTCTCTGTATAGAACTGTTCGCGTTGTGATTCGCGAGCACTTACATCCAATCCTCTGATAGGTTTGTTGTAAGCGTCATAGGCATCTTTCCAACGGCGCAAATCCCAATAACGATGACTTTCGAAAGCAAATTCAATCAACCTTTCATGCTTAATCAGTTCACGCATCCTGCTTTGGTCGGCTGCATCGGCAGTTGTGATTCCCGGTTGACCGGCACGATAACGAATCTGATTGAAATATTTCACCATCTGATCCACATCACGAGTAACCGTCACCTGCCCATCTTCGTCCGTATACGAACCTTCCATTTCGTTCATCGCTTCTACATACCCCAACAATACTTCGGCATAGCGGAATATCGGATAAGTTTTCGCTTTTACCACTCCATTCCAAAAGATACAATCATCCTGATGCACATATTTCCGGCAGGTATATCCGGTCCTGGTTCTGTTATCATTATTATTCATATCAGATGCACTACCTCCGTAATAATAGTCGGTAACATAGTTTCTGGTACCTGCTGACAAACCGTCACGGTGGGAAGTTGTAGGCCAGATACAAGCATTGAAACCAATAGCCGCATAAAAACGCGGCTCACGACCATCATCACGATGAGCTCTGTTTCCGGAAAGAAGATAATCTGACGAGAATGTTTTATCTTGTCCCACTGCCTGCCATGATTTTTCCGCCTGAGTAGCTTCACTAAACGGTCTACCGTCAGCCATCCGGTATTCATCAATCATATCCAAAGTAACACTAAATGAAGATATTCCCCCCAATTTGGAAGGTGTCACAAGAATATAGTTTCCATTATTTTTTGAAAAATAGATGTATTCTTTAACCAACTCAGGCTGGTAAGTGCCATCAAACAGCGTCTTGTATGATTTATAGGGATCTATGCCTCCGGCTCCATCAGGGAAGTTGGCATCGGATACCGTCTCGGGAAGAGGCAATGTGCCTGTACCCTTTTCATTCACTATTTTAGGTACAGTATGAATGGCATACTTATTCATATCAATAATCCGCTTGAACGTGGCGGCAGCTTTTCCCCACTTAACCTTGTCTTCCGTCTGGGCAATGAAATTCCTGCCCTCTGAGTCTTTCCAATCGGAATAATAACTGTTACCATTGAAAAGGGGGCTGGCAGCATAGAGCTGCATACGAGCTTTGAACGCCAAAGCAGCACCCTTGGTAGGTATATACTGCAATGCATCTATACGACTTGGAGGCAGCAATTTAGCTGCTTCTTCAAAGTCAGCACAGATTTTCTCTACACACTCATCGTAAGTGGAACGCTCGAATGAAACTGACGCTACATCTTCGTCCGTATCGAAAGGACGGTCGGGAAGTACAACCACAGGCCCGTACAATCTTACCAAATAAAAATAGAAGTAAGCCCGCAGAAAATAAGCCCTTCCCTTGAAATCACGCATTTCCATCTCGGTAAGCTCCTGGTTTTTGGATATATTCTCCAATACGATGTTGGCCTTACGGATTCCTTTATAGCAATCGCCCCACGGATTAAACCATGTGTTCGTTTCTTTCACTTCATCATAAAGTATAGCATTTCCATTCGTTACAAACGGAACGATTGCTTCATCTGAGCCCAATCCACTGGGTAATGTAGAAGACCATCCCCAACCATTCATAAGTATTGATTCATCAGGAAGCAGTGCAGCCGCTCCATTGATATACTCTTCCGTTCTGGAGCGGGAAAGGAAAATGGAGTCCAGCGTGGTCTGATCGTACACATATTTGTCAATGTCCAAGTATTTTTCGCACGAACCGAACATAATGCTTGAGACCAAAATAACGGTTATTGCGGCTATTCTACCGAGAAAACCGAATTCTCTTTTATAATTTCCAAATTTTATCATAATTGTCAGGTTATATTAGAATGAAAGATTAAGCTGTAAAGTATACACTCGCTGGACAGGATAGACTGTTCCATTGTCTCCTGCTTGTGCGGGATCCAGCATCTTCTCTTTAGACCAAACTGCCAAATTGTCTCCAATCACACTAATTACTGCTTTCTGAAGACCAAACTTTTTCAGAAATTGGTTCTTGAGTGTATAAGAGACTTGCACATTCTTCAGACGCAAGTAACTACCATCAGACAACCAAAAAGAAGATGATTGACTATTATTACTGCTACCTCCATAATAAAGACGAGGGTACTTGGCGTTCGGATTCTCGGTGGCAGGGTCGCCTGAGATTTCACGTGAAATCCATCGGTTTGCCGGATTGGCAAAGTCTGTAATCACATTACCAGCTGTACTACCCGAGAATGGCTGATACATATTTCCACCTTTAAAATAGGTCACGCGGCTTACTCCCTCGAACAGGACACTTACATTAAAGTTCTTCCAGTTAAACTCTGTGGCAAATCCATACTGTATCTGAGGCACATAAGAATACTTCAAAGGTACAATATCATCCCAATTGACAATGCCATCGCCATTGACATCCTTATACTTGATGTCACCAGGCAAGTAACTGCCAAAATCCTGACGAGGACTATTATCTATATCTGCCTGGTCTTTAAACAAGCCCAAAGCTATCAAGCCTCGGTTAATTCCACTTTGATATCCTACGGCTGATTGGTAATCGTATTTCTTAAGGTCTTCCTCGAAATTGGTGATTTTGTTCATGGACTGTGTGTAGTTGGCACGTACAATCAGGTATTTGTCACTGTCACCCAAAGGCTGTGTATATGAGATATGTCCATCCATACCCCAACTCTTCATTTCACCTACATTGGCCCAAGGCAATGACGGAAGTCCCATCTCTTCGGGTACACTCTGGCGTTGTTGATAAATACCGGAACGTATATCCTGGAAGAAATCGACTGTCATTTCAAAACGTTCGTGGAAGAAACGTGTATCAATACCGATGTCAGCTTTTTTGGCCTTTTCCCAGCGCAGGTTGCTGGAACCCACTTGCGTTTCGGTCAAACCGGAACCGTTATTCCAACTGCCGGAACCTGTGTGACCAATCAAAGTCAGATAGGGAAAACGTACCGAGTCATCCCAAGTGAGACGGTCATTACCTACTATACCATACGAAGCCCTGATTTTGAAATAATTGATAAAATTGTCCTTATTACGCCAGAAGCGATATTGCGTGGGAGCCCAACCTATAGAAACAGCGGGAAACCAACCAAATTTCTTACCTTTCTCAAAAGCCTCCGAACCGGTGTAACCCATATTAAATTCGGCCATATAAGTATCATCATACGAATAAGAGAAACGGCTTGAGTAACTATTATAACGTTTAGGGATAGCAGTCAGCAATTGATTATATTTCGATGCTTCATAATCGCTCCATTCGGCCTTCACCAAAGCACCTACCTTATGTACCTTATTAAATGTCTGGTCGTAATTCAGTCGGAAATCCCAATAAATTCTACGCTCAGTGTCATTCCAATTTGTATAATAGGGTTCCACTGCATCAGATATTTTCTCCAAATCGAGTGTTCCATCACGTTTATAACCATGAGCATAATAAATGGCCGGCATTTTTTCGCGAACTTGGGTTCTCGCACCTATCGAATTAATGTTGACCAATCCTGCAATACTCAGTCCGGGAGTTATCATCTTCAAATCCTGATTGAGCTGCATCGTGATTTTATTGTCATTGGAATAGAACTTACGATAACCCGTCATATTCAACAATACATACGGACTGATATTCGATTTATCAGTGCCATATCCAGGTGCCTGCCCTGTGGTGTACATCAACGGTACTGTCACCGGAGTCAGATTGGATTGTGCCTGCCACAATACCTTACTGTCGTTTCCATATCCCGGATAATTCTGAGTAACAATCACAGTCTCTTCATTCAGCGAGAGCGTAGTGGTGGGAGTGACATTCACATCCACATTGGCACGGAAATTAAACTTGTTGTAATTTACGTTCGTATTGTATTTGTTTACCCCTTTGTCTTGCTTAAAAATAGCATCTTTTGTCGTAAAACCAGCACTGATGTAATAACGAGCCACTTCACCACCTCCCGATGCACTCAGGAAGTATTGTTGGTTCCAGGTATAGTCTTTCAAGATAACATCCCGCCAATCCACATCCGGATGAAAATCAGGATCCATGTGATTTCTAAACAGTGCCAAATCCACATCCGTATAAACAGGAATACGTCCACGTGTCACGGCAGCTTCGTTGGCGAGTGCCGCATATTCCGCAGCACGTACATATTTGGGCATTTGAGGAGAATAAGAAATACCAGTATTTGCCTTCACCTGCAAATTCAGCTTTCCCGCCTTACCCTTCTTGGTACTTACCAATACTACACCGTTGGCACCACGCACACCATAAACCGCCGTAGAAGAGGCATCCTTCAAGATAGAGAAACTTTCGATGTCTTCGGGGTCGAGCGTATTCAAGTTACCTTCGATACCGTCAATCAATACCAAGGCACCCTGTCCGGCACCAAAGGTACTAATACCACGCACCCAGAACTCGGAGAAATCCTTACCCGGCTCTCCACTACGTGTAACGGAAATGATGCCCGGAACACGTCCGCCCAACATGTTGCTTATGGAAGTGGCAGGAGTTTTCAACGTAGCCACCTCAACTCCAGTAATGGCACCTGTCACATTAATCTTCTTCTGTACCTTACCCGATGCCGTAATCACAACTTCGTCCATTACATTCGAACTCTCCTTCAACACCACGCGCATGCGCTCGTCACTCTTGTTCATCTTTATCTCCTGAGGATCATACCCCACATAGGATATGACCAACGTATGCCCGGCTTTGATACCCCCTATCTTGAAACGACCGTCAATATCCGTAATGGCACCCATAGAAGGAACTTCCTTTACTGAAATCGATACTCCAATTAAGAGTTCGCCTTTCTCGTCCATAACCGAACCCGAAGCTACCACAGTCTGTTGCGCATAGGCCAAATTCATAGAACTTACCCATGCCATAAGAAACAGTAATATATGTTTAATCTTCATCTTGATTCATTTTATATGATTTCTACTTTTATTCAATTGTCATTTTCCGGATTGCCTTTGAAGATTCTTCACCAATGAAGAAGTTCTCTTCCGAATCCAAAGCAATACACAATGGATTATCAAACAATGCATCCGTAGGGAATCCGTTAAGTCTTCCTGACCGATCGGGAGCTCCCGCTACCAAAGAAACAAGCCTTCCTTTGATTTTCACAATGCAATGGCCATTTTTGCAACATACATAGAGTTCACCGTTACTATTCACCGCCATTCCGCAAGGTTCTTTCAATACGGCATCGGTCAATCTATCTCCAAAAGCTGTAGCCAACCATCCCGGTTGGAAGCCGGCATAGCGTTCCACTTGCCATGCGCCCGAAGTATCTTTCCATATCTTCACAATGCCATTACTCTCAGGATAAGAGGCGAAAAAACACTTATCGTATTTACTATAAGTCAGATAATGCCTCCACTGGCTGGTGTTCACTCCATCAAAAGCCGGGTAATCTGATGTAGCAAATAACTTTGTATAACCTTTATCTTCCAAATCTATTTCATAAAGACCATCACCGGACATTGCATACAAATAGCGGTCATCTTCGGCATAAGCCAATGCCCCCTGGCAATCGCCTTGGAAAGGTATTGTGAGACCAAGAGAGTTTAAAATCCATCCATCCGCACGGGTAGCTGTGTATAAAGCACCTCCATTACGGGGCATGATACTCACTTTTTCTCTTGAACTATCAACTGCAACAGCACCCATATAACCAATATTAATCAGACGAATCACCGTATTATCCTCTAATGACACAAAATAGGTACGGTCGCCCCATCCTCCTCCAACGAAAATGAAATTATCACTCTTTTGTCCTGCAACAGCTACAATTCCTGTACACTCATTCATTCGGAATTCTTCTATTTTACTGTCATCTGACGATGTCCATCCGTCTTCACCAAATTTTCCCAATATTGTTTTCACAGATTGAGTTTGATAATACTTAAACTTCACATTGTCAGAGGTGTACCTTTTACCTTCCACTTCCAATGTTATCTCGTTATAGCCGGGCAACTGCTTGGGGATAAGCCCATACAATTCATTTCCGTTGTTGTTTACTATAACCGCTTCCTTGTCGGCAAAGAAAACTTTGACTTTTCCGGTCGTGTCAACCGGAAAGTTTCCTTTGATAATAAAAGAATCGTTGATTCTTCCCCAGTCGGGTGACATGGATTTTAACTCAATAGGCTTGCTCGAATCATAATAGTTGCCTATTTCAGGCCATTTCTCAATTACTTCTTCGCCATTGCAACTTGCGAACAAAATACTTAAGAAAAGAAAAACCAAATAAAGCTTATTGTTTTTCATAATATATAAGTAATGGGGTTCTATGTTTTTCATTACTAATAGTAGTCATTGGTACCAGCCCCCCTTTAAATACCAAAGCTACGTAAAACTCATTGCAGATTACCGAAAGTGATATGTATCGCTACGGTTATCTCTGATTTTACAATCTTTACCTAAATAGCTGACTTAACCGTCATCATCATACATACATTTCATAAGATTAACTTGATTAGATTTAACATAACAATAACTCCATCGACATACATTCCGTACATCGATACGCAAAGTTACAGAAGTGTACCCAATACACTTTTAGATATTAGATATATAATTTTAGATATTAGATAATCTATACTACAAACGATAAAAAATAGGAAAAAGAAGTAAATTAGACCTCTGTAGGAGACTTACCAAAGTACTTTTTAAATACCGTACTAAAGTAACTGATACTGGAATAACCACAAAGTTCGCTAACTTCCGTGATGGTGTATTTATGAGATTGGAGTAATTCTAAAGCTCGGTTTAAACGAATGGATTTAATAAACTCAATAGGTGATTGACCTGTCAATGCTTTTATTTTTTTATATAATAGTGAACCGCTCACATGCATTTCCATAGCAAAGCTTTCTTTGTCAAAATCCAGATTTTGCATATTATTATGAATTACTTCCACGGCTTTTTTCACAAACTGATCATTAAGCTCATTCGCCAAAATAACCTGTTGCTCATCATTCTCCGGTTTTATCAATTTCAAAGCTTTCTCTCTGACAATTTCCCTGTTTCGCATAAGGGACTTTATCCGTTGCTCCAAAAGTGATATATCAAAAGGCTTTGTGATATAATCTTCTGCCCCCAGACCTAAACCTTCCAATTGGTCACTTTTATCACAAAGTGAAGTTAACAGGATTACCGGAATATGCGAAGTTTCAAAAGTAGATTTAATCAATTTACATAACTCAAACCCATCCATATCAGGCATCATCACATCCGAAATAGTCAATTCAGGAGATTCTTTCTGAAGCAATTCCCATGCTTCATTGCCATTGCCAGCCTCTAAAATGTAATATTGATTTTCAAAAGAACACTTCAGGAAGTTCCGCAAATCCTTATTATCATCTACGATTAATATAGATTTCTTCTTTCCGGATCTATCATCTTCCTGTTTATATTCCGACTGATCAGACGGACCATCGGCAGATATGATATTACCCGGTTCTTCATGTCCAACAGGTGCAACTTCAACCACTTCTTTATAAGGGATGTTTATTTTGAATAAAGAACCTTCATTCTCCTTACTTTCAAGCGAGACTTTTCCCTCATGCATCAAAACGTAATTTTTCACCAACAACAGGCCTATCCCGGAACCTACCATGCGTGAATTAACCTTATTATCTCCCCTATAAAACTCTTTGAACAACTTTTTCTGAGCATTATCCGAGATACCCAATCCATAATCTCTTACCTCCAAGCTCCAATAGTACTCATTACAATTCAATGTAAGCTCCACTTTACCATTCGTATGGGAATATTTGATTGCATTAGATATCAAATTATCAACGACTTTCTCTATTTTCAATTCATCGACAGCTGACATATAAGATTCCTTGTTAGAGACAAACTCTAATATAACATTCTTTTTCCCTGCTGTAGACTTGAACAT
>OJSG01002143.1_pt1 | contig 9584 bp, 8 predicted proteins | sample 1599371 | NCBI WGS metagenome assembly OJSG01 (sample SAMN04168658, study PRJEB22393) | human gut metagenome | biome: human gut microbiome; feature: stool | host: Homo sapiens | collected 2014-03-24
CTATAGATACTTGCAGAAAGGATAAAATTTACTTTTAGACCTTTTGGGATAGCCCTTATTAATACTTCAGATAAAATTCCTTAGGTTATATTTTCAATCCTTTGGACCGGGTTTCCTCCTTGGCATACAGTCCCGGACGCCCGATTATGACATGGTTGGCAACGATACTATCCGCCGGACTGCGTATCTGCGGCGGTGCATTTTCGGGATATTGCGCCTGCCTGTTCCTCACATCTTCCGCTTCCGGCTTGAGCTGTTGCCCTTCATTCTCCTTTTCTGCGACTTCGGGCGTGGGTGGCGCAAGCTCCAGCTGAATTTTTCGGTCAAGGGCGGCAAGTTCGGACTTCAACTGCTTCAGCTCGTCCTCCTTCTTCCACACCTTACCCGCTATCTCCTGTAACTGCGGTATCTCCATCTCCAGCACCTCGTTCTTCGCCTTGTACTGGTCGATGATGGAGGGTATCCTCTCCATCGCGTTGAGGAAGTTGCGGGCGGCGGCCAACGGGTCAGCCATCGCCAGATGCCCGTTGTTGTAGGTGTACTTGTAGTTCCCCTCGACCACGAAGCGGTTGTCGGTGAACTCCAATCCCTCTTTGAGTATCCTTTCGCTCACCACCTTTATCGGAAAACCGTAAAGTTCACCGACCTGCGTGTACAACCCTCCGGTCGTGGCATTCTTGGCTATCTCCTGCAAACGCTTTCCGATGACCTTCTCATCGGCGGAATCCACTCCGTCCACCTTTATTATATTAAGGCGGTTGCCCTCCTTGTCGGTCTGCACCACCGACAGGAAGCGGTTCCAGTCCTCCGTCATGGCATCTATGAAAGCCGTGTTGTTGCGCAACTCGCCGGTCTTTGACTCCAGCTTGAACTCCGAATCACGCTTGCCCTTGTTGAACGACTTGCGTTCCCCTTCGAGCGATGCGATCCGCTTTTCCAGTTTCGCCTTGTCCAACAGGTCGGTATTGCCGGAGAGCAACGCCATGTATTCCGAGAAATTCATGCCCGATTTTTCGTCCATTGCCCCCTCGTCGATGGTACGCGCACCCATCGCACCGCTTTTGAGCTGGCTTATGAAAGTCTGCTTGCAGTGCAGGAGGTTGAACTTGTAGCTGTCCAGTGACTTCTCCACCGCGTAGATGATTACATCCACGTTGTTCCCGGCGAAATGTTTGGCAATCTCATTACCTGCCCTAACTCCGCGTCCGTCACGCTGTTGCAAGTCGGACGGTCGCCACGGCGTATCGAGATGATGGATAGCCACACACCGTTTCTGGGCGTTCACACCCGTTCCGAGCATAGAGGTAGAGCCGAACAGCACACGCACCGTCCCGGCGTTCATGGCGTCTATCACCGCCTTCCGCGCCTTGTCGGTCTTGCACTCCTGAATGAAGCGCACCTCGCTTGGCGGTATACCGTAGTCCTCCGTCAGTTTGCGCTTGATTTCCGAATAGACGTTCCACCCGTCGCCCGGCTGGTATGTCCCCAAATCAGAGAAAACGAACTGCGTGCCTTTCTGGGCGTCGTATTTTTGATAATACTCCGCGATCATCTTGGCACAGTGACTCGCTTTGTTGTCGGGATGATCTTCGTAATTCGGGTCTATCATGCGCATGTCGAGTGCCATTTTCCGGGCATAGTCCGTGGCGATGAGCATCTTCGCCTTTTCTTCCGTTTCCGAAAGCGGCAGCCTGCCCAACAAGGTGGCATCGCCCGTCTTGGCGAACTGCATCAGTTTCTGTATGAAGTCCTCCTGTTCCGGCGTGGGCGGTATATGGTGCAGTATCTCGTTCTTGGCAGGACGGTCAACGCCCACATCCTCCGCCGTGCGGTAGTCCGTGATTTCATTATAGAAGGCGGCAAGCTCCGGCACTTTGATGAAGTAGCGGAAACGCTCCTTCTGGACCACATTGTTCGTCACGTTAAATTCAAAATCCGTCGTCTTCTTGGCAAATATCGCCGCCCAAGCGTCGAAACACCTTATGTCCTGCCGTTCCAGCTCCTTCGGGCGCAGGTACTTGAACAGCAGGTACAATTCAGTCAGTGAGTTGCTGATAGTCGTGCCGGAGAGGAAGGTCGCACCCAAGTCTTTTCCTGTGCGCTCCTGTATGGTGCGTATGGCAAAGAGCATGTTAAGTGCCTTCTGGCTTCCCTCGCTGTTTCCCAATCCCGCCACACGGTCGTGGCGCGTGTTGAAAGTCAGATTCTTGAACTGGTGTGATAAATCCAAAATTTCGGATTTGAGCCATTATCAGAACTTTTAGGAATTTCCGATAAAATTATTCAATTGTTTAGCAATCATTTGTTTTGAGTCTTAATCAGTTCTGATTATATTCCGTCTATAATTGTAGAATAACATTCAAACAAGATGCGATTATGGACATATTTAATCTGAATGAAAAAGTCAAAGGGCTTGTTTCTTATTTACAAGACACAGGTTATTCAGCCATGTACATAGACTATGTGAAGAAAATGGCTGAGTGGTTATCGGGCAATTCCGAACATTACAAATGGAAGAGTCTCGCCGATGTTGAACCGACACTAAAAGAATTGTGGTCCAACAAGTATACTTGCAGAAACAAGGTACGCCTGTTACGTGTAATCTGCCAATATATCGAGAATGGATTATTACCCGACGGATGCAAACACTACATCAAACCTCACCATTACGAATTGCTTGGCGAAGAATACAGGAATGTAACGGACATGGCTTTCAACGTGGTAGACAGGCGTTGCAAATTTTCAACAAACGTGAAGTATGCGCTATCTTCGTTCTTCTTCCGGTTACAGGAAATGGGTGTGTATTCATTCGAATCAATAACAGAGGATGCGGTGTTGGAAGTGTTTTCCAAAGACGAAAAACAGAAGATGGGCCATTCGCTCAAATATTCGGTGGAGTATGGGCTGAAAGCCTGTTTGCCTTACTATGGCAAATCCGTTGAACGTATAATCGCATATCTGCCGGCCATACCCAACATGCGTAAGAACATTCAATACCTTACAGAGCAAGAACTGACGGCCATCAGGCATACCTTGGAGCACGACGGCACAATATCCCTGCAGGACAAAGCCATCATAACCTTGGCCATGTACACGGGATTGCGTGGGTGTGACATCTCAGCTCTCACGCTTGAGAACTTCGATTGGGAACACGACCTTATAAAAATCACACAGGCAAAAACGGGACAGCCCCTTACATTGCCGCTTCGCGCCGTAGTCGGGAATGCTGTCTTTGATTACCTGCTCAAAGAGCGTCCCCAATGCCCGGAACCATATGTTTTTCTCACAGTACACGTGCCACACAGAAGACTCCACACAAGCAATCTTGATGCCATATGCTCAAAAGTCATGTACAAAGCAGGAATAAGGCAAGGTGAAAATGAAAGAAAGAGCATGCACCTGTTTCGCCACCATGTAGCGACATCCCTGTTGCAGGGCGGTGTGCAACAGCCTGTTATAAGTGCCACCCTTGGCCATTCGTCCCCAAGCTCTCTCGACCGCTATCTCAGTGCGGAATTCAAACACCTGAAAGAGTGTTCGCTAAGCATCGAGGGATTCCCGGTTGGAAAGGAGGTGTTTGGCAGATGAAAACGACTTCATTCCTTTCCAACGCGATAGAAGGATACGTAAAATACCGCAAGGCTTCCGGGCGTGACAGCCACAGCTATATCAAGAACGTAATACTATTTGACCATTTTTGTGCGAGGGAATATCCCGGACAGATCGAACTATCCCAAGAAATCGTGGACAGATGGTGCAGGCAACGTCCATCTGAATGCACAAACTCTTGCGTGTCACGTGTATATCCTATTCTGGACTTCATCAAATACATGAACAAACGTGGAATGACAAAAATAGCCCTGCCAAAAGTGCCAAGGTCTGTGCCAAGAACTTATACGCCGCATCCTTTCACATATGATGAATTGAAACGCTTCTTCAATGCTTGCGACAACACAAAGCCAAGACGTGGCCGTCTCGCCACAATCCAACGCATGACACTGCCAGTATTCTTTCGCTTATTGTACAGTTCTGGGATGAGGACAACCGAAGCCATCCTGCTGGAACGTGATGATGTAAACCTTGAAAATGGCGTAATTTCCATCAAGCGAAGTAAAGGGCATGACCAACATTATGTCGTTCTCCATAATACAATGTTGGCTCTAATGCGTACTTACGACGAGAATATATCTAGGTTAGTACCGCACCGCAAAGTGTTCTTTCCGACACCGGATGACAAGTCTCACCCTTCTGTTTGGGTTACGTATCATTTTCGGGTGTTGTGGCAAAGTTGCAATTCATCCTACGCTATCCCATATGAGCTAAGACACAACTATGCCATAGAAAACATAAACAGCTGGACACACCAAGGATTTACCATCCATGACAAGTTGTTGGCTTTAAGCAAGAGCATGGGACACCGGCAAATAGAGAGCACGCTGGCTTATTATTCCTTGACCCCAGCGATTTCTGATATAATGGAATATACAGAGAATCAATTATTAAAATTAAAGACAGATGAAAAAGAAGATTAATCCGCAAGCAATGCAGATAGCTGATTATCTGCATGACTGGCTCGAACACTATGTCCCTTCAATCAAGGCATGCAGTCCTCACACAAAGAGAAATTATAAGATCTCCGTGAAACTCTATGTAGAATTCCTCAGAGTCATAAAAGGCACTACACCAGAAACATTAAGCGCAGAATGTTTCTGTATGGAATATATAATGGAGTGGATCATTTGGTTAAAGGAAAATAGGGGTTGCAGTCCAGCAACATGTAATGTAAGATTGTCAGCTTTGCGTGTTTTTCTGAAATATTTGTCGTTTAGAGATATATCCTATATGTCTGTTTTCTTACAAGCGGAAAATGTTCCAAATGAGAAAAACTCTAAAAGAAAGGTCATCGGGCTCAGTAAACAGGCTGTTGATGTATTGTTGTCCATGCCTAATCAAGGGAGTACTATAGGCTTTCGTGATTACACTCTGATGCTTCTCTTATATTCCACCGCTGTGCGCATCAACGAGCTTCTGACTCTGAAAATTAGCAATATTGTTATAGACTGTGTAAAACCTCACATAATAGTCATTGGCAAAGGAAGAAAGAAACGTCCGATTCCTCTTTTGGCCAAGCCAGCACAATGCTTGAAAAGGTATCTTATCAAATACCATCCGAAACAGAATGATGCAAATGCATTACTTTTCTGTTCTAAGAGCAAAGGCATATATGTCCCGATGTCCGCTGAAAACGTGAACAAGATGCTGAAAAAATATGCCACAATGGCTCATGAAAGGTGCCAAGATGTTCCTATGGATTTACATGCCCATCAATTTAGGCATGCCAAAGCTTCACACTGGCTTGAAAACGGGATGAACATAGCCCAAATCTCATACTTACTTGGGCATGAAAGTATTCAAACCACAATGGTATATCTTGATATAACCACAAAACAAGAAGAAAAAGCTTTGGAAACCCTTGAAGGCGAAAATCAAAAGAAAATGAGAAAAAAGTGGAAGACAGAGGAAGGAAAAGCAAATCTTGAAATACTTTTAGGACTTACAAAAACAAATTGAGTAGGAGAAATTTTACTTCTTCGTTTTCCTCTTACCCGATTAAGATATACAAGTACTGTTTGGTATATTATATAAACTTCCAGCAAGGTATTATACCTGCTGGAAGTTATGTTACAGTTCCCAATTAAGAACAGAGTCTAAAGGATGCTGAGATTGATATGCGGCAAATAATTTCCTCTCATTTATAAGCGTTGATTCATCTCGTTTTAACACATTAGAAATAAAGTTATTCAACGATTTTGTACCTCTTAGAATTGGAACGATTTGAAGATACTCGGGTAAGACTGATTGTGATATTTCTTTTAATGTTAACCCTACAACAGTTGTTCTATCATATCCATATCCAACTTCCCAAGGGATCCATTTTGAATCCAATGCATTTTGGGATAAAAGACATAACATGTGCGTGCTGTTTCTGATACCTGTTTTAATTGCACTTACAACCGAGTAAGGTCTCGTTCTGTCTATTTTTGTATCATATTCATCAAAATAGACATCAATACCAGAAGTAATAAAATAGTCTGCTATTTTTTTAGCAGTGTCCGCATCTCTTTTTTGGTGACTTATGAATATACATAAACCACTTCTTTGTGCAATGGAATTTTCGGTTAAATAAAATCTATTTAATGCCATAATCTATTATTCTACTTATCCATTTTTTTTACGCATTGGCCTTGATAAATCATAAGTGCAAGTGGCACGACTATTATATGCATTATCAATCATCTGTCTCAAAATATCTGGTGTTAGCTTATCCCAATTGATTACAGATATAAAGGCATTGGGTTCGAGCAAATTATCAATGATGCGTTCCGGTAAGTATGGATAACGCCTATGATACTCTTCTCGGCTATCAATAGACATCCATTGTGTCGTCTCTGGGTAGAACGTTTTCTCACTACTATGAGCGCATGTATAATATTCGCTTTTAACAGATGGTAGTAATATCACAATAATGCCGGACTTCTTATTCACCGTACCATCGTACATACTTGAATATAACTCCCAATCAATATGCTTGCGATTTTTTGTTTCAGTTCCTACAAGTAAAATGGTTACGGTTGTATCCTTCAAATGCTCGTCGCGTATATATTCGCGTATCTTTTGGTCGTCCCAATCTTCTGGAATCTCGCCCATGTCAACAGAGCCATCAATGAATACTTTATTTTTTTCAGCCCAACTAACCAAACCTTCTTTATATTTCTGGTCATTGGCATGATGAAAACTTACAAATACTTTATGCATAATTTATATTAATAGTTAAAAGCTTTATTAATACCCTTGAGAATCAATGATATTATCTCGGGAATATTAATAGAGTTGAATAAAATTTCATTTTCATCTTTATCAAGTCCATTTCTAAGAACCTGATAATCCTTATTTTCGAATTTCTTTAGTTCATCGTAATTTATCGTTGGCAGACAACTCATTTGGCAATATTCAATTAATTTTTTATAATCCTCATTGGTTTTTGCTTCTTCAAATAGTTTTTCTGCCGTAGTTTCACCTTTCATTAGTTTCACTATTTGTGCAGAAGCTCCACCAAATCCTCCTAATAAATAAATTGGATGTTTTTTCTGTATAGCACAAATCGCCTCTTCAAATATTCCGGCCATACGCCCCTTAAAATTGACAATTTTGCCACCCAAAACGATACGTGCATTAACATTCTCTTCCATTTCTTTACGCATAATAGATAAAGAATTTGCCCAAAGAAACATTTTGCTTGGCGTAGTTGGCTCAAAGAACTTCCCCTTATCCTCCTCACCTACACCTTTGGGTATTTCTGTTTTTACTATTTCCACACGGTCGTATTTAAATTCAGCGATGTCAGATTTTGAGAGCCTATTAAATATAGGCCAAGCAAAATAATTTGTGAAATAGATTGTACTTGGATCAGACTTTTCTTTTATGCCATACTGACATGAAAGATCGCATAAAAGTTTTGTGAAACCACCAATTCTAAGATCACCTCCATACACCAATTTAGCTCCAGTAACAAGCAGATGACGAGCTATTTCAACAGATAAATCATCAAACATGGCTTTGCCGATTCCTTTAGTTAAAGCCTCCGGAGTTTCCGAAATAGAAATTGCGATTTTCTTATCCTGTATCTTATTCATATTTGAATATAACTGACTCGGAGTAACAAAACTTGTAATCTTACCATTTTTATTCAAAACCTCCAACTCTTCACGACCTAACGGTGGTTCAGGATAGAGTATTGATTTTATATTATCTTCAATATTAATTAAATTCATTAATTCCGGAGGAACAGGAAGAATAGAAGTATTTTGCAAATCGCACTTCATTACCAATTGCTCAAGATATTCTTTCTCATAATATTGGTCTAACGCAGTACGTAGAAGCAAGATAATTACGTCATCCCATTTGCCATTAAATCTAATCTTTGGCATATTACCCAAATACGGGAATGTTCGAGAAGAAACTCCATTCAATACATTTACTAATATTGAAGGTACATTATTTTTCTTACCAGAGATAGCTTCAATTCGACACCATTCTCTTTCTGAATATGTATCAGATTCTATGATAACTAATAAGGATGAAGCTATACCTGACTGAATCTGTTGGGCAAATTGATGACCATCCAAAATATCATTAACATCGAAGAAAGAATCGAGTTTAGTATCTGAACGCAAATAATCTCTTAAAGAAATTGCCGTAGATTCACCTAAATGATCTTTATCCTTTTTAGAATGGCTAATGAATAATTTTAGCTTTTGCCCAACTTTATAAGACTTTAAATAGCGTAAAATGTTATCATAAAGTCTTATTTGAAATTCATGCCAATCAGTTTCAATATTCTCATTTATCAAACAAATAAACTGTTCTTCTTGAAGAAGTGGGTTTATGTCGAAAGCATACTTGGATAGTTTGACGGCAAATATTTTTAGTGCCCCATTGTCTTCTTTTACTAATAATTCTTTTATATACTCATCCCATATAGTATTACAATACATATTGTCATCAACCAATAATATTGCAATAGTTTTATTACTGAAGTTTATATCTATCGGGGGAATTTGATTGGCCATATCCGTTCGAAAGAACACTGGTATATCAAGCCCATCTTCAAAAGGCCTACTTGAATTACGACACAGAAGATGGTAAATTTTCTCATATGTTTCGCTACCTTTAGTATTATCCTTGTCATACAAGACATATACAGAAAGAGGTGTTTTAAAATTAGAACTCATAAAACAAAAAATAGAAGTAATTTATACTTAAGTTAGAGTTTTAAATAAATATTAAAATGTTAAGATACAGCACGTAAGTGGAATCATTCATTAATATTATGGATGGTTAAACTCATGCATTATGAAAATTCCATGCCTATCAAATACAAAGATACAATAAAAAAGGAAAATTATCTCATATTTCCGATGCAAAATATGGTTATGTTATGTAAAGTTGATTCATTAGTAGTAAATGTCATTTTTCATACAAGCTCAAAACTATATGCCAACGTAACATCTTCTAAAAAATGCCAAGTAATAAAGAATTGACAATTTGATATGCCCGGTGTTATTGGAATGGGAGTTACGCAACGGCCTGAAGAATTGGTACAGAGTTCAACAGTCAAGAATGTGGGAAACAGAATACAACCTATGTGCTTTATTGGACAAATACTAGAAACTTCCACTGAGCAGTTTCTCTTTAGAAACAGGAGGTCAAATGCAATCAGAAAAATCATTAAGATATCCAAATTTACGAAAAGGACTATTGAGCAAATACAAACATTACAGCCTTATCTCCAAATTGATACAGAATATATTCTATACCCTGCATATTACGACCGTAAAAATAATCAGAACTTATTATATAAAAAAGATGCTGAATTTCAATATATTTAGAATGTCAAACAAAAAAAATAAGAAAGTTCTGATAATGGCTCTCATCTATGAAGATGTGGTCGATGCCCATCTGCTTGAAATCCACCACGTCGTCCGTGCGTGACTTTATGGCGTGTTCCACCTTCTCCAGCTTCG
>OJSG01002192.1_pt1 | contig 9263 bp, 3 predicted proteins | sample 1599371 | NCBI WGS metagenome assembly OJSG01 (sample SAMN04168658, study PRJEB22393) | human gut metagenome | biome: human gut microbiome; feature: stool | host: Homo sapiens | collected 2014-03-24
TGTTTCGCTTAAAATTTTCTTGCATCACCTACTTGACTTCATACCATTGGACTTTCCTGGCGCGTACATATAAGAACAGCCCCGGCGCTTCTTGAGCGTCGGGGCCGTTTTTGTTTGACTTATCCGTAAATCCAGTCCTGAATGGTATAGCGCAGGGCCTGGAGCTTTCCCAGCAGCCACGCCGCCGCCATAGGCAGACCCATGGGAGAGACAAGGAACGCAATTACCAGGAGAATGATGCCGTTTTGAACCGAGTAGGTGACGAGCACCGCTACGCCCAGAACCGCCACAAGGGTTCCCGCGAGGCCGAAGATAAAGGCGGTGCAATAGAGCAGGCCGGAGCAAATCCAGACCAGCAGGGCCAGGGCCGCAATCAGGGGGGCCGCGAATATCTTTAACAGTAACCTCATATCTCATTCCTCCTTGGCGTCTTTTTACACTCTCATCTTACCATAGGCTGGGGCCAGCCACAACGATGCGGAAATTCGCCGAAAATTTCGGCGAATTTTTTTCGGCCTATTCCAGCTTGGAAAGCTGGGAGAGCACATGCCCCGCCGCTGACCACAGGCGTTCATACCCCTGCCGCAAATCCTCCAGGTCCGCGTCATAAAAGCGCCCGGTCTCATGGACGCGGCGGGTGAGCTGGTTCAAATTGTTGCTGGACCGGCGCAGCAGGCTCACCAGCTCCTTCAGCTCCGGCAAATCCAGTTGGAGCACATAGCCGTCTATCGCCATCTTGCGCAGGTATGCGCTGAGATTGTCCGTCCCGAACTGGGCCATTTTCTGCCGGATCAGCTCCATCTCCTGGGGTGAGACCCAAAAGAGGACCGGCACATTTCTGGTGCGCTTCGCCATGCTTACCGCTCCTGTTCCCTGACCTTTTTCTTGTCCGTGTGCCCCGGCTCGGCTTTCGTCTCACTCAGCTTTTTCCGCACGGAGGGCTTGCGCAGCCGCAGGGATTGGGCACGGTCCTCGTCTTTGGTAATCAGGGCATAGACGCCTTTGCGCCCCTCCAGCGTGGAGATTGACAGGGAGCGGAAGGGCAGCATAGAGACAAGCCGGTTCTGGTTCTTACTGTTGGCACGGGCCAGGAAGTCCGGGGAGACCTGGACCATGAAGTGGGTGCCGCTGGGGCTGTTGGGCCCCCGCGCTGCCTGGAACGCGGAGAGGATACGGGCGGCCTCGGCCCGAATGTCGTCTTTGGTGAGGGGTTGGGTCAGCAGATACTCATGCCGCACCATATCCACAAACAGGTCGATGATACCGGGATGGCTGCGGTCCACGACAAACTCTTTGTTGCGGTCATTCCCCCAAGCATCCAGGTCCTCAAAGACGGGAACCGTCCTGGCCCACGCCTTGTTGCCTTGGGAAATCCGCCCGTCCCACTCTTTATGCCGGACCGTATTGGCAAGGACGTGAAGCACCCGCTCATAGCCGAACTGCTCCACCACCTGGGAGACGGCTTCCCGGCCCAGGCAGTTGTCCCGGTAGTGCTCCGTAATCGCGGACTCTATGGCCTCCTTGCAGGCAATGTCGGCCTTGCGGGAGGCCCGGTATTGCTCCAGCTCCCCGTGCTCATGGGCATAGCCTCCGGGATAGCGGTACACAGGCAGCTCCCGCTGGGCTTGGAGGGCGGCGTAGGCCCGGTTCGAAATACAGTCCAGCATAGGGTCCAAGTCAGAACTTTTCCGTTCTGTCCACTCCCCATAGATGGCCTCCATGGGCGAGGACACAGCCAGCAGCGCGGCGGCCTGGGCTTGGGGCATATCCATCAGCTCCGCCGCCGCCAGGATGTCCTCCCGCACCGCATATTCATAGGCGTGGTTCAGAATTTCCTCCGGCGGCTGGCCCATCAGCCAGTCCCGGTACTTGGCCTGCTCGGCGGTCAGTTTTTCATAGAGCTGTGTGTTCATTTCCTCTGGTGTCATGTTCATCGTACCTCCTCCTGATGTTTTTTCTCCGCTGTCCTGGGCGGCGCGGGCCGTTTCAGGCCCTCCAGCACGGAGGGGCGTGAGCTCTTGACCATGCCCCGCTCCCGGGACGCGGGCTTGCGCTGTGCGCCCATGTCAAGCTGGGCGTTCAGTTCGGCCAGCCGGGCGCTCTTGGCCGCCAGCTCCGCCTCCTGGGGGAAGGGCTTACCCAGCTCCTTTTTCGCCGCCGCAAGCTGCTCCCGCAGGTTGCTCAACCGCACCTGTACGCCCTCCATGCGGCTGTGTATATCGGCAAGGGTATTATCAATACGGAGCAGGTTGCCCCTGGCATCCGGGCCCAGTTTGGTCCGGTGGGACATTTCCCCCTTTAAGGTTAGAATGAAGTCGCTGCCGAAATTCTCCACGGACAGGAACATGGTAAAGCCCCGGTAACTGCCGATCTCTGTCAGCTCCGGGGTCTTGACCTCCTTGCAGGCCCCCAAAAGGGCCGCACCCGCGTTGTCCTTGTCGGTCAGGGTGTCGCCCCGGACCACCATCCCCGCGAAGCCCTTTTCTACCTCTACCGCCTTGCCGTCCTCACCGCCCCTGGTGACGATGGGATGGGGATGGGCGGCCAGGGTCTCCATGTCTTTCTGAAATCCGGCGATAAAGCCCTCGCACTCCCTGATCTGCTCCGGGAAATAGCGCAGCACATTGTCCTCCATCTGGAACTGCTTGCTCTGGTGGTCCGCTTTCAGGATACGCAGGCGGGACACATCAATGTCCAGGTCCATCTTCTCCCGGATGAGGGGATCGCCCGCGCAAATGGCCTTGATCTCCGCATAGGAAAGGGCGGTCTCGTCCACGTCCTCGCAGGAACGCACCGGGGATTTGGAGGTCATGATCTGAGAGATGAACTTCTGCTTGTTCTCCACCGTCTGCCACAAGTAGGGATCGAAGGTGCCCTCGGTGACATAGCGGTAGATATGCACTTCCTGGTTCCGGTTGCCCTGCCGGACGATGCGCCCTTTGCGCTGCTCCAGGTCTCCGGGCCGCCAGGGGCAGTCCAGGTCGTGCAGGGCGATGAGCCTATCCTGGACGTTCATGCCCGCGCCCATTTTGAATGTGCTGCCCATGAGCACCCGCACCTGTCCGCGCCGGACCTTGGAAAACAGCTCCTTTTTGTGGGCGTCGGTGTTGGCATCGTGGATAAAGGCGATCTCCTGGGCGGGGATACCCCCGGCGATCAGCTTGTCCCGGATGTCCTCATAGACGGAAAAGGGCGCGTCCAGCTTCACGTCGTTCAGGCTGTCCACCAGCGCGTGGAGGTCTGCGCCTCCCGCGATTTTATCTCCCACCGCCATCGCGCTCCTGTCCCGCTGAGCGGCGGCTTTGGACTTGGGCGTGGAAATATCGCAGAACACAAGCTGGGTCAGCTTGTCCGCCTGCCCCTCCCGCCAGATGCGGAGAATGTTGTTCACACACATGTTCACCTTGCTGTCGGGGTTATCCGGGAGCATGGGATTGATAAGCCGCTGATCCAGGCCCAGCTTGCGCCCGTCCGACGTGATCTTGAGCATATTGTCGATATGTGGGTCAATCCCCGCATGTACCTTCGAGGCCCGTTCAGAAAGGTCCTGCACCATGGCTTTTTGATGCTCGGAAGGTTCGGCCTTCTCCACATGGTAGATTGCCTTGGGGGTGGGGAGGTTGAGCTGGTCGGCGGTCTTGATGTCCGCCGTCTCCTTGAACATGGACATGAGCTCCGGCAAGTTGAAGAAGTGGGCGAACCGGGTCCGTGCCCGGTAGCCGGTGCCCTCCGGGGCCAGCTCAATGGCCGTCACCGTCTCCCCGAAAATGGAGGCCCAGTTGTCAAAGTGGCTCAAGTGGGTCTTTTCCAGAAGGTCTACCTGGAGATACCGCTGCATGGTGTAAAGCTCGGTCATGCTGTTGGAAACCGGGGTGCCGGTAGCGAACACCACGCCCTTGCCGCCTGTGATCTCGTTGATGTACCGGCATTTCAGCAGCATATCGCTGGACTTCTGTGCATCGCTGGTGGAGAGGCCCGCCACGTTGCGCATTTTGGTGTAGAGGAACAGGTTTTTATAGCTGTGCGCCTCGTCTACAAAGAGGCGGTCCACGCCAAGCTGCTCAAAGGTCACAACGCTGTCCTTCCGGGCGGTGGTGTGGAGCTTTTCCAGGCGTACAGTCAGGGACTTTTTCATCCGCTCCAACTGCTTGATGGTGTACCGCTCCGCACCGCTGGCCTCCAGCTCCGCGATGCCGTCCTCAATCTCCGCGATCTGCTCCTCAATCAGCCGTTCCCGGCGCGCCATGGAAACCGGCAGACGCTCGAACTGGGAGTGCCCCATAATCACGGCGTCGTAGTCACCTGTGGCAATTTTGGCGCAGAACCGCTTGCGGTTGCGGGCCTCAAAATCTTTTTTGGTGGTGACGAGGATATTGGCGGCGGGATAGAGGCGCAGAAACTCGGAGGCCCACTGTTCCACCAGATGGTTGGGCACGGCAAAGAGAGACTTGCGGCACAGGCCCAGGCGCTTGCTCTCCATGGCGGCGGCCACCATTTCAAAGGTCTTGCCCGCGCCCACCTCATGGGCCAGAAGGGTGTTCTTTCCGTAGAGAATGTGGGCAATCGCGTTGCGCTGATGCTCCCGCAGGGTGATCTCCGGGTTCATGCCGGTAAATACGATGTGTTTCCCATCGTACTCGCGGGGCCGAATGGCGTTGAAGCGTTCATTGTAGGAGCGTACCAGCTCCTGACGGCGCTGGGGTTCCTTCCAAATCCAGTCCTTGAAAGCGTCCTTGAGGGCCTGCTGTTTCTGCTGGGCCAGGGTGGTCTCTTTCTGGTTGAGCACCCGGCGCTCGGTGTCGCCGTCCCGGATGGTATCGTAAATGCGGACATCCCGCAGGTTCAGGGTGTCCTCCAGGATGCGGTAGGCGCTGGCCCGCTCTGTGCCGAAGTTCATGTAGGCCGCCACATCGTCGTAGGGGATGGCGGTCTTGTTGGTGACAGACCACTCCACTGTAAACTGGGAATACAGGACCCGTATTCTCCCGCGCAGATACCCCGGCGTCTGCAAGATCTCATACATGAACTGCTGGATATACTTCTGGTCGATCCACGTCGCGCCCAGGCGCAGGTCGATCTCGGAGGCGTCCAGATCCTTGGGGAGCGCCTGCCGCAGCGCCTCCACGTTATCTTGATACATGGGGTCCGCGTCCGCCGCCCTCTGCGCCTCCGCCAGCTTCTGCCGGACGTTGCCGGAGAGGTATTCGTCTGCCGCCGCGTACTGGGGACCGCCCGCGCCGTCCGTCTCATTGGGGACGCGGAAAATGATGCCCCGCAGCTCGGCGGCCAGCTCCGCCTCAGTTTTGCCGGTGAGCTGGGCCATGTAGGGCATGTCTACCCGCGCCTTTTCTGAGATAGAGACGGCCAGGGCCTCGGAAGCGGTGTCCACATGGGTAACAGCCCGGTGGGGCTGGATGGTCCGCTTGGTGAACATATCCGCCTTGCGCTGGAGATTGCCGTCCTCGTCCAGCACTTCCAAAGAAGATAACAGGTAGTAGGAGTTATCGTCTGAAAAGGCCAGCTCGTTGCCCCGGTTGCTGATAAGGCCGAAGCGGGCGGTGAAGGCGTCATAGAGGGTGTTGAGCTTTTTCTGCTCGGCCTGAATGGAGAGCGCGTCCGCGTCGTCCATTTGCAGGTCGATCAAGCGGTTGACGCAATCCCGCAGTTCCACCATGCCGATCACGCGGGCCGTGGCGGTGGCGTTCAGCCGGGGCTTTACCATGATGCTGTTCTCCCGGAAGTACACCTCGCCGTCCACCACGGTGTAGGAGTAGTTCTTCACATTGGGGTCTGCGGGGATGGCGGCCTCCGATACGGGTTCTTCCTCATCGCCCAGTTCCGGCACCTCCACTTCCGGGATTTGGCCGTGGATGCGCCCCACCGCTTCATGGAGCTGCTGGGCAAGGTCCGCGCCCTCGATGGGGAGCACGGTATAGTCCTGGTGCCCATACTGGGTGCTCTCCGAAGCGGCCCGCCCCAGTACCATCTCCGGGTGCGCTGTGAAATAGTGGTTGATGGTGAAGCCCTCCGCCGTCTCACGGGTCCGCACCCAGTCCGGCACAATGTCGATGAGGTGGTCCCGCTTTTGCAGGAAGATGATGTCGGAGACTACTTCCGTCCCGGCGTTGGCCTTGAACGCATTGTTGGGCAGGCGGACAGCCCCCAGCAGCTCGGCCCGCTGCGCCAGATACCGGCGTACCTTCTCGTCCTTGGCGTCCAGGGTATAACGGGAGGTGAGAAACGCCACGATGCCGCCCGGACGTACCTGGTCCAGCGCCTTGGCAAAGAAATAGTTATGGATGTGGAAGCCCAGCTTGTTGTAGGCCGGGTCATTGACCGGGTACTGTCCAAAGGGCACGTTGCCGACTGCCACATCAAAAAAGCTGTTTGGAAAGTGTACCTTTTCAAACCCGCGCACGGCGATCCGGGCCTCTGGATAGAGGAGGGACGCGATGCGCCCGGTGATGCTGTCCAGCTCCACGCCGTAGAGCTGACTGCCCGCCATGGCCTCCGGCAGCAGGCCGAAGAAGTTGCCGACGCCGCAGGAGGGTTCCAGAATATTGCCCTTCTGGAAGCCGAAATTACCCAGGGCCTCATAGACCGCCTTGATAACGGTTGGACTGGTATAGTGGGCGTTCAGGGTGGAGGACCGGGCGGCGGCGTATTCGCTCTCGTCCAGCAGCCCCTTCAGCTCTGCATATTCTGTGTGCCAGTCCTCCTTGTCCTGGTCAAAGACTTGGGGCAGACCGCCCCAGCCCACATAGCGGGAGAGGACCTCCTGTTCCGCCTCCGTTGCGCCGCGCCCCTCCAGCTCAATCGCTTTCAGGGTGCGGATGGCTTCCACATTCCTCCGGTACTTCTCCTTCGGCCCGCCCTCACCCAAATGGTCGTCTGTGATGTGGAAGTTGCCAGCCGGAGGCATGGAGGGACCCGGCCCTAGCCGCTCCGGTTCGCCGGTGCGGATGGTCTGCACCACAACGTCATAGGGCAGGTGGTTTTTATCCCCTGGATAGACAGCGGTGGTCTGCGTGGTGTACGCCGGTTCCGCCGTCTCCCGGACCTCCGGCTGGAACAGTCCCGCGTTGCGCTCGTCCTGCCGCAGCCACTCCTCGAATTGACTGCGGCTGACCATCTGCTGGCTCCATGCGTAAGGGCCGGTATCAATGCGGATTTCCTGCTCGCCAATGTGGCCGATGGCGCCGCTGATCTCCTGGTCGGGCGCGGGCAGCACCACATGGTCGCCCACCTGATAAGTTGGGGTGCCCGTCAGATGCACCGCCTCCCGCTGAACCGGCGTGTGGGAAAAGCCGTCCAGCTCCTGTTGATACAGGGCGCGGAGGACGGCGGCCAGCTCTTTCCAGGAGGCGGAGACGGTGGCAAGTATCTTGTCATCGTCCCAGATGATCTCGGCTTCCATGCCGGTGGTGGTCGTCCGGTAGTCCGCCGCCTCGCCGGTCACAAGGCCCATGGTCTCCACCCGGCCCGAGAACTGGGCGGAGAGACGCTGGGAGAGCTTGGTGTTGCCCTCGCCGTTCCGCAACCACCGGGAAACATAGTCCTTGTCCCGGTCTTTCAGCAGGCCGGAGGCCAGCACCTCCCGCAAGTCCTGGTCGAACCGCTCTAAATCAGCGGGTAGGAACTCGGTAATTGCGCCGTTGCGCTGGTCCTGCTTCAGCAACCGCTCAAAGTTCTCTCGCGTCTCCAGCCGGTTGACGGGATAGGCCAGCGTGGGGTCCAGAAGCTCCACCTGTCCCCGTTCCAGGGAGGCGATCTTGTACTCCCTATCCTCCAGATAGACAAAATCCCCAGCGCCGTAGGCTGAGGCCAGCGGGTCGCGGGGCTTGCCGTCAATGGTGATTACCCCCGGCACCGCTCCATCCTCCGGGATGGCCTCCTGTATCTCTGTCCATTCCTCGTCAGAAACCGCAAGGTCTACTTCATGGGTTGGCTCCCCGGCCCCGATGATGATGGTATCGCCGTTGCGGGACACCGGCTGGCCTGACAAGTCCGGCTGGGCCGGTTCCGTCAGGGCGGCATAGGTCTCCTCCAACACGGTCTGGTGGAGACTGTTGTGAAAGCCGGTCAGGTCATAATAGAGGCGCATAAAATTGGGGTCCTCAATAGACAGCACCGCCCGTTTGATGGCCTCCTCACCCTCAAGCATGGCGTTTTCCCGGTCCGAGTTCTGTACGGCGTTCCGGTATGCCTGATCTGAAAGCACCTTTTCCCGCACAATGGGCAGATAATGCTCGTAAATCTCCCGGACGGTTGGGGACGGCCCCAGTTCTGGCACTTTGACGATCTCCGGCGCGGACGCAGGCTGAAATACACCATTGTCCAGATACGTCTCAAACAGGGGCCGGAACATCTCGGCCACGCCGCGCTCCGGCATGTCAGGGGTCGTGTACCAGACATGCTCCTCGTCCACATGGTCGATCACCAAACGAATGACCGAATCGTTTTCATCCGTGTGACTGTCTAAAGCGTCCCCTGGCCGGTAGGTATGGCCGCCCTTGGTGGTATAGGTCTCCAACGCATCTGTACCAGTGGCCCGCTCCACATCAGCCATGACCTGACGAATAAAGGGGTCGCTGCCCAGTTTTTCCGGGTCCACTACCTTGCCGTCCACAATGCCGCGCTCGGCCAGCCGCTCCCGTATCTCCACCGGGTCAATATTTTCAAAGTTGTCCTGTTCTTGCTCGGTGAAGAACTCGTCCCGCTGAATGAGCTGGGCGATCCGGCGCTGGACCTTGGGCCACGGCACATCGCCCGCAGCGCCGTCCGCCGTGACCGGGAACGCGGGCAGGCTGTCGCCATACTCCTGTTGCAGCCATGCGGCGGTGTCTTTTTCCCGCCCATGCTCCTTCATGTAGCGGACCACGGCCCGCTTGCTCTCCATGTCCCCGTTCCAGTCCCGCAGGGCCGCGTCAATGTCCGCCTGGGTCAGCGCCCCATGGCGGTCCGGGGTAGGGATTTCCGGCTGGGGCGGGACCTCCGGGCTGTCAGGCGTCCTTGCCTCGTCCGCACCGGCTTCGGCCTCATGGGCGGGAATGGCCTGCTCCGTGTCCCGTGCGATCTCCTTTTCCGCCAACAGGCAGACCTCCCCCCAGGTCAGGCGGGTAATAGCGGTAGGGTTGAGATAATTGCCCTCCCACACATGGAACTGGTCCGGGAAACCACGAAAACCGATGGTGGTCCCATCGCTGGCCGGGTACTGATGCAGGACCTCACCAAACCGCAGGCGCAGATAGCTGACCCGCAGG
>OJSG01002220.1_pt1 | contig 9123 bp, 10 predicted proteins | sample 1599371 | NCBI WGS metagenome assembly OJSG01 (sample SAMN04168658, study PRJEB22393) | human gut metagenome | biome: human gut microbiome; feature: stool | host: Homo sapiens | collected 2014-03-24
CGTAGCGGCGGCCCCGCAGCTCCGGACGGACGCAGAAATGCTCCACATAGCGGAAGTCCTCCGCCTCCCAGTAGAGCAGCAGCCCCACGAATTCCGCCCCATCAAAAAGCTGGATGAAATGGTACTCCGGGTGGGACAGGACGGCCCGCTGCTCATCGGGCAGCCGCTGCTCGTGGCGGGGAAAGCTGGCCTCGTAGAGGGCCATCGCCCTTCCAAACGCCGGTTCCTCCGGCTGTGTCAGCCGTCTCCATTCCATAGCAGTCTCTCCTCTCTTCTAAAAAATGCGCTCCCGTTTTGGGAGCGCATTTTATTTTTTCTGTTTACGCTCCCTCCAGGGCCTTTTCCAGGTCGGCCAGGATATCGTTCACATCCTCGATGCCCACGGAGAAGCGCACCAGGTCGGGGGCCACCCCGGCGGCGGCCAGCTCGGCGTCGCTCATCTGGCGGTGGGTGGTACTGGCGGGGTGAAGCACGCAGGTCTTGGCGTCGGCCACATGGGTGGCAATGGAGGCCAGCTCCAGGCCCGCCATGAACTTAGAGGCCGCTTCCCGGCCGCCCTTCACGCCGAAGGACACCACGCCGCAGGTGCCGTTCGGCAGGTACTTCCGGGCCCGCTCGTAGTAGGGGTCGCCCTCCAGGCCGGGGTAGCGCACCCAGCTCACCTTGGGGTGTCCCTTCAGGAACCGGGCCACGGCCAGGGCGTTTTCACAGTGCCTGGCCATGCGCAGGGGCAGGGTCTCCAGCCCCACGTTGAGCAGGTAGGCGTTCATGGGGGCGGGGATGGCGCCGAAGTCCCGCATGAGCTGGGCGGTGGCCTTGGTGATGTAGGCCCCCTCCAGGCCGAAGCGCTCGGTGTAGGTCACGCCGTGGTAGCTCTCGTCCGGGGTGGTGAGGCCGGGGAACTTGTCGGCGTGGGCTGTCCAGTCGAACCGGCCGGAGTCCACGATGGCGCCGCCCACCGCGTTGGCGTGGCCGTCCATGTACTTGGTAGTGGAATGGGTGACAATGTCGGCCCCCCACTCGAAGGGGCGGCAGTTCACCGGGGTGGCGAAGGTGTTGTCCACGATGAGGGGCACGCCGTGGGCGTGGGCCGCCCTGGCGAACTTCTCAAAGTCCAGCACGGTGAGGGCGGGGTTGGCGATGGTCTCGCCAAAGACGGCCCGGGTCTCCGGCCGGAAGGCGGCCTCCAGCTCGGCCTCGGTGCAGTCGGGGTCGACGAAGGTGAAGTCGATGCCCATGCGCTTCATCGTGACGGCGAAGAGGTTATAGGTACCGCCGTAGATGGAGGAGGAGCACACCACATGTTCCCCGCAGGAGACAATGTTAAAGATGGCGTAAAAGGAAGCCGCCTGACCGGAGGAGGTCAGCATGGCCGCGGTTCCCCCCTCCAGGGCGCAGATCTTGGCCGCCACGTGGTCATTCGTGGGGTTCTGGAGGCGGGTGTAGAAGTAGCCGCTCTCCTCCAGGTCGAAGAGGGCTCCCATCTGCTCGCCGGTGGCGTAGCGGAAGGTGGTGGACTGGACGATGGGGATGTTGCGGGGCTCACCATTCCCGGGGGTATACCCGGCGTGGAGGCACTGGGTGCCGATGCGCTGCTGACTCATGGGCAGGATCTTCCTTTCCTGTTTCAGGTTGAGTGTTATGCTACACCCCCGCCCGGCCCTTGTCAAGAGGCGGGCGGGGTGGGACTGGGCTCCGGCTCCTCCGGCGGCACATCGGTGCCGTCGGTGAGCAGCAGTCCGTCGGGACCGAGCTGCTGGACGCGGCGGTAAGGGATCTCTCTCCCCTCCACCGTCACATAGACCGACTCCACCCCCTCCACCTGGCACAGCGTAAGGGTCAGGCAGGCGTCGGCCACGGTGAGATCCACCCCGGACAGGCCGCCGTACTGCTCGGAGAGGTCCAGGTGGAGGCGGCCCTCCTCCACCTCCCAGCTCAACAGGCGCACCCCCTCGGGGAAGGGGGAGGCGAGGCCCTGGGTCTCCGGCGGGGACAGCAGGGCGTCCACCAGGGCAGGGATGGGGTCGCCGCCGCTCCCCTCAAAGGGCTCACAGTCCAGCGGCAGGGGGGCAAAGCGGTCGGACAGGGCGGAGTAGTACACGCAGTAGCCGCCCTCCGGTTCCTCCGGGCGGGGGGCGCAGCCTCCGGCGGCCAGAGCCAGCAGACAGCCCAGTGCCGCGATGCGTCGTCTCATCGGCCCACCTCCTCTCCGTTCCACTGGGCAAAGCTGACCTCGAAGCAGGTGCCCTCCGGCTCCCGCCGCCGGGCAGTGACGGCGCCGCCGTGCTGGAGCACCGTGTCCCGCACGATGGACAGGCCCAGGCCGGTGCCGCCGGCGGCCCGGGAGCGAGCCTTGTCCACCCGGTAAAAGCGGTCGAAGATCTTGGGCAGATCCGCCTTCGGGATGCCCACGCCGGTATCCTCCACCCGGAGGACCACCCGCCCGCCGTCGGCAGTGAGGGTGACGAGCACCCGGCCGCCGGGCAGGTTGTACTTCACCGCGTTCTCCATCAGATTGAAGGCGATCTGGTAGAGGTCGTCCTCGGTGGCCAGCACCACGCAGCCCGGCTGGAGCTTCAGCTCCAGGCTCACCTCCACCGCCCGGGCCAGGGGGGAGAGCATGTGCTCTACCCGTTCCACCACCGCCCCCACATCCACGGGGACGTCCTCCGCCGCCGGGGCGGTGTCGAGCCGTGTGAGGGCCAGCAGGTGCTCGGTGATCCGGGTCAGCCGGTCTGCCTCTGTCCCGATGTCGGAAACGAAGTCCCGCAGGGTCACTTGGTCCATGGTCTCGTTCTGGAGAATGGAGTCTGCCAGCAGCCGGATGGAGGCCAGAGGGGTCTTCAGCTCGTGGGAGGCGTCGGATACGAAGCGCCGGCGCACCTCCTCGGTGGTCTGGAGGCGGCCGGTGAGCTCGTTGAACTCGTCGGCCAGGCGGCTGAGCTCGTCGCCGCCCCGGACGCTCACCCGGTGGCTGTACTCGCCCTCCCGTACCGTGTGGATGCCCCGCAGGAGCTGAGCGATACGCCGGGTGAGGGCCTTGGAGAAGACCACCCCCATCACCAGCGACACCATACAGATGACGATGGAGATAAAGCGCAGGTTGGTCTGGATCCCCTGGAGCAGCGCGCCCTGCTCGGCGTCGTACTCGTAGAGGTAGACCGCCCCCTGGGTCATGGAGCGGTAGGTAATGGGCACCGCCGCCCAGCTTCGGAAGGCCCCGTCGCCGTACTCAGAGCGGAACACGTTGTTGCCCCGCAGGGCGGTGACCAGCTCCCAGAACAGGGCGTACCGCCCGGCGGTGTCGGTCCGCCCCACGCCGTCCTGGAAATCGCAGAGCACCAGGCCGTTGGGGTCGGTGACCACCACCCGGGTCACCCCCAGGCTGCTCCGCAGCAGCTCCACCGTCCGGGTGGCGCCCTCGGCCGTGAGGGCCTCCGGCCCGGTGGCCAGGGCGGAGGCCAGCACCGAGGCCTGGTTGAGCATGGAGGCCTGCTTGGACTGGTAGGCCAGCTTTTCCGACACCACCAGGGGGTAGGTGTTGAGCAGAATCAGCACCGCCGCCACAATCACGATATAGGTCAGGGCGAACTTGGTCTGGAGGGAGCGCCAGAAGGGCACGCGCCTGACCGCGCCGCTCCCCTTATCCATGCTTCAGATAGTAGCCCACGCCCCACTTGGTGAGGATGTACTCCGGGTTGGCGGGGTCCAGCTCCAGCTTCTCCCGCAGGCGGCGCACGTGCACGTCCACCGTGCGGTAATCGCCGGCGTACTCATAGCCCCACACCACGTTGAGCAGGTTCTCCCGGGAGTACACCCGGCCCGGGTTGCGCAGCAGCAGCTCCATCAGGTCGAACTCCTTGGCGGTGAGATCCACGCTCTTGCCGTCCTTCCAGGCGGCCCGGGCGTCCACGTCCAGGGTGATGTGGCCCATGGACAGCCGGCCGCCGCCCTGCTTCTGGGCCGCCATGCCCGCCCGGCGCAGCAGGGCCCGCACCCGGGCCTTCAGCTCCAGAATGTTGAAGGGCTTGGTGATGTAGTCGTCCGCCCCACACTCGAAGCCGATGATCTTGTCGGTGTCCTCGCTGCGGGCGGTGAGCATGATGATGGGCACGTTGGAGAACTCCCGGATGCGCATACAGGCCTGGAGCCCGTCGATCTTGGGCATCATCAGATCCAGGATGATGAGATCGAAGGAGCCGCTGCGGGCCAGCTCCACCGCCTCCTCCCCGTCATAGCCCGCCTCCACCTGGTAGCCCTCGCTCTCCAGGTTGAACTTGATGCCCTTGACCAGCACCTTCTCGTCGTCTACCACCAGTATTTTCATCGGTTCTCCTCCCCAGTCGTCACGTAGTCAATGAGGCCCTCCAGAATGCCCTCGCCGATGCCCGGCACCTCGGTCAGCTCCTCCGGGATGCGGAAGGGGCCGTTGGCCCGGCGGTAGGCAATGATGTCCTCCGCCCGCTTCTCCCCGATGCCCGGCAGGGTCATCAGCTCGTCCACCCCGGCGGTGTTGAGGTTGATCTTCGCCCCGCCGGCAAGGGTATCCTCCTTGCTCTGGGCGGAGGGGGAGGGCGTAGGCGCGGGCAGCGCCAGGGGCGTCTCCTGGGTCAGGGTACGCTCGGTCTCCACCCGCACGGGCTGGGGCGCGGCCTGCCCCCGAAAAAACCAGCCCGCCGCGAAGGCCGCAAAGACCGCCGCCAGCAGCAGGGCCACAAATTCCAGTCTGGAAATCTTCATCTTTTTGTATCCCCCTCCCCGTTGCGTCCCGGTCCGGGGTTTGTTATAATAGCCATACTGTTATTATAACATAGTCAAATGGAGTTTCCTATGAAAAAATCACGACTGCTTTCCGTTTTACTCTGCCTCGCCCTGCTCTCGGGGCTGCTGGCCACCTTTGCCTCCGCTGCGGACAGCGGCAGCGCCATTCTGGACGAGATGGACGTCAACGCCAAGGCCGCCGTTCTGGTGGACCCCGACACCGGCGAGATTCTCTACGAGAAGAACGCCCACGCGCACAACTACCCCGCCTCCATCACCAAGGTGATGACCTGCCTGCTCACCCTGGAGGCGGTGGACCGGGGAGAGCTGTCCCTGGAGCAGACCGTCACCGCCAGCTCCGCCCTTCACACCGGCATCGGGGAGGGCGCTTCCACGGCCGATATCAAAGAGGGGGAACAGATCCGCATCATCGACCTGCTCTACGCCGCCCTGATCCCCTCGGCCAACGAGGCGTGCAACGTCATGGCCGAGGCGGTAAGCGGCGATGTGGCCTCCTTCGTGGAGCTCATGAACACCCGGGCCGCCGAGCTGGGCATGGAGGACACCCACTTCTCCAACACCCACGGCTACCACGACGACGACCACTACACCAGCGCCTACGACATCTACCTCATGTGCCGGGAGGCCATGAAGCACGAGACCTTCCGCACCATCGTGGGCTCCAAGAACTACACCATGCCCGCCACCAACCTGCACCCCGAGCCGCGCATCATCCGCTCCACCAACGCCCTGATCTCCAACTTCCGCGTGGCGGGCTACATCTACGAGTATGCAACCGGCATCAAGACCGGCTCCACCCCCGAGGCGGGCTACTGCCTGGCCGCCTCCGCCACCCGTGAGAACCGGAACCTGATCTCCGTGGTCATGGGCTGTGAGCGGGAGCCGGGCACCTCCGGCAGCGAGGGCTATATCTACTTTGACGAGACCATCCGCCTGTTTAAATGGGGTTTTGCCAACTTCTCCACCCAGACCATTCTGGACAACACCAAGCGGGACATCCCGGAGGTGGAGGTCACCCTGGGCAAGGACGCCGCCTCCGTCACCCTCATGCCCGACGGGAAGCTGACCGCCCTGCTGCCCAACGACGTGTCCGCCGAGAACTTTACGTATGACTACACCCTGGAAACCCGGAGCGTGGAGGCCCCGGTGGAGCAGGGGCAGGTGCTGGGCACCATCACGGCCTATTTCAACGGCAAGTCCTACGGCACCCTGGATCTGGTGGCCACCTGCTCGGTGGAGCGGGACGAGTGGGCCTACCGGCTGGACCGGATTCAGAAGTTCTTTGACAATCTGCTGGTGCGCATCCTTCTGGTGGTCATCCTGGTAGTAATCGCCGCCCTCCTGCTGCGGGTGATGTTCTTCCGCAGCAGGGGCCGGACAGGCCGCCGGGGCTACGCCTACAGCGGCCGGGGCCGCTACACCGGCAGCCGCCGGCGCAGAGGCTAAAGTACAAAAACGTGGAGGGCGGTGTATACCGCCCTCCACATTATTATCCATCAATAACCCCTCCTGCGAAGGCGTTCGGAGGGAAGGATGTGGTTCAGGACCTTTTGACTCCTGTTTTCACAAACTGCTAAACCCCTGACCGGCAGCTCCCGGCCAACGTCGGCCGCAGTTGCTCAATCCTGCCTCCTTCCTGCTGGGGCCGCTGATCCGTAGCCCCTGCAAATACACGTTTTCCTCCAGTGTCGTGTTGCCATAGGAAATCTGGGCTGTCATCTTATTACAAAAGATAACCGTATAACGGTTTACCCGTTCACGCATAGCGTAACGGATAAACCGTTATAACAAGCGAAGGAAGATGGACTGTGAAATTTACAGTCCATCTTCCTTCGCCACTTACGCTTGCTTTACAACGCAAAGAATCGTCCCTGTTTCTACAGTGTCCATATTTTCAATAACAGCATAGTAATTGGTCGAACTGTTTAGATTAGAAAATGTTACCGTCTCACTTCCTCCTCCTCCCAGCGGGGTAGACCACGGCAAGTTAACTGTACTCGTTGCTACACTAACACCGGAACTTTTATATAATGTCACCTTAACATGAGGTGATGCTCCCCCTATACTCTGCAATGTAACTTTAATCTTGCTCTTTGATATATCATATGTATCTGTAGTATATTTCTCCCCAGCATCTAGAACCCCAACCGTAAACGCAACGCTTCCACTTGAAAGATCTACTGTACTTTTGCGACTTTCCACCATACTTTCTTCAAATACGTTACCATACATTTCAAATATGTCTTTTTCTTCATGCTCTACAGTTACGATAACATTTGCTTCTTTGCCCTCTACGGCCATAGCTGTAGAAGGCAGAATACAACAAGCAAATAACAAAACGCTACATATCATCCTTGTCCATACTTTTTTCATAGAAAGTTCCCTCCATTTCATTCCTCAATGTAAAAAACTAGCTTTTTACCTTTACTATCTCTAGTTCCATCAATTTTGAAATAGTATTGCTTCTCTCCTGATAGATTTGAAAAAACAAGTTTATCTCCTACACTTTCTATTTCTCCCGTTTGGATACTTTCTTCATACTCTATATCATATAAATCTACTTTTAAATTTGACCAAGCTCCTTCCGCATATTTAATCTCAATTGTTCCATTAGCTGGACATATATAGAACTCAGTCATTAATGGCATATTCCCAATTTCACTTATATCAAAACTAATCTCACCTATATTGGAGGGCTTAAGTGTATCGCCTGTTAAATCTGTAGCATCTTTCTCTTCTGATGAGTATGAACTGCATCCGATACACCCCAATAGCAGATAAGCCGTTATTAATAAAATCGGTATGATTTTCCATTTAATAGTAGACATATCCTAATACCTCGACGCTATTTTTAGTATTATTTCGTACCGCAAAATAATACTTTCCTGTATCCTCGATCTGGATATTGGTTTTGATACTGCCCTCACTCCCGCTGGTAAAATGGAACGTATTATCCGGGGTGATGAACCCGAAGTCAAGGTCTGCTGTCCTGGGGGAGTACGTGCAGTTTATCGTAACCACCTCGTCCGCCTCCAGGGAGTACGCGGTATCTGCCTTCATAATCTTCCCGGAAGGGATATCCCACTCAATCCGGCTGGTGGCCCGCGTCATGCTCCCGCCCTTACTTTCTGAAAGGACAGCAGGGTCAACTGCTTGCGTTGAAAGCTCTTTAAAGCCGATCATTTCTGTCCTGGTATCAGCCGCCACGATACTGCTTTTATCAATCGAAACTGAGTAACATACGTCTGCGCTGCTTTCCGCAGCTCCGGCCGGGGTCAGCCCCACACCGCCCACCACAAGCGCACAAGCCAATACCGTCGCTGTAACTGATTTTTTCATCGCCGCATCATTCCTCCCTATGAAATTGGCCCGCTTATTACTGCATCGGAATCAGAGATCCTTTCCTCTTCCAGTCCTTCAAACTTCACTGTATTTTGTTCTTCCGGTTCCGTGTCCTTCTGGTTCAGATATGTAATTACGATTGCTGCAACAAGGGCCGCAGCGGCCAGGATAATTAGAATCACTTTTAGTACAGAGCGTCCCTTTCTATTTCCGCTGCCTTGCGTCTTTTCACTCTCCGGGACGCTGACAACTTTATCGCCGCCCATAAGTTCATCCGTTGGAACTCCAAACAATTTACTCAACGCCAGCAGATTATCCATACTTGGAATAGCAATTCCAACTTCCCATCTGGATACCGCCTGGCGCGATACATTCAAAGCCTCTGCCAGATCCTGCTGAGACATCCTTTTGTCTTTTCGTAAAGAAATTAACCTTTCATTTAATTTCACTGTTTTCACCTCAAATTCTATGCAAACAATCGCCATATGTAAACCGCAAGCTGTTTACATTCAGGCAATTATGAATTGCTTTTGGGTTGCGCTACAACTTTTTTAACAAAACAGGGGCAACACCACCGTCACCAGTCCGCCCATCGGGCGCTCCCTCCCTCACAAAAGCTGCACCCCCAGCAGGGGGATCAGATCCACCGCCTGGGCCGGGTTGATCTTCATGCCCCGCAACTCTCCCAGGCTCTCCGATACAGTGATGCCCTCCAGCGCGCAGTCGGAAAAATCCATCCCCTTCAGCGGCGTGCGAAAAAAGTCCACCTCCTGGAACCCCGTCCGGTGTGGGCTCAGTCCGGCCACATCCGCCTCGGCCAGCACGGCCTGGCGAAGCTGGCAGTTCTCCATGCGGCACTTTTTCCACCGCGACTGTGTAAAATTGGCGCAGCGGAAGGCGCTCTCTCCCAGGGTGCAGCCCCGCCACCGGCTGGCGGTGAACCGGCCGCCGTCCCCCTTGCAATCCCGCACCACCGTGTCCGTCCAGACCGTCCCGCCG
>OJSG01002242.1_pt1 | contig 9001 bp, 9 predicted proteins | sample 1599371 | NCBI WGS metagenome assembly OJSG01 (sample SAMN04168658, study PRJEB22393) | human gut metagenome | biome: human gut microbiome; feature: stool | host: Homo sapiens | collected 2014-03-24
CTCTTACACAAATCCAGAAAATCCATATGGCCGGATTCTTATAGTCGGATTTTTCTATTAGTTGGAACTGCCATTTGTCACAGCCTCCTCATCCCTCTTCTTTATTTATCGTCCGCTTTTTATCCGCGCACCTGCAGGCCTGTCCGCATCTTCGGGAATAATCCAGGTGCTCCCAGCTTTCTGGGCACCTTTAATTCGGCCGCCCTCACACAGCTCGGCTACCCATCTTGGGGAACAATTCCACTTTTCCCCAACCTGAGTTGTAGACAGATATCTCATTACAGAATGCCCCCTTCCGATTCTATATTATATTTACAATTCTGAAGAATATCAACATTGATTTATGTTCCGCCTCTCGGAGGCTGGTTCACCAGCAACTGAACTGCTGTGCCATAGGCAGTTCTGCTTCAGCGTGATATGGTATAAAAGAGGGGTGAAAAAATGACTAAGGAAACGTTGATTGATGGATTTTAGGTGAGATGTCTTCTATGATCTTCGCAAGACTGCGAAAAGAGAATCCAAAAGTCAAAGAGCGTCAGGGAAGAATTGAGGCAAGGAGGAAAGGTCTCAAAGAAAAAGCTGATACTCTGGATACGGATTTGTGAAGCCAGATTGATGAACTCGTAGGTGCTGTAGATTTGCTGGACGGGGAGGAAATCAAAGCTGCATATTTGCACGGCATAGCAGATTTCGCCAAGGTAATGGCAAAATAGAATTATACGGATCGAGCTAATAAATCGCAACATTGAAAATGAAGAATTTATTGACAGCTACAGAATATCCGTAACCGAGCCACAGATTTTTTGTTTAATGAAAGCCTTGCATGCCGAGTCGGGATCGTGAATTTACATAGGCTGTTAGATGCTGATATTTATCAGGAGTCAAAGCGAACCATTCCAGACAGATGCTGAATACTTAATGAAGTGTCTATTTGTAAGAACACCCAAGGGATTAAATGAAATAATTTTCAAAGGTTCCATACCGGAGCTTTATGCCGAAAAAAGAAAATCAACATGCCTGCATCAAATAACACGAAGAGACAAAGCGTATAGCTTTTCATATATACGCTTCGTGTCTCCCATAAAAGGCCTGCTGATTTTCCTTTTGATAAACGAATTTTAAATACTTTCTTCGCTATGCTTTTTTATGGATTGTTTTGACTCCAAATACAAAATAAATGATATGGCAGACCCAGATGATGGCGAGGATGACGCTGGGAACCACCACGTTCTCCCGCATCATCATGAAAAAGCCAAAGCCCATCAGCAGCGTTACCGGGATGATGACGCCCACCTTAGTCTGCACCGTCATGCCCTTTTTCTTCACAAAAGACTCCAGATGTTTTTTGTAAAGCTTAGTGCTCACAAACCAGTCGTGGAGTTTTTGGGACGAATTGGCAAAGCAAAACACCGTCACCAGGAAAAAGGGCACTGTAGGCAGGATGGGCAGCGCCACGCCGACGCAGCCCAGTCCCAGGCAGAGGAATCCCAAAATCAAAAATATCAGCCGTTTCAGTTTCATAGGTTCACCTTCTATCTTTTTTTATTTCTTCCCGACAATCAGGGCAGAACCGCGAAGCATCAGCCATTTGGCCTCTTTAGGGCTCATAAACATTCCTTTTGTTGTATCGATCAGTTCCACCTGTTCATATCCCTGCTCCTTCAACCGCTCCACAAACATTTGCATATTCCCATACCGTGTAGGAGACATCAGGTCGTGAATGGCAAAAACACCGCCTTTTTTCAAGACGCGCAGGGTTTCCATCAGCAGGGCCTGCTTGTCTGCACGAGCGATATTGTGGTACACATAATTGCTTGTTACCGCGTCGAAGCTTTCGTCGGGGAAATCCAGCAGCACCGCGTTTCCGGACAAAAAACATGTGTTTTTAAACGAACGTCTATTGAAACACTTTTTGTTTTCAATGCCCTCGTTTAAAGGCTATTATAATAAATAACTATTTTCTGCCTCTCCTTCTGTGATAGTGGAGGGTCATTAAATAACATGGATGCACTGAATTTTTCATTAAAATCCGCATTACATAACTTGACCGGGAGGTATGCTTCGCTACTCCGGTGTCCCCAAAGAACATCCTGACGTGAACGATATGACAACATCCGCATCTATCGAAGCTTCGATGGAGCGCTCTCAATCTATCTTATCTTCTTCCGCTTTGAACTGGTATGCCTTGCGTATCACTTACGGGCGTGAACTGGCTTTGCAGGAGTACCTCAATTCGGAGGGGATCGAGAATTTCATCCCCATGCACTACGAATATACCATTAAAAACGAGCGTCGGGTTCGTAAGCTTGTTCCCGCAGTTCATAATCTGGTTTTTGTCCGTTCCTCGCGTAGTTGTATCGATGCCATTAAAGAAAGCAGGAGCGCCACGCTTCCTATCCGTTACATTATGGATCGTGAATATCATCGTCCCATCATCGTTCCTGATTCCCAAATGCGTAATTTCATGGCTGTCTCTGCGAATTATGATGAATCCCTGCTTTATTTCGAACCTTCTGAGTTGAACATCCGCAAGGGTACCCGTGTGCGTATCACCGGGGGGCTTTTCGAGGGGGTGGAGGGCGAGTTTGTCCGTGTCCGCAATGACCGTCGTGTCGTAGTCACGATCGAAGGTGTTATGGCTGTCGCCACCACTTTTGTCCATCCTTCATTGGTCGAACCTGTCACCGAAAAATAACATAACAAGATATGAACTATTTAGAATCAGAAATCTCCGCTCTTTATGCTTCTGCTCATGAACTTTGCTATCTGGGCATGGACGGTCGGCCGATCTACAGTGATCAATTCACCCGTCTGAATCGTGATGTTTTTTCTCAGGCTAATGCTTTGTACGACAAGCATGGTGATAGTGATGAAGAAGAGGCCCGGTTGTGTCTGTCGCTCCTGATGGGATATAATGCGACTCTCTATAATAACGGTGACAAGGAGGAGCGTATCCAACATATTCTGGATCGTTGCTGGGATGTACTGGAACATCTGCCTGCCTCTCTGTTGAAAGTCCAACTGCTGGTTTATTGTTACGGAGAGGTTTTCGATGAGGAATTGGCCAGGGAAGCTCAGGCTATCATCGATACGTGGCAGGACAGAGAGTTGTCGGAAGAGGAGCGTGAGGTGATGGAACGCCTGAAGGATGTACAAGAGAATCCGTATCCTTGGAGTGAGGTGGAATGATTTCGATCTAGTAATTTAATTTTAATAAGTATATTGATGAAAGGTATTGTCTTGGCCGGTGGTTCGGGCACTCGCTTATATCCGATCACCAAAGGAGTCAGTAAGCAGTTGCTTCCGATATTTGATAAGCCGATGATCTATTATCCTATCTCTGTACTCATGTTGGCGGGGATTCGTGAAATATTGATTATCTCCACTCCATACGATTTACCCGGCTTTCAACGTTTGCTGGGTGACGGTTCTGACTTTGGAGTACGTTTTGAGTACGCTGAACAACCTTCTCCTGACGGCTTGGCACAGGCATTTATTATAGGAGAGGAATTTATAGGTGATGATTCTGTATGTTTAGTCTTGGGTGATAATATTTTTCATGGTAATGGCTTTTCGGCTATGTTAAAAGAGGCAGTCCGTGTTGCTGATGAAAAGCAAAAGGCAACAGTGTTTGGTTATTGGGTGAATGATCCGGAGCGTTATGGGGTTGCGGAGTTTGATAAAAGAGGTAATTGTCTTTCCATTGAAGAAAAGCCGAAAGTGCCTAAAAGCAATTATGCCGTTGTTGGACTTTATTTTTATCCTAATAAGGTTGTGGAAGTTGCTAAGAACATAAAACCTTCTGCCCGTGGTGAGTTGGAAATTACAACTGTGAATCAGTATTTTCTGAAAAAAGAACAATTGAAAGTGCAGATTTTAGGACGTGGTTTTGCTTGGCTGGATACAGGTACGCACGACTCTTTGAGTGAAGCAAGTACCTTTATCGAAGTGATTGAGAAACGTCAAGGGTTGAAAATAGCATGTCTGGAAGGCATTGCACTTCGTCAAGGGTGGATTAATTCTGATAAAATGAAGAAATTGGCTCAGCCTATGTTGAAAAACCAATATGGGCAGTACCTTTTGAAAGTAATTGATGAATTAGCTGCAGACCAATAATGAATATAATAGAAACTGATATAAAGAGTGTTGTGATTATTGAACCTCGTTTGTTTCGTGATGAACGCGGTTATTTCTTTGAATCTTTTAATCAAAATGTGTTTATAGAGAAAGTTTGTAAAACGATGTTTGTCCAGGATAATGAATCTAAGTCGAGTTATGGAGTGATTCGTGGTCTGCATTTTCAGAAACCACCTTTTGCACAAAGTAAGTTGGTCCGGGTTGTGAAAGGCGCTGTTCTTGATGTAGCTGTCGATATCCGCAAAGGCTCTCCCACATTTGGAAAACATATTTCGGTTGAATTGACAGAGGATAATCATCGTCAGTTTTTTATTCCCCGTGGCTTTGCTCATGGCTTTTCTGTTTTAAGTGAAGAAGTGGTTTTTCAATATAAATGCGATAATTTTTATGCTCCTCAGTGTGAAGGAGCTATTGCTTGGGATGATCCAGATTTAGGTATTGATTGGAAAATACCAATGGAGGAAGTCATTTTGTCAGAGAAGGATTCTTGTCATTCAGCCTTAAAAGATGCCGCCTGGTTATTTGATTATTATGATAAACAAGATATGCTCTAAGGCGGGTATTGACAATAAAAACGTATCGGGACGTCGTGATTATGAGAATCTACTCCAAATGATGATAGAAATTAAAATTAATAAACTTTAAAAAGAATGAGAGTGTGTCGAAACTCACTACAGAGGACACAGAGTAACATAGAATGACTTTTAAGTTATTGATTATCTGTTTTGATGATCTGTGGCTTCTGTGTGGTCTATAGTGAAAAGACTTTTGACAGCTCCCGCTAACAAGATTAGAAAGAATGCAAGCGATTATATTGGCTGCCGGAATGGGTAAACGTCTTGGAGATCTGACCAAGGACAATACTAAGTGTATGGTGAAAGTTAATGGAGTTCCTCTTATAGATCGATTGTTGACTCAACTGTCGAGATTTTCATTGGTGAAAGTAATAATTGTAATAGGTTATGAAGGAAAGAAGCTTCGTGATTATATTGGGCAGGAGTATAAAGGACTGGCTATAGAATATATTGAAAATTCAATATACAATACTACAAATAATATTTATTCACTTTCATTAGCGAAACAGCAACTTCAAGAAGATGATACATTATTGATCGAATCGGATCTTATTTTTGAAGATTCATTATTTGATATGATACTGAATAGTCCTGATCCTAATGTAGCATTGGTTGATAAATATGAAACGTGGATGGACGGGACAATGGTTCATTTGGATGAGGAAAATAATATTGTAAACTTTGTACCTAAAAAAACTTTCAAGTATAGTGATGTAAGTTCATACTATAAAACGGTCAATGTTTACAAATTTAGCAAGGAGTTTTCGAGGAGTAAATATGTTCCTTTTCTTGAGGCTTATTCTATAGCTTGGGGAAATAATGAGTATTATGAGCAAGTGTTGCGTGTGATTACTTTACTTGATAATACGGACTTAAAAGCGTTACCTTTAACTGGTGAAAAATGGTATGAAATAGACGATGTTCAGGATTTGGATATTGCTGAAACTCTTTTTGCTGACTCTTCTGGTAAGTTGTCTCTTTATCAAAAACGTTTTGGAGGTTATTGGCGTTTTCCTGGTTTGCTTGATTTTTGCTATTTAGTAAATCCCTATTTCCCATCTCGGAAAATGCGAGAGGAGATGAAAGCCAATTTTGATACATTATTGACTGAATATCCCTCAGGAATGGGAGTTAATAGCCTATTGGCGAGCAAATATTTTGGTGTAAAAAAGGAATATATTTGTGTTGGAAATGGTGCAGCTGAGCTTATAAAAAGTTTAATGTCATATTTAGATGGCAATTTGGGAGTTATTTATCCTACTTTTGAAGAATATCCAAATAGGCGAGAGAGCCGAACTATAATTTCTTATATTCCTGATAATACTGATTTCTCTTATACAGTAGAGGATATTCAACTCTATTTTGAGCATAAAGATATTTCTTCTTTATTGTTGGTTAATCCGGACAACCCTTCTGGTAATTTTATTTCTAAAACAGATCTTTTGGAATTGGCTTTTTGGGCTAAAAGGAGAAATATCCATTTGATAGTTGATGAGTCTTTTGTCGATTTTGCAATGGATGGTTTAAATAGTAGTCTGCTTTATAATGAGCTGTTAGAATCATATCCTAATCTGATTGTAATGAAAAGCATATCTAAGTCCTATGGAGTTCCAGGACTTCGTTTAGGAGTGCTTGCTACCTCAGATATAGAATTGATTTCTTGGATGAAGACGAATGTAGCAATATGGAATATTAATTCGTTTGCTGAATTCTATATGCAGATATTCGGCAAGTATGAATCAGATTATAAGATGGCTTGTGAAAAGTTTGTAGCAGAACGTTCTCGTTTCTTTAAGTCTTTGCAGAGAATTAGTTTTCTTCGTGTGATTCCTTCTCAAGCAAATTACTTTTTATGTGAAGTTACGAATAAATATACCTCATCTGAATTAACTCGCATCTTACTTTGTGAAAATGATATATTGATAAAGGACTGTAGCACGAAAAAGGCTTTTAATGGTCGAAGCTATGTTCGTATAGCTGTGAGGGGAAAAGAGGAAAATGATAAATTGGTAGGAATTTTGTTGAACTTATAATTATTGATGGGGCAATCTGTTCTAAAAAATTTATTGGCAAAAAGTACGCTTAGCGTATTTAACATACTTATTCCTTTTCTGATATTACCTTATGTTTATCGGGTTTTAGGGCCGGAAAAAGTCGGAGACGTTGAATATGGCACGACTTTGTATACTTATTTTGGATTATTGGGGTTGCTTGGAATATATAATTATGGTTTGAGAGAAATTAGTATAAATAGAAATGATAGAGAAAAAGTTGGAGTAATATGTTCGAACTTATTTTATATAGGTTTTATTAGTAACATACTGTTTTTTGTTCTATATGAAATATTCGTGTTGATTTTTATTAAAGAACCGAATATTCGTTATATAATGTATATTTTGGGCTTTAATCTTATAGCTCAAATCTTTTATATAGAGTGGATGCATGAGGCTTTTGAAGATTTTAGATTTATAACAATAAAGACTGTAATAATAAGGTTGATAAGCGTTGTGTTTATTGTCTTGTTAGTACGTGGGGCTGCCGATTATTTAGTTTATGTTTTGATTATTGTTGGGACTCTTTTTCTTAATAATATAGTTAGTTTTATAAAAGCTCAAAACCGTATTGGTAGAAATATAATTAGTAGCGTAAAAAAAATAGATGTTAGAGTATACGTTATTCCGCTATTATTGATTTTGGTTTTGAATAATACTAATGTATTATACACGATGGCTGATAGAACAATGTTGGGCATATATTCGGAAGCTAAAGATGTAGCTTATTATAGTCTTGGCCAAAAGGTAGCAGAAGCTATTAAAGTCTTATTGTTATCGATTGTGTTTGTGACATTACCTCGTTTATCTTCGTATTTGGAAACTAATAAAGACTTATATATAAGTAGTGTGAGAAAACTAATTCGGCTAATGTTGCTTCTGGTTTTACCTGTTTCCATAGGTATGTTTATGCTTTCAGAACAAATTGTACTTCTTTTTGCAGGTGAACAATATTTAAGTGCTGTGCCTTGTTTTAAAGTTTTTTCTTTGAGAATAATCATTCTGGCTGTAGAGGCAATTCTCTATAATCAAGTAATCTTTTTGCATAGAAAAGAACGGATTTTATTGGTAATGAATCTTTTTTGTGGGGTTCTTAATGTAATATTGAATTTTGTTTTTCTGAAGCATTTTACTCCTTTTATAGCAATCACTACAACTGTATTGTGTGAAATATTGTTTCAGTGTTTTTGTTTGATATATGTTAAAAAGGCATTGCATTTATCATTGCATATCTTTAAAAAGGAAAATTTGTTGTATTTGGGTTTATCACTAATCTTCATTCCGGTGATATGGATTCTTAGCTACTTTGTTAACGTATCTGGATTTATGTTAGTTCTTTTATCTGTAGTTTGTTGTACGATAATCTATATTGGAGGTTTGTATTGGAAAAAAGATGAGCTATTTCTCGAAACAATGAAACGGATATTATAATATTTAATAAATATGAAGATGAATTATTTAGATATCAGGAAGTATTCTCCTATACAAGATTTTAGAACAAGATCTATTGCCGATTTGATTTGCATGTCTGTATCTCCTTTCCTTTCATTATTTTTTATAGCAAAGAAAGTAAGACCTAATTCTATCACTTTGTTAATGATATTGAGTGGGTGTGTGGGTGCTGTTTTGTTTGCGTTACCATGGGGAATAGCTAAGTTAGCTGGAATTTTCTTTTTTTATATGTGGTATATTTTGGATTGCAGTGACGGAGAAGTGGCCAGGGTAACAAAATGTTTTTCAAAATATGGAAAGGAGTTTGATTATTTGGCACATTTAATTTGTCATCCTTTGATGAACCTTGCTTTATGGATTTCTTATATTCAGTTAGACAAGTATGATAGTTTGCTCGTATCTTTCTGTTTTATTACCTTTATTTCGCTGGAGCTTGTTATCAGGAATTATATTTCGTTTGAAACTTATCTTAATGAAGAAGGAAGCGTTCAGGAAGTAAAAAAGAAAAATACGCTTAGATATTTTTTAGTTCAGTTTTGTATATATCCTAATTTTATACTGATATTTCCTATTTTCTTTTGTCTTGATTATTATATGGATATTCCCTCATTTGCAATACTCTGTTTATTCTTGTTTTCTTTTCTTCTGTTGGTTGTAATAGGAAGTTATAAGAATTTGAGAATATTTTATAATAGTTGACTTTTAGATTAAGAAATTTGTTTGTGGCGTTTATAATAAGGATGGTTAGTGATAATTGAGCTACATTAATGGTCGAATGAAGAATCT
>OJSG01002275.1_pt1 | contig 8837 bp, 5 predicted proteins | sample 1599371 | NCBI WGS metagenome assembly OJSG01 (sample SAMN04168658, study PRJEB22393) | human gut metagenome | biome: human gut microbiome; feature: stool | host: Homo sapiens | collected 2014-03-24
CGGGATCGAGCCAGATCTGACTGCCGCCCATGTGGTAGGCGTGCTCACTGACCGGGACAAAATCGTCAAGGTGTATCTTGCCCGCCTCGAGGCCCTCAAACGCCAGCAGCAGTGTCATGACCTTGGTGATGGAGGCGATCGGGCGCCGGGCATCGGCGTTTTTCTCATAGAGCACCGTGCCGGAGTCCTCGTCGATCAGGATGGCCGCCGCGCAGGGCACGTCAAAGTCGGCGTTGGTCGCCGGGGTGATGCCCGCAGCGGACGCGGCAAACCCGCGCAGCAGCGAAAGCACCACCAGCAGCAGGCAGAGCAGCAGGGTCACGGCACGTTTTTTCATGGCAGCACACCTCCGGCGAAAATCGCTTTGGTACTACGATATGCTGCTCTGTGCTGAATTAGTATTGCGCTTTTGGCCGGATTCTATTATAATAAATCATATATGTCTACTATTTATAAAAGCAAAGGAATCGTACACCATGCGGGTAACTTTTTACACCTTGGGCTGCAAGGTAAACCAGAATGAAACGGGCGCGCTGGCCCAGCTGTTTGAGGAAAACGGCTACACCGTTGTCTCCAATGAAGAAGGTGCGGATGTCTACATCGTCAACAGCTGCACCGTGACGAACTTCGGCGACCAGAAGAGCCGCAAATGGCTGCGCCGTGCCAAGCGCGAGAACCCCGGCGCTGTGACCGTGCTGACAGGGTGCTACCCGCAGGCCTTCCCGGACGAGGCCGCCGAGATCGCAGAGGCGGACGTTGTGACCGGCTCCGGAAACCGTCACGCGATTCTGACCGACGTGCAGAAGGTGCTGAACGGTGAGGAGGAGCGCGTCGTCGACATCCGTCCCCATGAGAAAGGCGAGCGCTTTGAAGAACTGCCCATGGATAAGTTTGCCGAGCACACCCGCGCCTTTGTCAAAGTCGAGGACGGCTGCAACCGCCGCTGCGCCTACTGCGTTATTCCGCGTGCCCGCGGTCCGGTGCGCAGCCGCGATGAGACGAGCGTGCTGGAGGAACTGCGCCGCCTGGCCGACGCCGGGTATAAGGAGGTCGTGCTGACGGCCATCAGCCTGCCGAGCTACGGCACCGACAGCGGTACAAGCCTGGTGGAGCTGATTGAAAAAGCCGCCGAGGTGCCCGGCATTGAGCGCATCCGGCTGGGCAGCCTTGACCCCGACATGCTGCACGATGACGACATCCGCCGCATGGCCGCCGTAGAGAAGCTCTGCCCGCAGTTCCATTTGAGCCTGCAGAGCGGCTGTGACAAGACGCTGCGCGCCATGCGCCGCCCCTACACGACGGCCCAGTACGCCGATATTGCAGCCAAGCTGCGCGCGGCATTCGGTGCGGACAACGTCAGCTTTACCACCGATGTCATCGTAGGCTTCCCCGGCGAGACGGAGGATGACTTTGAAGCCAGCATGGCCTTTGTGACGGGAATGAGGTTTTTGAAGGTGCATGTGTTCCCCTACTCCCGCCGTGAAGGCACGGCAGCCTACGACTTTGCCGACCAGCTGCCCGAGCATGAGAAGGAGGCCCGCAGCCGTCGCATGACCGCCGCTGTGGAGGAGGTACGCGCTGCCGAAGCAGCCGCTATGCAGGGCCGCAAGGCCAGCGTGCTGCTGGAAACGCCGCTGTCCGCCACAATGTTCACCGGCTACACGAAGCAGTACCTGCCTGTGCTGGTCAGCGCACCCGGGCACAAGACCGGCGACATTGTGGAGGTCACGCTGGGTGCCTGGGACGGGAAACGGTGCAGGGCGGAGATCGTTTGATTTATATTAATTGTTGCAACGCCGTTATTCATGCTCGATGTAGGGGGCAATGCTTGCATCGACCCGCAGGCGGATGCAGGCATCCGCCCCTGCAAGCCAGAGATGCCGCCGCGCCGCAAGAGATATTGCATCCATTCTGCAGGGAAATCTCTGGATTTTACAGAGATTTTCCTGTTTTTTGTTGCCTGCCCTCTTGCAAAAAGTATGGATTTTTGGTAAAATTTTAACAGGAGCGGGTGTACCCGCTGATACGTCACTTTTGGAGCAAACAGAGCAAAACAAAGGAGCAATTACAATGAGAGGCATTTACACCCCCGTAACGGATATCCGTCGCAAGGTGTTCACTGAGGTTGCCCGCATGGCCTATGAGGTCAACGAGCTTTCCGACTACGAAAAGCTGATGCGTGAGCTGCCCTTCAAGATCATTCCCGGTGAGGAAAAATCTCTGCGCAGCAGCATCTTCCTGGAGAGAGCCATCATCTCCGAGCGCGTCCGCCTGGCCATGGGCATGTCCCTGCGTCCGCTGGATGAGAGCGTGCCCGCCAGCGAGGGTCTGGAGCACAGCGTCATTGCAGACAAGTACTACGAGCCGCCGCTGATCAATGTCATCAAGTTTGCCTGCAACGCCTGCCCGGAGAAGGTCATCAAGGTCACGGCCATGTGCCAGGGCTGCCTGGCGCACCCCTGCCAGGAAGTCTGCCCGAAGCACGCCATCAGCTTCCGCAACGGCAAGAGCCACATTGACCAGAGCCTCTGCGTCAAGTGCGGCCGCTGCGTGAAGGTGTGCGCCGAGGTCCAGGGCTGCGCCGCCCTGACCTACTCCGGCCGCTCCGCCGGCTTCAAGGTCACCACCGCCTTTGACCTGCCCATGGACCAGACCGACTGCGTGCTGTGCGGCCAGTGCTCCCTGGTGTGCCCCGTGGGGGCCATCGTGGAGACCGACTACACCAACGAGGTTACCGCCGCCATCCAGGACTCCTCCAAGCACGTCATTGTCCAGGTGGCCCCCTCCGTCCGGGTGGGCCTGGGGGACGAGTTCGGCATGGAGGCCGGCGCCGTCGTCACCGGCAAGATGGTCACTGCCCTGCGGATGCTTGGCTTTGACAAGGTGTTCGACACCAACTTTTCCGCCGATCTCACCATCATGGAGGAGGGCAGCGAGCTGCTCAAGCGCATCCGGGAGGGCGGGAAGCTGCCCATGATCACCTCCTGCTCCCCCGGCTGGGTCACCTACCTGGAGAAGCACCACCCCGAACTCATCGACCACCTCTCCACCGCCAAGAGCCCCCAGGCCATGTTCGGCGCGGTGGCCAAGACCTACTATGCCCAGAAGATGGGCTGGGATCCCCACGACGTGGTAAGCGTGTCCGTCATGCCCTGCACCGCCAAGAAGTACGAGGCCAGCCGCCCCGAGCTGGGCCGGGACGGCTATCAGGACGTGGACTACGTCCTGACCACCCGGGAGCTGGCCAAGCTCATACGCTATGTGGGCCTGGACCTGTCCGTGCTGCCCGAGAGTGAGTTTGACTCCCCCCTGGGCACCGGCTCCGGCGCCGGCGCCATCTTCGGCGCTACCGGCGGCGTTATGGAGGCCGCCCTGCGCACCGCCTACGAGCTCTACACCGGCAAGACCCTGCCCCGGCTGGAGTTTGACGCCGTACGGGGCGACATCAACGCCATCAAGGAGGCCACCATTGACCTCGACGGCACCCCCCTGAAGGTGGCCGTGGCCAACGGTCTGAAGAACGCCGAGGAGCTTATCCGCCGGGTAGAGCGCGGCGAGGCCGACTATATCTTCATCGAGATCATGGCCTGCCCCGGCGGCTGTATCGGCGGCGGCGGACAGCCCATCGGCACCAACAACGCCGTCCGGGACGCCCGTATCCAGGCCTTGTATGAGATCGACCGGAGCCTGCCCCTGCGCAAAAGCCATGAGAACCCGGAGATCAAGACCATCTACGAGGAGTTCTTCGGCGCGCCCCTGTCCCAGCGCTCCCACGAGCTGCTCCACACCCACTACCATGCCCGCAAAAAGCGGCACGATTTTTCCCACCTGAATTAAGCGCAGAAGGGCCGTGGGGCCGCCGGATCCGGCGGCCCCACGGCCGTTTTATGAGCTTATTCCGGGATAAATTCCGTGGTGCAGTCCATGCCGTTCCATACCTCCCCGTCGGAGCGGTAGTACTTCCGCTCTGATGTTCCGTCCTTCCGGGTGTAGCCCAGGACAAACACCTGCCCGGCCTCAATCGGCATGGGATAGTCGTTGCAGGGCAGCACATCGCTGCTCTCGGGACAGTCCTCGAAGTCCTCATAGGCCCCCTCCAGCCGCCAGAAGGCCCGGGACTGGTAGTCCCCGGCCCAGCCGGAGATATCCTCCTCCCCGAAGTAGGACGCCTGGTACTCCTTCCCCGCCACGGTGAGGGTATCCGTCCGCTGGGGCTCCCAGGCAATCCAGGAGATGTCCTCGGTGTGGAGGGAGTCCCCGTACCGCTCTACCAGCTGAGCGGCCATGGAGGGGACGGTTCCCGCGGAGTCCGCCATGGCATCCGGGTCGGTGTGGGCCGCGCCATAGATGCCCATGACGCTCTCCCCATCCAGGGCGTCAAACTCCCGGATGAAGTTCTCTGCCATCCGGTTTTCCCGGTAAATATCGGAGCCACGCTCGGCAAAGGTTTTCCCCTGCTGGATGGCCTCCAGGGTCAGGCGGTAGTCCTCCGTGTCCGCCAGGCCCCGCTCCTCCAGATAGTCTTGGTAACGGGCCCCGGTGCTGTCGTACTGGTGGCCCACGTCGGTGCCGTGGAACACCGTCTCGGGGCACTGCTCCTTGATGGTGCGGTAAAAATCCAGCGTCTCGGCGCCGGATGAGAGCGTGCTCTCCCAATCCTGGTGGAGCTGCTCCAGAATCTCATCGTCCTCCGCGTCCATCCACAGGTTGAGCCACTGGGCCGTGTAGTGCGAGAGCTCCACAAACAGGTGCCGCATCCCCCGTTCGTAGCACTCCTTCCACCGCTCCGCCTCGTACTCCTCGATGGCGGCGATTCCGTGGATCTCCCCGTAGAGGTAGATCTGCCCCGCTGGAATGCCCTCATCCGTCGCCACCGGGGACTCTTGTACCGGCTTCCCGGCGCAGCCCGCCAGCATCAGGAGCGCCAGTACGACCGCAAATTCTTTAACATACCTCATATTCGGCACCTCCCAAGGCCTTTTTCCCAGTGTAGCAGATCCCACCCTGTCAAAAAAGGGTTCTCAGATTAAAATTTGCTGTAATCCACCCACCCGGCGGGCCCGGCCCAACTTTTACAAAAAAGAGCTTGACAAACCGGGCCGCCGCCGTTATACTGTAGCAAATCAAATCGGTAAACCGATGACGAAGAGGAGTAGTCCGGTATCAATGCCTCTCAGAGAGCCGCGGGTGGTGGAATCGCGGCAGGCAGCGCTCGGATGAATGGACTTTTGAGGGCACAGCGAACAGCCTTTGGGCTCAGTAGCGCGACGGGGACTCCACCCGTTATCCGGGGAGCATGGGCTGATCGGCCCGTGAAAGTGAGTGGGCGTATGCGCTGGTATACGTCAATCCGGGTGGCACCGCAGAGGCTGAAGCTACAGTCCTTTGTCCCAGAGAAACAATCTTGGGGACGAAGGGCTTTTTTGTACCCTTTTCCCCTGCAGCACAGAAAAGGAGTGTATCAACATGAGCAAGATCCCCCACCGCCTGTATCTGACCGAGGACCAGATGCCCCAGAAGTGGTTCAACCTGCGCTCCGCCATGGCCGAGCAGCCCGATCCTCTGCTCCACCCCGGTACCCTCCGGCCCTTGGGTGTGGACGACCTCTCCCCCATCTTCTGCGAGGAGCTTGCCCGCCAGGAGCTGGATGGCGCCACCGCCTATGTGGATATTCCGGAACCCATTCAAAACGTCTATAAGATGTACCGCCCTTCCCCGCTGATTCGGGCTTACGAGCTGGAGAAGGCCCTGGATACCCCGGCCAGGATCTACTACAAGTTTGAGGGGAACAACACCTCCGGTTCCCATAAGCTCAACTCCGCCGTGGCCCAGGCCTATTATGCCAAGATGCAGGGCCTAACCGGCGTCACCACTGAGACCGGCGCCGGCCAGTGGGGCACCGCCCTCAGTGAGGCGTGCAGTTACTTCGGCCTGACCTGCGACGTGTTTATGGTCAAGTGCTCCTACGAGCAGAAGCCCTTCCGAAAGGCGGTGATGAATGTATTCGACGCCTCTATCACCCCCTCTCCCTCCCCCACGACTGAGGTGGGCCGCCAGATCCTGCGCGACCACCCGGAGACTACAGGAAGCCTGGGCTGCGCCATCTCCGAGGCGGTGGAGTCCGCCGTCCAGAGCGGCGGCGCCAAGCGCTATGTGCTGGGCAGCGTGCTCAACCAGGTGCTCCTCCACCAGTCCATCATCGGCCTGGAGAGCAAGCTGGCCATGGAGCAGCTGGGGGAATATCCCGACGTGGTGGTGGGCTGCGCCGGCGGCGGCTCCAACCTGGGCGGGCTGATCGCCCCCTTTATGGCCGACAAGCTGCGGGGGATACGGAATCCCCGCATCGTGGCGGTGGAACCAGCCTCCTGCCCCTCCCTCACCCGGGGCAAGTACGCCTACGATTTCTGCGACACCGGCCGGGTCACTCCCCTAGCCCGGATGTATACCCTTGGCTGCGGCTTCATCCCCTCCGCCAACCACGCCGGCGGCCTGCGCTACCACGGCATGAGCCCCATCCTCTCCAAGCTCTACCACGACGGCTATATGGAGGCGGTGGCCTATGAGCAGACCCGCGTTTTTGAGGCGGCGGTGCTCTTTGCCAAGCGGGAAACCATTCTCCCCGCCCCTGAATCCGCCCACGCTATCCGGGGGGCCATCGACGAGGCTCTGCGGTGCAGGGAGAGCCGCGAGGCCAAGACCATCCTTTTCGGCCTCACCGGTACCGGGTACTTTGATATGACCGCCTATGAGAACTACCTCAACGGAAAGATGAGCGATTCCATCCCCACCGATGCCGACCTGCAGAAGGGTTTCGACAGCCTGCCAAAAATCCCCCAGAACGAGGGTATTTGAGGCTTCACAGCAAAACTTTAGGTTGCACATTGTCCCCCGGCTGGCTATAATAGGAGGGACAATAAACACAAAAGAAGGTTTTGCCATGGAATTCCGCGCAAACGAGGGAAAGAGCGTCACCATAGAGGTGGGCGGAAAGACCTACGCCCGCCACGCCATCCAGACCCATTTCGTCCAGGTGGGCGAGAGCTATATCGACCTGGTGGAGCAGTACGTCAAGCCCGTGTGGCAGCCCGGCGACCTGCTCTCCTCCAGCGAGAAGATCATCGGCCTGTGCCAGAAGCGGGTGGTCTACAAGAAGGACATGAAGGTGGGCCGCCTGGCCCGGTTCCTGTCCCGCTTCGCCTCCCACTCCTCCGCCGGCATCGGCGTGGACAGCCCCTACAAGATGCAGTTCGCCATCAACGAGCGGGGCGCCCTGTTCGTGCTCTGGGCCGCGTTCTGCGCCGGCGTGGCCAAGCTGTTCGGCAAACGGGGCGTGTTCTACGAGATGGTGGGCCAGGAGGTGTCCGGCCTGGACGGCTTCTACGACCACGAGTTCCAGGAGTACGGCGAGTTCGGCATCCGCATCCCGGAGAACCCCGGCAAGGTGTGCGACGAGATCGAGGCCGCCACCGGCGTGCAGGCCATGATTGTGGACGCCAACGATCTGAACGTGGAGATTCTGGGCAAGGCGTCCTCCGTCACCCTGGACGACGAGACCCTCAAGGGCCTGATCCGGGACAACCCGGCGGGCCAGTCCCGGGAGCTGACCCCCTTCATCCTCATCCGCGAGGTAAAGGAGGAGCGCGCGCCTGAGGAGGCGCAGGCATAAATCCGTTTACAGACAGCACAAGAGGCGGAATTCCCCCCGGCCTGCGGCCGGTGGGAATTCCGCCTCTTAATTCGTCCCGGCTCAGCGCCGGGCACAGGCTGGCTCCACCTTCTCCGCCCGCGCCGGACGGCGGGTCCGGCCGCGGCTCACGGCCTTGGCCAGCTCGCACACCACCACGGGGGTAATGGCCAGGGCCAGCACCACGGCCCACTCCAGAGGGCTCATGGGAACGGTGCTGAACACCACCTGAAGGGGCGGCACGCACAGGACGGCCAACTGCATGGTAAGGCCGATGAGAAACGCCTTGTTCATGGCCGGATTGGAGAACACCCCGATGTGAAAGAGGGACGAGCGCTCGCTGCGCACGTCAAAGGCGTGGAAGAGCTGGCACAGGGTGAGGGTGGCGAAGGCCATGGTGTTGGCGGCGGCGTGGGCCTCGCCGGGGTCGGAGAGCACATACTCCCCCAGGAAATAGGCCGCCAGGGTCAGCAGCCCCACCATCACCCCCTGCCAGGCCAGCCGGAAGGCAAAGCCGTGGGCAAAGAGGGAGGCGTGGGCGTCCCGGGGCGGCTGGGACATGACCCCCTCCTCCACCGGCTCCACCCCCAGGGCCAGCGCCGGGAGGGAGTCGGTGACCAGATTGAGCCACAGAAGCTGCACCGGAGCCAGGGGCATCTGCCCAAAATCCAGCAGGGTGGCGGTGAAGATGGTGAGGATCTCCCCGATGTTGCAGGAGAGGAGATAGTGGATGGCCTTGCGGATGTTGGACCAGATCCCGCGGCCCTCCTCGATGGCGGACACGATGGTGGAAAAGTTGTCATCGGTGAGAATGAGGTCGGCCGCCCCCTTGGCCACATCGGTGCCGGAGCGCCCCATAGCGCAGCCGATGTCCGCCGCCTTCAGGGCCGGGGCGTCGTTCACCCCGTCCCCTGTCATAGCCACCACACAGCCCCGCTTCTGCCAGGCTTTCACAATGCGCATTGATCGTATGCAAAACAGGCTCCATCACATTCGCATTCTTTGCGACCATAACCACCTTGAAGATAGCATGCCCCAGCATATCCCGATAATCGACTGCCTGCTTCATCCTTGTTTTTCCACGCAGCCGGTTCAGAAAGAACTGGAGCCGCGCATCCTGCAGTGTGGTTGTAAAAACAACATCGTCTGTGTA
>OJSG01002279.1_pt1 | contig 8798 bp, 10 predicted proteins | sample 1599371 | NCBI WGS metagenome assembly OJSG01 (sample SAMN04168658, study PRJEB22393) | human gut metagenome | biome: human gut microbiome; feature: stool | host: Homo sapiens | collected 2014-03-24
ACTGGTTCACACCGGCTATATAAAGGATGACCACCACAAGCAGCACCGCGACAAGTCCGCCCGCGAAAATAAACAGGTACTGTGATTTCAAACGTAGGCTAAGTACCCGGCGCCTTGTCGTATTACTACGGTAGGTTTCCAAGAACTCGCCTCCGAACCGTACGTACACGTCTCCATGTATACGGCTCTCCATTAACATATTCAGTCTATCCACCATGATGTATCTTTTTATGGCAAGGGATACAGACAGCCAATGTCTTCCTCCGACGTCCAATCATTTGGATTTCCCAAGGCTTTTTGCCTTTCAGGTCTTTGAGTTTTTTGACATGATGGATTTCAATATTCCCTTCTGAACCGCATAATTCACATTTACTCGCTTTCAACCGTTCCGCAAGACTGGTATAAGCTGTATTGTAAATTGTGTTTGCCAGATTATCACAATTTGATACTGTTGCGGTGGTTTTACGCTTAAAGCTACCGTTGAAGAAAACTCTCATTTTCCTTTCCCCTTTCTTATTTTCATAGAATACTGCAAAATCCTTGTTATAGCGGTATTTGGCTATGATTCTGCGAACAGATATACGGTACTTTTTTGCAAAAGTCTTATACATACTGTATTGCATGATATATTTGAAAGAGTTAAGATGTGAACTGTTATTAGCAATAGAATAGTAGTTTGTAAAACCTCCTATTTCTGCATTGTAAGCATCCAATATCTCAAGGTCGTCATTATGAAGCACCTTTGACCTGCTAATCGGTTTCCATTTCTCTTTATTTTCAAATTGATGAATTCTCATCACTTCGTAATAGAGAAGTTTTTTCTTCATAGCTTCCATTGGCATTTCTAATACTACCTTTTTACCATACACTTTAATCAGATTTCCAGATTTCTCACCTCTTTTGGTCATATCAGAGAACTTCCGAACATAGATTTCATATCCGAGGAATTTAGCATGTTTATTACCATGTGTTATCAAAGTTTTTTCCTCTGAAAGGGTAAGTTTCAGCTTATCATAGAGGAAGTTTTTAATATCCTCTTTGATTGTTTCGCTGTCTGCTTTACTCCCAATGACACCGATAATAAAATCATCCGCATATCTCACATACTTAATCCTTTTGTAATTCTCGTCCATCTCATCGACAGAGGGTATCAATCTTTTTTTCTGAATACATCTTATCGCTGTAATCAGTTCTTTCCGAGTAACTTCATTCTCGGTTTTCTTTAGCTTTGTGCCAAGCCACCAAATTTTTCCGGAATATCTTTTGTACTCTGGGTTCATTTTCCGTTTTATGCCTTTATCAAACTTTTCGGCATATTCTTTCATATACTTATCCAGTTTATCCAAGTATATATTAGCCAGAATCGGACTAATAATACCTCCTTGTGGTGTTCCGCTGTACGTTTTATGAAAGACCCAATCTTCGATATATCCAGCTTTTAAGAACTTTCTAATCAACCGAATAAAACGTTCATCAGCGATACGTTCTTTGAGGATTCCAATAAGTACATCATGGTTGATGTTATCGAAAAATCCCTCAATATCGCCTTCGACAAACCATTTGGTTGCAGTGAAGTTCTTCTGTACTTGTATTAACGCAGTATGGCAACTTCGTCTGGGTCTAAAGCCGTGAGACGTATTTTCAAAATATTCTTCGTACATTGCTTCTAACATCATTCTAATTACCTCTTGCACTAATTTATCATCGAAAGATGGTATTCCGAGAGGACGTAGTTTCCCGTTCTTCTTTGGGATATACGTTCTTCTCGCCGGATTTGGTTGGTACGATTCGTTTTTAAGCGCACCAATCAATTTTTCAATACGTTTAAGGCTCATTCCGTCGATTGTATTACCGTCGGAACCTGCCGTCATATTTCCGGGCTTACTCTGTATATTATTGTAAGCCAGCAGAAACATGTCTGCATTGTAAAGAACCCTGTAGAGCCGTTCAAATCTATAATCCGAACATTTGCTATGCTCTGAAAGACTGTTTAATACTTTTTCTGGACTTCTCATGTCTCTCACATTTTCCGTTAATTGTATTAAAGATGTTAACTGCTTCCCTTCGCCATGTACGAGGCTTTCCCTCGCTCGGACTACTACGGAAGCTCCGTTACCGTGCCGGATATTCAGAAGCTAAACTTCATAGCCTTTCGGCATTCCGGTTTAGGTAATCCCCGTTTAGCTCTATGGCAACATAGCTTTGATAGATTGTCGGATACGACTTTCGTCCTTTACTGCTTATTGCAGTCGCGCTGTAACCTGTTCTGCTTCCAATTCTCAAAGGAGGAACTAAAAGTGTTACAGTATGGCGTTAATAACTACCTTCCGCCACAGTTCCGAGTTATACCGCTTGGACTATCGTTCAATCAATCCAGACTTTATCCTCATATCTATCGTTTCATCTCCTGATTCAGTCGCATATTGGTAGTTATATGACTTATCAGTTTATCGGCATGCTACACTCCCTGTCCGGTTTCCCTTTCAGATAAGCCGATTGATGATAGGCTATCGAACACTCGCCTAACGTCTTGCTATTGACGTATTTGCCAAAGAACCTCTACGGGCGCACCCTTGAACTCTATCGGATTGCCGGCACCTTTGTTAATCGGGTATTCCATACTTTAAAGGAAGAAGGAACGTAGGATCGTGGCAGCAACAATCAGAAAGATACACGCGAAAAACCAGCTGGCAGCCGTCTTGCTGGTGTCGGGGTCTCCGCTACTGAACTTGCTGTAAGTCTTGATTCCGCCCACCAGTCCCAGAACGGCCCCGATAGCATAACACAATTTCGTTGCCGGATCAAAATACGAGGTCATCATGCTCGTCGCCTCATTGATACCTGCAAGTCCCTGCCCCTGGGCAAAGACAGACGCCGTTACAAATACACACAGCATCGGAAGAAGGATTCTCTTAGTCATTGTCGAATCGTTTAAGGTGAAACATCTAGTTGAATTCGAACGCGAATATATAGAGGAAGCACAGGCAGTTATACAAACGTTTCACCAGATGTCGTCAAATGTCAACAAAAGTCCCGGGGAGATTTTCTACCCCATCCTCAAAATCCCGTATCAGATTGATTACGCGGACAGATTCCTTGGTCTTCCCATCCATTTTATTCCATGCTTCTCCAAGACGTTCCGTTGCCGAGACGACATAATCAATCTTCTCGTTCCTGAAAAGCTCCGTCTCCCTGTTCCTTTCAATCCCGACAAAATTACGTCCTTCCAACAGGGCTGCGACAAGGAAACTACCGCTTCCAAAGGCATTATCCAGCACTATGTCACCCGGATTTGTATAGGTCCTGATAAAATAACGTCCAAGGTCAACAGGTTTCTGCGTAGGATGGATGACCTTCCCACCGCTCTCCGCCGTCTTGAAATACACGATGTCGACCGGATATCGTTTCCCGTCACTGCGTACATGAACAGGACGAAAATCCCCGTAACTGCCACTTGGCTGTTTTTTTCTGAAACCTTTATCATAAGGATTCCCATTAACCATCTGAGGATGGTAGACAGGCGGCTTTTTATAGAAGACACAGATATCCTCATGCTTTCTAAGCGGTTGTCTTCCGGCATTGAGGAAATTTGTCGGCTTGGACTTTTCCCATACCCATTTATATCTGAACATTTTCCGGTTGCTAAGTATCAGTTCCGCTGTAAACAATCCCTGAGAGGTCAGAACTATCGCCCCGGTATCCTTCACTATTCTCCCGTATTCCTTCCACAGTTCCCCAAGCGGAATAATACTGTCCCATTTATTCCGGGTCATCCCATAAGGAAGATCGCACATCACCATGTCTATGCTATTGTCGGGAAACCGTCTCATATATTCCAGACAGTCCCCTTCGTACACGGAGTTGACAATACCATCCAATGTAAAAAATGTTTCGTCTTTATCAGCCATCTTATTCCTTATCTAAAATAACAACAACAGAATTTTATCGCATACATAAACTCTCATTCATCCACGCACGAGGATCAGACCAGCGTTTTCCAGTCAAACTCCCCCTTTTTCCCTTTCCGCGCCAACGGCTGCCCGTTTTCATCCAGATTCTCCTCCAACAGCCGGGTGACGGCCTCCATATTCCCCGTCTGGGAAACAAACAGGTCGAAAAGGCAGGTGCCACGGAGCAGGAAAAGGGTACGTGCCGCACGGCACACCTTTTCAACGTCACGATCTGCTCCGTCCACCTTCATCCGCACGTCCCCGGCAAGGCTGAGGTCATCAGCCGTCACGGCCTGCGTAACCGCAACCGCTTCAGGAGCCATCCCGTCCAGTTCCTCCTGCTCTTTTCTCAACAGTTCCATTTCCTCCAAAGACAAATTGCATTCCACTTCCCCGTCCTGTATTTCGTCCTCCTCGCCGATATAATCCGCTGACATTTCCAGCGGCTGGCTCATATAGGGAGCCACTCCCGTACCGGCATCCTCGTCCAGGTAGACAAAACGGGTGCTTCCCATCACATCTTCCGTACCGGTATCTTTAGGGCATTCTACCGGCGTTTCCGCTCCGGTCTCTGCACCTTTGCCGTACAGCAGGCGGCAGATTTCATCCACCCGGCTTTTCCAGCACCATACCTTATACAATAAATAAAAGATACAGGCCATTCTGACCAACAGGTAAACTATTCCTTCCATCGGCGAAACAGATTATCCGGAAGCGTCGGCAAAAACATTTCCGGTATGTTCGTCCGCAACTTGCGGGACAGATACTGGCGATCAGCAGCCCGCACACGAGTTCGTCCCGTTTCCGGCTGCAAACCGCTCATTCCCTCTCTCAAATAATTTACACGGCTTTTCATCCTGTCCACCCTGTGGGAAAGGTGACAGGCCGGAGCCGGAACCGGATAAGAAAACGGCTGTTCCATAATCAAAATGAATTTCGGGTCCCAAGACGGACCATCTCGTCAAGTTCTTCCTCATACTGTTTCAAATGCGCGTTCAGCACATTGTCCAGAAAAGCAGGCACCGTCATCCCCTCACTCAACAGGGGCAGTATCCGTGCCAGCCTGCGGTACGTCTCATAACAGATATACGTCTGCTTGCGGTGGACCGACTCCCTGCGGCTCAGATAGTCGGCACGGTATCTGGCCACCCGATCAGAAATCGGGGGGACTTTCCGGGAAGGCCCGCGCGGATCGGATGCAGGGCATTTCCCAGTCTCCCCTGCGGCGGGCACGGTTTCCGTTTCCTCCGCCTTCTTTCCAGTACCGGCAGCCTTCGGACTGCCGTCCGCACCGGTTTCATGTGCCATAATTTCTTTCAGACGCTTTTCATCCACTGTGAACACTTCACGTTTCTTCGTGACTCCTGTACTTTGGGATAAATGACCGATTCTATCTCACCGGCCAGCATATCCAGGTTGCTGCCTTTCAGCAGTTTTTCCGAAGGAGGAAAAAACGTGCTCCTGAACAGCAGGCGCCCGCCCGCGGAAGCCTCCTTATTATAACGTTCCATGTCGGGCATCACCGTGTCAAGTGTCTGCAGGCCGATCTTACCGAAAATACTGTTATAATGACGGTACACTTCCCGGGATACGCGTCCGTCAATCTTGTTCCAGAACAGCCGGATGCCCTTCAATGGAGCCTTCGGATACCGGCGGATAAAGTCCTGAAGCGTACCTACAAAGGAGAGGCTGCTCTGCATGACCATGCGGTCCTGCACGACGGGCGTGAACAGGTAGTCCATATTGATGATCGTTTCCAGCACACCCGGAGAATTTACCGTCCCGGGAAGATCGAAAAACACCACGTCACAGGTATCCGTCAGCCGGAGGGCCGTTTCCAGCACCTTATCCGGACCGGAGGTAAGAACCGGATAGGCCTTCTGCCCCGTCCGCTCATGCTGTTCATACAACATCCGCTGGAGATATTCACTCTTCTCCACGTTCTGCATATCACGGGTACGCAATGACTGGATACTGAACTGGGGATAATCACAGTCCACTACCGCGACGCGTTTCCCCATCACATAATGGAAATAACTGGCAAGCAGCACCGTCATGGTGGACTTGCCCACACCGCCCTTCTGGTTGCTAAGGGCAATAAAAACACACTGTCTGCTCATAGGCTTTCAAATGTCTGGTTAATAATCGGTTTCATCATATTATTATTTTCTCTTTTCATCAGGGCAGGATATTAACGGGGCAGGATACCGGAACAGGACTGCAATATCCCGGCATGGCAGCCGTACCCTGTCATGTCATTCAGATAACGGAAGACTGTCATATGGGCACGACAGGGGAAACTGTCATGCCTTTACACCACTGACACCTCCTTGCCCTGTGGGAAAGTCATATCAACATACGATCCTGTCATTTCCGCCTTCCATCCTTCTTTCAACACAATGACACACTATTTCAATATGGTATGAAAACAAGGAAACACCATACGGACAAAACCACGCCCCCTTGCTGCCACATTGGGGCATTGCCCCCGTCACACAGTCAAAAGTAGAACCTATTTTCAATATTTCCACCCGAATAAAGCGTCCCCGTCAGCAGATGTCATCAGATGTCGTCATTTGTCACATACAACGCTATTTACCGGCCGTTGGAATCATGCTAATTTTGCAAAGTCGGAAAAAGACAATGAAACAAGCACTTCACAGCAGCACAGCACGCCGTAAACGTCGCGCAGCAATCCGACGTAAGGAGGATTCTATGTTCAAACGAACATAGCAAGTTGTGTTTTCGTCCGACAGGAAGTATCCTGTCCGACGAAAACCACTTGCCCGACCTGACAGTCGGGGAATTTCCTCCAAAGTCGGAAATTCCGGAAGAGAAAAAAGGACGGACCATAATTATGCAATGAGTATGAAGGAAGAATCGAGAGCAAAAACGGGCAGAAAGCCCAAAAGCGATCCGGCGGACTACAAATACAGCTTCCGCCTGAATGCCGGAGAAAACATGCGGTTTGAAAAGTTGGTTACCGAATCAGAGGCAAAAGACAAAACACGTTTCATCAAAAAAGCCATCTTCGGTGGCACAATCAAAGTGGTTAAAATCGACAAGGCGACAATGGATTACTACATCCGCCTTACGGAATTTCACAGACAATTCCAGACTATCGGTAACAACTACAACCAGGTCGTACGTGCCATCAGGAGCAATTTCGGGGAGAAACGTGCGATGTCACTACTTTACAAACTGGAGAAAATGACACTTGAACTGATGCTACTGACCAAAAAAGTTATAGCACTAACCGAAGAATACCAAAAGAAATGGTTGCAAAAATAAGTCATGGAGCCAGCCTGTACGGGGCACTGCATTACAATCACGAGAAAGTAGAGAAAGGGACGGCTGAAATACTCTCCGGCAACCGGATGATTTCAGACCGCCCGGGACTACCGGGCGAGGACATGCGCCTCGCCCTGCTCTCCTTTGAGAATTACCTGCTGGCAAACAGGAACACGGAGAAGCCCGTCCTGCACATTGCACTCAGCCCGGCACCGGAGGACAAGCTGACCGATGAACAGCTGGCGGAACTGGCGCAGAATTATATGCAGAAGATGGGATATGGCGACCAGCCCTACATTGCTTACAAGCATGGTGATACACACAATACCCATATCCATATCGTAAGTGTATGCGTGGATGAAGAGGGACGGAAAATCAACGATTCTTTTGAGCATCGCCGTTCCATGACCGCCTGCCGGGAATTGGAAATAGACTTTGGACTGCGGAACGGTGCGGATATGGAAGAACGGAATCAAAAAGCGGAAATGAAGAAAGTGGATGCTACCCAGGGTGATGTACGGCACCAGATAGGCAATACCCTGAAAGCCGTATTGGAAAGTTACCGCTTTCAGACTTTCGGGGAATACAGTGCACTGTTATCCACGCTAAACATTGAAGCCAAACAGGTACGGGGAGAATTCAAAGGCGAGCCTTATACCGGTATTATCTATTCGGCTACCGATGACAGCGGAAAAGTGGTCAGCCCACCTTTCAAGAGTTCACGCTTCGGCAAACGTTTCGGAAACGAACGCCTGGAAAAGAGGATGCTTTCACACACCAGGGATTTCAAGGATGGTAAATGGGCGCCGACTATTCATGCACAGGTGGTTTATGCCATGCGGCACGCACGTTCGCGTGAAGAACTGGCCGGACTATTAAAGAAAGCCCGCATTGATGCAGTATTCCGGGAAAATGAGCAGGGACGTATCTACGGTGTCACGTTCATCGACCATAACAGGCGGGAAGTATTTAACGGTTCGCGCATGGGCAAGGAATTTTCCGCAAACATTTACAATGAACTTTTCAAATGGTGGGACGGTATACCTGCCACAGAACGTTCCGCACATACCGGCACCGAACTATGGCAGCACCATTCGCACAAGGCGGAATCGGGAAGCCCATTGGAACAGGCGGCAAGCATATTCTCCATGGAAACAAATCCGGTAGATTACGGGGAGGAGGCCCTTGCACGCCGTATGAAGAAAAGGAGAAAAGCGAAACGAAAGTCCCGCGGTATTTAAGGAAAACTGATTATTACCCCCATTTACACATAAGTATTATGCAACAGGAAGACGATTTGAGAGCACTCGCTAAAATAATGGAATTCGGAAGGGCGGTGAGCATTTTTCTTTTGGTAGTACACGTATACGTGTATTGTTATCCGAGCATTGCCAGTTGGAATTTAAATCTGGAAGTGATAGACAAAATAATTATGAACTTCAACAATACAACCGGGATCTTCAATTGCGTCCTATGGAGCAAACTGGCAGCTATCCTGCTGTTGGCCGTCTCGTGTCTGGGAACAAAAGGTGTCAAGGGCGAGAAGATCACCCGGCA
>OJSG01002393.1_pt1 | contig 8361 bp, 7 predicted proteins | sample 1599371 | NCBI WGS metagenome assembly OJSG01 (sample SAMN04168658, study PRJEB22393) | human gut metagenome | biome: human gut microbiome; feature: stool | host: Homo sapiens | collected 2014-03-24
AAAGAGGGCCGTGGGGCAAAACCGCCCGCCAAAAGCGGCTGCGCCCTGAAAAAATTCACGCAAAGCACCAAAAATCTTGCTCTGTTCTTGATTTTTTCATTTATTACTTCTAGAATGGTACCATACCTTAAAATTTGTATGGAGGTTATGCGGTAAAATCTGAAAGCAGGTGGTGAAGCGGCAATGGTGACAGATGAGATTCAGAAAGTGACCGAATTAGAGCAGGAAGTAAAGCAGAAAAAGGAAAACGCAGCGGCACAGAACAAGCAGCGGGTTTCCCAGGCACAGCGTGCCGCCCGCCTTGCGGTGGAGCAGAACGCCTTTATGCCGCAGGTGAACGATAGCTGCCGCTTTGCACTGAAAAAAGCCCGCCACCCGCTGATCGACAAGAAAAAGGTCGTGCCCGTGGATATTGCCCTGGGCGAAAAGTATGATACCCTTGTCATCACCGGCCCCAACACCGGCGGCAAAACCGTCAGCATCAAAACGGCCGGCCTGCTGAACGCGATGGCCCAGCACGGCTTCTTGATCCCGGCGCACGAAAGCAGTACCGTCTGCCATTTTGATGAATACCTGGTGGATATCGGCGATGAACAGAGCATTGAACAGAGCCTGTCCACCTTCTCCGGCCATATGAAGCGGATCACCGGCATTCTGGAGCTGGCCGGCCCCGATACCCTGACCCTGATCGACGAACTTGGTGCCGGTACCGACCCGGCAGAGGGCGCGGCGCTGGCCGTCAGCATTCTGGAAAGGCTGCGTAAGCAGGGCACCCTGCTGATGGCCACCACCCACTACGCCGAGCTGAAAATTTACGCGCTGGAAACCCCTGGCGTGGTGAACGCCAGCTGTGAGTTTGATGTGGAAAGCCTGGCCCCCACCTACAAGCTCAGCGTGGGCGTGCCCGGTAAGTCCAACGCGTTCCTCATCAGTGCCAAGCTGGGCATTCCGGAAAGCGTCATCGATGCCGCCCGTAACCATATGTCCAACGATGATAAGCGGCTGGACAGCGTTCTGGCCCAGCTGGATGATTTGAAGCTGCAGCTGAAAGCCGCTGAGGACGAAGCCGAAAAGGCCCGCTATGAAGCAGAGCATGCCCTGGAAAGCGCCGAGAAAAAGCGTGATGCCCTGATCAAGCAGGGCGAGGAAGAGCTGGAAGCCACCCGCCGCAAAGCCCATGAGCTGATGCAGGGTGTGCAGAACCAGGCATATGCCCTGACGGACGAGTTGCGCCGCATCCAGAAAGATGAAAAGACCAACGCCGCCGCCCGTGCTGTGCGCGCCCGCGAAATTGCCCGCAAGGATACAGAGCAGCTGCTGAACCGTACCGAGAAAAAGCAGCCCAAGCGCCAGTTTGTACCGCTGAAAGAGGTCAAGCCCGGCCAGGAGGTCGTGATCGCGGAGCTGGACCAGCACGCCGTGGTGCTTTCCCGCCCGGACAAAAACGGCATGGTGGAAGTGCGCGCCGGTATTTTGAAAACTAAGGTCCCCCTGACCGGCCTGTGCGCCCCCGATAAGATGGATAAGCGCACCCAAAAGCAGGAACCGCCGCGCACCCGCACCCGCGTGGAGCTGAACCACGACCGCAAGTCCAGCATGGAGCTGAACTTGCTGGGCTACACCGTGGAGGAAGCCCTGGCCGAAGTGGACCGCTTTTTGGACCACGCCATGCTCAGCAACCAGAACACCGTGTATATCATCCACGGCAACGGCACCGGCGCGCTGCGCAACGCCATCCAAAAGCACCTGCGCACCCACCGCGGGGTTAAATCCTTCCGCCTTGGCCGCTATGGTGAGGGCGAGAGCGGCGTGACCGTTGTGGAACTGAAATAACGGCGGATTTGCTTCAAAATTGAACAAAAACGGGTACGCTGTGAAATAATCTAGTACATTTTCCCGCATTTATCTATAGCACACGCCGCCCGCGCGTGCTATTCTATTATTAAGGTATATCTGAAAACAAAGAAAATGACGGATATTTCGCAAACACAAGCAGGGTTTAAGGCTTTTTAGCGCAAAATCCCGCTGTGTTTGTAGAAACAGACTGAATTTTCGACTTTTCAGATACACCCTAGGGGAATGCCCCAGGGGCAGCGCTGTACCGTTGCCCGCATACACTGTAACGGCCGCGCTACCCCGCGGCTGCGAAAGAGGGATACCATGAAACCTGATTTGGAAAGCTCCCGCAGCTTTGCCATGACGCTGGCCCACCGCGCAGTGCGCGATGTGCGGCGCGATGGATTCCGCCAGCTGCGTAACTATGTGGATATGTGCGCCCTTTTGGCGCAGCGTCCGGACTTAAAGCGCTTTTTTGACCATGCGCAGACCGTCTTGCAGCGCACCGACAGCCTGTATTATAAATTGATCAACAACCTTGTGGCACAGGTCAACGAGGATGCCATCTGCACCGCAGGCATCAACCTTGGGTTTGATGCCATCATCAGCTGTGCTTCCAACAACCGCAAGCAGAACGGGGAGACCCGTTCCTGGCTGAATGTGGGCTTTTGCAGCGCCCCGGAGCTGGACGATGCCATTATTCAGGCAGAGGCCGGTTCCAGCTATGCCTGGGTGCTGTATGCGGACGAGGACCTTACCCCGAAAACGGTCGCCATGCTGCAAAGCCATACCCACAGCGTGTTCTTTGTTCTGTTTGATGCCCAGAAATTTAATGAAGCAACCATGGAACGCGTTGCCGGGTGCAATAACGTGATCACACTGCTGTGCCTGCATGAGCCGGAAATTACCACCGAAGCCTGCCGCGCAGCCAACGCCATGCGCAGCAAACAGATGTTCTATGGCTTTTTGGTGGAAATGGGGCGGGCAGATGCCGCCCAGGCCGTGAATACTGACTGGCTGGATGTGCTGGCCCAGTATGGCCTGTTCTGCGTTTATACCCGCAAGCCGGATATGGATCAGCAAACCGCGGATGCTATGTACCGCCAAATCGTCCACAGCCGCATTGGCAGCGTTGCGGTCCCCGTCCTGCTGCTGGATTGGGAACATGATGTAAAATACCTGAACCGCATGATCACCCCCAAAACGGAACTGGGCCAGTGCATCCCGGAGGGAAAAACTTTCCCGCTGAATTTTGACTGAACTGTAGAATAAATAAAACCGGCAGCTTTCCCGCTGAAATAAAGGGGAAAGCTGCCGGTTTTCGTTTATTGTTTATGGAAAATAAGGGACTGAATGTACCCTGGAAGCGCTGCTTATAATGCCAAAGCGCTGGGGTCAATGCCATAGCCCAGCAGAACCGCCAGATTGCAGCTGCACAGCGTGCGCAGGCCGTGGTCCAGGTCAGCTTGGTTCAGCGGCGGCATGCCATTGCGTACCCAGGGCAGCAAAAGGCCCATCATGGCGCCCGATAAAAAGTTGCCGGTAAACTGGCAGTCGCGCTCGGTTGCGCTGGGCACCAGCGAGAGTAGCCGCTGGCCAAACATCTCGCTTAAGTAATGGAACACATATTCCTGCAAACAGTTCTGCCCGGTGTAAGCCAGCGCGTTTACATAAAAGGTCTTGTTCTGCAAAAGGTATTCTTCCAGATCCGTCAGCAGGGTGGACCAGCTGGCGTAATGGCCGCGCGTTACCAAAAACTGCGTTGCACCACTTTGAAAATACCAGTTCACCAGGTCGAATTTATCCTCAAAATGGTAATAAAAGGTGTTGCGCCCAACCCCGGCATGCTCCACAATATCGTTTACCGAAATTTTTTCCAGCGGGGTGGTAACCATCAGTTCCGTCAGGCTCTGCGCCAGCAATTCCTTGGTTTTGTTGGTACGGGACATCCCTTTTCTCCTTTTCCATGCAGCAAATAGATAAAAACTCATATCATGCTTATCAAATATTATAGCACACAGGCGAAAAAAATTCTACCATCCAAACCCAAAAGCGCGCAAAAAAGCGCGCAAATGCAGCGGTATTTGCCAGCTTTTGGCTGCGCTGCGGCCCGCTTTTTTGCACATACTGTGTAGGGAAGGGGATGAAACCATGCCAACCAATGGCTTACGATATCTGCGCCGTGTGGCGGCCCTGCTGGCGGCTGGCGGCGTTCTGGCGGCGGGGCTGCTGTTTGCCCTGCGGGCAGAACTGCCGGATACCTTTGTGCTGGCGCAGGGACAGCCGCTGGCGGTAGAAAGCATGCCGTTCCTGCAAGCCGCCCCCGCCGTTCCTGCGGGCAGCGCTGCCCCCGCGGGTGTAACGGCTGCGGATAAAAGCGCGAATGTAACCCTGACCCTGCTGGGCCTGCCGGTCAAAACCGTGCGCACGGTGCAGCAGCAGCGGCGAACCGTCCAGCTGGGCGGCACCCCCTTTGGGGTCAAGATGTTCACGGATGGGGCGCTGGTCGTTGCGTTCAGCGATATCTATACCGTCCATGGCAGCGAGAACCCGGCCAAAGAAGCGGGCCTGCGCCTGGGCGACCTGATCACCCAGGCAAACGGCATCCCGGTGCGCACCAATGAGGAACTGACCGACGCCATTGCCGCCGCGGCGGGCGGCAGCGTGGAACTACGCTACCTGCGCGGGCAAAACCAGATGACCTGCACCCTTACCCCGGTCAGAGAGCGCGGCACCGATGCCCCGCGGGCGGGCATCTGGGTGCGGGATTCTTCGGCGGGCATTGGCACTTTGACCTTTGCGGATACCGAACACGGGACGTTTGCCGGGCTGGGGCACGCGGTTTCGGACAGTGATACCGGCACGGATTTAACGTTGCTGACCGGGGAAGCCGTTTCCGTCACCATTACCGGCTGCCGCCGCGGCAGTGCGGGCAGCCCGGGGGAGCTGCGGGGCGAATTTGGCGGTCAGCAGCCCTTTGGCGACATCAAAGCCAATACTTCGACCGGTGTGTACGGCGTTTTGACAAATTCCGCGCAGGCAGGGGAGAACATCCCCGTTGCCAATCTTCAGGAAGTGTACCCCGGCGAAGCAGAGATCGTGACCACGATATCCGGCCAGACGGCACAGCGCTTTGCCGTCCGCATTGAGCGGGTCAACATGACAGCTTCGGACCCCAACCGCAACCTGCTGCTGCGCATTACTGACCCGGAACTTTTGCGGGCAACGGGCGGCATTGTGCAGGGCATGAGTGGTAGCCCCATTGTACAGGACGGCTGCCTGGTCGGCGCGGTGACCCATGTGCTGGTCAACGATCCAACCCGCGGCTATGGTATCTTTGCTGCAACCATGCTGAAACGTGCCGATGCCGTGCAGGGAAGGTAATTTCCTGGGAAAAAGTGCGCATCGCACGTTTTTTACGAAAATGGTAAAACCGGAAAAGAAAAGCAAAAAGAAAACCGAACAACATCGCAGCAAGGGCAGGGGAGAGGACACGAAATGATCCGGAAGCTGTCGATAATTACGAATAGGCGGGGATTTTTGAAAGAAAAGAAAGTACGATTCTGCTTGCATGACATGGTAAAATATGGTAAAATTCTCAATGTAGAGAGCGGCAGGCAGCCGCAGATCCGAATAGCAGCTCCGGGCACCGCAAAGAACGCCGTCCGCTGGGCTGAACATGCAAGGGGAGGAATTTTTGGATGGATAAGATCAAGTTTTTGATGACCGATACCGGCGCGCAGACCACGCAGCTTTGCCGCCAGGCACTGGAAGCCAAGGGAATTGATGTGACTGTATGCGAGAAAAACGGTTCGCAGGCGCTCAAATCCCTGCTGGAAGAGCACCCGCAGGCCGTTCTGCTGGATGCGTTTATGCCGGATCTGGACGCCATCACGGTCAAACAGCGCTATGAAACCCAGGATACCCGCGGCGGCCACACAACGTTCTTTGTGACCGGTGCATTCCAGAGTGAGGAAGTGGAGCAGGATTTGCTGGATAACGGTTTCTCGTTCTTTTTCGTTAAGCCGTTTGATGAAAACGTTCTGGTCAGCCGCGTACTGAAAGCCGCCGGTTCCACCAGCCGCCCGCAGCCGGTATCGCAGGATTGTGATGAGCTGACGGTGACAGAAATTCTGCATCAGGTCGGCGTACCGGCGCACATCAAGGGCTATCAGTTCCTGCGCGACGCCATTCTGCTGGCCGTGAGCGACCATGACTATATCAACGCTGTAACCAAGCGCCTTTACCCGGAAATCGCCAAGCGCAACGCCACCACGGCTTCCCGCGTGGAGCGCGCCATCCGCCACGCTATTGAAGTCGCCTGGGACCGCGGCGATGTGGATACCCTGAACAGCTACTTTGGCTATACCATCCACAACCTGAGAGGAAAACCCACGAACAGCGAGTTCATCGCAATGATCAGCGATAAGATCCGCCTGGATAAAAAGCAGCGCAGGGCGTGAGGCAAAACGACATTCTGTGGTTGAAAAACTGGCTGATTTGAGCACTGCGCTTACGCCTATAAATCCCGCCCTTTATTGCGGTGAAATTATAAAAACACACGTTTGACCCAATAAATAATCTATGTCCAAAACGATAAACTTCCTGCATTGGTTGGCCCCCAATCTGTGCAGGAAGTTTTTTTGCCCAAAAAAGTTCCTCTGTAAGCAGAAAACAGCGGAAAATAAAAACGAGCAAAAAATTGCCCGTTTTAAGTGATTGCTGCCATGCGTGCTCTGCAAAAATCCTGCACCAAAATACTGGGATTGACTGGATTTTTATGGCTATGGCCTGTATAATAAATTTACGGCAACACCGCACAATTCCCGCCTTACGGCTTAAGCACCGCTCCGGCGGCTGCGGCACGGCATCTGCGTTGCCAAAATACTCGATAATACACAAAGTATTATCTGCGCTTTTGGCTTGGCATCTGCCGCACCGCGCTCGCCGTATAGGCACTTAGAATTATGCGGTATTGCCTTAGAAGAATTGCTGCAGAGCATGGTGCCGATAAACAGTACCATGCTTTGTGGGCAAAACGTGGAAATACATCTGCAAGGGGAGTCATTTTGTGGAAGAAAATGCCCAGGTAAAAGTCAGCGCTATCATTGTGGCGGCGGGGGCTTCCCGCCGAATGGGATTCGATAAACTCAGTTACCGCCTGCCCGGCGGCAAAACCGTGCTGGAAACTAGTGTGGCGGCTTTTGCCGCCCACCCGCAGGTGGACGAGCTGATCCTTGTGGCAGGCGGTAACCTGCCTGCCTGCCAGGCGATTGCAGCGGCCTGCCCCAAGCCGTGCACCGTGGTCGGCGGCGGCGCGACCCGCGCCGACAGTGTGTGCAGCGGTCTGCGCGCGGCAAAAGGGCAGCTGGTGGCGATCCATGATGCCGCCCGCCCCTTTGTGAGCGAGCAGGTTATTACCGATGCTTTAGCGGAAGCCGAGGCCATGGGGGCCGCTGCCCCGGCGGTTGCGGTCAAGGATACCATCAAGATCGCCAATAACGGCGCTGTGGTGCAGACACCGGATCGCGCCGCTCTGTTTGCGGTGCAAACGCCCCAGTGCTTCTGCCGGAACCTGTACTGGAAGGCTTTGGAAGCTGTGCAGGGGGAAAAAGTCCACCTGGTGACCGATGACTGCAGCCTGTTTGAACTGGCGGGCCTGCCGGTGCACCTGACGCAGGGCGATTACGTCAACCTGAAAATTACCACGAAAGAGGACCTGCCCGCCGCGGCACAGAATAAGGGAGAAAATACAATGCGCATTGGTCATGGTTATGATGTTCACCGCTTGGTGGAGGGCCGCAAGCTGATTATGGGCGGCGTGACGATCCCATATGAAAAAGGCCTGCTGGGCCATTCCGATGCAGATGTGCTGCTGCACGCAGTTTCGGATGCACTGCTTGGCGCGGCGGCGCTGGGGGATATCGGCAAGCATTTTCCGGATACCGACCCGCGGTACGAGGGAGCAGATTCCCTGATGCTGCTGCGGGAGGTTGGCCGTCTGCTGGATGAAACCGGTTATACTGTTGGCAACATTGACGCCACTGTTTTGTGTCAGGCACCCAAGCTGGCACCGCATATCCCGGCCATGCGGCAGAACATTGCCAATGCTTTGGGCCTTGCTCTGGACGATGTGAGCGTGAAAGCTACCACGGAAGAACACCTTGGCTTTACCGGCGAGGGGCTTGGCATTGCCGCCCACGCCGTGGCACTGATTGAGAAAAAGTAATCAGAGTTTTATTAAGAAACGACCGTTTGTGCTGAAAAAACGGAACTTTTCGTTTATAGAGACCGCAGGGACGCACATTGTGCGCCCGCCAACTTAAGGCAATAACTCTTTTTGCTGGCGGGGGCTTATATCATTTGCACTTCGCCGCAGCATGGCCAATGCGTTCATATCGGGTACTTCTCTACAATGGGCACAGTTTTTTGCCCTGCCGCATTTGCATGGCGGGCAAACTGTGTTATACTAAAGTGTATCTGAAAACAAAGAAAATGACGGATATTTCGCAAACACAAGCAGGA
>OJSG01002398.1_pt1 | contig 8355 bp, 7 predicted proteins | sample 1599371 | NCBI WGS metagenome assembly OJSG01 (sample SAMN04168658, study PRJEB22393) | human gut metagenome | biome: human gut microbiome; feature: stool | host: Homo sapiens | collected 2014-03-24
ACTTCTCCGTCGCTTCCGGCGGCGGCACGGGCCGTACCCTGCACCCCGATAACGTCGCAGCCGGCCCCGCCAGCTACGGCCTGACCGACTCTCTGGGCCGCGTCCACGGCGATGCTCAGTTTGCAGGTTCCTCTTCTGTGCCTGCACACGTCGAGATGATGGGCCTCATCGGCATGGGCAACAACCCGATGGTCGGCGCTACTGTCGCCTGCGCTGTTGCTGCTGCACAGGCCAACGCCTAAATCTTTTCCCAAGTTCGGCAGAGGGGGCTGCTTGTAAAAGGGCAGCCCCCTTTTTATGCTGATAGATGTTCGCAACCACAAACCACGAAGCAATCAAGGAAGGAAAAACATGAAGAAAGCTCAGATCAAGAAGAGCGTGTCTGCACTGGCTATGGCAGCGGTCATCGCGGTCAGCCTGTTTGGCTACGGCTGCGGTGCAAAGTCTGCCTCTACCAGTTCTGACGCAGGTGTGTCCGGTGACTTCACCGGCACTGCCAAGGGCTTCGGCGGCGACGTTTCCGTCACCCTGACCCTGACCGACGGCGCCATCACCGGCTGCACCGCCGAGGGCAAGGACGAGACTGAGGGCGTCGGCTCTCAGGCCATCGCCAAGATGCCCGGCGAGATCGCCGAGAGCGGCAGCATCGCCGTGGACGGCGTGTCCGGCGCTACCATCACCTCTACCGCCATCAAGGAGGCTGCTGCAGCTGCCCTGACCGCTGCCGGCCTGAACCCCGATGACTACAAGACCGCTGTGGAAAACAACGCTGCCGCCGAGGACTCCACCGTTGACGCTGATGTCGTCGTCGTCGGTGCAGGCGGCGCAGGCATGACTGCTGCCATCACCGCTGCCGCTGAGGGCAAGAGCGTCGTCATCCTCGAGAGCCAGCCTATGGTGGGCGGCAACTCTGTGCGCGCTACCGGCGGCATGAACGCCGGCAAGACCGTGTATCAGGATGAGAACGAGTTCGGCGAGTCTGCCGGCGTCGAGAAGACCCTGAAGACTGCTGCCGAGAAGTACGCCGACAACGAGACCATCACCGCTCTGGCAAAGACCGTCTCCGAGCAGTGGGCTGCCTATCAGGCCAACCCCACCGGCTACTTCGACTCTGTCGAGCTGATGGAGCTGGATACCATGATCGGCGGCAAGGGCATCAACGACCCCGAGCTGGTCGAGACCCTGTGCGCAAACTCCGCTGACGCCATCGACTGGCTGGACGAGCACGGCATCACCCTGCACAACGTCTCCAGCTTCGGCGGTGCATCCGTCAAGCGCATCCATCGCCCTGTGAACGCAGAGGGCAAGACCGTTTCCGTCGGCTCCTACATGATCCCCCTGCTGCAGGAGAACTGCGAGAAGGCCGGCGTCAAGATGATGCTGGACACCACCGCAACGGAGATCCTGACCGATGCCAACGGCGCTGCCGTGGGCGTCAAGGCCACCGGCGCTTCCGGTGAGACCGTCACCGTCAACGCCAAGGCAGTCGTTCTGGCTACCGGCGGCTTCGGCGCAAACCTCGACATGGTCGTCAAGTACAAGCCCGAGCTGAAGGGCTTCATGACCACCAACGCCCCCGGCATCCAGGGCCAGGGCATCGAGATGGCACAGGCCATCGGCGCTGCTACCGTGGACATGGACCAGATCCAGATCCACCCCACCGTTGAGGCCAACACCGCTGCCCTCATCACCGAGGGTCTGCGCGGCGACGGCGCGATCCTCATCAACGAGGAAGGCCAGCGCTTCATCGACGAAGTCGGCACCCGCGACGTGGTCTCCGCCGCTGAGATCGCCCAGACCGGCAGCTACAGCTGGCTGGTCGTCGATCAGGCCATGGCCGATGCTTCCAGCGTCATCCAGGGCTACATCAAGAAGGGCTACACCGTCACCGGCGCTACCTACGAGGAGCTGGGCAAGGCTATGGGCGTCGATGCCGCTGCCTTCGCAGAGACCATGGAGAAGTGGAACGGCTACGTTGAGGCCAAGAATGACCCCGACTTCGGCCGCACCAGCTTCGCCAACCCCCTGAACACCGCTCCCTACTACGCTGTGAAGGTCACCGCCGGTGTCCATCACACCATGGGCGGCCTGAAGATCAACGCCAACACCGAGGTGCTGAACGAGAAGGGCGAGGTCATCCCCGGCCTGTTCGCAGCAGGTGAGGTGACTGGCGGCGTCCACGGTGCAAACCGTCTGGGCGGCAACGCTGTTGCTGACTTCACCGTCTTTGGCCGCATTGCCGGTGCTGCTGCCAGCGACTACGCTGCATGAGCACCCGCAAGCAGCCTCGACCGGCAAAAGGCGCAAAACGCCTGAGCTGGAAGGCGAACCTCCTCTTCGCAGCCGTCGTCCTGACGGCTGCTGCCCTGCTGGTCTTTCTGCTGCGTCCGCGCAGCAAGGCGGAACCGCTGGCAGCAGTCGTGGACTTCGGCGGCGGCATCACCGAGGTGCTGCCGCTGGATAAGGACTACGATTACCTGTACGATGTGGGCAGCTATGTCGTTCATTTACAGGTAAAAGACGGCACCATCTCGTTTCAGGACAGCCAATGCCCGGACCATGTCTGTGAGCAGTTCGGCCAGCTGAGCGAGGAAGGTGCATGGGCGGCCTGCGTCCCTGCCGGGGTGTATGTGAAGCTGGCTCCGCTGAGCGAGGCCGAAGCCGCATCCTGACAAGACAAGATCATCCGAGACACCCGCAATGTTCTGCAAAGGACACTGCGGGTGTCTTTTTTGCATAAAAACCGGAAATAATTTTGTAAATAAAAGGTGAAATGAAATTTGGACGCTTGTGTATTTCAGAAAAATGCGATACACTACCAATAACGGATTTTTCGTGCAAAGGGGTCACGCTGCCCTTTTGCATACCATAGGAGGAAAAGCATGATCTGGAAAAAGAAAAAGGATGCGTCCGCTGAGGCTGCTGAGACCGCAGAAGCCAAGTCCGGTGTGTCTGCATTCGCCAAAAAGAACTGGAAATGGCTCGTGCCGGTGGTCGTCGTGGCGGCAGCGGGCGCTGTCTTTCTCATAGGCGGCGGGAATAAAGCTGCCAGCGGCGATGTGACCTACGCCGAGACGACGCCGGTCCGTCAGGATGTCTCCAACTCCCTGAGCGGCACCGGCACGCTGAACCCGGCCAATACATATACCGTCAAGTCTCTGGTGGACGGCAAGATCCTCACCGGCGGCTTTGAAGAGGGCGATAAGGTGGAAGAGGGCGATGTGCTCTACACCATCGACAGCTCGGACGCCTCCACCAATCTGGAAAAGGCCAGCATCGCCCTGCAGCAGGCCCAGCGCAGCTACGACAAGACCGTAGACCTCCAGTATGTCCGCGCAGAGGTGGACGGTACGGTCAGCAGTCTCAAGGTCGCAAAGGGCGACCAAGTGACCAGCGGCCAGGAGGTGGCGGTCATCCGCGACAGCTCCAAGATGCTGCTGAACCTGCTGTTCCCGGCAGCCGACGCCGCCAACTTCTCGGTGGGCCAGAGCGCCGACGTGGTGCTGGACGGCACCTTTGAGACGCTGAAAGGCACCGTCACCGCCGTCACCGGCACCGACGAGCTGAGCACCGGCAACCTGCTGGTGCGCACCGTCACCATCCGGGTCAACAATGCCGGCGGTCTGACCACCGCTCAGGCCGCTACCGCCAGCATCAACGGCGTCAGCTCCATCGCCTCCGCCACCTTTGCCTATCAGGCAGAGCGCACCCTGACCGCTCTGGCCAGCGGCACCGTTTCCGCCATCAATGTGCAGGAGGGCGACGCGGTCTCCAAGGGCGACATCCTCATCGAGCTGACCGGCGACGATCTGACCGAATCCATCCAGTCTGCTTCCGAGTCCCTGCGCAGCGCCGAGATCTCGATGCAGAACCAGCAGGACAATATGTCCAACTACACCATCACCTCGCCCATCAGCGGCACCATCATTGAGAAGGACGCCAAGCAGGGCGACGCCCTGACCTCCGGCAGCACCCTCTGCGTCATCTATGACCTGAGCTATCTGGAAATGGTCATCAATGTGGATGAGCTGCAGATCGGCGCACTGTCCGTGGGCCAGAAAGTCCAGCTCACCGCTGACGCTGTGACGGACAAGACCTATGTGGGTACAGTCACCCGTGTGTCCATGAAGGGCAGCTCCAGCGGCGGCACCACGACTTACCCCATCACCATCCGCATCGATGACACCGACGGCCTGCGCCCCGGCATGAACGCCAACGCTGAGATCGTCGTGGCCGAGGCCAGCAACGCCCTCGTCGTGCCGAATGCTGCCGTTATCCGCGGCGGCTATGTGCTGGTGAGCAAGAAGTCTCCCAGCGCAGCCAATGCGGTGGAAGACATGGACGCACCGGAGGGCTATGTCTACGTCAAGGTGGAGACCGGCGTCAGCGACGACAGCTACACCGAGATCAAGAGCGGCCTGCAGGAGGACGACACGGTGGCCTACGACACCAGCTCTGTGTCGGATGACTATTACAGCGACAACAGCGACAGTATCTGGTAAGGAGGTGCCCCATGAGCGCTCTGATCGAATTTGAGCAGGTGTGCAAGTATTATCAGATGGGCGATACGCTGGTAAAGGCCGCCGACCACATCACGATGAAGATCGAGAAGGGGGAGTTCGTGGCCATCGTGGGCCAGTCCGGTTCGGGCAAGTCTACCTGCATGAACATCATCGGCTGTCTGGATGTCCCCACCCACGGCGTCTACCGGCTCAATGGCCGGGACGTGGGCAGGATGAATCGGGACGAGCTGGCGGATGTGCGCAACGAGATGCTGGGCTTCATCTTCCAGCAGTATAACCTTCTGCCCCGGCTGAACCTTCTGGAAAACGTGGAGGTGCCGCTGGTCTACGCCAACATCTCCCGCGCCGAGCGCCACAAGCTGGCCAGGGATGTGCTGGAAAAGGTGGGTCTGGGCGACAAGCTCAAGAACCTGCCAAACCAGCTTTCCGGCGGCCAGCAGCAGCGCGTTTCCATCGCACGGGCTCTGGTGCGCAACCCGGCGGTCATCCTCGCCGACGAACCCACCGGCGCTCTGGACTCCCACACCGGCCGCGAGGTCATCGGGATGCTTCAGCAGCTCCACAGAGAGGGCCATACCGTGGTGCTCATCACCCACGACAATTCCATCGCCGTGCAGGCGGAGCGTATCATCCGTCTGGAGGACGGACAGGTGGTGTATGACGGCGACGCCCACGCGCCTGAGGCCATCGTGCAGCCCACTCTGTCCGGCGAAGCGGCACAGGAGGAAGCAAAATAATGGTATTAGAGACTTTCCGCCAGGCACTGCAGAACGTCTGGAGCAATAAGCTGCGCACGTTTCTGACCATGCTGGGCATCATCATCGGCGTCATGGCGGTCATCGTCATCGTCGGTCTGGGCAACGGCATGACCAGAAGCATGCGGGACAGCTTTTCCGCAATGGGAACCAACACCCTCTCCATCCAGATATGGGGCTATGGTTCCCGCACCGCGACGGTGGATGATCTGTACGACATCGTCAAAAAGAACCCCGAACTGCTTTCCTCCATCTCGCCGCAGCTGGATTTCAGCGACAACACCCCCAAGGTGGGGACTACGACCTACCGCTACAGCGAGATGTACGGCGTGGATGAAAACTACATCGAGATGAAGGGCTACACCCTTGCCAAGGGCCGGAATATCCAGTATATGGACATCGCAGACAACAAGCAGATCTGCGTCATCGGCGATTACATCAACCGCACGGCCTACGGCGGCAATGCGGTGGGCCAGACCATCAAGCTTGGCCCCTATAAGTTCCGCATCGTGGGCGTGCTGAAGGCCAAGATCTCCAATCACGACCAGCAGGAGGGCAGCGACGACGACAGCGTCTACCTGCCCTACACCACAGCCATGCGCCTTTCCAACGAAAGCTCGCCGGACTCCTACTCCGCCATCATGGTGGACGAGGGCCAGGCCAACGAGGCCAAGGCTGCGGTGGAGAAGGGACTGTATGACATCTTCAAGAGCGACAGTGCTTACTATGTCTACAGCGCCAGCGAGTGGCTGGAAGAGATGAATAAGATGATCAACATGGTCATCGTCATCCTCACCGGCATCGCCAGCATCTCGCTGCTGGTGGGCGGCATCGGCATCATGAACATCATGCTGGTGTCCGTCACCGAGCGCACTCGTGAGATCGGCATCCGCAAGGCCATGGGCGCGAAGGAAAGGACCATTCTGGCTCAGTTCGTCACCGAGGCGGCTACTACCTCGGCTTTTGGCGGCACGCTGGGCATCGTCCTTGGCTACATCGTGTCGGCCATCGCCAATCAGGTGCTTCCCATGTTCACCGACGGCATGGACATCACGGTCAGTCCGTCCTTCAACTCCATCGTGGCAGCTTTCGGCATCTCGGTGTTCATCGGAGTGCTGTTCGGCTATCTGCCCGCAAAACGCGCCGCGCGGCTCAACCCCATCGACGCGTTGAGATATGATTAACCTCTCCGTCTGTGCCTTTGGCGCAGCCACCTCCCCTGACGAGGGGATGCCTTGGCAGTACGGAAAGCTTTCTCTCTTCGCCAGAGGCTCCCCTCGGTAGGGGCAACAACGACGACCGCCGCCAGTGGCGGAAACAGGGAGTCGTTGTTGGGGCCGCGGCCAGCAAGACGCAAGCGAAGCGCTGCGGATGCTGGGTGCCGCAACCCGTTTCTGGCGCGCAAGCGCCTGAGAGGGTATAAAAAAGGCGCACCGACACAGCCCTGTTACAGACTGCCGGTGCGCCCTTCGTCATTTTGTTCTGTTTCGGCCCGCGTTATTCGGCAGTATCCTCAGCGGGAGCAGCCTCTTCTGCGGCCTCGTCTTCGGTCTCAGCAGGCTCTTCCTCAGCGGGGGCGGCGGTATCCTCGCCGAACAGCAGACGCTCGTACTCGTCCAGCTCCTTCTCACGGCGGCGCAGATAAACAGCCACAGCAGCCAGCGCACCAGCCACAGCAGCCAGCGTTGCGATAACAGCGATCAGACAGGATTTCTTCATAGGTTCAGCACACTCCTTTTTGGTCGAACCAGCGGTCCAGCTATTTTCAGCGGTCGTTCCGCGGCACAGGCTCGGTCTATTCTGAAACTATTATACCCGGACTTCACGAAAATTACAACCAAAAAGGCAAAATTTTGCTTTTTTCAGAGTCCCAGCTTTTTCTTATACGCCTTGAATGCGCCGGGCAGGGTGTATTCGTTCTGCAGCTGTTCGCGGCTGGCCCAGACACAGCCCGCCGGGGCTTCCGCACTGCCGACGCAGGCAGAATAGCCGCTCATCCGCCACTCGATGTGGCTGAAAATATGCTTTGCCGCCGGCAGAGGTTCGATGCCCTCACAGGCAAGGCCCAGCGCTTCCAGCCGGGCGCAGACTTCTTCGGCGCTGAGGGCTTCGCCCTCCCACAGAAGCGGCTGCCACAGACCGGCCAGCAGACCTTTTTCGGGCCGCTGCTGCAACAGGAAACGTCCTTCGGCGTCTTCGGCCAGCACTACCGTCACCGGCTCGATGCGCCGTGCTTTGGGCGCAGCCTTATGGGGCAGTTCCAGCGCCGTACCGGCCCTGCGGGCTTCACACAGAGACGCCAGCGGACACTGCTCGCAGAGCGGTGCGCCGTTCGGCACACAGACCAGTGCGCCCAGCTCCATCAGAGCCTGATTGTAGTCGCCCGCCTTCTCGGGGGGCTGATGCTCCATGACCCGGGCCGTAAAAGCTCGTTTTACCGCCGGTTCTGTAATAACGCCAGGGTCATTATACAGTCTGGAAAACACCCGCAGCACATTTCCGTCCACCGCCGGGACAGCCAGCCCGAAGCTGATGGACGCGATGGCTCCCGCTGTGTAGTCCCCGATACCGGGCAGAGCGCGGAGGGCGTCGTAGTCGGCTGGCAGCTGCCCGCCGTACTGCTCACAGACGATGCGGGCCGCCTTTTGCAGGTTGCGCACCCGGCTGTAGTAGCCCAGCCCCTCCCAGAGCTTGTGGAGCTTTTCTTCTTCGCACGCCGCCAGCGCGGGAATGTCCGGCAGGGCGGCGAGGAAGCGCTCATAATAGGGCAGCGCCGCCGAGACGCGGGTCTGCTGCAGCATGATCTCGCTGAGCCAGACGTGGTAGGGGCTGGGGTCGGTGCGGAAGGGCAGGATGCGCTGGTTCTTGTAGAACCATTCCAGCAATGCCGGGGCGATGTTTTCCACTTGTTTTGTTCTCCTTGTTGAAAAATGTAAAGGCGGCTTGCCCTCTCAGGCCGCTTCGCGTCCAGCTCTCCCAAAGGGAGAGCCTTTGGCCTTCCGGGAAGCTTTTGCCTCTCCCCTTGGGAGCAACAATGATGACCGCCGCCAGTGGCGGAAACAGGGAATCATTGTTGG